>Ga0209725_1000953_pt1 | contig 17008 bp, 18 predicted proteins | sample I18A1metaG_FD_184145 | JGI IMG/M metagenome (GOLD analysis project Ga0209725, IMG submission 184145) | Lake sediment bacterial and archeal communities from Gulf of Boni, Indonesia to study Microbial Dark Matter (Phase II) - ​I18A1 metaG... | ecosystem: Environmental > Aquatic > Freshwater > Lake... | reverse complement strand
TGCTACCTCATGACAACAGGAGGAGCAGGCGCGTTCTACTCACAACTGATAAGAAGCGTAGAGGATGTGCACTGGCTCGATCTTGGAATGCCAGCTGCTGTGTGGGTGCTGAGCGTTGAAAAACTCGGCCCTCTTCTCGTCTGTATAGACTCACAAGGCAATAGCCTATTCGAGTCCGTGAGATCGACCGCCCGGAAGAATGTTGAGGCGATCTACGAGAAGCTAGGAATAGACCCGCTGCATGAGTATGCTTGGTGGCCTAAGGCCGCCAAAAGATCGTGACGATCGAGCCCATCTCTCTAGGAAGTCTAGGACTTGTCGCGAGCAGCGTGTGCTCCGATATCGGGCAGTGTGCTGTTTCCGTCAGGAAGAACTAGAACCTGCGCATTCTTTCCTAGAACCTGAAACGCCTGCTCAAGAGCCTTCTCGACCGTGGTAGCTGCCTTGAAGTGCATCCGACCGACAAGTCCGGCGGGCATTGATGACACTAGGTAGACCTGATGTTCTTGCATTACCGAAGCGAAGGCCGCCGCCTTATGTCCTCCGAGGACGAACTTCTTGCTTATCCTGTCGACTACTTCGTCTGGCGAGGATGCCTCGCTCAACCATTCCTGAAACAGGGTGTCTCCCGATCCCTCCCTGCATTCCGCCAAGAGGATTATGATTCCGCCGGGCTTTGTTGCTTGTCGAGCGTTCTCTAATGCCTTTTGCGCTTGGTAGAGGTTAATGTCTCTTGGATAGCCTCCCGGGCTAACTATCACTATGTCGGCTGGTTCAGGCACATTCACCTTGTATATCATGTCGGCGTATTGCGTTCCCTTTCTATGTGCTGCAATCGGGTGGCCGGCCACAACCTTGACGATTCGCCCTCTTTCGTCTAGAATCGTGTTCACGACATGGTCCACTTCAACCAAGTTGGATACATCATCGATGTCCTCGCGGACCGGATTCCCATCGATCCTACCAGCGCGTGACCCAGGCTGTGTCATCATTCGGTGGTTCTGTTCGATGGTGTTCCTTGAACAGACTCCGGGTAGGATTGCTTTCAATCCGCCGCTGTACCCAGCCATGTAATGAGGCTCGATGTTTCCAGTGCAGACGACAATATCGTACTGCAGAATATCTTTGAGAACCTCGACCGTCGTACCATACCTCGTATGACCTACCTCAACACAATTATCGGCTCGATGATCTTCGCATTTGACTTGACCAAACATGTTCTCGCCGAGCAGGCGTCTCATCTCCCCTATCGCGTGTTTGCGGTGACCCCCGAGTGCAAAGACAACTCTGATGTCTCCTAGGCTTACTCCACCCGCAGCAAGCTCATCAACAATCGGCGGCAATGACTTCGAAGTAGGACTAGGCCTCGTTATGTCACTGGCGATGATCGCAACTCGATCGGTCTTTCCGACGAGCTCGGATAGTCGTGCGGTCCCTATGGGATTTGAGAGCGCGGATTCTATTTCGTCATCCTCGTCAGAAGGCGTTTTGACATGGTTTGGATTGATAACGCCAAGTAGGTTTCTTTGAGGAACCTTGACGTCAAGAGTGTTTTCGCCGTATCCGAGGCTAAGAATCGGCATATCTGATCATGAACGTTGATTGGGCTCGGCGTCTGTCTCGGAATCTTCCGCCACCGGATTGAGGCTAAGCGCATCGCCTTCTAGGGACCTCAACTACGACGTCTCACCCTTGACCTCTTTTACGATCTTGACAAGTTCCCTGTCCGGAACTTCACCTTTGCGAATCATGCTCTCTTCTTTTATCCTCTCGGTAATCGTAGTGAGCTGCTCATCCGTGACGGACATTCCCATCTCTCGTAGCTTCATCTCAACGACGCCTCTGCCTGCGCCTTTTCCTAGGACATATCTTCCTGGAAGAGCGCCGATAAGCTCGGGTTTGAAGGGGAGGACGCCCGTCATTTTTCCGGCCTCTCGGGCCTTCTCTCGCATCCAAACGACCCAGCCTGAGCCTGTGCTGAACATGTTTCCTCCTATGATTGGCTTGTTTAGCGCCACCTTGAACTTGGTTAGTTCTTGAACAAGTTCCGCGGTGTAATGGAGTTTCTGCAGATCTATTCCTGTGTCAAGGCCGAGCAGAAGCTCAACAGCTACAGCAGCCTCTTCCGTAGCGGCGTTGCCCGACCTTTCCCCGAGGCTGCACATAGTTGTGTGAAGAACTTCGGCACCGCCGCATACGGCAGCTAGCATGTCTCCTGTGGCCAATCCAAAGTCATTGTGGCCATGTTTCTGTATGGGCACTCCAGGGATCCAGCTTCTAACTTTCTTGATCAAGTGGACTGTTGTCCAAGGGAGAGCGAAGCCATAGGTCTCAGAGATACTGGCCTCGTCGGCCTTGCCCTCTGCAACGCTTCTCTTGTACAGCTTCTCGAGAAAGTCGAGCGGTGCCCTATAATTGTCCCAAGGAAGCGCGATCACGTAGAGGCCGTGTTGTTTGGCGTAGAGCATTTGATCAATGCCCCTCTGTATTTGCTCTTCTGGAGACAGCCCCCAGAAGACTTTCCCCTGCCACGGGTTACCGACAAAGTCTATTATGACGCCGTCTACATCGCACTTGAGGGCTAAGTCGACATCTTCCTTCCTCCAACTCACGAAAGCTATGACCTTTGCCTTCAAGCCAAGTCCTGAAATCTCCTTGGTTGCGAGCTCGTCGTCTCTGGAGATGGCCGGCGCTATCTCTATGCTCCAGACACCCAACTCGTCTAGGGCTCTGGCTATTCGAACCTTCTCATCGCGCCTAAGCGACACGTATGGCTGCTGATCGGCTTCCCTCAGAGTCACCTCGTGAATTCGTACTCTCTTCGGGAGATCAAAGCTAGACCTGACTTCATCTAGCCAATTGTACGGCGTGAGCCAGTACTTGTCAGTGAGCCATTTTTCCTCTCTCGCAGAAGCCATTTGTTCTCTCCTCCGACAGAAAGGATGGAGCTACTCTTCAAGGATTGCTACGGCGCGGCACCAGCCGGCTCCAGCCTTTGAAATCTTGATGGGGAAGCACGCAACCTTGAAGCCAAAAGGCTTGGGTATCTTGTCCAAGTTAGCCATCTTCTCTATATGGCAGTACTCCTTTTTCCGACCAACATCGTGATGTGAGGGCCAGAGAGCGCCCTTGACACCCTTCTTGAAATCCTCCGCCATTTTCTTGAATGGCCTGTCGAAACCAAAACCGTCGATGCCTATCACCTTCACGCCTTGATCGATTATCCACTCGGTTGCCTCCGCGCTCATACCTGGAGAAGCATTGGGGTAGTCAGAGAACTCCCATCTCTTGTCTCCACCGGTCATTATGAGCACAATATCGAGCGGCCTTAGTTGGTAATTGATCTTCTTCAGACCATTCTTGATGTCATCTAGGGTTATGTATTCCCCGCCTTTTCTGTGTCTAACATCAATGACCACTCCGTCACCGTAACACCATTCGAGCGGTACTTCGTCGATAGTCTTAGAGGGTTTGCCCGCCACCGTCGGCCCGAAATGCCAAGGAGCATCCAGATGTGTCCCAGCATGCGAGTGCAGTTCCATCTCCTCCACCGCGGGCCCCGTCTTGTTGGGGAAGTCGTCCGGGGAAAGTCCCAGAGGACCCCCGACGTATCGGCTGCCCTCGTTATGATCATACCGAAAGATCTTCACCGGCAGAGGCTCCCACCCAAAACTCTCGAGTGGGAGACTCAGGTCGACTATTGTTGTCTTTGCCAACGCAACCTCAACTTGGACGCCGTATGAGTTAGCCAGCCGAATATATGGTTTGACCCGGGGATTTTGTGACGCATAATATCTGTCGTTAGAACGTTCCTCTGAGAGCAACAGACGATCTACCGCATGGTTAAATAAGATCTTCATCAGTGGCCGTGAATCTCGGACCAAGCGTACGAGGCTGACTGAAGCCTGAGTCAGAAAATGCTATTTCGTTCAATCGAATTTCGCGCAGGGTACCTCTTAACGGAGAGCTTTTGCCTTCGACTCATCCGTCGTCATAATGCATGGATCCTCAGAAGATGATTTGATTTGGGGGAGGACTGAACACTATTCCAAGGTTGCTTGAGTATCAGGGAAAAGCGCTGTTACGGAACGCCGGGGTTCCGGTTCCCAAAGCCGGTCTCGCTTCTACGGCGGAGGAAGCCGTTCGGATCGCGGATCAGATCGGTGGGCCTGTCGCGGTCAAGGCGCAGGTTTGGACAGGGGGACGCTACAAGGCCGGGGGGATTAGGTTCGCCGCCCGAGCGGAGGAGGTGCAGGAAGCGACCAGGGCGCTTCTGGGATCTCAGGTGAAGGGCTTCTCGGTTGAGAGCGTGTTAGTCGAGGAGAAGCTCGACATAGAAAAGGAATACTACCTCGGCGTGATCGTCGATGATTCCCACAAGACCAAAGCACCTGTACTGGTTTTCAGCACGGAGGGTGGGATCGATATCGAGGAAATAGCCTCAAAGACACCAGAGAAGATTTCCCAAATCAAGATCGACGTGCTCCGTGGCGTACGAAGCTACGACGCGTATAACCTAATGTTGAAGCTTGGAATTCCCGCATCCATACTACAGCCGCTTGGTGAAGTCGTCCGCCAGGTCTATGAGGCATTCAGGAGATACGAGGCACGCGTCCTTGAAGTCAATCCTTTGGTTATTACAAGGGACGGCAGAATCTTCGCGGCTGACTGCCGCGTGACAATTGACGATTCCGCGGTACCGCGTCATCCGGAGCTTGGAATAGTCTTCCCCCGGGAGACCGATAAACCGCCGACGAAGTTGGATCGAGCAGCCTGGAAGGTGGAGGAGGGAGATTACAGAGGGGTCGCATACTTCCTGCAAGTAGCACCCGAGATTAAGGAATCAGTATACGTCGGTTTTCACGGGATCGGCGGAGGAGGGGCTCTGCTTGCGGCGGATGCGCTACTGCGTCATGGCTTGAAGATCGCCAACTATGCCGATACGAGCGGAAATCCGACGGCGGCAAAGGTCTATCGCATTGCAAAGATAATTCTGTCCCAGCCAGGAATCAAGGGCTATTTCCTCGGGGGAGCCTGTATCGCAAGCCAGGAGCAGTGGCACCACGCTCATGGAATCGTAAAGGCCTTCAGAGAAGAATTGAAGGATAAGCAGGGCTTTCCCGTTATGGTTCTTCTGGCGGGAAACAAGGAAGAAGAGGCGCTTGAGATAATTCGAAAAGGTTTGGGTGACCTACCAATACGCTTTGAACTATACGGTCGTGACCATGTGTACTCGGTGGACTACCTCGCCGAGAGGATGAAGGCGCTCGTAGACGAGTACACAAGGTCCGTCAAGGCGGAGGTCTAGAGTCCTTGTACGACTTTGAGTTCAGGACTGGAAAGGTATACATCGACGACAGCAAATGTGCGAGCTGCTCGTCATACGCCTGTGTCAAGGCCTGTAGCCTCTACGGCCGTGGAATACTGCGAGTGGACGCGGGGAAGCCCACACTCACCGTTGAACGCGAGGAGGCTAAACGACTTTGCATCGAGTGCCTGGCCTGCGAATTAGGTTGTCTCTTTGACGGTCAAGCAGCGATCAAGCTCATCCTTCCGCTGGCAGACAGGTAGGGCAGGTTTGCACATGGGGATTATCCTGAACGAAGAGACGAGAACTGCCGTCCAGGGAATCACCGGGCGCGAAGGAAGCGCGCGAACCAGGTTCATGGTGGAGTATGGAACCAAAGTTGTAGCAGGAGTCACGCCGGGACGCGGAGGGTCTGATGTCTGGGGAGTTCCAGTTTGCAACACTATGGAAGAAGCATGGAAAAAGTACGGTCCCATTGACGCGAGCGTGGTGTTCGTTCCAGGCCTAGCCGCAAAGGAGGCCGTGCTCGAGGCGATCGATGTGGGTGTCAAGACTATAGTGATGCCCGTCGAGCGAGTGCCTCTACACGACATTCTTGAACTTATGGCATGGGCGAGGTTGAGGAGCAGCAGAATAATAGGTCCGGGTTCATTCGGCCTCATCACACCTGAGAAGGCTGTTGCGGGTTGGATTGGAGGCTCAGAGGAGATGGCCAAGGAAGTGTTTAGGCCCGGGTCCGTGGGTGTCATCTCCCGTAGCGGAGGTCAAACGACAACGATTTGCTGGGTGCTTGCGCAGGCCGGCTTGGGCGTGAGCACTGCGATTCATGTCGGAGCCGAGCCTATTGTAGGCATGAGCCCCGCCGAGCTGCTCCCCCTCTTTGAGAACGATGATCAGACGCGAGCTGTTGCCATGTTCGGAGAGATAGGAACGGTCGCCGAAGAAGAAGCCGCCGAGGTGGTCGCGGAGAAGAGGTTTACTAAGCCTTTAGTTGCCTACATCGCAGGCGCGTCCGCTCGTCCTGGTATTCGATTCTCACATGCCAGCGCTATCATAGAGCGCGGCAGGGGGTCAGCTGAGAGCAAGGTCAACGCTCTCAAGAGGGTTGGGGTGCAGGTGGTCGAGAATCCCGGAGATTTAGCGACGATGGTGGCGCGTATTCTCAAGCATACGCCATAGTTGGGCCCGGAATTTGAGAATACTCAGAAGTATGTTATTCGTGCCCGGCAACAACATGAGGATGATCCACAAGTCGAGCTCTCTCGACGTGGATTCGGTCATCCTCGATCTAGAAGATGCGGTTCCCATCGCGGAGAAGGAAACCGCTAGAATATTCGTTAGAGATTCCGTAGAGCCTGTCAAGCGCGGCGGCCCTGATGTTTACGTCCGTGTAAATGCGCTAAGCTCTGGTTTGGTTCAGAAGGACGTAGATATGGCGATTCATGAGGGGCTTGACGGTATTGTGCTGCCAAAATGCGAAACGAGAGCTGACATCTCAAAGATTGAGGATCTAATTCGCGAGAAAGAGTCGCAGCGAAACGTTGAGACAGGAGCCATTGGCATCCTGCCTCTACTCGAGACGGCGAAGGGGGTGGTGTCTGCTTACGACATCGCCTCGGCTAGTAGCAGAGTCATAGCTTTGGGTTTTGGCGCTGTTGATTATACCCGAGATATGGGCGTGCCCATCTCAAAGGAGGGAGTTGAGCTTCTCTATCCCAGATCGCATATCGCAGTAGCTTCAAGAGCCGCTGGCATTCAGGCGGTTGACAGCCCTTGGATAGACATCCTCGACAAGGAAGGTCTAACGAAGGACTCGAGCCTCGCGCGCCAACTCGGGTTCAATGGAAAGATGCTGATACACCCTAGTCACACTGACGTGGTCAACAAGATCTTCTCGCCCTCCGAACCTGAGATTGAATACGCTCGAAAGATCGTTGCAGCATACGAGCAGGCTCAGGCTAGAGGTCTTGGCGCCACCTCCCTAAATCAGAAAATGATCGATGTCGCAACCTTCCGACAGGCACAAGAACTCCTAATGCTCGCTGAACAAATCTCCGAAAGACAGCGGAAAAGAGTCCACCGGGGGGTTAGTGCCGAGTCTCTACGGGACTAGGACCGGTTTTTCCTCGCTTGCCAAGCACGCAGTACGGGCTCTAACGGAGGAATGAAGATGTCAAGGCTCACAGCATTCTCGTTTCCCACATTCCTGACCTCGTGCTCCTCATTACTGGAAAAGCAGTAGAATGCGCCAGGCTCGAGGATCTGGGTCTGACCGGAGGCGGCGTATTCCGCTTTGCCCTGAAGGACATAGCCCATCTGCACACTGGGGTGTCTGTGAGCCGCAGCCGTCATCCCCCGGGGGACCCCTCAAAGAGACACCATCACCTTTTCATCCACAAAGAGAATCCTTCTCGTACTTCCGGGAAAAGGGGATTCCCGCTCAATTTCCTCGGAGTGAACAACCCTCAACCTTTTCTCCTCTTAAACATAGCTAGAGAACCAAGGCAGCTCTGCCGAACAACTTGTTTTCAGCGATCATAATGTGGAGTTTCTCCACATCCTGTAGCCCTGCTGTTTGAGTGACTACGGGCTTTACTCTTTTTGTTCTGACAAGTTCTATTGCCTCTAGGAACTCGTGCTTGGTTGTATAACGAGAACCGGTTATGATGATCTCATTCAGGACTATTTGACCCGCGGTTACTTCGAACTTCACTCCTGGATGCGTTGTTAGGTTGACTAGTCTGCCTCCTCTTCCAAGGCTGTTCAAGCTGTCGAGAAGGGTCTTCGAGGACCCTACGAAATCAATAACGACGTCGACGCCCATGCCGCCGGTGATCTTCTTCACCTGTTCAGGAACATCGCCGCTCTTCGCGTTTATCAAGAAGTCAGCGCCGTATTCCCTCAGTCTACTCAGCTTTTCATCGTCTGTGTCGACAGCGAAGACTCTTCCGCCGAGTATCTTTGCAAGCTGAACAACGTGAACTCCAACCCCTCCTGCGGCTCCGACGATCATCACGTCATCCTCGAGCATGACTTTTGCCCTGGATCTTAGGGCATGAACCCCCGAAGCTACAGCCGTGCTTATCGTTGTTGCTTCAACGAAAGGAATCTCATCTGGCAGTTTGAAGAGGTTCCCGTCCGGGATCGCCGCGTATTCGGCGTATCCCCCGTTCTTGTGCCTTCCGATCCACCCAGCGAAGTTCAGACAGAGGTCATTCCTTCCTGCTAGACAGAATTTGCATTTTCCGCACGTTATGAAAAGGTACACAAGTACGCGATCTCCAACCCCGAAACCTTGCACCTCTGAGCCGATCTCGGCCACTTCGCCCGCGATCTCGTCTCCGGGAATTCTTGGGAGAAGCTTCGGATCTCTTGACATCTCTCCCATCATGAAATTTGAGACTGTGCCTCCGACACCGCAAGCTTTGACCCTAACCAAGACATCATGCGGCCCCAAAGTGGGGATCGGTACTTTCTCAAGCTTGAGGTTGTTCCCCCACTTCTCGACCCAGTTGTGGAGGAGCATTGCCTTCATTTCGCCTTGCATAGCTGTTCGCCTTCTTATCGAGTACGAGGTTTGAAGACTATAATATTGTTGTCTCAACCTTGGGACTTCAGTGTCGAGTGCTCTTTGGCCGGCTTTTGCTGCCCAAAGAAGAGAGAACCAACCAGTCCTACTACTGCAATAGCGCTGATAGTCATGAACCCGATATCATATCGTGCCACCGTATCGAGAACATATCCGACGATTATGGGGGTGATGGAAGAACCAATGAAGCTGCCCATGTTGAAGACACCAAAGGCGGTCCCTGAATGTTTTCGGCTCGCGGAAAGCGATACGCGAGCAAAGACTGGCGCAACGTAGAAGTTGCCCGCCCATCCTACTCCTGCCATAGCGAGGAGCCCCATCCAAGCTGAGGAGGTGAAGACAAGTACCGTGGGAAAGACGACGCACATAGCCATTGACACGATGACCACCTTCCCTCCGCCGATCTTGGGTGTTAGGAAGCCGCCAACGAAAGAGGATATGATCATCATGAACCCAAGAGCCACTGTCATAAGTCCCACCTCGACCAAAGAAATGTTCAATGTCCTGGTGAGGTACAGAGGAGCCCATGTTGTAATTCCGACGACCACCGCTAGCCCTGCGAAGTTGATAGAGGTCGAATAGAACAATTTCTTACTGAGCAATTTCTTAAAACTGTTTGCACGCAGGCCCGTCTTCTCCGTCGGCTTTTCCATCTTCGATCTCCATAGCACTGCCCAGCATAGAACTACAACCGCGAGGGTGAAGATTCCAGTAAAGAAAGCCCCATTCCTCCAGTTGCTGGCACCAATAATCCAAGGAATGGCGGCGGAAGAAACTATGAAACCTGTGCCCCAACCGGTTCCGAAGACTCCCATCGCCCCGTCTACATCGCGTGCGGGAAAGGATGACGAAAGCAACTTAGTCGATGCGGGAAGTATGAATCCCGCGCCCGCCCCCATCATCAGCCTTGAGAAGAGGGCAGTTCCAAAGCTAGACGACAAACCGAATCCAAGGGAGGACAACGCCATAACGAGCGTCCCTAGGGCGACGACTCTGCCTCCTCCGAACCTGTCACTCAAAACGCCCGAGGGTACCTGCATGAGCGCGTAGAATATAGCAAAAATCGACACCATCAGCCCCGACTGCGTGTACGTAAGAGCCAGTTCAGAAGTCACTGCATCAGCCAAGATGGGGTAGCTTACGAAGTCAAGTGAGAGAGCGACGAAGGCCAGCGTTGCTGATGCCAGGATCAGGCCGAGCGATCTTGGGTACATGGCTTCCTCACCATTCACGATAAAGTACACGTGGGGATTTCTGCGTTTCGTGCACAGAGCGTGGCCTCGTGTCATGCGAATTTTCGATCCGGCTTATCGGAGCTCAGAGCGACCTGGTGAGTCTCATTTGTTGTCGCCTATGATTTATGAAGCTCAACTCTGCTCACTGCAACCTTTCAAGCTCTCGCCAACCTCATCGAATATCCACAGCGCCCTTGGGAGACTTGGAACTGTCACGAATCACTTATGATGCGCGCAAGCAGATCTTCATCGCGAACATATCTGCGAACTGCTCACGTTCGCTCTATGGCTTTCTACCCACTCAAGAGAGCCGTCCTGTAGACTTGTGTAGATTCATTTCTTGACCAGAGCCACCGCCCTAATGGGAGACCCTGTAGCCTTGTGAAGCTTCAGGGGTAGAGCGATGAACCAGAATTCGTGCCTCGGTATCTTATCGATGTTGGCTACGTTTTCCATGTTCAGTATCTCCCTTTCCCTACATACTATGTGCATTGGTTGAACTTTTACCTGCGTAACTTCGATGTAGCTGTCCGTACTTGGGGCATCCGCGCCAATGTTTATGGCGCCGGAGTCTGCTAGGAACTCCGTTGCTCCTCGATCGAGTCCAGGGTAGTTCCTTAAGTACTCAAAAGGGTCGCTCCACTTCTTGTACCACCCGGTGTGTATCAGCACGACCGAATTGGGTTTAATTGTCGCCCTGGTTCTCTCTAACTCCTTCTGCACATCGCCTTTGGTTATGTAGCTGCTAGGGGCCTTGTAGGAGAAATCCAACCAAACCCCCGGCGCGAAGAACCACTCTAAGGGAAGTTTGTCGATGGATCTGGCATTTGGATCCTGAACAACATGGTTGATTGAATCTACGTGTGTGGAATTGTGGTCGCACGTGAGGAAGCCAACCACTCTATAGCTGTAGGGGGCCTTGGTCAGTCCTGACTTCATCGTCTCTTCATGAGTCAGGTGGTCCCACATCACCGTTTTCAGGTGCCCCGTAAACACGGGGTTCTTCGGGCTTAGGTCGTGGCTCAAGTCCGTCAAGACATACTTCTCGCCGAAGACTTCCACTTCGGTTTGTTCCTTGAATTCTGGACAAAATGACTTCAAGGTCAGCACAACTTGGAAGAGTTTCTCGGCTAAGGTAGGTAGCGGAGTTTTGCTCAATATATATCCCTTTCCAGCAGGCTTTGCAACCAATATTGACCTCGAGATGAGAGGCCTCTAGAAAGCAAATCATAGCAAGCCTCATCAGGACAAAATCGCCATTTCTGAAAAAGGTCTTTCTGTACGTCGCGAAGCTTTCTTCTCTACGAGGAGAAGGTGAATCAGCGATCACGCATTTCAGTCGGAGCAAGCCGATGGATCTCGAGAGAGTATTGAAAAGGAGCGCGCGATCACATGTGATAATTCTCTCCGATTTGATGGCAACATGAAAATGAAAGGTCTTCAGGGAAGAGTTCATGGGACACGGTCGCTTCCAGTCACGAGAATCTCTCGGTAGCGCTAAACGCTTATTTGGCGCAGCTGTCACGTCAAAGACTCTCAAGCAGACGCACGAGGGATCCATCATGACCGCAAAGATGAACGCATTGGTTCTCCATGGACCCAAGAACTACAAGATTGAAGAAGTTGACGTACCAGAAATCGGTTTCCAAGAAGTCCTCTGTCGAGTCAAGTCGATAGCCATATGTGGAACCGATCCTCACCTTATCGAAGGAGAATATCCCGGTTTCTGGCCGCCAGGATACCCGTTCATACCGGGTCATGAATGGGCCGGGGAAATAGTCCAAGCAGGACCCGGCGTTGTCAGCCTTAGAGTGGGTGATAAGGTATCAGCTGAATCCTCGAAGGGATGCGGATTCTGTCGAAGATGCCTTGAAGGAAGATACAACATATGCGCCAATTACGGAAGAAAAGAAACTGGCCACAAACATTACGGCTTCACTGAGAGCGGAGGATATGCTGAATACTGTGCCATATCCATCAAGAGCATCCATAAGCTGCCGGACAGCATTTCCTTCGACGAGGGAGCGCTCGTTGATACAGCCGGCGTCGGCCTGCATGCAGTAAACAGAGGGCGCATCCAACCGGGAGACGTAGTAGCTATCATAGGTCCAGGCGCCATAGGACTGATGACACAGCAATTCGCTCAAGCAGCCGGCGCAGGCAGAATCATCATGATAGGGTACGGAGAAGTGAGCAAGCCAGGCCTGGAGCTCTCTCAAAAACTGGGCGCGGACTTAACGATCGATTCCCAAACCGAGCCCGCATCAAGAATCATCAAAGACCAAACCCAAGGCTTAGGTGCAGACGTAGTGGTAGAAAGCAGCGGAAGTCACGGAGGATACAAGATGCTCTTAGACCTGGTCAGACAGGGCGGAAGAATAATCTGCGTTGGGTTAACTGGAGGAGCGGAGATCCCAGTACGTATGGACAGGGTCGCCCTAAATGAACTCGATGTGTACGGCGTCAGAGCAAACCCGAACAGCTGCGACGAAGTCATAAGGCTACTGGAGAAAGGAAAAGTGAACTTCAAGCCTTTGATAACTCACACTTTCCCCTTGACGGAATTCGAAAAAGCTCTAGAAATCTTTTCGAGAAGAACTGCAGGGGTAATCAAGGTCATAATTCATCCGTGACGTCAAGAATTTCCAAGCTCTTTCCAATGATCCCGATGGTTCCGCTTAACGAGTGGATGGTTCGTAGAATCCTCCCAATCGTTGCCTGAACGCAGGCGGACGTTGAGCTATGAGTAAGACCAGATGGATATGCGCCTACTGCTCGAAGGAGATAGCCAGAGATGAGCTCTATACTTTCATCTCTGCAGGTTCGGTTCACTTCGCATGCCTTGAGAACGCGGCCAGAGTAGGATCCGGGGACTCCGAGCCTCTTATTCACCTTCTCAAGGCAGAGTTGAATCTTCTAGTTGCATACAAGGCACGTATCGGTTCGATTTCAGACGACGAGGCTAGGAAGCTTCTTGAGGCGAACATGAGAGACTCGGAACGACACGCTGCGTTGCTGTCAAAGCTTATCAGCAAAGCCTTGCGTGAGTAGGCCGAATGAGACGGCAGAACCATCCATTTGAGGTCTAGCGGACGTTTCGTCGCGAGCCATACGCGGAGCTAGGACGCGGAGCACGTCCATTGGCTACACGAGTGGACGGTGCGAGCCGCATTTTCGAGTTTGAACCATCCAGTCGCGTTGTTCACTACTATGGCTGAATGAACGAATCATAGGGTCGAGCCAAGTTCAACAATGGACCGGCCAGCTCAAATCAAGATGAGAACGAAAACAAGAAGAGATTTTTCATGGTGCGGGGGGTGGGATTCGAACCCACGAAGGCCTACGCCACAGGATCTCCTGTCCCGAGGCGGATCTTAAGTCTGGCACGACTCTAGTGGGTCGACCTGCCCCTTTGACCTGAATCCCGCCCTTCTAGATTGCTGTGGGTCTCGGGAACCCCCGCTCGTATGCGCTAGGATGCGACTTTGGCTAAAAGCTTCCCATGAACGATACATGTCTGACGAGAATGACCCGTTCTCACGACAGAACAAAACTATATGACGGCACTGACGGTACTGTTCTCGGCTGGGCCCGTGGCGCAGTCTTGCAGGTTGACGCCTGCGGGCGAAATATGGATAGCGCGGCAGATAGACGCCTGAGACTAGCCGAGCCTCCTAGGTGGACCACGGAATCAGCTGTAGAGTGCGCCCGAAACGCACGCGAAAGTCCGGGGTTCAAATCCCCGCGGGCCCGCCACGTTCTCAGTCAAGAGGAACGTCAGGTCTGTCCTCCCTTGGTGGGCCCGAAGTGCCATAATCTGGAAATGAAATAATATTGGAGTGAGCGCGCAGTCTAACGATGACCCGTTCGTCGTTCGTTGGTTCTCAGTAAGCAGCGAGTGCTTCTGATCGCTTAATGACCTTAGTAGTCGGATCAACCTCCAGACCCAAATTCTCCAACGTCGTGGCGCCCAATACATTGACATCACCTTTCTGCGCGAAGACGACCACGCAGGGAAGTTTGATGCCAATCATTTCGATGTCAGCGTGCCCAACCTTCCTCTCGACCTTGCTTCCGGCTATTGTGCGGAAACTCATGGTGTACTTCGCGTCGACCCCGAGTTTTGCCAGCAAATTCTCATCAATCCACGAATGCAGAGAGCCCGTATCTACCAGGAGAGTGATGACATCTTGTCCCTTCGGTCCGTGAATCGTCACTTTGGCTTCTGTTAGCCCCATGAACGCTAACCCCGTTCTCGACACCAAACCATAGAAGTCGTATATGATAATGCCCTATATCTACGCGGCGGGTTGCGGCACTGCGCCCTCTGCGAGTACCCATTCACAGCCAGGAATCGCAGGCATGTGCTGCCGCAAGACTCTTCCTTGGGCTGGTCTGATTATCTCTGAAATAGACAGACCGACTATGTCTCTTAGGGAAATCGCGCGTGCCGCTTATGGCGACTTGCGCATCGTCGCAAATGCAGATCATATCTTTCTTCTGTTATCGCCCTCCCCCAGATTTTGTGCGTTTTCTTCCGAGTTCTCTTGAAACCAACATGTGTGTAGAGATCCTGAGCTACCCCTAGTTCGCTTGTGGTCCAAAGGAAGACGGTTCTGTACTTGCGTTCCTTGCAGAAGAGGAGCGCTTCATTGAGCAGTTTTCTCCCCACGCCGATTCCTCGATATTTGGGGTGAACGAAGAACCAGCGAAGCTGTGCCTCTACCTTTGAATGCCCAACAATGGCGATGGAGCCAATAATCTGGTCGTTTGCCTCTGCCAGCCAGATCCGATCCTTGTCAGGGCTGAAGGATCGTACGAATGCCGCAAGCCCATCGGCAACATATGCTTCGAATGTCTCGTCGTAGCCGTATTCTCTTGCGTATGTGATGCCGTGAAGATGGGTCAGATATCCTATGTCTCCTGGCCTAATGTGATACCGTAACTTCCATTTTGCCGGCGAGGCATTGGGAGCATTGTTGTTACGATTTCTCACGTGGGTGTTGGCCGCCATGACCTTCGACCTCGATGCGTTCATCATCTGGGCATGTGCGAGCCGCGCGGTCGACCGACCTTCTCGTTCAGGGCACGTATTAGAATTCTGATTCTTTCTTCCAATAGTGATAGACTCTTTTCAATCATGACCGTGACATGTGATTTGGAAAGAAGCGGAACCACGTCATGTGGCAGGTTCCCATCCCAACGAGCCCGCCACAAAATACTCTCTTTGCAATCTTGCAGCTTGCGAGAGGACCTACTTCGGTAACAGCATGAATCCTGCCTGCTCGAAATTTTGGTCAAAGCCAAAGGCGTTGGTGACGTTCACTTGTTTCATGACCAAGAAACTTGTGAAGTCTGTGAAGCTCCAGCGCTTGTCCTTCCTCTCTTTCATGAATTCAACTGTCTTCCAGAAGATGGGGGCATCGATCCAGAGGATACGAATGCTCTTGCTTCGGCCGATCTTGTCTAGGAAGTCTATAGCAGGGATCGAACCTCGCCGAAGCCACAGAAGAGTCATCGTCTCGTCGAGGATGTAGTCCGTTGTGAGAAGAGAGCCGTATCGCCGAGCTTTCAACAAGTTGAGGAAACGAGCTGCAGAATTGTGGTTTGTGTCATCTTGAACTTCAAGCGCGTACCAAGCGCTTGTATCGACAAAGATCATTGCCGGGAACCATAGAGGTACTTGTCGTGTTCAACAGAGGTTCGCTCCCTTTTCCCGCTAGCCTTTGCGACAGGTCCCTCAGAAAAAATGGGATCATCTTGGTATACCTCGTCCTGCAGGGCAACTTTGAGGGCGCCCTCGCGAAGTATCTCCTTCAAGGTCAGTTTCTTCTTCTTGGCATATTCTTGGAGTAGCTTGTACTCAGCTTCGGTGAGTTCGGTCTGAGCTACCTTCATGTTGCAGCCCACATGTGACATGGTACATGTACCATAAAAACCTCGCCTCCTCAGTGTGCTCGTAGATTGCAGTGCTGGGGTTTGTTTGAAGCGGCCAGCCGACCACTGAAACTCCAGGGGTACCTCGGTGAGGGCGTGACTTTCGCCTTTTTAGGCGGATGTTATAGGTCCATTCTGGCGCACTCGAGGAGTCTTGCGGGTGAGGCATAGTAGAGAGACCAAAACGAAGCGGTGATAGGAAATGAGTGTACTGAAGCAATCGGTCTTTAGGTGCCCACAATGCGATTGTGAGTATGTGCATGTCCTCTCAGTTGGAGTCATTGATAAGCACAGAGAGCACCGCGTAACCCGCCGTCGGGGGACCCGTTACAACGAGCACGAGGCCTTGCCAATAGCAAACTTCACTGAACTCGGTACGCGGATCGAGATTGAATACCATTGCGAAAACGGTTGCCACGGTGTTCATGCGATGCAATTCCGCGAAGGTCAGGTGGTAGTACAGGAGATCGCAGTGGACAAACTTGGAACGTTGGACGAGGCGCGCCCTGAACTTTGGCATGAGTGACTGTCTCGCGTCCTCCTTATTTTTCTAGCTTTTTCTCAGCTCTAGACAGACAGGATGCAGAGGGAACCAAGAGGCGTTTCGAATTGAAGGCTCACGAACGCTTTCGGGACGAAGAGGAAAGGAGAAAGTGGCAGGACCCAGAAACGATACTTCTCGACATAGGCTTGAGGGAGGGCTTCACATTCGTAGACCTGGGATGCGGAGACGGCTTCTTCGCTATACCAGCTGCAGAACTCGTCGGCAAGAAGGGGAGAGTCTATGCGGTAGATGCAGACCGCAAGGCCGTAGGAGGCCTCAAGAAAAAGTGCGCAATCGAAGGATTAGGAAACCTGACGGTGAAAGTTGGACGAGCCGAGGAAACGATCTTCTGCCAGGCGTGCGCGGACATAGTTTTCTTTGGGATAGTTTTACAC
>Ga0209725_1000952_pt1 | contig 17008 bp, 17 predicted proteins | sample I18A1metaG_FD_184145 | JGI IMG/M metagenome (GOLD analysis project Ga0209725, IMG submission 184145) | Lake sediment bacterial and archeal communities from Gulf of Boni, Indonesia to study Microbial Dark Matter (Phase II) - ​I18A1 metaG... | ecosystem: Environmental > Aquatic > Freshwater > Lake... | reverse complement strand
TTCTCTCACCGAGATATACTCTGTAGCCGCCGTAGACAGAACCCCAACTCCCCCCGAACTTATGGTATACCCTTGAAGAAGGCACATATACAACCTTGAAGCCGTAGAGCCAAGCCCTCCAGCAGAAATCAACGTCCTCAAAGTAGGCGAAGAAATCTGGATCGAATCCGCCAATCCTGGTGAAAACATCTCTCCTAACGATCATAGCTGCTCCGCAGACGCAGCCAACGTAGCCTCCTCGATTGTATTCCTTTGAATCCTTCTCGTACAAGCCCACGTCGTAGCCTGCGCCTATCAGAGTAAACCTTCCTCCCGCATGATTCAACCTACTTCGATCTCCGTAGAGTAGAATCTTGCTCCCACATGCCGCGATACTCTCATCCTTAAAAATCTCTTCAACGAGTTTCTCCAACCACTCACCGTCAACCGCAACATCGTTGTTGAGTAAGGCAACGAAATCGTACTGCAACATTTCGATAGCCCTATCATAGGCTTCGGCGAAGCCGTAGTTCCTATCGAAGGCGATTACTCGAACCCAAGGGAACTCTTCTCGCGCAAAGTCGACAGAACCGTCTGTAGAACCGTTATCGACAACGTAGACGCTGTAGTTTCTGTAAGACTGTTGGGCTAAGGAGTCTAGGCATTCCTTCAAATGATGCTTCCCATTACGATTTAAGACAGCAACAGCGACCTCGGGAATCTTCAAGGATCCAACAGCCCTTTATCACTCTTTACTCGAAGAAGAAGCCTAGTATCCTATTTATTACTGAAGTTGGGCTTCCAAAATAGCCTTCTGAGAATTCTGTTGTAAAGAAAGTGAATACTCGTTCATCGGAAAGCCTTCTTCGACGCTGTAGAAGATCTCTCTGCTTACGGAGATAGTCCCTTAGTCTGAGAAGATCCGAATAGGATCTAATCTTGCTCCCAAACCACCCCTTTACAAAAGCGTATCCTAGTACGCAAAACTCGACGAATACAAGGAGAGGAAGAAGAACAGCTAAACTTCTTCGAGAATAATTCTTGAGAAGCATCAATATCCTATTCCTCTCAAGATAGAAGAACTTGTTGGCTGTCAGAACCCTGCCCCATGAGTGGCCCCACTGATGGTAAACGACCGCTGAAGGAACATAGACGGATCTCCAACCGTGGAGCAACCCTCTCCAACCCAAATCAGTATCCTCGTTGAAAGCAAAGAAGACGGCGTCGAGAAGCCCCACATCTCTCAGAGCCTCTCTCTTCAAAAGGACGCATGCACCAGAAGCAAATCCGATCTCGATCTCTTCTTCATACTGACCACGATCATACTCACCTATCCCTCTACATAATCCAAATCCAGCTAGATGGATCGCATTTCCAGCTGAGTTGATCAGCCTTGTATCAGATTCAAGCAAGATCTTCGGTTGGAAGAATCCGGCATGCCTATGCTTCATGCAAGCGTGAAGAAGAGCTCTTAACCAACCGCGGGTAACAAAGACATCATTATTGAGGAGGACAATATAGTCGCCTCTACTCGCCTTGATCCCGACATTGTTCCCAGCACCGAATCCAATATTCCTCCGATTTTCAATCAAGATAGCCTCCGGAAAATCTCTCCTCACAGCTTCAATCCTGTCAGTTGAGCCGTTATCAACAACTATAACTTCAAAGCGTGGATAGTCAGACTCATACACGGACCTCAAACATTTTAAGAGCACATCTCCACCATTGTAATTTAAAATTACTATGCTGACAAGAGCGTCATCGCTCATTCGTGTCTCACCTCAGAGAAGAACGCCACCAGCCCTGTCAGAAAGAGCTCCACCGTCCATTCCTATCCAAACGATATTCTCCAGTCAATTCGAATTGATCATAGACGTGTTTAGATCATTTGCTTAATTGTTTAAGCTTTTTTCTCAAAGCTTTTCAGAAGGATACAAAGGGACGAAGCCTTCACCTATACCTCTTCACCAAACCGGAGATCGTGAATAAGATCAATCCGGCAAAGACAGCGAAGATCCCGATCAACAGGAGAATCGTGGAGACCAAAGCGGTTCCCGTAGGCAATGTCTGAACTTCAGCGTACCTGTTTATAACCCAAATCCAACCGTAGAGCCCGACGCAAAGCAAGACGAGACCAGGCAACCCTAAGAAAGTCATCGGATGCCTCTCGCCAACGACCGTCACAATCGTACCGAGAACAGAGAGGGCGTGATCAACAGGATTATAAGTAGAACCTTTGACGCCTTTGTACTTGCAGCTAACAGGAACCTCAGCCAACCTCAAGCCCTCAGCCTTCATCAAAATCTCGGAGTCAACTCCGATCCCGAATTCGGCAACCTCCAAACTGCCGACAGCATCCTTTGAGTAAGCCCTGAAACCGCTCTGCGTGTCAGCGATCTTGAGGTGCCCAGCTGCGGCTGTAGCTTGATCGAGAGCTTTCCGGCCGATGCTTCTATACCTCGGCATCTCGGTTCCGGTGAGGCTGCGAGAACCGATGACGATGTCAGCCTTACCGCTCAAGATCGGCTCAACAAGCTTAGGTATCTCATCAGGGTTATGTTGACCATCAGCATCAATAGTAACAACTATGTCGGCGCCAAGCCTCTTAGCAAAATCGAACAACGATCTAACCGCAGCTCCTTTACCAAGATTCCTCTCATGCCTAACAACTTCAGCGCCAAGCCTCTCCGCGATCTCACCAGTCAGATCTGAAGAACCGTCATCACATACGAGAACCTTATCCACATGCCTACTAGAACCGATAACGACTCTAGCTATCATTGCCTCTTGATTATAAGCAGGGATAGCAGCAACTATCAAGGTTCAACCTCAAGACAGAATTATGAGGTACGTCTTGATAAAGAAAGCTTTGCTTAAAAGTAGTTCTAAGATCCGTATTAACCCACTGCGAGCCTCTACCGCCTTAAATGAGAAACGTCAACGACTCAAACGGACTTTTCAGCGAGAAGAACATAGCCTTTGAAGCTCCAATCCTTTCTCCTAGAAGTCTATTCCAAGCTTCGAATAGAGCTTCCTCAAAACCGTCTTCTCTATAACCGCAGCTCGACCGAAGATCTTCTCGAGGCAACTCGCGAAGAGGTCCGGCTTGTGAGGAATCTCTTGCCTCCTGAAACGACAGTACTTTTCCATATATGCATAGACAGCCTCCTTTGTGCTCTCTCAGAACGAAAGACAGCGTCTCATCTGTTGCACCTAGCAAGCTGCGCTCGAAACCTTCCCGTTCAATACCACCTCGAAGGCTTCCGGATGAGAAGATACGGCCTCTCCCTAGTCACCGTCAACTCTAAAGGCAACTCAAACTCAGCCCAATTTGAGAAAGCCTCAATGTGAGTTGAACTCATTTCAAAATATTCTTGAATTCCTTTCTATTCTCCAAATAAAGGTAGAAGTGGTAAGGATCGTCCATCCTACCTGAAAAACCAAACTCTAATACGGAATGTTCTTTCAATGTATCTTCTTGCTTGGTCCGGAGAAATCGTTTTCTAATCCAGAAGTTGATTATAATGGACTATACAGGTTGATGCTGCCTTGGAGGTAGTTACTTCAGCGCCGGGTCGCGCGTGCCTTTTTGGAGTGTGAGGTTCGGCTTATCCGCCGTCTCACCCAAAGATCATATGGATTGGAATTGGGGCCCGGTCATACCTTATGCGACTGAAGCCTTCAGAAGTTACGCTAAGATCAGGTTGAGGACCGGCGACAAGGTTTCCGTGAGGTCTTATGACCCGTATAATGTTGAAGACAGGTATAGCTTGAAAGATCCTCTTTCCTATCGAGGCAGGGATCTAGACTATGTTCGGGCTGTTATCAATACTTTCAAGAAGATGGGTTACAGCCTTCAAGGCATGGATATAGAGTTAAAGACGACCATCCCAGTTGGAACAGGTCTGTCGTCCTCCGCAGCCCTCTGCGTTTCTGTGGCTCATGCAGTAAGTCTTGCTTGCGGGTTTAACCTAAGCCCTGTTGAAGTGGCGAATATTGCATACGTGGCTGAGGCTAAAGAGATTAGGACCGGTTGTGGCCAGATGGACCCACATTCATCAGCACAAGGCAGCCTATGCTATATCGATTGCTCTACTGAGCCTCCTAGGAAGATAGAGCGCTTAGAGCTGAAGAAGCCTTTCCCAATTGTTATAGGTGATACTGGTGTTCCTAGGAAGGCGAGTAGGGTTCTCCATTGGCTTGGTAGGAAGGTGAAGGAGAAGGACCCTGATATGCTTGAGGGCGTTAGAAAGATAATTTGTCTTGTGAATGAGGCTTGGCGTGAACTCAAGAAGCCTAATTGGAGCCCTGAAAGGACAGGCGGATATATGAATGAGAACCAGAGGCTTCTGAGAGAGTATCTTCGTGTCTCAACGTTCGAGATTGAGGAATTGATCTACGCCGCTCTGAAGGCTGGAGCTTTAGGTGCGAAGCTTACAGGAGCTGGAGGCGGAGGATGCATAATAGCCTTCACGAGCCCTGAGGATCAGTCGAAAGTTGCGAAGTCGATTGAAGGTGCTGGCGGCAGAGTCTATCTAACAGATATCGCGAATCAGGGAGCTCGAATTGAGGATATCAAGGTTTTCGGCTATGTCAGATACCCCTTTGCAAAAAGGTAGATCTCATCCAAGTCTATCTCTCAGAAGCCGAATGTTCTCGGTTATAATCTTGTAAGGTGCACCAATTTCTAAGACAACCGGAATCCTTGGTCTTTTATCAAGCGTTTCTTTCAGCTTTCGAATTATGCGTTGATTCACCTTGTTCTCGAGATAACCGCTGTGATCCCAGGGCGGTGAGCCTCTGGGTTTCAGGAAGCTGATGTGTATTTCTCGGATGTCCAGCTCGTCTGCATTGAGCTCGTCCAGTTTCCTCTTGAGGAAGAGTTCATAGTTTACTGCTGCGTGTCCTAGGTCGAGTAGTAGTGGGAAAATCTTGTTGATCTCCTTCAGCTCATTATCTGTCATACCCATCGCGGGCGATTCTTCATTCCAGCCGTAAATGTTCTCGATGATAACCTTCTCACCATCGATGAGCCTATGCTTAAAGGCTTTGAGATTTTCAATTCCTTCTTCAAAGGTTATTCTGTCCTTTACCTTGAATTCTCTTGGCCCAAGAATTTCCCCTAGGAGTCCTGCATGGATGCTGTAGAGCTGGTATTTGACTCCTAAAGCTTTGGCTCTACTCATCATTTTGGCAGCTATCTCAGCTGCTTCGACTGGTCGACGGCAGGGATTCATCATGAAGTTCAGCTCCGACCTCTTCAAGAATGGTAGACAGTGGATTGTTCGGAAGGCTGGCTTCCCGAGTTGACCGATTATCTGCTTTGCATTCTCTATGGTTGAGATGCCCAATTCAAAGAATTCTACTTTGCATTCGTTTTTGAGTTTCTCGATATCTGGGAGAGAGTGGCCCGTTGTAGATATCCCTAGCTCCAATATTTTGTTCACCCGCTGTCCAGTCGAGTAGGGAGAGGCTCTATTTCAAAGTTCGTTCATAACTTGTTTTGAGAGCTTGCCAGTAGGTTTCTGGGTTTCCTATGTCGATCTTCAATTCGCTCTTTTTCAGTTGGACAGCGTAGACTTTTCGGTGATGGGCTACCAAGGATTGGATTGCGTCTGTCAACTGGATTTCCCCTCCTTTTCCAGGTTTGGTTCCCGCCAGTTCTTCGAAGATCCTTGGGGTGAACGCGTAGATCGGCACAACCGCGAGTTTTGACGGAGGTCTCTCAGGTTTCTCTTCTATACGCTTGACTTCATAGACACCTCTATCTACCGGTTCGCCTTTGATCACTCCATATTTCCTAGGGTCTTCCATCTCTTCAACGAGGAATGTGGCCTCTGAGTCAAGCCTACTGTGCGCTTCGATTAGGCGGTGGATGTGCTGTCCACCTTCTGAAATGACGTAAGTGTCTCCTGCATGAGTTAGAAATTCGTCTTGGCCTATGAATCGTCGGCCTCGAAGAACAGCTTCACCGAATCCTCTGGGTTCAGGCTGATTCAACCAGACTATTGTGGAGTCGTCCAGCCTCTTGTAAAATCCTTCGAGATCTCGGATTGACGAAAGCTTGTTTCTACTTCTTAGGGTACTTGTGAACTCGTAATCTTGGGTGAAATGGTCCTCGATAGCTCTCTTCCCCCTTCCTATGATGAAGCAGAATTGGTGTAGACCTAGGTCGTAGAGCTGCTCGAAGATCATCTGCAGTAAAGGTTTCAGTTGGCTTTGATTTTTCCCGCCTGGACTGAAGATCGGCAGCATCTCTTTCGGCTGCTCTTTAGTCGCGGGAAGCAGCCTAGTTCCCAGTCCAGCGGCTGGCACTATCGCTTTATCTAACATTGAGTTCGACCATTCCATTGCGTTATCAGTGAGTTCGCAGCAGTAGCCTAATATCCCTTTTGAAACCGTTAACGTTGCCAACTAATGTTAATCTTCTGTTCAAGCTCAAAAATCTCAAGGTAATCGAAAGATATCGGTTAGATCTTTCTTAATCTATATAAATTCAGGAAATCGGAAGGTTTCCTTCATTTATTTGGCTTTGACACTTAAGCAGGCTTGGATTCCGCTTTGCAGGTCTAGCCATTCCATGAATGCCCTAAGCCTGAGCTCGAATAGGATAGAATCGTCCTCCACGTATATCGGCTTACCGTCCAGCGCCTCCAGCACCATTTCAGGCGTCGCCGAATCCAAACTAACCACGTCGAGTTGATCCTCCCGCACTTTAAGGGCTTCAGCTATGTCTATTGCCAGTTCTCCCAACTCATAGAGGTCGAAGGGCCTTCCAAAGTGTACAGCGATGTCATAATCCCCCTTCATAGAATATCCTCTAGCCCTGCCACCAAACAGTAACGCAGCCCTCACTCTGCCTCTGAAGACCCTGCTAAACTCGCCCGGCAAGTCAGCCGCGGGTGGCGGATCAACAACCTTTCCCTCTAAACCGCTCTTCAGAGCTCTTGCAATCTTAGGAGCATCGTCCCTGAGACTTCTTGACGAATCAGTTATCAAGTCCCTTTTGATAGTAGCATAAGCATGTACGAGAATGTTTCTCATGCCGGCCATAGACCTCAAAGGCTTTGCGTCACTCTCACCTAAAGCGCCGAGGTCCAAAAGCAAGTCTCCTACTTCTGAGTATCCCTTAGGCGTTCTGCCGCCAAGAGCCGCAATCACCATAAGTCCCAAGTCAAGCAATGCCTGGATTGTAAGCTGAACTAGCCTTTCCGTCCCTCTGTAGCTTCTCTCTTTCTCCAACTCTTTTACGAGTTCCGTTACCTGATCCACCTGTCGATCAATTCTTTCCTTAACCTTCAAAATCCCATACCTCCAAAGATATCCCGCAAAATTGTATATGTACCTTTAACATCTAGCATTGGCGGGTTTGAAATAGATATATTCATCTCGGATCTCTTTCCGCTCTAGTCGACTTCACATAGTCTTCTGTCGATACCTTACTAAGCACTGGCATTAACTCCTCGATCTCTTCCTTATCCTCTTCTTCGATAGTCTTCCTCAACAACTTGGATAGTAATCTTTAGCCCTTAAGGCTTCACACTAAGAGCGCTGGCGAATGACGATTTTCACTCTCAGTTGAATCGACCCCTAAAGGATGGCATGGTAGAGAGAACAGACGTGAGAAGGTGGAATGATTATATACGCACATGTTCGTTAGTTTGAAGAATGTCGGTGTTCGATGAAGCTCTCAATCATGTTTACAGTCCTCTCTAGTTGGTGTGGAAGCACTTTCTTTAGGAGCTCGAAGTCTCCTGCCTCGATGATCCTGAAGATCCTCAGGGAGACTGCGTAGAATATTAGGAAGAAGATTCCTTCCAGAATGAGTCTCGCTGTCGGGCTGATCGGGTACAGATAGGTGAATGTGTAGTCCGCTGCGGCGAGCGGTAAAGCTACTATTACAGCTAGAGCTATCGTCTTTGCGAAATGACTTACGTCAATTTTGATTCGAGCTTTCGAGCCGAGCGTCTTCTGAGTCAAGAGGAAAGCGGTTAGAAACATTGCTGTCCTAGCTAGGGCTGCTCCATTGGCTTCAAAGGGTTTGACGAGAATTGCGACGAGCGCTATGTCGATTATGGCTGAGGCTGCGCCGATCTTCGCTAGAACTTTTATCTCAGCTATGGCTTGGAGAGTTGAGGTGTTTATTGAGATATACGCCGGGAATATCGCTGTGGCTGTTAGAAGGGCGAAGGGAGCTGCGCCTTCGAATTGAATTATTATCGTTCACTTCTTCATGAGAACCTAATTCGCATTCGACTGCCGTAAAGTATAGTGAAAAAAGCCTACTCCAACTCTAACCCGCTTGTTTCCACTTAGTTTTATGAACATTCCTCACAATTGTAGCAAGTAGGCGTAGATTTCAGAATAACTTTCTGCCATGCTCTCCCATGTGTATACCTTGGCTTTCATTGCGGCTTTCATCCCTATAGCTCGCGCAAGTGATTGATCATCCAGTAAGTGTAGAATGGCTTCCGCGTATGAGCGTGGGTCTCTTGGTTCCACTAGTATCCCGTCGTTTTTGTCGTTGATCATCTCTGGCAGACCTCCGTCCTTGGCGGCTACAACAGGTTTTCCGCAGGCCATAGCCTCGAGCGTGCCGAGTCCCCAAGGTTCGCCTAGTGCAGGAAAGATAAAGATGTTGCAGGCGGCATAGAACTCAGCCAGCGATTCGACTTCTGCGTCAGAGATAAACCTCACTCTTTCTTCCACCTTAAGTTTGTACGCCAGAGTTTGCAGAGTTTCCGCACTCGGGCCCTCCCCAACTATAACATAGACAGCGCTTGGAAAATCTTCAAGAACGATTCGAAATGCTTTGAGAGCTGTTTCAATGTTCTTCGCAGGCCATAGCCTGCTGACGGTCAAGAGCAATGGGGCACCGCCGATCCCGTACTTTCGCCTAACACCTTCGCCTTCAACGAAAGGATGAAATGTCCGCAGGTCAACCCCAGGACTTAAGACTCTCGCGTGACGTCCGTAGGTTTCCTTAATCCTGTCGGCAACGAATCTGCTCAATGTTGTCACAACGGACGCGTTCTCCACCGCAAGCTTGTCCAGAGGCTTGGATGTCGCATGCATCATCTGCAGCCCCAGCAAGGCTCTTGCTCTTTTCAAGAGGCTTAGCCGCTTGGCTTGCTCGTAGTAGCGTGTAATTTCATCTTGGTCGTATAGAATCCTCGGCGATTCGTTGCACTGCCATAGGTATGGCGTGTCAACGTGGCTTCTGTTGAGCTTGGTAGCGAGAAATGCCGCAACGTTGGCGGGAAAGTTGTGCGCGTGTATTATGTCGTAACCTTTAGGAATGCGTAGAGCGAGCTCCAATGCTTGAAGCGGCGGTGTCGCGGTAAAGATAGGAGATCGGAAGATTCGCGAGAGGCCCGTTACTTTGATTTCTCCAAATTCAGGAAAGCATCTTGCTGGGTCATAGCGTAGTACGATGACGTCGACGGCGTATCCTAGTCGTTTCAACTCGCGACTCAAAGAGAGGATAAGTCTCTCTGCTCCACCACGCCAGATGCACAGGTTATGGAGCATGCAGACTCGCACTTTCATTTTTGAGAAAGCCCTAGTAGCAACCTACACAAATCTTATGTGTTTTCCTAGAAAACATTTTGGTAGGGATCAGATGTCTATGTCTTCAGCAGACTTCCGGACTGCTGTAGTTCTTGCAGGAGGACCCGCGACTAGACTGAGACCGCTAACAGAGAATACTCCTAAGGGGTTGATTATGGTCGGCGGCAAGCCACTTCTTGGTTGGGTTATGGAGTGGCTGCGGAGTTGTGGTGTTCGTAATGTCGTGATGGGCGTAGCACATTTGAAGGATATGATAATTGAACACTTCGGTGAAGGTTCGAAGTATGGTCTAGAGATCAAATATAGCGTGCATACGGTTGAAGGTGGGACCGCTGAGGGCTTTCGACTCGCCATTCAAAGATATGTTCAGGATGGGAAGTTTTTCGCGATGAATGGAGACCAGATAGTGGATCTCCGATTGGCAGATCTTTATAAATTTCATTTGAATCATCGAGCTATCGCTACGATAGTTGGTGGATATGCCCGTTGTGCTTTCGGACACCTTCTCACAGATAAGGATGGGAATCTACTCAGCTTTCTGGAGAAGCCATTGTGCGATCATGTTTTCATCAGTACGGGTATCTACGCATTTAACAGGCGGATTCTCGACTATATGCCGGAGAGAGGCGATGTGGAGGAGACTGTTTTCCCGGAGCTGGCTAAGAGAAAGCAGGTGAAAGTCTTTCCGTTTAAGGGCAGGTTCCTCACGATAAATACTTATAAAGACTTATTGGAGGCGGAGGATGAGATGAAGAATCGGAGGCCCGTCTAGGTTGACGAGTGTTCTGATAACTGGTTGCACAGGTTTCATCGGTTCAAATTTGACTATAAGGCTGGTTAAAGAAGGCTACGAAGTCTACGGTTTGGTAAGGCATACGAGTCGAAGTGAACTTGACTCTCTGAGGCCTGTTATGGATCGGGTACACTTTATAGAAGGGGACCTCTGCGAGTATCATTCGCTACTCTCAGCGATAGAGACGTCGAATCCTCAGTTCATTCTTCATCTGGGCGCATTGACACCAGTTAGGCTTAGTTATGAGGACCCGTTCCCGTTTCTCCGCACAAACTTTCTAGGCACATGCAACCTAGTCCATTCAATTCTCGACAGAGCCTCTAGAGCAAGGTTGATCGCCGCATCGACCGCTGAGGTTTACGGCTGGCAAGGAAGTAAGCCTCTGAAAGAAGATACAAGATTGCAGCCTTCTTCGCCCTACGCTGTCTCTAAGGCGGCGGCTGACGAGTACATTCAGATGGCTATGAAGGTGTATGGCTTGAAGGCGACTGTGCTGAGGTGTAACAACACTTATGGAAGAAGAAGGGAGAGGGGCTTTCTCGTCGAGTATGTTATAACCTCGATGCTCGATGGGGGTCCAGTGTATGTTGGGTCACCTGATCATGTGAGAGATTACATGTGCGTTGATGACCATGTGAATGCCTATCTCTTGAGCATGGGGAAGGAGGCGGCTGAAGGCGAGGTGTTCAACGTGTCGCCTGGAAACCCGATTTCGAACATCGAGTTGGCCAAGAAATTAGCAGATATGCTTGGCTTCAAAGGCCAAATCGTGGAAGGATCTTATCCGCCGGGTTATTCATGGCGGCCTGCCAAGTTGGACACTAAGTATATAGTGCTTGATAGTTCCAAGATTTGGAAGACTTTGGGGTGGTCGCCACTGGTTTCGCTCGAAGACGGTTTGAAAATGACCGTAGAGCTTTGGCGCGAATCAAAAACTAAAGCTGGGTAGCTCCTGAAGCTGGTGAAGAGCATCTGCATGAAACTGGGCGTTGCCTTCGGATTCTAGCATAGTGTGAGTTAGAACAGAAATGGGGCTCGACCCTTGGATCTTTGTTGCGGCGTTGCTAATATTGGTCTCTACCCTGTTAGTTTTCTTGCTGTTAAAGATAAGGCAATCGCTAGATGAACATAGTCAAAAGATCGCTGATCTCATGGTTAAAATGAATCATATGACCGAAGCCAATGCTGAACATAGTCAAAAGATCAATGATCTCATCGGTCAGCTTAACTACCTAGCAACAGTCCGTCTGGAAATGCTGAGAAGCGAGTTCTACTTGGCTATCGACTATATGAAAAGAAGGGCGCGTGGAGATATGAACCGCAAAGAGATATTCGAAAGGTATGCTCAGGCCTTCCCTCATCTTTCTAAGGTATTCGAGGGCCCTGATCCTTATTCACAATCTCAGAGATCAAGGAGAGAGAGAATCATAGGCCTTATTGAAGGTGACATGGTTTTAGAGGTAGGGTGCGCAGACGGGGGGATCACGTCACTAATAGGGAAGTCTGGAAGGAATGCGGTTGGAGTAGAGATTTCTTCGAGTTATCTGAAGCAGGCTCTCAGACCAGGCGAATACATCTGTGCTGACGGTTATGCCCTGCCTTTCAGGGACAGTACTTTCGATACAGTGGTTTTAGCGGAGATAATCGAGCACGCTGATAATCCTCGCAGACTGCTTCAGGAAGCAGCCAGAGTGGGCAGGTTAAAGGTTGTAGTAACAGTTCCGATCGGCCTTAACGATCCAACTCACCTCTGGGACTTTGACAGCTTCTCATTCAAAGAGCTTGTGTCGGAATCGAAACTTCTTGAGGTTGAACAGGAGATCGAGCTGAAGCTGTGTTCGGTTCAAGATTTCTAGGCAGGCCTATTAACATGTCTGTAAAGAACTACATTGGAAACAAGATTCTAACTAAGTTGACGCAGATCGTTTATAAGGCGCAGATCACAGACGTTATGACCGGCTATAAGATATTCCCAAGGCGCTTGTCAGAGAAAACCCCTCTTGACATAGCTAGTTTCGGATTTGAAATTGAGATAACGGCTCGTCTCTTCGCCACAAACTGTCGCATAGTCGAAGTCCCAATTTCTTACTGCGCCCGAAAGCTAGGAAAGAAAATTACTTGGGGAGACGGCTTGATGTCAGTTTATTATATACTAAAGTATAGATTTAAATTGAAGGCGCCGAGGTTGCAATTCATTAGCAAGTTGCTGACATCAAGAAAAGTTTAGACCTTAGCTACGGGGTTAATTGCGATTAAACATGAGAAGAATTACAGACAGCATGTTGAAGCTGTTTCTTCGGAAGTTCTCACGCTTTCAATGTAACAGCTTTGGAGTGTGATAAGCGTGGACCTCTCAACAGGTATGATTAGTGCGAGTGTGACTATTGTAAGCTTCTTGCTCATTCTTGGATTCTACGGAACGTATCTTCTCGCACTAACGCACCTAAGAAAGCATACAAAAGAGATTCCTCTACGCTCTATGGCATACGATTTCACGCCCTATGTCTCTCTGATAATCGCGGTCTATAATGAAGAGAATGTGATCCAAGTCCGGTTGCAGAACATAGACCAGTTAGACTACCCTCGCGAAAAACTAGACGTCCTTTTCGTCGATGGGTGTTCAACCGATCGGACACGCGACTTGATAGAGGAGCATATTGGCCTAGGTCGCCCTTTTATTAAATTGATCAGGCAACCGGTACGCAACGGTTACAACGGTGCAGTGATTGACGGCCTACGAGTCGCCAAAGGAGAGATTATTGCTATTAGCGGAGCTGAAGCTTTGTATGATAAACAGGCTTTGAAATTCCTTGTACGGCATTTCGCTAGGTCCGACATTGGTGCCGTCACAGGGCGGATAATAGTTCTCAGCAAAAAGAAATCAGTATCGAGTGACATGGAGTTTCAGTACAGAGGCCTCCAAGACTTCCTTATGAGACAGGAGACTGAGGTGGACTCGCCGTTTGACATTAAAGGCGAGATCTGTGCGGCGAGAAGAGAGGTGTGTCAAGATTTTCTCCGCAAGAAGGAGATTCTCCTCACGGAAGGATGTATCGACTGTTGTCTCTCGTGCGAGGCTAAATTGAAGGGATACAAGACGATCTATGACCCAGAAGCTACATATCGTGAATATGTTCCTTATAATATGGGAGAGCGGTTCCGCGCTCAGGCTCGTCGGGGAACCGTTCTTATAGAATCATTGTTATTTTACAAAGAAATGCTCTTCGATAAAAAGTATGGGCTATTCGGTACGCTAATTCTACCTTCGCATCTTGCCATGCTGGTTATCATTCCGTTGCTGTTTGTTCTGGGTCTTGTTTGCCTCGTTCTCACTGCGGCTTACTACCCGCTATGGGCTCTCGCATGGGTTCTCTCTATATTCGCTCTGATGACACTAACTCCGCGCCTTCGCGCTATAGTACTCGCTTTTGCGATTTCCCAACTCGCTTTGATTGCGGCGAACCTAAGAATAGTAACAAGGAGAGAAAGCCAAATGATAGGAAAAGCTTTATCGACACGAAACTAAGTCTGTGTTCCCGCAAGGAGATACTCATTGTGGTCTAACATGACCGTACTAGTCACGGGAGGAGCCTCCTTCATAGGAAGCCACCTAGTCGACTCACTACTAGAGAGAAAAGCAGTCGTCAAAGTGGCGGATGACTTCTCCAGCGGAAGACTCAAGAATCTAGAATACACTTTTCGAAAGAAAAGACCAAACGTTTGGATTTCGAGGAATCTTTCCGTCTATCGAGGAGACCTTAAGGACAGATCCTTCGCAAGATCTATCGTCAAAGGCGTCGACACCGTCTTCCACTTGGCAGCCTGCCACGGAGGGAGAGGCTACATTCATTCACATCCTGTAGAATGCAGCACCAACATGGCTATAGACCAAATCGTCTTCGAAGAAAGTTGGAAAGAGGGAGTGGAAAGAATCTGCTATGCCAGTTCAGCATGCGTATGGAGACCTAGAAGACTCCAACATGACCTGGCCAAACCTCAAGGGGTTGCTTCAAGAGCAGCAGACCTGACCAGAGCAAGAAAGGTCCTCGGATGGGAGCCGAAAGTATCCTACAAGGAAGGTTTCAAAAGAACCGTAGAATGGTATTCTGCGAGCAAGAACAGGGACGAAGTCAAAGCCAACTTGGACAGACTTCTTATGGAACGCTGAAGCAGGATTCTACACTAACTGGAGCCTCTTCGAAAGTTTGATAAGATCATGCTACCCGAAAGATTTCAAATGATAGGAGAGGACTGCTGGATCGAGGTTACCAAGAAGATGCCGATCCCATGCGTAGACACGATAGTGTGGCAGGATCGTATGTTTCTAATGGGCTGGCGGACAATCTTGCCGTACAGGCATGTCTGGTCCCTTCTCGGAGGAAGAATGGCTCGCGGAGAAACATTCGCTAAAACCGCAATACGACAGTGCAGAAAGAGCGGAGTAGAAATTCACACACCTCGCTTTATCGGAGTCTACCCCGTCAAATTCCAATCTCGTCATGATATAACCATATGCATGGCGGCAAAGTGGAAATCCGGGACCCCAGTACCGACAACTGAAGTTTCACGATACAGATGGTTCGAAAGCGACCGACTTCACGAAATCCGCCCTATTGGGGGTAACTACCGAAAGATGCTGCGAGACTGGCAGATGAAGTACTAGTGGTTGGGCTGCCATAGACCTATTCGAAAAAGCACTGAATGAACTCAGGGAAAGACAGCTTGCCACATAGGTTCATCAAACGGTTGACTTCCTATTTTATAAAGAGCAGATCCCAAGAACAATAACTTCGCAGAAATTATGCTCCACCCAGCTGTATTCTACAGTTGGAAAGAGAAGTTCATTGAAGGAGGCGAACGAGCCCTCACCCACTCCAAAATAAATGGAGGGGGAAGCCGCAAGCCGAGAATGAACGCCTCAAGCAATTGATCGGCGAACTCACTATCGCAAACGATGCTTCCAAAAAAATTGCAGGAAGAGAGAAGATGGTAGTCGAATGACAAGAGTGCTTCTCTCTTCGGTGTTGTTAGCTATGTATGTACATATAGCTTTGACCCGCCTATACGAAAGTGTCAGTGGAAGCTTTTGAGAATCGGAGTATTCCACCAAGCGGTGGGCCGCCATGGGGGTGCGGAGCGTCTCTGCTTGGATGTTGCGCGTCACTTCCTGCAAAGGGGTCACGAGGTTACAGTGTTCTGGCATGAATGGTTTCCCCGCGTCCAATCTGCGGTGTCTGGGTACCCGGAGGTTTTGCCATATCTCCATTCGGTTCCTTGGAGGTTATACAGCCTCGGAGAACTGGGAGGAAGGATCAGAGCTTGTGACGTGCTTCTGGTCATGTATCATGTGAACCCTAGAATAGGCTGGTTGCTCACTCGGGCACTCAAAGGGAAGGTACCCTTGGTTTGGTACGCCGGGGAACCTAATCGCGGCCTATGGGAGAGGTGGATTACTGGTGAGGAACGGGCTCGGGGGATGAAGGGTCTTTTTCGTAGAACAGTTGCAGCGATCTACGGCTCATTTGCGGGAGCTCTTGCTTCCTCGATTCCATTTTATTGGTTGGCAACGGGTTTTCTCAGACTAGTTGATTATACTTATGCTAGACGTTTTGACCTTGTCATAGCTCAGAGCTCTTCGGTTGCGAAGGTCCTTCAAAAAATCTACAGGATTGCGAATGTCCCTGTGATCTACCCTGGCATAGATCCAAAGAGACTCATGAAAGCGAGCAACGGAGACATCAAAGATAAGAGGATAAAGGATTTGTTGAAAAGTCAGTACTTTCTCGGAGTTGGCGCCTTGGAGAAGCACAAAAACTACGAAGCGATGATTCAAGGTTTCAAGTTGGCTGTTTCGCAAACTGGTAGGCAAGATGTCAAGCTTGTGATCGTAGGCACTGGGAAAGGTTCACAGTATAGGAGTCTGTCAAATACGGCTTCTTCTATGGAAGGTTCAGCGGACGTGAAGATCTTTGACTGGAGCCCTACGGAACTGGTGGGAGTTCTGTACAGGAATTGCAAGGCAGTTGTTCATACAGCCCTATGGGAGCCTTTCGGCCTGACGCCCTTGGAGGGAGCGTTCTTTGGCAAGCCTTCAATCGTCTCAAAGATTGGTGGGACTGCCGAGACTGTTATTGATCAGCACACCGGTATTCTAGTGAATCCTTATGACATTCGAAGTATTTCCGATGCGTTTCAAACTTTTATGAACGATGAGTTTCTTCGCCAGACAATGGGTGAAAATGCTAGAAAACATATGACCTCAAATTTTACTATATCAAAGATGGTTGAGAGACTGGAAGAGTCTCTAAACAGGGTGTCCAGAAATTAGCTGTTTCATGATGCTTTGCTCACATTACCCTTCTGTTTCTCCGCTGCCGCCCCTAACGCGACGGTAACAAGTCCACGAATTTTAGGACACCCTCTTAGGTAATTTTCTCCATCATACATTACTATCATCACCGAGACTAGGTCTAAGCACAAGCTGAGCGCCGCGCATAGGGGAAAAGTTTACCAGTAGGGTTGAGAGGCTGATAGCTTCTAGGTGGGAAGAGGGGCATCGAGAAGAGTTTAGCAAGGGTCTTGTACCACCAGTCAACGGACATAACGTACATTCTCTTCAAGGAGGGACCTAGATACGAAGCTGTCGAAGCTGGGTCAGGCATTGTC
>Ga0209725_1000951_pt1 | contig 17019 bp, 16 predicted proteins | sample I18A1metaG_FD_184145 | JGI IMG/M metagenome (GOLD analysis project Ga0209725, IMG submission 184145) | Lake sediment bacterial and archeal communities from Gulf of Boni, Indonesia to study Microbial Dark Matter (Phase II) - ​I18A1 metaG... | ecosystem: Environmental > Aquatic > Freshwater > Lake... | reverse complement strand
GAAACAATAACGAATATGACAAACTACTACACGCCAGTGTTGAGGATGAAGTTCCTACCCATACACGAATCCACCAGGGTTGCGGAGCTGTATCTACAAAGTAAGAAATAGCCTGAATCGCCATCGACAACAGCACTTGCGCGGGCTAGACAAGTACCAAGAAGAAGAAGGAGATGAGTGACGATGGAAAAAATTGAGTTTGTAGGCACTTGTCTCGTTTGAAATGCGACGGTCTGATGGGCAGACAGTCTACCCTTTCACCAAGAACACGATTGGCGTGCTCAATTATGATCCAAAGGGGAACATGTCTGCGCAGGTGATGCGTACAGACCGTCCGGCTTTTGCCATAAATGACCATCAGAAAGGCACACCAGAGGAAATCAAGGCTGCCTTCGAGGGATTCATATCCTACTTCGGCACCTATGAGGTCAACAAAGAAAAGGACACCGTTACTCACCACGTGAAGGGCAGTTCCTTTCCGAACTGGGTGGGTTCAGATCAGATTCTACGAGTTCTCCGGCGACCGTTTGACGCTTAGAACACCCCCGATACAGATAGGCGGGATCACGGTAACTTCGCTGTTGATCTGGGAGCGCATAGCATAAAACCAACACAACAGTCCACTGCCTTACCGAATTGAGCTTAGAATCTCTGCACGTAATGGAAGCGAAGATAACCGTAGCGCGCACTAAATGCTTTCTGCCTCAGTTTTTACTGGTAAACTGGTGCGCGAATCCCACCCCCCGCACCAATCGATGATCTGATGTCACGATCTGTGGTCTGATCGTGACCAAATTCGAGTCGCTCACGCTTTGGGCGAGTAAAGAAAATCCATGCATGCTTGTTACTTTTTTTACATTCAAGAATCATGTCAGTAGAAGCGAAAATGTGAGTCTTTTGACTAATCTGTGCTCGCACGTTCTTATTAGTTGCGTGAATATCAATCTCTCTCGTTCTGTTCTCGTCTTCGTCTAGGTATGGTTGATTGTTGTAGACACTCCAATTCTGGTCAAGCAGCCCCGAGATTTCGATTTCAAGGGGATAGCCGGTGGTACGGATCTGTTCTATTATGTGATCCTACATTGTCCTTTTCCTTTCAGGCATATCCGCTCACTAGCATACGCTACACGAGCTACCTACCACTTCGCTCGACCTTCTTGAGTTCTCTCTGCACCTTGTAGAATCCCAGATGTATCGGGTTGCACTCGAAGAAGGTTGAGAGGAACTCGGCGGCAGGGTCAACGAGTTTCTTGATCCTTTCTCGATTTAGCAACATGCTAAGCATCGTAGACGGAACGGTTAGAACATCTTTCAACGCAGCCACCGCAACGACAGAAGTGACTATTGAGCCAGTCAGCGCGACACTCCATACCTTCTTCACCCTTGATATGTCCTCGAAGGTCGGAACAACATCCTCATACCATCTCTTTCTGAACTCTTCTTTCTTAGCTATGATTTCGTCCTGTTTACTTCGGTTTGGTTCTCCCCCTCTAAATCGCTCTTTTACAGTCTTGTCTATCTCATCGTCTAAGCTCTTGACTGCTTGGACGAAATCCTCACTATGCTTTCTCACAGCACTGATCTCGTCAATATCCATAGTCTGGGGCACGGTTGTTCCGAGATTTTTGTAGACGTCTGCTAGCCAGCATGGTGCGAAGAATGCATCGGTATTTGCACTCCAAGACTCGTAGAACTTGTCAGCTGACTCTTTGATCTCATCAGGATAGACTATCGTCCTGGTTAGGCTACGAAGAATTGGTCCGACAAGGAGAGCCCACGAAAGAAGGGAGAAGCGTTCTGCTTTTTCCAATTCAATTTCAGCTATGTCTCTGATCGCCATGGTGATCTGCGTTAGACCAAAAACAGATAGATCTGCGTAAATTCGGGCAAGAGTCCTAGGATATGCACTAGCTCTATGTTGTCCGATGTCCTCGATAAGTTGGGATGGTGGCATGCGAATTCGACTAAATATGGATTCACCCTGCTTCAGAACAAGGTCATATCTATCTATGCCTCGTGCCAATGTTGACACATATACTTGATTACGAATACTGGTTGATGGAGAAATTCGAATCAGCTCGTCCAAATAGCTTAGATCGACGTATTCTCGACAGTGGTAAGTGAGCATTGGTTCAACCCAACCTTTGTTCCTCTGTTCTAAGACCTGATCAACAGTGTAACCTGTTGTTTCACAGAATATCTTCGGCGAGGAATAGGGCGGAATTGGGAGAATGACCTTCTCATAGATAGGAATCAACATCTGTAACGGAACTTCAGCTGCAGCCGGACAGCACACCTTTTGTTTTCCTAGATTGAATTTGTCCTCATAAAGGAGAGCGATATCTGTGGTCTTCCCTCTCCGAACCATCTCCTCGATATTCTTACTTGCCTGCTCTCCCTCTCTTGCTTCGATTTCCAGCAGTTCCTTCTCTTCCATAACCCGGGTTCCCTCTTGAAGCAAGGATCACAACTAGGGATACTTGAGGCTACCTGCTGCGAACCCATTGAATCAAGAAGTCTCTGCTCTTCCTGATCTGATCGTATGCTTCATCCTCGCTTGGGGCTACAGGCAGCGTGTACGGTTTGGTGAAATCAGTTATCTTGTAGAATCCGGTCGCCTCTTTGTAGCTCTCTATGTCACCATGAACTACCTTGTTCCTTCTGACTACAAATACAGGATCGGAGTCCAACTTCGCTTCCTCATAATCAAGTAACATATCCACAGGCAGTCCGTTACCACGAGCCCTCGTCAGAAATTCACGATTCAATGTAAGCCAATTCCAGCGAGATTTCGTCTTCTCTTCCTGCATTCTGCTGTCTTTGTTGATCGCCATCTCCACGGCACGTGAGGAAAAGAAAATCGTCCCTGCGAAGATTCCAAGAGCGAACGAATATGCTGCGTCAGTATCTGTCTGCATAATATCGCTGTCAACTCCCCCTAGATAGACCGCACCGATCTTCTCGGCTCTTTTGAGTATGTGAGGCATTATCTCTTGAATAGTCGTGCTGAAGGACTGCCTGAATACCTCAATGTCTATCGGCATATGTCTTGGTTCCTCCGGCTGCATACAACCCACCAGTAAGAATTCGGAAATCTTTCTCAGGCGAGGTCTCTGCTTGCGCTGTATTTGAGATTGACTAGTTCAACTTTCAGTTAGAAGGATAGTACATGCGCATATTTCCTATTTCGACGGATCAGCGCATAGATCTCTTGACTCCCGAAGCCTAATTCCTTCATCAGACAGACTGCAACCAGTACGTTCAGTTTTTGTGAAACGTTGAACAGTTCTTCGCCCTCGACAGATCTATCCTTCAATTTTCGGTCATGATGAGTTAAGTAGTGCCGTGTGTCCACGACCTTTCTAACGAATTCATGCTGATCACCAGCGATACTACTCGCCACTTCAGGGTAAGAGCCAAGGAGGTCTCTAAGTCTCATTGCCAAAGTGGGCTCATTACTGTGACTGAGCTTTCCTTCAAGCCATTTTCTGTACTGTACCGGGACTGATCCCAGAATCTTGGCAATTCGCTCTTCATGTTGCTGCTCAGGCAGTTCAATCCGTCTGACCTTTAGCCTGTGATATGATTCTAGAGCCTGAATAACATTCAGGAACTTCTGTTCCAAGTAGGCATGGGGATTATACATGCAGCCTAGGTACAAGTCGATTGTTGACTTCAGCTCTCTCCTGATCCTGAACCAGTTCTTTAGTAGAGAGTCCAAACGATCTCGAACATCTTCCAGTCTAAAGAGCACGTCGAACCCTATGAAATAGTCCTTTTTCGGTCGGATATCCAACCGCAGGTAGCTGATTTTCACCGGTGGGTAGATGATGTGACCTTCAGATTCCAACTTGCTTGAATCAGATTTGCCTTCCAATTCGAGTGAAGAAACCGGTTCAGACGTAGCTGAACTAAGGAAATCCTGAATACCATGCACGACATCCAAGTAATCGTCCAGACTTCTTTCCTGATGAAATCTTATCGTAATCCAAGTCTTCTGTATCAATCGAAATTCCTTCTGTACTGCATATGTGAACGTCGGACCAGAGTAAGCGAACCCTATGATCACCTTCAAATCCTCGTTGATGTCCATCTCTAGAGGCTCAGGTTGTTCGTACGTCATATTTACAGCAGAGCCTGCCGTCTTTATCTTGAATCCAGAAATCCCCACCCATTCGTCCAGATATGAGTAGCGTACAGAGATGCTTCTGAACGTGATGTCATCAGACTTCTGAAAGTGAACTCCGACGAAGCTTCTAGTGGCAAGTACTGATGAAGCTGACAAGTGTGAACCGAAGCTTCCTTTGATTTCTAGGCAATCATGCAAGGTTATTTCTTTGCTGTCGGTGGTTACTCCAAGTATGATGGGAAATCTCCTAGCCTTCTTGCCTGGAAGGCTCTCGCCTCCAATAGACTCAATCAATTCGAGCACGGCTTCTCCATCTCGTGCGATTGCAAGGACTCCGCTAACCCGTCTTTCCGGAGACTCGGGAAGCCACCATACCCCTCTGTATGTAGATCCTTTTGCCACCTATGCCACCTTATGACTCTAGATAGCAGGCACGTAGAAAAGTTTGGCGCGTTCTCAGTCGGATTCTTTGTCAACTGTCACATACGACTTGTACTCTCTTCCCTCTTCAACCGCCTTCTCCCACTTGAACCTGGCGTCTCTTCACTATTCTGCCCTGCTCATCACGCCTGTAGCCGTACAGCTTCTCTCGGACATCTTCCACCCTCTCAGATCCTATGCTGGGACCCATAATCTCCAGTTGCTTCACACGAACATGTTTGGATCTTTTCGTTGTTGAGGATATCCGCCTCAATACTCGTATGTCGTGCTTGTTCGTAGTTGACATGTGGACGCCAGATCTCTTCTTTCTGAGGATCTGCTCTAGTTCCTGTTGATCTTCCTTCTCTCCTTTCTTGAGTTGGTTCACCACCTCTTTCAGTTGTTCCGATGTTGGTTCCAAGATAGACTCTTGCGCCGAAGGTGGGGAAACAAGTGCTTCACTTCGCCACTGCCATCTGGGACGACCGTAACCATCTGTTGTAATTGTGAACGTCCACTGAAAATCTGGGGGTCCTCCTCTGGCGAGTACGTCACATATCTGGCTCAGAACAGGATCAGCAGACCTAATCCTAGCCTCTCTGAATCTCTCCTGTAATTCGTGATACTTCGAGCCGAGGCGTTCTTTGATTTCGTCTTTGAGATCAATGTTCAGCTCTCCTGCGAAGTAGAGTCCCTCGTCAGTCAAGACGTAATGGTCTGATTCCCGACCCCGTCTCCATTCCTTCCTTCTGACGTCTACCCATCCATATAGTCTAAGTGATCTTATGACGTTGTGAATCGTCTGTCGTCCTCTGATACGAGATCTCTTCTCAATCTGAAACTTGTTCAGCGGAACAGAAGCTCCTCTCATGAAATCATAGCTTTCCACCAGAGTGCGCAACACTTGAGCTACAGACTGCCTCATGTAAGTCACTGTCTAGCGTTCGATTACTCTCTAGAGACTAGACATTAATACGCCCTCTTAAACGCTTACCGAGAAACAAACAATGAAAGAGAACAACAGCACAACAACCCAGGAATCACTACAAGCGATCTATCAGAGGGCATGCAAGCAATCGAAGCGTTTTGATCCTTGGAAGTTAGATTCTTTGTCAACACTTGCGAAGGGTCTGAAGCAACACAGACCTTCCGGACTTGATCCTCAATTTATTGATTGGTTAGTAGGATTTGAGGAGGAAATTAGAAAGATTAGACTGGCTGTGTCGGAAAACCTGAGGGAGCGGGAGATAACTCGCCGCTTTGGTGTCGCTCGTGAGATTCTCAAGTCGGGCAAAGTCTTGGACAAAACCATTCTGGCAAAGAAGCTAGGCGTAGCAAAGTCAACAGCTGCTAGCATCCTTAGGCAGTTGGAGGTAAGGAAACTTTTAGCTTGCAAAGCGAGGGGAAAGCGCGGGCAACCCTCTGTTTATGTCCTATCCTCAAAGCAGGCGAATATCAGCAATGGTCGAGATGAATAGTATCACAATAACGGAAAATGTTCGAAAGGTCTACGAGTGGGCGTGTAAACTGACAGCCGAACAAGGCTGGGAAGAGTACTTCTGGACACAGGAGGCTGAGGCTCTAGTCAAGAGGCTTCTGACTTCTAAAGGGGACATGATAGCAGTCGTAGGTTTACAGGGCGTTGGCAAGACGGCTTTGAGAGAAGCGCTAGAGATCCGGCTTGAGCGGTCAAACCGCAAGGTCTTCTCTGTGAAATGGCTTGGTTCTCTAAAGGAAACAATGGTTGAGCGAATACGAAATGTTGAGGATGGCTTTCTCAGCGAGTATGACGATCGGTATTTCGACTGGCTTTTCGACGAGATACATGAGAGATGTGGGGAAAGAAGAGGTCGTCAGTATGTCGCGGCAGCAGTCGTCAAATATTTAGGAGTGACTGACACCACTAGCGATTTACATTCTTGCATTATGCGCTACATCGAAGCTCGTGATCGTGGGCGTGCTTCGAAGAAGGATTTAGATGTCGAAGAGAGGCAGTTCGAAGAGAACCAGTTGAGGATAGATCTACAACCTCGGCTAATGCCTCTTATGGAGAGGCGTTTAGGCTCTGGAAAAGTTCAGCAAATTAGGAACGAGCGTTTTCGGGGCATGTTTCGAACCGCAGATGTCCTTCTTATCGATCTACCGGATTATGATCGGTCGAATATCACACAGATGCGGAAAGATTTGACATCAATTCAAGAATGTTGGGAGAGCGTCTTCATCGACCACTATGATCATGAGCGACAGAAGACCTCACTTGTAGTATTCTTTCAAAAGGAGCTCTTCCGAGGTCACTTCTTGATGGGCAAACTTGATATGTATGAATTGAAGCCTCTGACTCCCGAGCAACTCCTAGAATGCTATCGCATGAACTTCGGTTCAAGTGTGCCCTTCACTGACGAAGCGATAATCTTGATTGGAAAGATGAGTCGGGGGATATTTAGGAGATTCAAGAAGTATGTTCGAGTCTGCTTGGATCAATACCCGACTGGATCTCACAATATCACAATAACGGCAGAAAACGTCAGAGACCGGATTGGTCTGAACCAGCTTGCTGCAGATATGGAGCTTGAGTTGGCGACGATATTCCCAAAAGAAAAGGAATGTCGGCTAGCTAGCGTTATTGTGTTAAGGAGACTGTCAGAGGAAGGAACGCTGACCCAGTCGCAAATCACCGAGCAAGTGTTTGACGGCGCGGAGATGAAAGCAAGCAGAGTGCTCAACCGCCTAGAAGCATGGAACTACATTAAGCGCCAGAGAAAAGGGAAGGTGAAGGTAGTCTCTCTAGCTTGAGATGCGGAACGATGAATATTGATGCTTTCCCTTACGAGGACTCCACAGCGCGAGATGCCGTTATTGTAATACTGATATGAAGAAAGGAGTCACGAGTATGGCAAACCCCAAAGTACGATCCAAAAACGACGTATCGAAAGGGCAGGTTCCAGAATTGCTGATGACGTCCGGAAAGGGCAGCAAAAACCTGAATTTGGGGAAGACAGGTTTCGCCCCATCCGGACGGGTAGCTATCCGCTACCAGTTCTTGGTTTTGAAGCTGCCTGCATTTAAGCGTTGACAACAAACAATCGACAAGTTAGTTCAGTCTTGAGGTCCCTGTGATTTGTGGAAGACAGCTTTGATGCATGAGAGCCTTAACTGCACTCCGAGGTGACCTAGGTTAGCTTGATCACAGTTGCAAGACCATCGTGCACTACGTTCTGCATGACCTCTCCAGAAGGCTGAAGCCTTTCCATTCGCTTTGACGCAAATGAAGGGCTATGCCCTTCAAACATCTCAGAGAGAAAGGCTTGCGTGTTGTCCCAGTCTTGAATCACGTGGTCAAAGATATTCCAGTCCCAAATCTCGTAGTGGACATTTGCAAGCGTGTACTCACCTATACCTCTTGGACTGGCATCCCTGCCTCCGTCGAATAACCTAAGGTGACACCGTATGAACGAGCATCCACCTATCGCAAGAGTTGAGTTCACTTTCACCCATTGAGCCGTTCCTCCAGTTGCAGTGTTGTCGACGTAGACCCACTGAGTCCTGCTGCACCTGTAACCGACCTTTATTCGGGTATCCAGCCAAGGTGGAAAGATATACTTGTAGATCTGAGATTCCACTGCGCCAACATTTGCCCGGTTCGTGAAGACTAGGTTGATTGGGTCTGATATGCTGAGAATGTTCGGGCTGGAGTACGTGTAAGGATAGAATCTAGCAGTTCCAAGCTGGTTCATGCTAACAGTCGCGTAGGTGCCTGCTCTAGGAGCTCTTGCTAAGATTGCATTTAGCTGGGCGACGTAGGCATCCTTAGCTGCTTGTCCTCCCACCTCAAGGAGCCAATTGATGTAGTCCCCGTTCTCCCTAAGGAGTCTGTCAATACTCTCTTCCTGAATCAGCACTTTTCTTTCCATGATTCTCGCTGCACTCATCATCAAACGCACTAAAAAGAGTATGAGGACGCCCAAACAACACTATGGAGAGAGCAAAGCCTTTGTGCTTGTCCGCTCTCTGATCCTCCAGCGGACCTTGTAGAAGCCTGTGTATTGACAGTTATTTGGTAATAATCTGCGTCTGTAAATAGAGTTAAATCGTTTGGGCCCATAGCAAGGTTTCGCTGGTCTTTCCTCCGCCAGCTCGGGGTCTTCATGAAGGTTGAGGCGGTGTGTGATCTTGAGAGCTTTAGGAGGTTCATGATACTAAGCACCTGCCAGTCCTTCATTCCGGATGAGCTCGCTGAGGATCATTCTGTCTTTCCTGAGAGGCCATCTCAAATTGGAGCCATGTACGTTGAGGCTGAGGACAAGGAAACTGTCCGCGCAGAAGGGGAGATTTCCTTCGTAAGAGTCTCGAGTGTTCTGGGGGTCATCTACAACTCGAAGAGCGGACGTACCAGGCTGAAGTGGAGATCAATCAAGGGAGATGTGGGGAAGGTCACAGGTGAGGCTAGTCCGAACAGCCTAGTGAACCTGTACGCTGCACGAGTTCTTCAGAGGTCATATGTTGAAAAGCCAGCCGTAGAATCGTCCGTCAGCATCGAAGGCTAAGAATCGGAATTCTGTATCCTTGGCTTCGGACCTTCAGATTGTGTCTCAGCCGACCGAGATCTCTCTCTGGCCGTTCATGTATGAAGCGAGGACATCGGGAATCCCTACGGATCCGTCCTCGCGCTGATGGTTCTCTAGTATCGCGACCAAAGCGCGCTCGGTTGCGATTAAAGTACTGTTAAGCGTGTGGACGTATCTGGTCGGCTCATTTGGCTTATCTCTGAACTTTATGTTGGATCGCACAGCCTGATAGGATGTGCAGTTGCTACATGATACTGCCTCTCGATACTTGCTCTGTCCCGGAAGCCAGACTTCCAGATCATACTTCTTGGCAGCCACAGTTCCAAGCTCTCCACTGCAAACGTTCACAACCCGATACGGCAACTTGAGTCGCTGGAAAATCTCTTCAGCGTTCCTGAGCATGAGCTCATGCTCATTCCAAGATTCCTCTGGCCTACTGAATATGAACTGTTCAACCTTCTCGAACTGATGCACCCGGAATATCCCCTTAGTGTCTCTTCCATGAGCTCCCGCCTCCTTCCTGAAGCACGGACTTATGCCACAATATCGGAGAGGCAAGCTTGCCCCCTCCAAGATCTCGTCTTTGTGCATCCCAAGCATTGCGTGCTCTGATGTTGCAAGCAGATAGAGATCTTCGTTCTCAACCTTGTAGATCACGCCCTCGAAATCTGAGAGGTCGACGGCTCCCTGCACCGTCTCCTTTCTCAGTAGATACGGAGGTTGAATGAGAGTGAAGCCTCTCCGCTTCATGTGGTCAAGAGCGAAGCTGACAATTGCCCAATTCAGCCTGACCAGGTCGTTCTTGAGATAGTAAAATCTGGCGCCTGCTACCTTTGCAGCTCTCTCAATGTCGATCTGGTCTAGGCAAAGCCCCAAGTCTATGTGGTCCTTCGGCTCAAACTGAAAGTTTGGTGCCTCGCCCCACCTTCGTACCTCAACATTGTCGTTCTCGTCCCTTCCTTGAGGAACGGACCCATGCATCGGGTTTGGCAAACGCATCAGAATGTAGTCGATTCTCTCTCTGTGATCCGCGATCGCCTTCTCCTTGTCCCTTATCTCTCCTGGAATAGCTTCGGCCTCTTTCATCTTGGAGCTTGCGTCTTGACCGGACCTTCGTAGGCTTGCTATCTCTTCCGTGATCTTGTTCCGCAGCTCTCTCAGCTTGTTGACCTCTGTCGACATCCGGCGCCATTCTGCGTTAAGCATTAGAAGTTCGTCTACCCACCCAGCTTTCTCTAGGTCTCCTCTCCTAGTAAGGTCATCCTTAACTGCTTGAGGATTCTCTCTAACGAATTTCATATCGAGCAAAAGTCAGTCCCCCGGTGATTCTTTGATGCCCAGAAGTCTCTGTAGGCAAATGTTCTCGCCGCAACGGTAGCTACCGTGATTGGCGGGCCATCAACTCACCTTGGCAACCTTGGTCAAAGGGCTCTAAGAATCTAATGAACCTAACGGTCGTCACGTCACATCACGGAGGGGGATTGAGCGACACGCTGAAATCGATTATCGTTGGCTGGTCAGCGTGGAGAGCTTCTCTAAGGATCGGCGCTACTTCTGCGGGCGCTTCCACTCTGATCCCCTGAGCACCGAAAGATTCAGCGAACTTCACAAAGTCCGGGTTTCTCAGATCCACGGCAATGTATCTCTGCCTGAAGCGGATCCTTTGGATGTGTCTCAGAATTCCAAATCCACCGTTGTTGTGTAGGACGATCGGGATGTTCACGTGGTTTTCTACCGCTGTCGCAAGGTCTTGGCACGATAACGTGAAGCCTCCGTCCCCACACACGGCGAGGACCTGTCGTTCAGGAAAGGCGATCTTGGAAGCCATGGCAGCAGGAAGACCGTAGCCCATCGCGGCATATCCAAACGAATATAGAAATGTGCGGGGCTCATAAATCGGAAAGATCCTCTGCATCCAGTACGAGAGGATCGTTGTATCTGCTGCGACTATCGCATCGCGTTCAAGAGCAGCTCTGATGTCCATGACGATCTTCACCTCTGTCGGATGTGAGCTCTCCAGCTTTCTCCATTCTGATGCTTTGAGTGCCTCCGCTGTCTTCTTCCAATGAGATCTGTCGGCCTGAGGTTTCGATCTGAGTCTATTAGAAATCTGCTGAAGGACCGACTTGGCGTCCCCTCGAATGCCGATCCTTGGCCGGTAGTTTCTTCCGATGACTTCCGGATCCACGTCAATGTGGATCAGGTTCTTCGGCACCTTTAACGCCCAATGACTCATTGAGAGAGATGAGAACCTAGTGCCGACGGCTAGCATGACGTCAGCCTTCTTGAAGATTTCATCCACAACCTTCGGCGTCCTGGACCTAGCCAAGAACAAGGGATGATCACCAGCTATGGAGCCCGCTCCCATCACTGTTGTGACGACCGGGGCTGTCAGACTCTCCGCGATCTCAACGAGCTCCAACGATGCGTTCGCACTCACGACTCCTCCCCCCGCCAGAATGATTGGAGATCGGGATCGGGATAGGAGTCTTACGGCGGCCTCAATCGACTCTACATGTTCGACCTGTGCTTTCTTGCCCCGGCCAGTCTGCCCTGGCCGTTGGAGGTTAACTGTAGACTCGACGATGTCATCGGGCAGCCCAACGTATACCGGCCTAGGCCTTCCATTCGTCAGATCCTGAAAGCCCTGGCTCACTATCTTGGGAATATCTGCGGCATTGAGCACACAGACAGATCGCTTCGTGACGGGCCTGAGGAGAGAAGTCTGGTCGGTCTCATGAAGCACTCCCTTCCTTTTACCAATCAAGCTTGAAGAGATCTCTCCTGCCAGTACGAGAACAGGGATGGAGTCAGCGTAGGCGGTCGCCATCCCGGTGATTGCGTTTGTGAGTCCAGGTCCGGCGGTAGTCAGGCAGACGCCGGGCTTGCCCGTTACGCGAGCATAGGCATCTGCCATGAACGCTGCTGACTGCTCGTGTCTGACGAGAATGTGACGGATTGAACTGTCGCGAAGCGCATCATAGATGTGAAGAACGTTTACCCCTGGCATGCCGAAGACTATTTTGACACCGTTGCTCTCAAGGCAATTCACGAGGACCTGACCACCAGTCAACTTCGCCACGGTCGCTCACCATTCCAAGCTGGTCAGAGATAGCTGCAGAGAGATATTTAGAGAAGTGAGAGGCTCGGTCATCGGTTATTCCTTCGAAATCCCAGCGGGCGTGAGGGGGCGATTTCTGCTTGACGATTGCCTACAAATCCGATACCTCGCCCTCCAGTGGAATCGACGAATTTCGCCTCCGTCGCACACCTTCGAAGAGACCATTGAACTTGCGTGGGTAAGCCACAGTTAATGAACGGTGATGTTGGCTTGGTTGAACCAATACCTTATGTAGGACATTTCCATTTGTACTACCAGAGGAAATTGCCTGAAGAGACAGTGTTGGTTACTAGAAAAGGACAGGTTACGATACCTGTCGAGCAGAGGAGAAAGTTTCACATCCGTGAGGGAATGAGGATGCTAGTCAAGGAGAGTTCTAGAGGAGTAGAGTTGATACCGGTTACACCCATAGAGGATTTGGCTGGCATCGATGCGGGCAAGATCAGCCTTGAAGAGATGCGAAAGAGACTTGACGAATCAAGAATGCAGGATAGATACTGATTATGCCCGCTACTGTGGATACAAGATTCTTCCTCACCCATTATCTTGCAGATACTGAAGAACTCAAACGTAGAACGTCTAGCAGAATGATAGAGCTTCGACGCGAGGGCGCCCTAGTTCCAACCATAGTGGTCCACGAAGTGTACAAGTTTGAATGCGAGAACGTAGGGAGAGACGTCGCCGAGCTTCGCGTCAGCTCGATATTGAGATCTCGATTCAGGCTTGTCGACCTGACATCAGAAATCGCTATCATGTCAGCTCGTCTCAGATGCAAGTACAAGGGACTTCCGACAGCAGATGCAATAGTAGCTGCCACTAGCATAGCAGCCAAGTCTAGAAGAGTGATGTCTGACGACACTCATTTCAAAGAAATTCGCGAAATCAAATGCGAGTGGCTCTGATGGAGAGAATTCTTGAAGAGTTTTGTTTCGATTCGAATGCCTGGGCTTAGCTCTGAGCGCTTTGATGGGCAAGGCTTCTCAATCCTTGGTCGGGCAAACGTTAAGGAACAGAAGCTCTTCGATAAGTCTAGGAAATGAGGAAGATTGTGTTGCTTGACGTAGAAAAGATCCGACTGGACTTCCCAATTCTAAAGTCCGGCGTGATCTACATGGATAGCGCCGCTAGCAGCCTGACCCCTGAGCCTGTCCTTGAGAAGATGATGGAGTTCTACCATGAGTACAGAGCGAATGTTGACCGTGGAATACATCAGCTCTCGCAGAGGGCAAGCGAGGAGTATGAGCGCGCTCACACGAAGGTAGCTCAGCTACTCAATGCTCAAAGCGAACAAGAGATAATCATGACGAGGAACACGACTGAGGGCTTGAACATTGTCGCGAACGGCCTGAAGTGGAAGAGAGAGAACAAGATAGTTACAACACTGGTGGACCATCACTCGAACTTCATAACCTGGCAGAGGGTCCGACAGCGACATGGAGTTAAGCTGGAAGTCGTGAAGCCTAGTGAGCAGGGTCTCTTCGATGTCGGCGATTTTGAGAGGGCTATAGACGATTCGACAAGAGTCGTGGCTGTTCCACACGTTTCCAATGCGCTCGGAGCCATAGTGCCAATCCGAGAAATAGCAAGGCTCGCCGCAAGTAGGGGTGCCTTGACAGTCATCGATGCGGCTCAGTCGGTACCACACATGAAAGTGGACGTAAGAGAGATCGGATGCGACTTCTTGGCATTTTCGGGGCACAAGATGTGTGGGCCCACTGGGTCCGGGGCTCTGTATATCAAGGGAACCGTTGCCGACGAGGTTGAACCTACTTTCATCGGCGGTGGGACCATTCAAGATGTTTCATCGGAAGATTTTGGCTTGGCGACGGGTTGGCATAGATTTGAGGCGGGGACTCCCGCTATTGCCGAAGGCATAGGACTGGGCCGAGCTGTGGACTACTTGCTGGAGATGGGCTTGGATAGCATCAGGCTTCACGAGGTGAAGCTAGGAGAGATGCTCTATGAAGGGCTTAGAAAGATTCCGAAGGTGAGGGTCTACGGGCCTGAAGACGCGGGAGGCAGAGTTGCCTTGACGTCGTTCAACGTGGGAGAGTTGAGTCCGCACGACGTTGCCCTCGCGTTGGATGTCTCAAAGAAGATCATGATAAGGTCAGGGCATCACTGTACGCTGCCTACGATGAAGGAGGTAATTCACGCAAACGGAACGGCTAGGGCGTCGCTTTACGTCTACAATACACGTGAAGAGGTTGAAACGTTCCTCTCGACAGTTGACGAGATTGCCCGCAGTCTGACCTGAGCGATTGCATGTCAGACGTATCGCTTGCATTGAGTACAGAAGTACCGGTTGACCCTCTCAACGTAAAGCGTTTGCCTTCCACACGCTGGACATTTCGAGGTAGGGAGCTTCGCGGCTTCCCGTGCAACCATCTCCGACGGTCTTCTTCTCCAAGACACTAGTATGGTCGCTATTACGATCGTGATTACTCCTGCAATAACAGTGATAAATGTGTAGAACGGTGTGTAGTCCGTTGTCCAAAGGGCTGTCACTTCTTTCGGCCCATTCATCAATATCGTGCCTGTTGCTGAGCTGCCTTCGAAGTCGCCCGTCCATTGCTTCAACAGGTGTTGGATTCCCCATTGCCCCGCGAATGGGGTTGTAACTGAGAAGGTCGCGACGGATCCAGACTTATGCCATCCCTGTCCCTCGGGAGCTCCATATTCGGAAAACACCTTCAGGTAATACTCGGTCTCGTAGAGGAAAACGTGAAATGACTCGCCACTGGCTGATACAGAGTTGGCCGAGCAGTAGAACCTGGTTCCAACCTCACCTTGAACATATTCGTCAACTGACAATGTATGAGTGGTCCCTATCTTGAAGGTCAGCTCCTTGGTTTCGCTTCCAAGAATCGTACCAGTCTTGACTCCGTCCACGTATAGACTCGCAAAGAACCTCTTATCGAAGCCTTCAGCCTTGACCTGAACCGAGTATGATGTGGCAGGCGACTCCACGAGAAAAGAGGTCTGAAACAATTTCTCGGTCCTTACGTAGACATCCACTACCCACTTGCCCAGCTTCACCTCAGCTGGCGTGTTCCGTATCTTGAGAAGATCCCAGAATCTGTATATTCCCCTGCGCGGGATAAGCTCCACAGATGAGCTATCTCGGTACACTGCGCCAGTCGGCTCAAACCATCTCCAATTGAGTGTGAATGGTCCAAAGCCATCCACCTCCACTTCGAACCAGCAGACCGCCAGTTCGTCGGTGCTGAGGAATCTCGTGGTGTTACCAATGGGCCTGCCAGCGGAGGAATCTATGCCCTTGGCCATGGTATGGCTGAGGACTCGCCAACTCTCTCCAGTGGCAGGCTCAGCTCCGGACATCGCAAGCGATGCCGCGAGGACTACGGACAGCCAAAGAACCCTACTTCGAGTCACGTCTCAACTCGGTACCTCAGAAACATAGTGGGACTCAGCACTCGCTTAAGCATATCGAACATCCCTACAGAAGAGTCAATATAGTACCTCACCGAGCGGCAGATGAGTTGAGTTGGGCGCATCGCTACGACGAAAGCTGTGGTTAGACAGACTTGAAGGCTTGCAGGCACCAATCAACGGTAAGCTATAAGAGCACAACAGTACATTCCAAAGATAGATGTGACAGACTTGAGTCACAACAAGATTGGCATGACTCTCGTAGGATTGTTATCGGTCATTCTGCTGTTGCAGAGCAGCAGACCTGTCTACGCCGTGTTCAACTTCAGTATCAATGCTGAGCCAGAAACAAGATATGCATTTCCTGGACAGACCGTTTCCTACACCGTCTCTGTAAGCCTAGTAACGGCACCGGCAAGCCTCGTCAGTCTTCTGGTGGCTCCCTGGACACCTCAGCTTGACGGGCTAGGCTTCTCGTTCTCGCCTAGCGCATCCGGCACTCCACCGTTCACTAGAACATTGTACGTTGCTGTAAGCTCCGGCAAGACCCCGGGAACCTACACGATTCCAGTAGCAGGCTTCAACCCTACCCCAGGATATCGAACAGATTATGTTCAGCTCGTAGTCCTTGCGACTGCGCCGATCACAGACTGGTCCATCTCGAACCCGGCGATGAATCCACCCTCTCCCAAGGTGGGAGATCCAACAACGTTCTCGGCAGTGCTACGGGCGCTCAGCACAAACCAGCCATATCCACAGAGCGTTCGTGTCGCCGCCATCTTGGACGGCGGATTTCTCGGCAGCGGCACCTTGCCCTACCCTGGTCCAACTGGAGTTCCGATGACAGTTAACTTGGCAACTCCGTGGATAGCGACCGAGGGTCACCACACGATACTCTGGACAGCTGACCCGTCCCCCTACTCCTACCAAGACCCGTACCGATACAACAACGAGGCAGTCTTGTCTTTCGCTGTGAGCGCGGCTCCGCCGCCTTTTGACTTCTCCCTCTCAGCGTCATCATCTACACAGAAGGTGACGGCTGGTCAGTCAGTATCGTATGTCATCGTTGTCGCGCTGGTCAGCGGTTCAACTCAGCCTGTGTCCCTTAGCCTTGCAGGACTACCGTCTGGGGTTACTCACTCTTTCAGCCCGCCATCGTCGAACCCATCTTTCGAATCAACTCTTCAAGTCATGACGACGAAGACTACTGCAGCTGGAACCTACACGCTCTCACTAACGGCATCGGGAGGGGGATTGACGAAGACGGCCAGTTTGACATTGGAGATAGAGGCAGCTCCCGAAGAGGACTTTAGCATCGCTGCGGCACCAAGCACAAGTGAGATAGAACAGAGAGAAGTCTCAACTCACACGGTTACGATTAGTGGAATAGC
>Ga0209725_1000949_pt1 | contig 17028 bp, 19 predicted proteins | sample I18A1metaG_FD_184145 | JGI IMG/M metagenome (GOLD analysis project Ga0209725, IMG submission 184145) | Lake sediment bacterial and archeal communities from Gulf of Boni, Indonesia to study Microbial Dark Matter (Phase II) - ​I18A1 metaG... | ecosystem: Environmental > Aquatic > Freshwater > Lake... | reverse complement strand
CTTCAGAGACGTGGAGGTGAAAACGGCGGTAACCAGGTCTGGTGTTGGCTATTCCATCCCCTCAACCTTCACCACGGGCTACCGATATGCCAGGATGGGATACACGACAGTGATGAACCCCTCCATGCCTCCCCTCGAAGCCCGCCACACTCACGAAGAACTCGATGACACGCCCATGGTTGACAAGGCTACTTACCCCTTACTAGGAGACTGGTGGTTTGTCCTAGAACACTTGCGAGACGGCCAGATAGAAGAGTGTGCTGCCCACGTAGCATGGATGATGTCTGCTACGAAGGGATACGCCATAAAAATCGTCAATCCAGGCGGCCTAGAAGCCTGGGGCTTCGGCCGAAACGTAAAAAATCTCGACGACTCTGTTCCATACTTTAATATCACTCCAAGAGAAATCGTCCGTGGTTTATGCAAGGTAAACAAGCTTCTGAACATGCCTCACACAATTCACGTGCATACAAATAATCTTGGAAAACCTGGGAACTACATCACAGCCTTGGAGACTATGAAGTGTGTAGAAGACTTGGCAGAGGGAAAACGACCGGTCATACACATCACCCACTGCCAGTTCTGCGCCTTTAAAGGTTCGGACTGGCAAACCATGAGTTCTGGAGCAGAAGAAATCGCAAAATACGTCAACCACCATGATCATGTAACCCTAGATATGGGACAGGTAATCTTCACCGACACAACCACCATGACGGCTGACGGCCCATTTCAATACGGTCTCTACAATCTGACTGGAAACAAATGGGTTAACCATGACGTAGAAACCGAGACAAGCTCCGGTATTGTGCCATTCAGATACAAACGCAAAAGCGCCGTCCATGCAACTCAGTGGTCGATTGGACTTGAACTCGCCCTTCTAATTAAGGATCCGTGGAAAATTTACATGACAACCGATCATCCAAACGGCGGACCCTTCACAGCCTACCCTAACATCATCGCATGGCTTATGAGTCGAGTGGCAAGGAAGAAAACGCTGGGTAAAATCAGTAAGCGAGCGAGACGAAAAAGCCTGCTTCCCAGCATTGACAGAGAACTTAGCTTTTATGAGATAGCTGTTGTTACTCGTGCGGGTCAAGCAAAGGCTCTAAACCTAACACAGAAGGGGCATCTTGGAGTAGGAGCGGATGCCGACATTGCAGTGTATGGTATAAACCCAGAGCAAATTGATCCTTCTAAAAAATATAAGACGGTTAGAAGGGCTTTCAGAAGAGCAGCTTACACCATTAAAGACGGCGAAATCGTGGTGAAAAATGGACAAATTGTAAAATCTGTTTTTGGAAAAACCTTCTGGGTTGACGTAAAAACTTCGCTGCCAATGGAAGTGAACGACGACCTGAAACAAAAATTCCGAGAGTATTGGACCGTGGAGTATGAAAACTATCCCATTCCTGACCGTTTCTTACATTTTCCAGCTCCGATTCCGGTTAAGGCGGAGGTCTAAACTCGTGATCACATTATCTCCAAAACACATATTCAAAGTGCCTGTAGAAGCAGAGTGCATTAGTCCCGACGTTTTCGCCGAAAAATCAACGAAGGAGATAGCCATGTTACAAATCTGGGAAGGAAACCGAAAACGAACCATCGGTGACTTTTTCAAGATAAAACATGGGACTGATTCTTCATCAGAAGAAATCACCATACGAATCTCAGGAGATGTCGGCAAGGTTCGGAGAATCGGCGCCGGAATGTCTATAGGTGAAATCATCATTGATGGGGACATCGGCATGCATCTGGGCGAAGAAATGGAGGGAGGCATCATCACCGTGGCCGGTAACGCTGGATCGTGGGTTGGGTCCATGATGAAAAATGGAACCATCGAGGTTAAAGGAAACGCTGGCGACTATGTTGGGGCAGCCTATCGGGGAAGCACCCGAGGAATGGGCGGAGGAACCGTCATCGTCCACGGAAACGCTGGAAACGAGGTTGGATGCTTCATGAGGGGGGGTCTCATTAAGGTATACGGGAGTGTTGGAGAGTTCGTGGGCATCCACATGAGAAAGGGAACCATATTTGTTCAGGGGAACTCGGAGGGGAGAGCCGGCGCTGAAATGACGGGCGGAAAAATCGTGGTATGCGGCTGGGTTCCGTCGATTGTTCCCACGTTTACCATTGATAGCATTCGCCCAAAAGTGAAGATAAACGAGGAGACGATTACGGGTCCCTTCTACATGTTTTTCGGCGATCTAGCTGAAGATGGTAATGGGAGACTGTATGTTTCTCAAACTCAGAACCCTCATCTAGCCTTCTACGAAAAATATTTGTGATGTTGATGTCGGCACGAAGTTTCTAATAGCTTAGTGAACATTTATAATGGGGAAAGGAACATGCTCCGGTCACGATTAAGCGTCAATTGCGCTGCACGGCAGCTTGCAAAGGAACTCTGTGACAGGGCCGAGGAGTATGGGGTAATCATTAAAGAAACGAAACTAGGCACAACTTTGATCGACGCTGGAATTGAGGCGAAGGGGGGATTCCTTGCTGGCAAAATCATCACAGAGATCTGTCTCGGCGGGTATGGTGAAGCAAAAATTCTCTGGAATAGATACGATGACCTTGAACTGCCCTCCATCTTCGTTTCCACGGATCACCCCGCCATAGCTACCTTAGGGTCCCAGTTTGCTGGTTGGCAGATTAAGGTTGGAAGCTACAGTGCCATGGGGTCGGGTCCTGCACGCGCGCTGGCTCTAAAGCCTAGAGAGCTTTACAAAAAGATAGGGTATGAGGATAAAGCTGACGTGGCGGTGCTAGTGCTCGAAACGACCAAGGAGCCGCCTGAGGATGTGATAAACTATGTTTCCGGTCAATGCAAAGTTGAGCCAGACAGCTTATTCTTAATTCTAGTGCCAACCAACACCGTAACCGGGTGCACGCAAATCTCAGGAAGAGTCGTGGAGACGGGTATCCACAAGCTCATGAACCTGGGTTTCGAACCTAAATTGATAACGCACGGATGCGGATACGCGCCCATCGCACCGGTGCATCCCAGATTTGCCGAAGCCATGGGAAGAACCAACGACGCGATCTTGTATGCTGGTGTGGTGTGTTGCACTACGAGTTATGACGACGATGAAAAACTAAGGGAGCTAGTCGATATGGCGCCGTCCTCAGCCTCCAAAAGCTATGGAAGACCGTTCCTTGAGATTTTCAAGGAAGCTAAGTTTGATTTTTATCGAATTGATCCACGCTTATTCGCCCCCGCGGTTTTGATGGTCAATAATGTCAAAACGGGTAGCGTCTTTAAGTCTGGAAGAATCAACATGGAGGTGTTTAAGCGATCGATAGGGCTGTAGACTCAAGCCCCATCTCAGCGAGGTTACTCCGACTTGCATGAAGTTAAAGAAATTTTAGATGCATTGTACAATGCGGTGGTTCTCGGCGATGTCCAAAAGGCTCGCAAAATCGCGGGACAAGCATTGGATAGAGGTGTATCCGCTGACCTTGCTGTAGAAACAATGACGACAGCCATGCGGGTGGCTGATGAGAAATATGAGAAGAGGGAGTATTTTATTGTGGATGTGGCTGCCGCGGCTTCGGCGATGCGAGAGGCATTCAAGGTTTTCGAGCCTCATCTGCAAGTTAAACCCATTGAAGTTGAAGGGAAGGTCGTGATTGGATCGCTGAAGGGAAACATTCAGAGTCTAGGAAAGGACATTGTGGCAGCAACGCTGCGAGCCGCCGGATTTCAGGTCATGGACCTGGGTGCAGACGTTCCGCCTAGCACGTTCGTGGACACAGCCGTTCGAGAGGAGGCGCAAATCATCGCCATATCCGTCACCGTGGACGAAACCGTCCCCTTCCTAAGGGATGTTGTTGACTACTTGCGGCAAAGAAAATTAACCGGTAAAGTAAAAATCGTGATCGGAGGCCAAGCGGTTTCCGAACAAACCCTCAAAGAATACGGGATCGACGCTTACGCGAAGGATGCGTGGGACTGCGTGAAAAAGGTTAGAGACTTGCTCGGTTCTCTGAACGACCTCTAAAAGATTTTGTAGAGCGGATGGTCAGAGACAAGGGGCCTTATTCCTAAGCGCTTCAGAGCGTGATACGCCATAATCGCGTCATTCATGGCACAAGCGGGGATCATGTTTCTCGCTTGTTTTATGGGTCCATAGATAAGAAAATCTGCTCCGCTGAATTGGGCAATGGCGTGTGCGGAGGCGTTGTAGGCCGCAAAGCCCTTCTTTAAGATTTCGTTCTGCGACCTTTTCCAGTCATAGGTAGCGTTGGCGGGGGAGCAGCCTGCGGGATATCCCAATTCATTTTTCACGAGCTTGATCGCTTCTAAGGCGTATGCTATGCTCGGCACATCGAAGACTATGGTGTCCACCAGAATCTTCTTTATCTGCGCTTCTTCTGCGATTTTGAGCAAACCAACATTTTTGTCGAAACCCTTTAATATCGCAGTTCTTCCCTCGGGCGAAAAATCCATTTCGTTATACGCGAGTAGAATGGCTGCAGTCACCCCTGAATCGTGGATAGCTTCTATCTCCTTCTGAGAGATTTGAGGAGAAATCGCATTGAAAATGGTTCTTTCCTGCAAGCCCAACTCTTTGACCCTCTCTAAACCAGCAACACGTGTATCTGGATTGGTTCCATCGATGAGAAGCACGCTATCGCTGTGTTCAGAAATAAACGTGACGTACAGCTTCATAGCCTCCGGATACATCGCCATGATATCTATGAAATGTGGAACCCCGGTTTTCTCAGAAAGTTCTTCGGTGACTTTAATCCATTTTAACACTGACTTTCGATCAAACTCGCCCCTTTTATGGTTAACTATCTCTGGCATTCCCTTGTAAAAGACGTTTCCCATGAGGACCGTAGGTAGTTCTCCAGGCTGACCGCCGATTTTAACTTTCCCGATCTCAAAGATTTTCTGTTCAACGCTAAACTTGAACAATGCAAACACCTTGAATGTATCAAATCTACATTTGGATTCTTAAGTTTCATTCTTCATTATAAGTTGAAAACTTTTTGCACTGGACATTGAGGGATCTAATTTTAGGGTACATTCAGTGCAAAAGTTATTGAGCTCTACGCATAGCAAGGAAGTTGGCCATGAATGTGCTAAAGCCCTCATTTCCTTTCAACGCTCCCATGAAAGCGCTCATGAAGGCTATCTCTATCCAAGCCTTAACTAAGATACCGATTAGTAAACCAGCACTAAATTCTAAACTCCACCCTAAAAAGTAAGGCACAGGGACAAGGAAGAAGAAGGCCGTAAACAAGCATTCTGGGGTGAATCCCACCAATACTATGGGGATAGTTAAGAGAGACGGATGATCCCTTCGATCTATATTGAAAATCCTGTATAAAACCCCTGCAGTGAACCCAGTTAACGATTTTCCGATAGGCAAAGCGATTAAACCAAGCCACGCAAGCCAACCCATAGGACCAAAGTAAATGCCGGGAACAAAACCACCAATCAATCCAATCAGAAAACCCCAAAACGGTCCGCCGTAAATGGCTGCGATGAAAGTGGCAACATGGGAGAGATCAAGCCCTATCTGCCCAACTTTAGTTAACCCTATTGAAATGGCTGATAAAATGTTACCTAAGGCACTCATCATCACCGCAAAGGCTATCGCCCTCGAACTCAGCCTAACGCCTTTTGACCTCATACAGACTCAACCTAAACGTTTGAGATTGAACAATCTAATCCAAATTTAACCTATTTAAGAGTAACTACTCAAAAAAGTGTAAACCTACATGGTCAAAACTCGTGGGAAAGCCGACTTTATTACCAAAATTTTTGATGATTCAATCTCAAAGAGAAAAGTAGGAGCATAAGTTATGTCTGGGGCGCTTGAGGTACCGCTTAAAGACCTCAAAAAGTGGTTGGAGCAAGAAACGGTTTCTGTCATTAAACCCCTAAAGGACAAGGGAGCGGATTTGCTTAAGGACGTTAGAAGCAAGATAGACGGCATTCGAGAAACCTGTGAAAAACTGTTGGAAGATAGCGAAAGAGAGATGCGAAGAGGCGACTCTAAAACGTATCGTCCGGCCAGGGCGGCCAACAAACTCGCTCGAAAAGCCTTAGAAACAATTGAAAAAACCGTTATTCCAGATGAGATCTCACATGAAAACCTTGTGATGCTACAGGAAGATCTAGAAAAAATGCTTGTGGCGATTGGGCGGGGGAGGAGGGTGTGGTTTCCCCAGATTAAACCGTACTTCATCATTGATCGCAGAAGGTTTGATGCTGCGTCAAGAAAGATGGTGGACTCGCTTGAGAAACTGCGAACCTTCTCGTCGAACGAGTATGTTAAGGTTAAGGATGTGGAAGAGGCGTTCTCTATGATTGGGAGGCTTCTTCAGTCGCTGAAGGAGTTAGATGAAGTTGAGGGGCGCAAGAAACGAATGGAGCGAAGAGGGAAAATCCTTGAAAAGAAGATAGCGGAACATCAACACAAAATTGCCCTGATTCGAAGCAGGAACGAATTGAGCGAGCTCGTTCGGACAAACGAAAAAACTGAGGAATTAAAGAGAAAAGTAAAGCATGACCTGCGTCACCTTCAGAAGCCCTTTTTCAATTTCAAAGCTTGGCCCGAAGCGCAGACGTCTATCTCCCGTTTGATGAAGCAAGAAAGCTCCGCGAGTATTTAAGTGACCCCTTTGAGGCTCTCGCAACCGAGGAGGAGGAACATCCAATACTTAAAAGGATCCTTCAAAGGATGGACAACGCGATGGCTCAAGGGAAGCTGAAGCTGAAAAGCAGTCGCTTAAGGAAGGCTCAAGAACAAATGAACCACATTCTTCGTAGGGACGCCTTAACTTCTCTGCATCGTAGGTGCAAGGAGGCGTTCTCTCAAAGACAACAGCTTTTGACTTCTGAAGCAATAGCCCAGTTTCAAAACGAGTTGGCGCAACTTCAAAAAGAACTGAAAGAACTACAGAGGCGAAGGGAGTTTGTTAACTCGAGAAGTGCCGTTTTGGACAGCGAGTATAAGAGGTTGCTCAAAAAAATTGAAAGCCAGAAAAGGGAATTACAGAATATTGCTTTTGAGTTGACCAACAAGAACGTTCAAGTCATGCTATGAGAAAGATTCAGCGGTTTTCCGCTTCTTCTTTGAGAGCTTGACTAATAAGTCGAGAGTCCTCTCTTCCTCCTCGATGGGTCTTGTTTTCAGCAGTCCCGCTCTTTCGGCACCCTCAAAGAGCTCTTCACCTTTTTTAGTTCGTAGAACGGTAAACGTCCAGCCACTTAATCCCAAGCCGCCGGCTGAGATGTCAGCGAGTTCGGCGGAGAAATCAGGGCAGAAGGTGCAGCTCTTGCGTGTGTATTTTTTTGCGTCCGCTAGCGGAACTGTCTTCACCTCGCCGGACTTGGTGGTGACTAAAACCTTTGCCTTGATGTTGATTTTTTGGATATCATGCAAATCGATGCCCAGCGCTTCTTGAATCTGCTTCTCCATCAACCCTTCATAGGTGAAGCTCTCTGTACACATTAACCCTATTGTGAATTGTAGTGGGTTAGCATACTTCTTTAGAGGGACCATCTGAATTTTTCGAATGGCGTGTATTTGGCATGGAGCGCCGACAAAGGCTAAGCTCTTCTTCTTAAGCTTGACCCCCTCCTGGAAGGCGAGCAGATTCGGGGAGTAGGTGTATCTAGTTCCAGCGCATTCTAAGACCTCCCGAGGGGTCATAACCAGCCTCGGTACAGGATAGAAAGGCTTACCTTCGCTGACCCCTGACGCGGCGGCTCCATCAATCATCCCGTTTTTTAGGGCGAAGGAGAGAAGGGCGGTAACGACTCCCCCGTCTTGACAAACCCGAAGTGCGTCTCTGTCGTTGGCTTGAGCGATGACGAGGCGTCGATAAATGCCAAATTCTTCCTCGGGCGTTCTCTCCCTTCCAAACACGAACTCTTCCAGAGCAGACCAAGGCAAGTCATATCTTGGACACACTCGTGGACAGATTCCGCAAGCCTCGCAATTCTTTACTAGTTTTGGCTTTTCCTCGCTATACTCTAGGCAAGCCAGCGGACAGACGACGACACAAGCAGCACAGCCCATGCATTTTTCAGCTAAAACAACCCTTTCCAGAGATTCCTCGAAACTCAGTCTAGGGGCGCTCATCCCACTTTCCTCATTTAGATCTCATGTTATAATTCTTGAAACAATAAAAAGGTTGCACATGAATTATTATAAATGGGAACGGTATAATCATAAACGGGGACGGTATATGGCTAAAATCGAGAAAATTGTTGCGTACTTTGAGACCCACGGCATAGAGAACACTGAGGATGTCATACAGGCGGTCGGGAAAAGGGTTAAGGAAGGAGATATCAAGACGGTTATTGTAGCTAGCACATCTGGTGCGACTGGGCTGAAGTTCGCTAAGGCTCTCAAGGGAATAGCCGAGGTGATCGCTATTTCACATGAAAACATGGATTCAGAAAACAAACGTGAGATCGTGAGACTGGGAGCTAAAGCCTTGGATAAAACACATTTACCTCTAGAAACGAGAAAAATGGAAGCTGTAAAGAATAGCTACTACACGCTTGGGCAAGGATTTAAGGTTGCAGTGGAAGTAATCTTGATAGTAGCGGATAAGGCGGCAGTCACGTTATACAAAGATGTCATAGGTGTAGGAGGTACAGATAAGGGCTCAGACACCGCTATCGTGGCTCGCGCAACAACATCAAAAGACGCTTTCAGCGAAGACAAGGGAAAGAAACTTGAGATACGAGAAGTCCTAGCTATGCCGTTAAAGAAGATGTGGTGGTAAAGAAATCAGTTTCTATCAGTCTATTAAGCACACCGCGAAGCTGAGGGTGACTGTGCCTTTTAACTATAAAGACCCTTCCGATCTAATTAATATGGCTGTGAGAGTGGGTTCTAACGATTTTCTTCAACTTATTGAGGATACTGTTCAACGGTTGGTTGGGGAAAGCGGTCGAGTTGGAAACCTGCAAATCACTGGTAGGCTTGTTAATGTGCCGCCGACGGGAGAGGCGATCATCGTGGGAGACATCCACGGGGACCTGGAAAGCCTTGCGCACATCTTAAAGGGCAGTAGCTTCGTGGAGAAGGCTCGTAAAGGCGAAAACTTGCTCTTAGTTTTCCTTGGGGATTACGGGGATCGGGGCATCTACTCGCCTGAGGTCTACTATGTCGTCTTGAAGCTCAAGGAGATGTTCCCCCAAAACGTCGTGTTGATGAGGGGAAATCACGAGGGCCCCGACGACCTCCTCGCGTATCCACACGATCTGCCCCATCACTTACGCAGGAAGTTTGGCGAAGACGCGTCAGATGTCTACGTCAAATTGCGGCAGCTCTTCAACCACCTGCACAACGCGGTCCTCATAGAGGAAAGATACGTCTTGCTCCATGGTGGTGTGCCAAGCAAGGCTTCCAACATAGACGACCTAGCTTATGCCCATGAAAAGCACCCCCGCGAAAGCCACCTCGAAGAGATCCTCTGGAGTGACCCTTGGGAGGGCATAAGGGGGACCTACCCATCACCTAGGGGAGCTGGCAAGCTCTTCGGTGAAGACGTCACCAACAAGTTCCTGAGGATGCTGAACGTCAAGGCGCTGATTCGAGGACATGAACCGAGCGAAGAGGGTTTCAAGATAAACCACGGCGGAAAAGTCCTAACGATATTCTCAAGGAGGGGTCCGCCTTACAACAATAGCCATGGAGCTTATCTGCAACTAGACATTTCCAAGGCGATAGAAGACGTAAAGCAGATTAAGCAACGCATTCTCAAGTTTTAGATACGCCGCTTCTATGAGGCAGAAAACCATTAGTGAGACGAAACCTTATCCTTTAACGTGAATAAGAGCTAGTGTGAGAGGGATATCATTTGAAGATGGGGATCATAACAAGGAATGAGAATGGGTGGTGCTCCACTCAACTACGAGAGGCAATGAAAAGGCGAGATATAAGACCGTTATGTTTCAGCTTCCCTCAGCTCGTTGCTCGAGTCAAGTGTAGACCTGAGGCATCCGTGGGCGAAACTGACCTTCTTGAAGATTTGAGCGCCCTGCATATCCGCCCGATTGGACGCGGCTCCTTGGAAGAAGTCATTTTTAGGATGGACCTTCTCCACCGGCTCGAACGCTTAGGAATGCTCGTCATAAACCCGGCCTCGGCCATCGAGCACTCGGTGGATAAATATCACGCCCTCACCCTTTTAGAGGAACACGGCCTACCAGTTCCACGCACGGTCGTAACCGAGAGTCACGTGGAGGCCTTGAGATCCTTCCATGAGTTGGGAGGAGACGTTGTTATCAAACCTTTGTTTGGGTCCCGAGGGGTGGGCTCCACAAGGATTTCAGATCCAGACGTGGCCACAAGAGTGTTTAGGGCCGTTTCCTTTTACCACGGAGTTCTTTACCTCCAGGAGTTTATTCCACACGGGGTTTCCGACATAAGAGCCTTCGTTGTAGGCGACCGAGTCATAGCTTCCATGCGTCGAGTAGCGGAAACATGGAAGACAAACGTGAGCTTAGGCGCGAAGCCGGTGCCTCTCAAGCTTAATGAGGAACTAGAGAATCTTGCGGTAAAGGCTGCAACGGTGATCGGTTGTAAGGTAGCTGGCATAGACATTTTAGAGGGGCCTGAGGGGCCAGTGATCGTTGAACTGAACAGCCAGCCTGGATGGAGGGGACTGCAATCAGTCACTGCAATAAACATCGCAGACGAGATCATCCGGTACGTTCTCTCCGAGTTGAGGGCGTAGGTGGACCCCAACAACCACGGTCCCAGAAATGCAGACTTGGTTTGGATGGCGAAGTTTAGGACCGTTGATTCTTACGTAGGCCTCTCAAAACGTTGTATTAAACGCCAAGCCGCCCGCCTAAGAAACGAAGTGGTGAAAAAATTCTGTAATTACAAAAAATTAACAAAACTACCTTTTTGTCAATCATGCCTTCTGAATTATTTCTCTGTCGGCAGAGTAACTGGTAGGCGTCAATGATTTTTCCAGAGAGAGTATCAAGCTAGCTCAACAAAATCCTTGTGATTCGAAAGAATCCAACTTGTTAATTATCCCTTTTAGAGATAACAGAATTGAACAAAAGAAGCCAAAAAAAGAAGATGTCTGATGCTAAAAATCAAAATTGCTGGTTTAATTGACATTTTCACAGCATTTATGATTATAGATACCCCAATAAGATATGGTTTTAAAGCTAATAATCCAAGGAGCATATAAGATAGCAAAAATGTATCGCTTCCATAGAGTCTAAAGAAAATATACAAAAGGGAACGTATGAAAATAAGTGGAAAGAACCTGGAAGCGGAAGTTTTTTCTATTTCTGTTGTCTTTCAGAATTAGATCAAGGCTTACTATGGATTCGTGAATTATAATGCGGGAGGTTCAGATTTCACGAGTAGATCTTTCCGCCCAAAGGATTGAGCAGAGGAGGGACTTGGTGGCGGAAGAGAGCCCCCTTCATATCTTCTTAAACCAGACGCATTACGTGACCGTCCTTTGCTCCCCAAGTCAATTGAAAGAATTGTCAATTGGGCATCTTCTCTCGGAGGGGGTGCTAAAATTCATGGATGAAATACGAGAAGTACGCTTGGAGAGGGATGGAAAATGTCAAATACGATTGAGGCCCGACATCGACGCGGAAAAGCGAATCTCGCTTTCGCAACCCTTTACGCGATTAATTCTTTCAGCGTGTGGCTCCCCAGATTATTGGCCACTTTCGAAACTCATTGACAGAATCGATCTTCCCAAAGTGCCTTTAGGTTTTACCGTAGAGGCAAGGGTCATTTTAGAGTCGGTTAGACGGCTCAACGCGCTCGGTGCAACGTTCAGAAAGACCGGCGGGGTTCATATCGCAGCCCTCTACTCTAGAGACGGCGAATTGATGGCTTTTGCGGAGGATGTGGGACGTCATAATGCTGTGGACAAGGTTATTGGGGCGGGAGTATTGAAAAAGTTGGATTTCCAAAACTGTTTTCTAGCCTCAAGTGGCCGGCTCACCGGAGACATTGTGTTAAAGGCGGCTAGAATGCGAATTCCAGTGGTTGCTTCCATGACAGCCGCCATAGATTCTGGTGTAGAGGCAGCTCAACGCACAGGGATAACCCTAATTGGTTTTGCGAGAGGAAAACGAATAAATGTTTACACCTACCCAGAACGGGTCAGTTTGAGCGTCTCCTAAGAGTTGATTACGAGAAGGATTGAGGACGATTGTTGGAAACATCGGCCATAATTCTTGCCGGAGGCTTCTCCAGAAGACTTGGTCAAGACAAAGGATTAGTTAAATTGGCGGGTAAACCCCTCATCCTCCACGTGCTTGACAGAATACAAGGGACCGTTAATGAAACTGTGGTAGTTGTTAGCTCCGATCACCAAAGCGTTGTCTTCGCCCCTTTACTTGATCGCAGAGCGAGCGTTGTCGTTGACGAGCATGAGACGCAAAGCCCTATTGTCGGAGCAACCACCGGTTTTGAAAACGCGCGAGGTGAATACTCGCTGCTACTCCCCTGCGACACCCCGTTCGTCTCAAGCAACGTGGCGTCTCTCCTTTTAGACCTATGCGTCAACAAGAGTGCGGCTATCCCTAGGTGGCCCAACGGGTACATCGAGCCTCTTCAGGCGGCTTACCAAACGAAATCTGCCTTGAACGCGGCGAAAAGGGCATTGGAACAGGGAAAACTTGACTTACGGTCAATGATCTCCTACCTGCGTGGGGTACGATACGTTTCGACCTTGGTTCTTCAACAGGTGGATCCAAGGTTGCTAACCTTTTTCAACATCAACACTCCAGAAGACTTGAAAAGGGCAAAGTCCATGCTTAGATAGAGTGGGCTCATTCCTTGCGCCTTTACCTAAATTCTCTTATGCTCCAAATAGCTAGAATCTAATGGCACGGTAGGGTTCCATATGAGCTTTATTCAGGTCATTGGCGTGAAGGGTCTGCCCATTATAAAGGAAGGGGATGACCTCGCTAGGCTTATTTGTAACGCGACTACGCAACAGGGAAACCCCATCGAAGACGGAGACATCATCGTAATTAGCCACGTTATTATATCACGCGCCGAAGGAAACGTTACGAATCTCGATGAGGTGGTTCCCTCACCCTTCGCAAAGGCCCTCGCCCAACAATCCGGTAAGGACCCAGCTTTGGTTGAGGTGGTTCTTCGAGAGTCGAAGGGCATTATTCGAATGGGAGACGGACATATCATCGCAGAAACCAAGCATGGATATGTTTGCGCCAACGCTGGGGTCGATCGATCCAACGTCCCTGGAGAAAGAAGTGTCGCGCTTCTGCCGAAAAATCCTGATCGCTCAGCGCGAAGGATCCGGCGAAAAATAAGGAGGTTGACAGGAAAGGATGTGGCGGTCATCGTCTCTGACACCCACGGGCGCCCACTACGGGAAGGGGAGATCAACGTTGCCATAGGGGTCGCTGGAATCAACCCAATTCGAGATCGGAGGGGAGAGAAGGACTTGTTTGGGTACGTTTTGAGGGTGAAGAAGACGGCGATCGCCGATGAGTTGTCTTCAGCCGCTGAACTGGTTATCGGACAAGCAGATGAGGGTATCCCCGTGGCCATTATCCGGGGGTACCCATATCCAAAGTCGGAAAAGGCGAAAGCAACGCAATTAATAAGACCAAAGGGGAAGGACCTTTTTATTTGATACTTTAAGGGCTACACCAGTAGATTCGTTTTTTAGCCACCCGTATTTTAGGGTTAGAATTAACGGTTTAATCTAGAAAACTAAAAATGCGAAAATGTTGTTCTACCCATTCAAGCCTCTCCTCCACAAAATTAAGTTATGAGCAATTAACGTGAAGCCTTTTTAAATTCCATTTCAAGCTGCAAGGATTCCTTTGCTAAGCCTTGTTTTTTGTATAACTCGATGGCAGGCTTGTTGCCAAATTCTGTTACAACATGAATCTCTAAAGCTCCTTTTGCCTTTGCGTTTTTTATGATCTTCTGAAGAAGTTTGCTTCCGATACCTTTACTTCTATATGGAGAAGCGACGTAAAGGTTTTGTATATAACTGAGTTTCGCCCCGTGGGCGAAGTCGTGTATAAACCACTGATCTATGAAACCAACGATTTCTCGTTCTAGTTCAGCTAAGAGCAGTTCATAATCCGAATTTTTTAAAGCTTGCTTCAATATGCCTACACGTCTCTCAGTATCTGCCTCTCCTGGCATAAATTTTTCAGCAAGAGCCGCCAGAGCTAATGCATCTTTTTCATTTGCGGGCCTAACCTTAAAGCCCTTCATCTCTCATCCCTTCAATTACCGTTGAAATTCCAGAATCCCCTTCTTTATCGTTCTATCCAATGTAGGAGATCAAATCATAAGAAGCTTCCTAGAGACGCAACATCATCTTATCGAATCTCGGGAAAAATGATGTGCGCGCATAAGTGTTGAAAAATTCTTTTTTGGCTTGTTTTTGTGGATGGAGCAGTTTTTGGGCTTAGTATGTGAATGTTGCTATGCTGTTGGCTAGGTCTGGTCTGCCTATCTTGTGGGCTGTGATGGCCACGGCTAGGATGCAGGCGTAGCCTATGGCGACGTGCATGCGCACCTTGGCGGCTCCCCTCCATCTTAGGTTTTCCATCGTGAGCTCCCGCTTTCCAGCCTTGAAGGCTCTTTCCACGGCCATCTTGAGCTTGTAGAGCTCCACCAGCCTTGGGTCGCCCTTGACCTTGAAGCGCTTGGTCACGTAGAGGTTGATCAGGGGCTCCCTCACCTTGAGTGGGTGGGGTATGACGGGCTCAGCCCCAAGGCCCCTGATGACCCTGAAGACCTCTGCTGAGTAGTATTGTTGGTCGGCTATGAAGTGGCTGATGAGCTTCCCGTGGCGCCTGAGGAGGTTGGCTGCCAGCCTCATCAGCGGCTTGACCAGGTCCTTGTCGTTGACGTTGGCCGCTCGGACCATGTATGCTATGGGCAGGGCTGACATGGATACGATGGTGTGGGCCCTCCAGCCCAGCTTGTAGCTTCTGCGCTCGGTCCTCCCAACCCTAGCACCCCGGTCGCTTATTCCGCCCTTCCTGCCGCGCCTAGAGTAGGCCTTCATGAAGGTGCTGTCCCCGCTCAGCTTAACAGCCTCCTCGGGATCCACTATGCCCATTTTGAACGCTTGGTCCCTAAGCTCCTTGAAAAGCCCCTCTATGGTTTTGGGCTTGGCTCTGGTGATGAAGAGGCTGAAGGTGGTGTGGTCTGGGGTTCTATCCTTGAACTCGCAGATCTCCCTGGCATATTGCCGCCTCTCAAGCCTCCTGCACAGCTTTCTTATGGATGGTGTAGCCTCGAAGCGCATGAACATCAAAGCGAGAAGCATGGAGCGCACAGGGTAGCGGGGCCTGCCCCTGCCAGAGTTGGCGTACTTGGCCTCAATGAGGCTCACGGTTAGGCTTATATCCAGCGTGGAGAACATTAGCTTGAGGGTGTCGAGGGGGAGGCGCTGAAAACCGCTCAAACCGGTTTATCACCTCCTTCGAGGTTGATTCAACCATCCCTTGACACCCTCACCCCCATAAACCTAACTGAGTCTAGAAAAGGCTTTGTTGACAGAAACAGGCCAGAAAAGAATTAATCAACACTTATGCGCGCACATAAATTTACACTACTTTTTAAAGTATTCAAATACTTAGTTGTCAAATGCCTAATGGCTATTTTGTCAAGTTATAATATGAAATGCATTTTCTAGAGGACAACCATCTGATTTCCGCCGCGTTGCTTAGCTTTTTGAAGCGCACGCTTGGCTAACCGTTGAGTCGGAGTCTTAAACAATTCCCTACGGCTTCTTGCGGGCTTTACCCTTAACAATGGGCCTTGAGCCACACCGATGCTGATCGTGGCGTTTGAGCCCGTTTCCTTTCCTGCCTCCTCAATTTTTCTACAGATCGCCTCGAGATCCTTTAACAACGAACCCATGTCTGGGCTGGGACAAGCCAATATCGTCTCTTCGGTTCCCCTTTTCCAGTCCAGCCCGTAGACTACCATTGCGTGATGCTTGCGAACCAGTTCGTCGACAAGGCTGCTCAGCAAACCGGTGATGGGGTTGGGGGAATATTCCGACCATCCCATTTCTTTGACTATCTTCTTGAAGCGATCGAGGTCTAGGACACTGATAACACCGTGCATGTTTCCACCAAACTCAGCGATCGTGAGCTCATCTTCCCATACTGTAAGAAATCTATCTAGGTGTTCTAATAAAGCCTTCAGGCTTTAACCGCGTCTAATTTGTTCAGAAGCAAAGATAACCGTCCTTATACAGGTAACTTAACAATTAGCCGAAAAGCGCATGGTTTAAGACTTAAGTTGGTGATCACTTAAAATCTCCATGGTTGGAGTGAGATGGCCGTTGAAAGAGACCTTTTGGTCTCCGTCCTGAAACTGACAAGGGACGGGCTGGTTCAACGAGAGCTGATTAGCAAAGACGCTCGGGTCCCCACTCAAGTCGCTGATAAGCTGCTGGGAAAGCTCAGCCAGGCGAGGTTCATTCAATGGAAGGGTAACGCAATTGAAGCATCCTCCCATCAACGCGTCAAGATCGCTATTCGGGCCGTTAAGTTGGGGGCAGACCTCGAGAGAACGTGTAACTTTCTTCAATGGAGTGAGTTCGAAAACATCGCGGCTGGGGCTTTCGAAGCCAACAGCTTCACTGTCATAAAGCATTTCCGTTTCAGGTGGGCTGGAAGAAAATGGGAAATAGATATCCTTGGCTGTAAAGAGCCCCTGGTTGCTTGCGTGGATTGTAAGCATTGGCGTCGTGGTTGGCGGAGATCAGCAATAATAAGGGCGGTTGAGTCGCAAGTAGAGAGAACTCAGGCTTTAACCGAAGCTTTTCCTTCTTTATATAAAGAAGTGGGGATGGCTAACTGGAAACGGGCGACACTTGTTCCAGTCGTCTTATCATTAGTTCCAGGCCCCTTCAAGTTTTACAACAATGTACCCATTGTTCCAATCTTACAGCTCATGAATTTCTTGAACGAGCTTCCTGCGCATGTAACCTCTCTGATGCGCTTCTTCACATCCTTTTAGTTGCGTATTGTTTATATGCCATGAGATCTGG
>Ga0209725_1000948_pt1 | contig 17091 bp, 18 predicted proteins | sample I18A1metaG_FD_184145 | JGI IMG/M metagenome (GOLD analysis project Ga0209725, IMG submission 184145) | Lake sediment bacterial and archeal communities from Gulf of Boni, Indonesia to study Microbial Dark Matter (Phase II) - ​I18A1 metaG... | ecosystem: Environmental > Aquatic > Freshwater > Lake... | reverse complement strand
CAATCGAGCGCGATTTGGTCATGGTGGGGCCGGTGGGATTTGAACCCACGACTTCTGGCCTCGCGTCTCTTGTACGCGGGGACGCCAGCGCCCCAGGTTCACCGCCACGCAAGGCTCTGGTATCCTGTTGGCGACAATCGTTGTCTAGACCAAGCTAGACGACGGCCCCTACGCTCGGCCACACTCAGCCGTTGTCAATAATAGCCTTTTGCCGCGGACCGCTCACAGGCCAATCACGGTCTTGATGCTCTGGAATGTGCGAGGATCAGGGTGATGCTTGTAGTCTCGAAGCGCATCGATGAGCGTGCGTTTTCTTCGCCAGTTTAGGATTCTTCGAAGACTTTTCGCGGGTCCTCCTCCGATCAGCATGTACTGAGCAATCGATGTAACATTGGATACTCTGCGTCTGTCGCTCGCACTCTCGAAGTCGATTATTCGTGGGTTGTCTCTCTCAACGAGAACGTTCTTGGGGGCCTCACTCAATTCACCGTGATCCAAACCGATCTGATCCAGACTGAAACAGTCGTCGAGAAGTTTCGCAAGTACGTGGCGAACGCGTCTCCTGCATCCGGTCTTGGGCAAGAGGATCACCCATCGATGCAGCGTAAGGCCATTCAAGAATTCCATGACCAAGAAGTTCTCACTTCTGGCTAGAAGTTTCGGACCCACATCGACGGAGTTTGCAAGTCGAAGCATGTTCGCTTCATGTTCCATGTCTCGTCTGTCGGCGTCGGTCCGTCTGATCTTGACAGCCACAGCTTTGCCATGCATTCGTGCTTTGACGACGATGCCGACACATCCCTTGCCGAGAACTCTTGCGCGCCCGATCAGCTGAGCCCCAGTCAGTTCGAGTGTCTCGACTCCGATGGAGGACAGTTCTAAGATCCTAGCTTCAAGTCCGCGTGCGTCAGGCCGCGGATAGCACAGCACCGCCGCCAGGTCGCTTGTCTGAACCGGTTCTCTTGAAAGTCTGTGAGTCTCAGCCAAGCCACGCAGGCCTTCCCTTGAGAAAGCTCGTGATGAACTGGGCCGCGTCTTTGTTCTTCTTGTGGAAGCTCAGGAGCGCTCGTTCAGCGAGAACATTGTGTCGCCGCTTCAGAACAGGGGCGATTCTGCTTGCCACTCCGACCCGTCGGCCGCCGTCGCGAATTCTTGTTCGAAGGAGCGCCGCTGCACTAGTACCCTCGCGGAGTTGATCCACAGCCCACCGGTCGTCGTCAACCCATGGGCCTGAAATGCTGCGTGCTTGGCTCAAGTGCTTTCGGACAAAGAGCTCTGACGCCTGTGACCTAGCGACATGGGGGCCAATATGTCTCCTTACTGGCGGCAACGTGAGTTCCTCAAGCTCGAATAGGACGACGTTTAGGTCTTTCTCGTTGCTCCATGACGCTGACCGAGTGACACTGTAACCTTCCTGTTTGAGTAGGTTCCGCAGCGCTTTCTCTGTCCTGTAGAGTTGACTCCAGAGCACGTCAACTACTGCGTCTACTCGGCCGAACTCGATCCCGATCAAGTTCCAGCCGCGTCTCCGCATCTCTCGACGAAATCTTCGTACACTTAGAGGCACGGTCTTTCGGGCAAAGAAGAAACTCCTCTTTGGCTTGTTGGAGAAGGCTCGGGCGGCGGCGACGAACTCCCAGAGCCTCCTACGCGATATGGAGGCGGCTAGGTTTCTGCCCCGATCTACAGGATCAATGACGACGAGAGGCTCCTCGAAGAGGTCCCCTAGCTCCGCCTCTCGGCCAGCATAGTAGCGCTCAAGATCAATCACAGTTCGTGCCTTCCACGACCGTCCTTGCTCCAGTGCCTTCATGAATGAGCCGTAGTGCATGATCAGGGTCTCGCAGAGCATGCCGCTGAAGCCTGAGACTTTCACGTCAGCGCCGTACACGCCTATCCCTTTCAGGAACGCCTTGAGCAGCCTCACCTCGTTTTTCTGGCTTGGGCTGAGGTGTGAGATGACGTAGTCTGTATGAAACGGCGTGCGGTCTGTGGCACTCCGCCACTCGCCACGTGCTACGTTGTAGCACGGGACCACGTTGACTCGGACGCCGTCAACGTGGGTCTCGACATAGGGATGCTCCGCGAAGCGCTCCACTATTGAATAGCCCTTCAGTGCTCGCTTTGCTACTTTGAGGGATCGTCCTTCAAGGTCGGCCCTACTCAGCGATGTGGGAACACGCAGAAAGATGTCGATGTCTGCGTCGCCCCGCAGCCAAGTGTCCTTTGCTACCGATCCGTCAAGTCTGACTTCAGCGTTCAGTCTGCGCCGTTCTGCCTCGGCAACGAGCCTTGTCTTCAGTTGTCCAGCGATTTGATGTACGCGCTCGCGTTCTGTATTTGAGGGAGTGATCTGCCGAGCAACGGAGTCGCAGACTCTGAGGGCCGCATTCAAGTTCTCACGACTAGCCGCTGGCTCGCACTGCGTGTATTGTAGAGTAGACCGGCCCCTTTGAGGTGAGGACGCTTTTCTTTAGGCGGAGCTCCTCCACATGGACGATTCCGAACGGGGTGTCGCGCATCTCGTCAACGAACTTCGCTAGTTCTTCTCTCATCCGTCCGGTCTTGACTCGGGCGATTGTCACGTGGGGGCTGAACCCTTTCCTGTCCGGCGCGAAGCCGAGCTTTTGAAGTCTGGGTTCGAGCTGTTCGAAGATCTTCGTGATCTCCTCATGGCCGCTTCGCATGCCCACCCATACAACGTTGATGCGCCTTAGGTTTGGGAATGCTCCCAACCCGGCAAATTCGGCGTCGAACGGTCTGAACTTGACTTCGTTCATCTGGTCCTTGACGAGTTCGATTGTAGTCACAGGAACTTCTCCCAAGAATCTGACCGTTGCGTGTATGTTCTCTGGTTCCACAAGCTTCAGATCTGCGCCTAGATTCCGCAAAGCTCGCTGTGCATCCACGAGTTTGGAAATGACGCTTGCCTCATCCATGTCCACAGCAACGAAGCTTCGAATCCGCTCGCCAGCCATGGGATTCTACCAAACCCACATATCGGCGCGGCTGATTTAACAATTCAATCGAAGCTGTGGCTGATAAGGGAAGGTTCCGTCATCATCCATGAAGAAACAGAAGGTGATCGCGATTGTTGGAATGCCAGGCGCGGGTAAGGGGCTCGTCTCCCAGCCTGCCCGTTCTCAAGGGATTCCTGTGCTGGTCTGCGGGGATGTGATTCGCGAGGAGACAGAGAGGCGGGGATTGGCGCTGACACCCGACAACATCGGCAGAGTGATGCTTGCGATCCGCCGTGAGGAAGGGCTCGCAGTCGTAGCCGAGAGGCTCGTCCCGAAGATAGCGTCCTCAGGATCAACGGTCGCGGTCGTCGAGGGCGTTCGAAGCATGGCTGAGGTGGACGCGCTCCGCAGAGACTATGCCGTGACGATCGTCGCCGTACATGCATCCCCGAAGACTAGGTACGAGCGACTCATCACGCGAGCAAGAAGCGACGACCCAAAGAGCTGGGAAGAATTCGTGGAGAGAGATTCGAGAGAGCTTAGCGTCGGCATAGGAAACGTCATCGCGCTATCAGGGCAAATGCTCGTCAACGAAGGATCGATTGAGGATGTCAGGCGTGCCTCAGAGCTCGTAATCTCGAAGGTGATGCGAGAATGAGTGAAATCCATGCTTACGTGGAGACTCCCCTCAACCCCACAGAAGATCCTGAGAAAGTGTCGCGAGCGCTCCGCAATCTCTTTCCGAACTCAACTCCGGTCATCGTGAAGATCGATGAGCGTCGGTCAAAGTTGGAGGCCACCATGAATAGGCTTGAAGACTTGGAGAACCTGAAGAGCCTCCTGCGTCAAGAAGCAATTCGCGACGCTGCGCGCAGAGTACTACTTCACGGCGTATCCGGTTCTTCCATCGTCGTCTATCTAAACAAGCAAGCCGCCTCTGCGGGCAAGGCCTCGTTCTGTGAACGCTACGACGAATCACCGCTCGGACCGATCACGTTGACGATGACGGCTGAGAACCCGGAACAGGTCGTGGATTGGCTCGCGCCGAGTTCGCGAAGCAAACAGCGAGCAGAAGACTAGACGAGCAGCGATGCTTTCAATCAACCGATCAGGGCAGCTCAAGAGACTTCAGGTCTTCAGCGACGGACGTTTTAGGGAAGATCTTCTTCGCCTCGACTAGGAGCTGCTTGGTGTCGGCGTAGATCGCGCTCAGATGCGTAAGCACCAAGTTCTTTGATCGACTCCTCTTCGCGACCGTGGCAGCCTCAGCTGCAGTGGAATGTCCGAATTCCTGAGCTCGGTCAAAGGCATTTGAGGCGAACATCCCGTCATGCACGAGCAGGTCTGATCCCATGGCTAGCTGGACAATTCTGTCGCATGGTCGTGTGTCGATCGCGTACGTGATCTTCAGCCCCTTACGCGGAGGGCCGACAACTTTCGACGGATCTATCCTTCTCCTGCCCACGCGCACAGGCTTCCCCATTTGGAGGGTCTTCCAGAGAGGACCCTTCTGTATCCCCAGTTTCCTCGCTTTGCTTGGATGGAATCTGCCTGGCTTGTCGTTCTCTACGAGCGCATAGGAAAGGCAAGGGACTCCGTGATCGGCCCATGCCGCCTCAATGCTGTAGCTTTCTGTTCTTGCTACGGTTCCTGCTCGAGCCTCGATCGTGCGGACCGGGAACAAGGACCTGAACCTGACAGTCTCAGTTGTGCATTCCACGAAATCGGCGATGCCGGCCGGTCCATAGATCTCGAGGCCTCGGCTCCTTCCCATGAACGACATCGAATGGAGAAGGCCTGGTAGGCCCAAGATGTGATCGGCGTGCATATGTGAGATCAGTATCTTCATCTCTCGGTTGAACCCGAGCTTCGCGATCAGGAACTGTCTCTGCGTCCCCTCCCCACAGTCGAACATGACAAGGCCCCCGTTGGTTCTGATGGCAAAACTGGGAAGGTTCCGCTTCTTTGTTGGAACGCTGCCCCCAGTCCCGAGGAACGTGGCTCTCATTCTGTGATCCTCCATCGCATCATGTCTTTCTCAGCACAAGAATGCGCCTGGTAAGGCTCCTGTGCACGTACACCAGATGAGATTCCATGACCCTGAAGCCCGCAGCCCTGGCAATCGATGAAAGCCGTACATCGCTCGGGCAACATATGCACATATAGCCTCCCTTGGAGAGGGCGTCATGAGCTGACGGCAGGAATTCTCGCAGGAGGCTGTCAAGCTTTCGCCCCTTCGTCGACGCCTCCCTACCATACGGTGGATCGGTCACAATCGATTCGACATCACGTACCGAGATTCGCGTGGCATCCCCGACAACGAGCCCGAACGGATCCGCCCCATAGTGTCTCAGGTTCGCACTTGCTCCCTTGATCATTCGCAGGTCTGCATCTGCGCCAACTGCTCTGCAGCCAACTGCAGCGGCCTCAAGGAGGATTCCCCCAACGCCGCAGAAGGGATCCAGCAATAGGGCATTATCGGCAGGTCTAGCAAGGTTCACAACACATCTGGCGAGTTTCGGCTGCATGGTCGACGGATGAAAGACGGGTCTCTTCCTCGGCCTCCTTGCGGCTATCAGCGCCGGGGCCCTCGAGTGAGTGACTTCTCCAAACAGGAAGCCCTGCGAATAGACGATGCAGAGGAATGTCACGTCGGGGTTGGTGAGATCAACCTTGATACCCTGTCGCTTTGTGCGCAACGCTTCACCGATGTCTCGCTCCAGTGTTTCCCTTTGAATCTGCTTGTGTGCGCCCTCAACCCGAAGTGATCGTACTGCGTACGAATGTTTCTTCTTAAAGTGATGCTTGAGATTGAGTCTGCGCACAAGTGACAGAAACTCTTCCTTCCTGGGCCTTGTCGCAGCAATCTCGATCCCGCACTGGTCATACATCATGCTCCTTCTCGCTACTGCGTCAAGCGCTGAAGGATCAGCTTCGAGTCTAAGCAGTTTCGATGAGGCTGTGACTTCTTTGAACCCGATCTTGCTCGCGTCCAGTATGGCTCGAATCTCCGCGTGAGGGAGTGTTCGATGCTCCCCCGAGACCACGAAGAAGAGCCTTTCTCTCACCAAATCCTTCTCAACGCTTCAGCAAGCACCGGCGCGATTGAGACCGGAGATGAGCGAAGTTCGACGGAGTCCGTACCAACGACTTCATCGACTCCAGCAGACTTGAGTGTCAGCTCAGCGTCACCGGTCAGAAGCAGGTGAGCGCAAACGGCGATCACCCTCTTCGCGCCTTGTCTCTTCGCGATCTGGGCTGCGTTCGCCACCGTCTTTCCAGTCGAGATCACATCATCGACAACGACTGCATCGCGATCCGTCAGCTTCACATCCTTTCCAGACGTGCTGACACTGCCAGTTATTTTGTCCCTCGATTTCTCAAACCATGCGTACTCAGTCCCCAGGGCAGTGGAGGCGGTCTGAGCGAGCGGGATGGCCCCGTCGTCTGGAGCTAGCACATATGGGTTGCTCAAGCCCGTTTCTTTCAGGTATTCTGCCATGACAGTCATGCAGGTGAGGTTCTCTGAATGGATAGTGAAGAAACGTAGCGCCTTGTTGCTTGGCATATCGACTGTGAGAAAATGTCTCGTTCCCGTCGCCTCAACTAGCCGAGCAAACGTCCTAGCACTGATCGCCTCTCCATTCCTGTACGAGTCGTCTTGGCGCGCGTACGCAAAGTACGGTACAACCGCGGCAGTCTGCTTGGCTCCCATATCTCGAGCGGCGTCGAGAATGAGCAACAGATCAACGAGATTCTTGTTCTGAGGGGGACAGCAGGACTGGATTACTGCAACCTCTTTTCCGGCTACCCAGTCGGGGAATCTGATGTATGTCTCTCCGTCCGGAAAGACCTTGTATTCGAGCTTGAGAGAAGATACTCCCATGGCGTCCGCCACACGCTCAGAGAGCTTTGGCGAGGCGGGCCCATCCACTATAATCAAAGTGGAACTCACAGGAACGCCTTGCCCCGTTCCCTACTAAAATAAGTGACTGACCTAGTTCGTGTAGCTTGCAGTCGAGAAACGTTAATTCGCACGAGGAACTCTGTCTACCGAGAGACGGGGCGATTGTTTCATGGCCCTGATTCCAGAGCACCACAAGGCGCATGTGCGGGAAGAACTGGCGTCACTTCCGAATCCTGTTCGGATCATAGTGTTCACTCAAGATATGGAATGCCAGTTCTGCCGAGAGGCAAGGGAGCTTGCACAGGAGATAGCTCAGCTCTCGAAGAAGGTCTCCGTTGAGGTATACGACTTCGTGAAGGACTCGAAGAAGGTCGCAGAATACGCGATCGACAAGGTTCCAGCGCTCGCTGTCGTTGGGAAACAGGACTACGGGGTTCGGTATTATGGAATGCCAGCAGGATACGAGTTCGGAACATTCCTTAGGGATCTGAAGATGGTGTCAAAGGGAGGGACCGAAATATCGGAGAAATCTCGCGCAAAGCTCGCATCAGTCAACGCGCCTGTGCACATCCAAGTCTTTGTGACTCCAACATGCCCGTACTGCCCTATGGCTGTAAGCCTCGCGCATCAGTTCGCTATCGAGAACCCGCAAGTGCGAGCCGACATGATCGACGTGACCGAGTTTCCTCACCTCGGCCAAAAGTATGCTGTAATGGGAGTCCCAAAGGTTGTGATCAACGAGCGCATCGAGTTCACGGGACTCCTACCTGAGGATCAATTCCTTCAACATGTCATAGTGGCATCTAGACCAGTCGGCGCCGTTTACGCTTAACAGAGGTAAGAAGAAAGAGAGAAAACCTGGGCGGGTGAGGATGTTCTAGTCGGTCTGTTTCTGACCGCATTCAGGACAGTAGATCTGGCCTTTCTTGAGTTCGTGCCCGCAGTTTGTACAACGCAGCGCGATTGAGACTGCGCGCTTTGGCGGCGTTTCAGCTGCTGGAGGTGGCGGAGGAGTCTCTGGAGCTTCAGTTGGTCTTGGGGGCGGGGGTGGAGGCGCCTTAACTGCGGATGGTACGGCGGCTCTTCTTCTCCACAACAGTAGACCCGCGACGACAGCGATGAGGGCAACAACGCCTACGACCATGTAGAGCTGGAAGTAGCTTGTGGTCCAAGTCGCGGTCACCGTCTTTGGCCCATCCATTGTCACTGAAGCTTTCGCATCCTTGCCGCTGTAGTCGCCCGTCCATTCGACGAAGACGTGCTGTATTAGGAATCCGTCCGGAGAATTGACCGAGAACGTCGCGGTGTCTCCAGACTTGTAGTATCCGCCGCCCGTCGGATTGCCGTAGTCCGACAAGACTGTCAGCAGATACATTGTGTCAAACTTCGCGACGACCGTATGAGGAGCATCCATCACAACAGTAAAGCCATTGCCAGACCTCGGGGTACCGTCCACTGTCCACGTCTTGAATACATATCTGGTTCCCTTAGTGCCTTCCACCTCGGTGGGAACCGATGAGATTGATGCTGAAGATCCCACAGCGTACCAACCAGACGACGTAACGTCCGTGACGCCCGGTGGATCAGTGCTCACATCCAGATGGTACTGAGGTTCATACTCGAACGTGTTTGATCCCTCCGCGCTCGCAGTCCACGTATTGGCCTTGCAGTAGTACCTGTATCCCGGTGCCCCGCTAGCATACTGATCGACCTGGAACGTGTGCGATGAGCCAATACTATAGGTTAGGACTTTCACGTCGCCGCCTCTCATGTCGGCGACCTTGTTCCCGTCAACCAGCAGCGTCGTCGTCACATCAGTAGGTAGCCCATGGAGCGAGATGGTTACATCGTACGTGCTGGGGCCAACATAAAACGATGTGGAAGCGTACGCTATCCCACAGTATGACGCTGTCAGCTCGGCCGTGTAAGTTCCTGTAGGCTCTGTTGCGGGTTTGCTGAAAGTCGCCGGAAGCGTGCCCGTTGCAGACTTCCAAATACTGCCATCTGGTTTCTTTACCTTGAGCGCGTACTGAGCCGGCAGATTGGAGCTCATCTGGAGACTAACGGTTTCACCAACGATGTAGGATGGCTTGCTCGAAGCAATGCTGATGCTCAACGGCGGCCCAGCATAGACCATGTTAACCATCAACGATGCACTCGTCACCGTGGTGGCGCCCTCATGGGCTTCAATCGTAAATGCCACCGGGTACGGTCCGGGAAAATCAGCGCCTGCACAGACATCAGGAATGGCAAGCGTGAGGGTCGATGTCACCGATCCCACCGCTGGGACATTGACAGGATTTGGAGAGAATGATGCAGGTGTCCACCATGGGCCCCACCAGGGACCTCCGGCACTTACGTACAGTGTAATCGTGTGAGGCAACCCGTCAGTGCTCGTCAATGTCACGAGGTCAGTGACGTACGTGCTCATGTACGTGTTGATGACTGTCGGACTGAGGGTGATTGCAACTTGCGCGTAGGCAGGCGTGGCTAGGGATAATACACTCACGAGCAGAATGAAGAGAACTAACCAACGAGATACTTGGCGCAAACTAATCCCACCTTTCACTCGCGCAATGTATCGTATATAAGACTGCAACAGATCGCTGCTTTGAGAATCCAGGGGGATGTTCTGATTTGATTGAGCTTGAGGTTGGCATAAGATCGAATAAGCCTACGTAGTCTTATTAAGCTATCCCAGGCCAACTCAATCGCTCGACTGAGGGGGCGACTCAGACTAATGCCTTCACATCACGAGTTTCTTGCGTAACTCTGAATCCTCATTGTCGCCAGCTTTGTCTCAGCTCAGTCCGGATAATAAGGCCTGCTCGTCCTTGGTCCCCTAAGTCCACGTGGAGAAGTGACGTGACCTACGCTCGAGGCTCTAGGAAAAAGCGAGGAGCAACACTGCGACCAAGGCTCCGCACGTGGTTGCGATCAGGTTGACAACATTGTTGTCGATGACCTTGTGTCCTCTCAGCAGCGTTGAGGGAGCTCCACAGTGTCTACGATTCTCTGTAATCTTGTTGCAGACGCGGCATTTGTAGATTCCTTGAACTGTGGCGCCGATGACGCTGTCGATCGAGCATCCGGCGAGGCCCGCAATCATCGTTGTCCCAATCAGCACGGTAAGCGGCCAACCGGGGTTTCCCGTCATTCCAAGAAGTCCGGCAGCGATGCCTATGACGAGCGCGCCAAATAACGTAGCGAGTTCGCCATAGACTGAGATTCCCCCAGAGGTCCCCGGCGGCACAACTCTTCTCAGATCTGTAATCAAACGCGGGTCAGTGGGGTTAAGGAGCCCTATCTCGGTGGCCAGCGTGTCGGCGTTCGCCGTGGCGACCGCGCCCAAAAATGCGGCCAAGATTGGTTCTCGCGGGATGAGCGGGGTCAGCAACACGAGCGCACCGGCCACGACGCCGTTGGCAGCGACGTTTGGCCATCCGCGTGCGCCCCCCTTCTCCTGTGCAAATCCCTTCTTTCGCTTCACCTGATACTTGTAGCGGGTCATGTAACTTGAAACTGTCAGAAAGAGCAGGAGAATAATGAACCATTTCCACCCGTCAGTCGGAAAGACAAAAGTCACGAAGCCTATCAGAAAGGCAGTGATCGCGCCCGGTGCGTCAAGGATGTGCGCCCTCCGGGCACCTAGGGCGAGGGCGCTGCACATGATTCCAGCTATCAGGACTGTTACCGCGTCGATCATCCATGTCACCGCGCGGTCATCTTCTGCTGAACCGCGATAGCATGTTATTTATCCTAAGCGCGGAAAGACGGTATATATCGCTTGAGAAAAAGGGGCGGGCCTTGTCGATATCCCTATTCGATCTGGGTCTCGTCGCGGCTGTCTACGTTTTCGTGATTCTCGTCATAGCTGTATCCGAGCTTCTCAGGAAGCGGTTGAACCTCGGCGCCTACACCACGCGTCGAGCTATCCACCTGCTCGCTGGAGATGCGATCCTGTCGATACCTTTTTTCTCGAATGTGGTGTACCCGCTGTTGCTTCCTATCGGAATGGGGTTGATGACAGGCCTATCACTTGCGACCCGGAAAGAAAGTTTCCTCACACAGACGATGGTCGACGAAAAGCGGTACTCACGAGTGCACGCCTACGGCCCGGTCTTCTATATCATCTCAATAGGCGTCTTGCTTCTCGCCTTCTGGAGTCAGAAACCAATCGTGATGGCGGCGACGATGATAATGGCGTGGGGTGACGGTGCTGCATCAGCTATCACCCCCTCGCTGAGGAAGAGGCACGTCCATCCGTTCTCGGACAAATCGCTGGAGGGCTCGACGATGATGTTTGTCTTCGCCTTCCTAGGAGCATTAGTCTCGTACCTCATTGCGACATCGACGGGAATAATCTACGCCAGCTACGGCTCGGTCATGATGCTCTGTGCGCTTGGCGCCTTTGTAGGCACGGTCGCCGAGGCGCTAACGCTGGGCCCTATCCGGCCCTTCGACAACTTCACCGTACCATTCGCGTCAGCGTTAGTCCTCTATCTGGCAACGCCCTTCGCCCTATGAACGTAGGCCGCTGCCTCGGCGGTCGGATGCAAGATGCTTTCATATCGGAGTCTACGTACTCTCGCGCAGTGGAATTCTTGGGAACGGTCGGCCTCCATTCTCGCGGGGAAATAAGTCTCGAACGTGTGATAGACGAGATCAAGAAGCATCCCGACTCGGCCAGAGCCGGAGCACTGGCGGCGTTCATTGGTATGGTGAGAGAAGATCCCGTGGAGCGCGGTGAAACTAAGGTTCAGTATCTCGAATACGAAGCATTCGAGGAAGTTGCAATCAAGAAGCTTCAGGAACTGCGAAATGATCTGATGAGTAAGGATGGCATCGTCGATATCTCAATTCATCACATAGTGGACAGGTTAAAGGTTGGAGAAGAAAGCCTCATCGTCGCAGTGCTGGGAACTCGCAGGAGATTCGTCTTTCCTGTTCTGGAGCAGGCGGTGGAGCGAGTAAAGAAAGAAGTCCCGATATGGAAGAAGGAGTTCACGTCCGACACCGCGTATTGGGTGTCCGACGCGTCCGCTCATGGCTCCCCGAAGGATCGTCGCTGACTACGAGCGCATGGTGTCCAAGTGTCCGTTATCGGAATCTAGCCTTGACCGCATTAAGGATTAAGTCAACTTTCTTCTTCCATTCGGCGAACCCAGAACGGGTGCTTGGATATTCCTCGTAGAGTTGATTGAGCGCACTCATCCTCGAGATGGAATAGGCGAGGTTTCTGAAAGCACTTAGCTTGCGCAATCCTAGAGCAGCTTTCTGTATCTTGTCAGCAAGGCTCAGCTCCGGAACCTCGCCCCAAGTGAAAGCAACAGCTTCCCTCTTGGTTACGAAGTTGCGCATTCCGTAGTTGAGTTCAGAATTGTCTAGTGTCTGCAGGTAGATTCTGAACGCTTGCAGCGCTGCGGTCTTCTTGCCGTACTTCTCAACATATCTTGTATTGTAGTCCCACAGTGCTGATTCGCTTACGTCGCCAGCTTCTAGGGCAACTGCCGCCACTTGTCCCGCAATCACGCCTCCAGTCATTGCGGGTCCGATTCCTCCGGCGCTAATGGGGTTCGGAAACCATCCGGAGTCCCCTGCCAGCATGAATCCGTTTGCGACGAGGCTGTCATTCTGACGTCTAACCGACACAGGCCATGCTCCCGGAAGGTTTCCGTCGTCAGTAAGCTTCGTCATGTTCCTGAGCAGTGGTGTTTGAGCAATCCATTCGTTGAGCAGATTCTCGAGGGATTTGTTCGTCCGTTTCTGCTGGATGCCGAGTCCAATGTTCAGCTTGTCGCTTGCTTTTGGGAAAATCCACAGGTACCCACCAGGCGCTTTCTCTGCGTCCAAGTATATCTCGCATTGAGATGTGTCAAGCTTGAAGCCGTCAGCAAGTCGAACGTTTAGTCGAATAGTTGGCTCAATATCGTCCCTGTCGATCTCTTTCTCGATGAAGCTCGGGATCTCAAGGTTTCGTCTCAGCTTGGTTGACATGCCTGAGGCGTCGATTACGATCTTCGAAGTGACCTTGTACGATTCCGTCTGATTGGCGCCTACGCCTTGGCAGATGACACCTGCGACGAACTCGCCTTCAGTCAAGAGGTCGATCGCCTGAGTGAGCTCGCGGTACTCAACACCTCGCTTGAGAGCCTCGCTCAGGAGGCGACGCGCAAACTTTGGTCTATCAAGGACGTATCCCGCGCCTTCGAATGGGTGACTCACCTTGCCGTCAGGCGAAGAGACCGTGACGGCCTTGACGCGGTTCTCGATCTCCGGCGGTCCAAATGTTACTCCGAGTTCGTCATAGACGAATTTGGCATGGTGTTCGCCTACTGCGTCACCGCATATCCAGCCGAGCTTGGTCTTCTTCCCGACCTCGGCCCGGGGATTCCGATCTACTAGGAGAACCCTTGATCCGTCAATTCGAGTCGCAATGGCGGTAGAAGCCATGCAGCCAGCAACGCCAGCTCCAACCACGACCACATCGTACTCCGTCCTCATGAAGCATCATCGCCGGACGCATGACCGATACTGAGAATGATGTGATTTTAGCCTTTCTCGGCTGACGTCATTGTCTCATGCCATGTGAAGTGAAGCCTTGCACCTTGCTAGGCAATTGGGGGACCAGAGCCTGTTCTCTATCCGTTCCCGTGCCGCGGTGAGGGAATGTGGAACAGCATATGTATTGTATTCATATTTGCTTCATCACAGATAAGAGGAATACGCCAAGAGTTCGGACACTTGAAGATGCGTATCAACAAGAGGAAGCATGGAACATGAGAACGGTTAACTTCGACGCGATCGCCGAACAAACAAAGCGAATGTGCATTGAGGCAACGCACAATCTGAGCGAGAACATGGTGAAGAAGTTTCAATCAGCAGGACAAGCAGAAACATCTCGGCTAGGGAGAGAAGTGCTCCAGCAGCTGATAGACAACGCGCGGATTGCGCGCGAAGAAAACTATCCGATATGTCAGGACACGGGAGACGCGGTGTTCTTTGTCGAGCTCGGTCAGGAGGTTCAGGTAGAAGGCGGTGGACTCGTAGACGCAATAAACAGGGGAGTAGCTGAGGGGTACCGTGAAGGATACCTACGCTTTTCGATGGTCGAGGATCCGCTTAGACGAAAGAACACGGGCGACAATACGCCCGCGATGGTTACGATCCAGCTTGTCCCTGGTGACAGGCTGAGGCTTTCGTTCTTGGCGAAGGGAGGCGGATGCGAGAATATGAGCGCGTTCAAGATGTTGACCCCCGCTGACGGGGCGAAAGGCGTGAAGGATTTTGTGGTAGACACGATCAAGAAGGCTGGTGGAAATCCTTGCCCACCTGTTGTAGTGGGCGTCGGAATAGGGGGAACTTTCGAGCAGTGCTGTATGCTTGCGAAGAAGGCACTTCTCAGAGAGGTCGGGCAGAGACATCCGGACCCCTTCTACGCGCAACTCGAGGGAGAACTTCTGGACGAGATCAACAACCTAGGAATTGGGCCTATGGGGTTAGGTGGCAGAACGACCGCAGTCGCGGTTCACATCGAAACCCTGCCTTGTCACATAACGAGCCTACCTGTCGCGGTCAATATGGATTGCCACGCGCATCGGCAGAAGAGCGTGGTTCTGTAGGGAACTGACAGCAATGTCAGCGACTGTAAGAACAGTCAGATTGAAGCCGCCTCTGACCGACTCAGACGTGTCCTGCTTACAGATTGGCGACAAAGTCCTCATCGACGGGGCGGTGTACACGGCGCGTGACGCAGCGCACAAGCGGCTTTTCGAACTCATCGATACAAAGAAGGATCTGCCCTTTCCGTTGAAGGGTCAAGTGATCTACTATGTTGGGCCGTCGCCGCCGCGCCCGGGAAGACCGATTGGAGCGGCGGGGCCTACAACCTCGTACAGGATGGACACGTACACTCCTAGGCTTGTGGAGCTTGGAATCAAGGCTACAATCGGCAAGGGGCCAAGGGCGCCTGCCGTGATTGAGGCGATGAAGAGGTACAAGGCCGTCTACTTGGTTGCGATCGGAGGCACCGGGGCGCTTCTTGGAAAGAAAGTCATCAAATCAGAGATGGTAGCCTTCGAAGACCTTGGGACTGAGGCAATCCGCCGACTCACGGTTCAGGATTTCCCAGCGATAGTAGCGAACGATGTGGCAGGAAGAGACATCTTCACAGAAGCAGTTGCGAAATACGCCGTGAAGTGAGGCCGACTCCTAGGATACTGGCGAGTACACTATGCCAAGGTCATCGGCGAGATCATAGGCTGCCCTCATCTCCTCCGAAGTCGGCCTTCTAGCTATCTCCGCATACGCAGAGCGCTCGATGGGAACCTTGTGGTCCGGATGATACTGCCCCATTATGTTCACGAGAGCTCTCGGGCAATGCTCGGATATCCATTGGAGCACGGGCTTCGTACAGCACTCGGTATGATTGGGCATGACAAGGTGTCGGATGATCATATCTCCGTTCGAGTGAGCAAACTCGTGATTCCTCGAGACAGTCTCAAAGTACCGCGGAACCTTTGAGAGCCTAATAGCGCACTTATCGTTTCCATACTTGAAGTCCGGCAACCAGATGTCAATAAGATCCGCAAGTATCTTCATTGCATCCTCCGAGCAGTACATGTTGCTGTTCCATAACATCGGCACGTTCACGTCTAGCTGGTTCATTGCGTCGACGATTGTGTGAAGGTTCGGCGTGGGCTCTCCGCCGACAAAGTTGATGTTTAGCGCACCTTCAGCCCTGAGGTTCTTCATCACGAGCGCCAGCTGCCGCGAATCGACTGGAGCCCCGCTCGAAGGGTCCTGCGATATGTCCCAGTTCTGGCAGAAGACACACCTGAATGTGCATGAAGTGAAGAATATTGTGCCGGATCCGCCTCGTCCGACAAGAGGTGGCTCTTCTCCGAAGTGCAGAAACCAGGTGCTCAGTCGACTCTTACTGTTGAGTTTGCAGGCGCCTCTCTTTGTCGCGGCGACACGGTCAACCTTGCACTTCCACTCGCAGAATGTACACCGACGGATCATCCGGCTAAGAAGCGTCGCCTTCAAGTCCAAGAAACTCGTGCGGGCAGGTGTTAGGCCTGCAAGATCTCGACTTCCCAAATCTACTTCGCGAAGCAGGACTTGGGATGTTCTGCTTAGACGTTCGTGTTCTTTCCAGAGTTCCTCATCAGGCGCCTCATTCAGATCCACGTCACATGGTATGCGCTTGGCTACTCGGTACTTCGCCGGCCGCAGATCTTTCGAGACTCTCTCGTACCATGAGAGCCTTCTAGTCATCTCATTGTAGTCTCGACCGGTCAAGTGGACGAGGCGCAACGCCTTGCACGTCATCGAGTTTGGTACTCCGCTATTATAGAGTTGCCCGCATTGTCAGGCGTGAATTCATCAAGAGCCTTAACTCAAATATACCTGCCAACGAATTACGGTGATCGGTCGACCACACGAAGGCCTCACGAGGCCCGGTTCGGTGCTCTTGGCATGGCTAGAGATTTCGAGAAAGCTTGGAGGGAACGCTTGGTCAAGGCTAACCTAGACCTGATCATACTGCGCCTCCTCAAGTCCAAGCCTCGGTGGGGCTACGAGATCAACATGGCCATTCGGGAAAGGTACAAGGTGTACCTGAGCGCCGGAACGCTGTACCCGCTGCTCCACTCGCTCGAGGATGGTGGCAGAATCGAGGGCGTATGGGAGTCAGAGAGAGGGCGAGGGAGGAGAATCTACCGCATCACAGAGTCTGGTCTCGCGTTCTTATCCGCGGGCGAAAAGATGACGGCGGACCTTGTAAAGCTCATGCAAACCATGTCGGATGAGGCACGTTCCACGTAGAGACACATGCCCATCTGGCACAATCTAAGCGAAACTGATATCTACGAGACGATTTGACTGGGGACCGAAACACTTCGGGGCCTGGAATACTGAGCCATCTTCTTAGTGCAGTGCGAAGAAACTCGATTGCTCGCGTTCTAATTCTGGTCGGGCTTGTGTTCCTGATAACATACGGTAGTTTGGCGGTTGCCAGGATCGTGATGAAGACTGAGTCGCCGATAATGGTGGTCCCCAGCACAAGTATGGTGCCGACGCTCAACGTGGGAGATATTGTTATCGTCAAAGGCGTTGATCCGAGCACGATAACCGTCGGAACCGTGATCATCTTTCGCAGTCCAAGCGGTTCGATCGACATCATACATCGAGTTATCGGAATAGTCAAGGTAGGTGATACGT
>Ga0209725_1000946_pt1 | contig 17117 bp, 15 predicted proteins | sample I18A1metaG_FD_184145 | JGI IMG/M metagenome (GOLD analysis project Ga0209725, IMG submission 184145) | Lake sediment bacterial and archeal communities from Gulf of Boni, Indonesia to study Microbial Dark Matter (Phase II) - ​I18A1 metaG... | ecosystem: Environmental > Aquatic > Freshwater > Lake... | reverse complement strand
CCCACCAGAACGAAGATCGCGAACGCCAAGTAAGATATCCATATGAACGGCCTTATCCGGCTCTTCCTCTCCCTCTCAACCAAATCCAACGTGTTGACATGATCGTAGATCGACTCCAATATCTCCTGAATGTTCCCTCCGGATCTGCTCGCCTCAAGCAGAAGAAAAGTCGTACGCTTGGTAGAGAGCGTGTCCACCCGCCCCGCGAACGCTCTAAGCGTCTCCTCCAGAGTTGCACCCCAAGACAGTTGAGCTACGACACGTTTGACCTCCTTCGTGAGGGGGCCATATCGCCTCTCAGCCGAGGCCTCAATCGCCCTCGGAAACGAGAGTCCAGCTCTCGTTCCTTCTGCGATCTCCTTCACCAAGTACGGCATGTTCTTGTCTATTGCATCTCGCCATCTCTTGTCCATGAAGTTCGTCGCTGCTGAGGGGAAGACTGCAACAATGCTACCCAGAACTATGAGGTCGTCCCATCTCGGGTTAGTCTTTACACCTAGCACGAAGTTGACCAATAAAGCTGAGCCAGCAACCAGGGCGAAGATGAACACTGAAACCAAGTAGACGATCTTCCGCTCTTCCTTGGGCACACGCATCAAGGCGCATCTACCACGATGGTATCAGTCCGTCCAGCAGTATTACCATTGCAAGTGACATGAGTGGGATGAGGACGTAGGCAAGAAGGTACATGAGCATCAGAATATTGAAACCTGCCAGTGTCGAACTAATGCTTGCCATAACAGTGAACATGATCATCACAACTAGCGGAAAGACGATGAGCATGGTCACGTAGGATTCTCCAACAATCGATAGTGTATCGCTCAGCTCCTTTGCTCTAATCTTCTTCAACTCCATAAGCGACTTCGCTTTGTCATACAAGTACCTTCGAATGTCTCCGCCCGAAACAACAGTCGCGATCAAACCTTCAGAGACCTCAGAGAACTCCTTCGAGGATGAACGGTCACCAGCAGTCTCCAAAGCTGTGATGATGTCTTTACCCAGAAGATCCACGTCCCGGACAATATCAGTCATCTCGTCGGCGACAAGGGCACCATCGGCAATAGCCACAGACCTGAATATCCTTTCAGGAGGAACCCCTGCAGTGGCGAGAACAGCCATATGGCTAATCACGTACGGTAACTCTTCCTGTATCCGCCGGCTTCTAGAATCAGCCTTGACGGAAGGGTACGTGTACATGACTAGGAACGCCACTGCCCAACTGAGGAGTCCAAGCGCCCCTCCCAAGAGAAGAATGCCGGCGAAGGCAGCCCTGAAGAGCAATCCAAAAGCGAGTGAAGCAATTAGAGGCACCAGCAGAGCGAGAGCGCTGACTAGAAGCATCATGCTGACATAGCCGCGCAGAGTAATCTTCAGTCCAGCCTTGAGAAGCTTAGGCCTCAAATCCTCGAAGTACCGTGTGAAAGGTTCCGCCAGTCCGCCGAGAAGCTTGTAAGAGTAATGGGAGTACGCTACTACGGCGCCTGATCCCTTCTCAGCTTTCGTCTTGGGTTTCTTTCGCCTTGGTCCTTCCTTGAAGAAATCCCTTGCCATACGCTTGAAACGGGCAAGAAAGCTTTCCTCTACGGGCTCGGTCAAGAGAGCAATCCCAACCTAGCCCTATCGAATGTTCCTGCAGGATCGTTGTAATAGTCTCTTATTACTCGGGCCACATCCCTGTACTGCCGAATCCTATTCTTCACCATCCATTCTATGACAGTTCGTCTCCGCGTCAGCTCTGTCTCCACAACATCTTGAGATATTCCTCTCCTCGACTTGATCTTCTCTATCACTTCGCTCTTACCGGAAGGCGCGAACAAGTCCGTAGCGGGATCCCACTTGAACACATCCTTGACTGAAAGGTCACTAGGATTGCCATCTGAACCCACAATCTCACTCGTAACCTCAATCCTTCGCGCGGGCCTCTCTCCAACTCTCGTCCTCGCCATCATCGCAACCATGTCCAAGGTCGGAATCAGTGCTCTTGGAATCTTCATAGGCTCAGTTTCCAAGCGGTTGATCATACCGTCAACGGTGTCTGCGTGGATCGAGGAAAGGCCCCCGTGCCCCGTTGCCATAGCCTGAAACAAAGTGTAGGCTTCGGCGCCTCTGACCTCTCCAACGATTATGTAGTCAGGCCTCTGCCTTAGCGCAGCCTTCAGCAGATCGAAGAGGGAGATCTCTGATGCGCCTCCTCCAGCTCCGAAGCTGGGTCGGGAGATTGAAGCGATCCAATTCTCATGTGGCAGATTGAGTTCCGCGGTCTCTTCGATCGAGACGACTTTCATGTCTGGTTTGATGAACATGGATAAGCAGTTCAGGGCGGTTGTCTTCCCTGTAGCTGTGCCTCCTGCAACCATCATGCAAACCCGGTTCTCCACTACGAACCAGAAGAAGGCAGCCATCTCAGGCGTCAACGTATTGAACTCTATCAGATCCGTGATTGTGAGCGGATCCGCCTTGAACTTTCTGATCGAGAAAGTGCTTCCTTTTCTGGTAACCTCCTTCCCATATGTGATCTGAGCTCTGCTCCCGTCCGGAAGAGTCGCATCAAGCATAGGAGTGGCTATCGAAATGTGTCGACCGCTCTTGTATGCCAGTCTCACGACGAAGGAGTCAAGCTCCGCCGCTGACTCAAAAGCCACATTGCTTGGAAGCGACTCGTACTGCCTGTGCCACACATAGATCGGCACAGCGGGGCCGTCGCATGAAATGTCTTCAACCATGTGGTCCTTCATCATCGCATCGATCTTGTCGTAGTTGACGTAGTCACGGATAATGTAGTACATGAACTTGTCAAGCGTTTCCTTCGTCAAACTCATCTTGTAGGCTTTGGTTATCTTCTCAACTTTGCCTCTGAGATAAGCGGCCGCTTTCTCCGAGTCGTCTATTGTCTTCAGATCGACATCAAGCTCATCGACTAGGACACTGTCTATTTCCTCAAGTCTCTTCCTTTCTTCGTCGAGAAGTGTAGGCTCGATCACGATGTACCTTAGGCCTTTGGTCTCAGGGTCTTCGATCAAGGCTGCGTATGCATAGGGCTCCTGGAGAGGCCACAACTCCTTAAACGTTGAAGTAGAAGGCCTAAGAATCGAGCTCTCTTTCTTCTCCTCTTGCACCTTGACCAACCAGCCGACAAGCTAATCTGAATTCGCGGTCAATGCTATTTCCCTTGACTTGATACCGCACTATATAAGCGATTGATCAGAAGATCGTGACATCCAACGCTTCCCATACGTTGTCAAAGGACTTGAAAATGCATCAACTCTCATATGGACAAAAAGCCCCGAGCTGCGGCCAACCATCACTCTTATCCTCCTCAGCCAGCTCTGGCAAACCCAATTAATAGAGGCACTCCATAGTTGATAATGGGAGCATGTAACGAGAGTATCTCAAGAAGGTCTTACGCTTTGAAGCATCTAGGTCTCAAAGCCAAGAGTTGGCTGAGAACTAGGCTTCCTTTATCGAAACTCGTCGGAGAGAATAAAATCCTACCGATGATTCTGCTGCTGGGCATAATCACGCTGTTCTTTTTCAATTTGCTACCATCTCTGCTAACTCGATTTGACTATCCTGCTCTAGAACGCAGATACAAGAATTGGATGGCAAATCCCGGTGACCTGAACTGGTTCATCAATGACAGTGACCTCTACGCCTATGCAGGTTGGAACTACGTACACGGCACAAGTCCAGACGAGATCAACTTCGAGCATCCCCCTTTGGCCAAGTATTTGATTGGGCTGTCAATAGTTTTCTTCAACAACCAGAATATCATAGGCGCAGCATTGGGTGTTTTCTCCCTTCTAATTCTCTATGAACTCTCAAAGAAGCTGCTTGGGAGATCGTTGTTCTCTCTCGTCCCTGTCTACATGCTGTCCTTGGAGAGGATCTTCATCGGCTTTTCCTCCACATCGATGCTTGACATATACCTTGTCTTCTTTCTTCTTCTCTCCTTCTTCCTGTTCAGCCATTCAGACAATGACATTTGGATGTTTGGCGGTGCTATTGCACTCGGTCTCGCCAGCGCGTGTAAACATTCAGCTTTACTGGCAGCTCCGTCTCTTCTGATCCCCCTAATCGTGAGGAAAAGGAAAACCGCTTGGGTATTCCTTATTCAAATTGTGATCGTCGCTTTCTTGGCCTATTGTTTGACCTATGCATGGTTCTTTGTGAACGGACACAACTTTTCAGATTTCTTTGAGCTACAACGAAGAATATTCCTATTCCAGTATGGCAGACGGTATGAAGGATCGCCTCCACCTGGAAGGCTTCTGTTAACCTTGCTTACTGGCATCGCAGGCCCTGAAACTCGCTACATCATATACGTTGACGAAGTCTCAAACACAATCGACATCGTCACAAAACACGGCCTCTCGATGGTAAGCGAATTCAACATACTCACATGGCCACTGTGTTTCTCTGCAGCAGTTATTTCCTCATATCGGGCTGCAAAGACGAGAAACATAGCAATACTTCAGTCATGTGCGTACTTCTTCAGTTTCCTCGTGCCCTTCACTTTCAGTCAGAGCTTCGCCTGGTACCTTCTCCCTGTGTTTCCAATGGGATTTCTATTACTCACAAGTAACTTCAAGGGAATTGCGGAGAAATCAAATCGGAGGGTGTTCTTCGTTGCCTTTCTTGCCTACTTGATCGCACTGCTTGCTTGGTCAAGATTCCTTGTTATTCCTTCATTCATAGAATTTTGAATGCAATAGAACACTGTGTCTAGAAGAGAGCTAACGCTACTCTTTCTTCCGCATCGGATTTCCCATGACAAAAAGCTGGGAAAAAACGGGGGGTTCGCGGGGCGGCAGAGTCTTATGCCGCTCTTCCCTTTATGACCGAGTAGGTGAATGTTGCACCGGTTATCGATACTATCTTTAGAACGTATGATGCTCCAGCTGAAAAGCCAGTTGGGCTGGTTATTGTTAGCGCAGTAGTCATGCCAATTCCGACAGTCGATGTACTTGTGATCTTGGCTTGTCCCTCGAGGTAGACAGCTGCGATCGTGACGTTAGCTGAGCCAACATTTCGCACTGTGAACTTCAAATCAGCACCAGTCCAATCGTATGCGTCGAGGATCAGCTGTTCCTTGGTTTGCGCTCCCCCAGTTCCCATCAGTCCACCTAGGAGTCCCATCGACCAGACATAGGTGATGATCGCTGCAGCGACAGCAATGGCAACCATTAGCAATGTTGCAATGACCGGCGACAACGCTTTCCTTCGGACTCTAAATTTCCCTATTTTCATTCTTAGTCACTGCAGCACAACGACGCGTAGCCGTAGTTAAACAGTTGTCCGTCTACGACGAACACACTCGGGAGAGAAATCCTAGTCCTCTTTTTCATCCTACTCGAACTTCGCCTAGTCTATCACAAATCCCGGAAATCTCTCATTCATGCTATTCGATAGGGGCTGCTTCAGAAACTCGCTCAAAGAAAATGGTGCTACAGCCCTTACCAGATGAATCAAAGCGATTTTCGGCAGGTCCGTAGAATGGGCGCGTCGGTCTCCGATCAAAGAGGCCGCTGAAACTCTGACACTTTAGGCTGCCAACGCCTTCTCACGCACTCTACTGCTTCAGGTAAGCTTGCAGTCTCCATTTCGTTGATCGTCATTCCTGTCTTCTGGCCCATGGTCCTAACAATGATCCTCTCAATCGTGACAGATCCCTCTCCGAATATCTCTCGAAGTGCTTCCATGAAAATGTCAAGCTTTCTAGGCATTTGATTTCTCGTCAAGGAGTATCTCACCTCAATGTGATGTAGAATGACCTTCCCGGCATTTTCGCCAAGCGCATTCAAGCCATCTTCGATCATTCTCATCACAAGATCTTCGCCTGCATCCAACTGATCATGTCTGGCAGATCCTCTCGGAATGGCAGGGTCCCTGTCATCGAGTTGAAGAGATGACTCCATCTTCTCTTCGGAGATCACGTTCATCCCCTCAACGAATCCTTTGATGGAGGGCTTAAGTCCGTATGGACAAGGCCTACGCGGATATTCAAATCTCCGAACCACCCGTCGAGAGACTGTGAATATCACGTCCTCTATCCACCACAGTACGGCCTATTAGAGCAAGTCTAAGAAAGGAGCCCTTTGACTGAACCGAGATTCGGTTTCCGGATTTGGCGGACGCTACTCCGGTGCCACACAGGGAACTATCTTTTGCCTCAACCCCGTCATCAGCCGGCAGAACCTTCTTGTTTCCATGTTTTCCTTTGCGACTGGTATGTTTTGCAGTATGGTTTCCACGACCATTTGTTCAAGTGTGAAGGCACCGTCTCCGAACATGTCTTGGAGTGCTTCCACGAAGCTTTCAGGACGGTCGATCATGTCATTCACCTTCAAGGAGTATTCTTTTTCGATGTGGTATAGTATCACCTGTCCAACTTTCTCACCAAGTGAGTCAAGCGCCATCTCAATTGATCTAGCTAAGATTCTTCGCATGTCTTCAGGAAGAACCGGTGGATTTGTCCTGCTCCTAGGATTCCTCTTTCTTCCCTGGGGTTGCAAGGAAAGTCCGAGACTTGTTGTGTGCAATCCAAACGACCTTAAGCATGCTTAAATACGGGCAAGGCTGGAACGTCTACGTCTCCTATAAATTACCGAGGAAAGCTGGCATGGGAACTTCTGTAAACTTCAGAGCTTTTGTCTGTGACCTTCTGATACCTTTGCCGCCTCGGAGTTTGCACTTTTGTACTCTTGGCTCGAATTTCATGTACCGCCCTCACAGGTCCTCAATTTTCTTCTCCCATGTGCATCTGAGTTGATTCTCACTGTATTGGTCACCAGTGAGAAGCGTCTAAACTGATGCATTCGTCTTGAGGAGTGTCACCTTGACTTTCGATCGATTTGCGTTCAGGCCAGTCAAAGACGATGGAGCTCAAAGTGAATGCAGCCTGGCCGCACATACATCCAATTTCTCTGAGCATTCGAAGATTGCTTCAAAGATACGCGCGATAATTCGATGATGTGTCTGAATTTGCTGAATGGATCTCGGCCGCCACAAGTTTGTTTGCTGATTGCAACAGACATTTGTTTAAGGCGTTGTTTGCGTGATATGGCTGGCAAGTACGATCATCGTTTGAAGGTGTGATGTTGGTGCTTGAAGAGATCTCTGAAGCTCTTCAAGATGGCAGATGGCACGGCGAGGAAGAGATAGCTCAAGCCATGAATCTCTCCCCCGGCCTTGTTCGAAAGGTTGTTAGGTTTCTTGCCAAATATGGGTTGGTGGAGTCTCGGGTTTTTGCTGAGAAAAAGTTCAGATGGCTTAAGGACGCTCCAGGACTACCTGAAGCTCTGATGATTGTAAAAGTCGTGAGCTTGGAGCCGATGCAGACTTGTTCTGCGATAGCCTCAAAGTTGGAAAGACAAAGGTAACATGTTCTAAGGACTCCTTACTCTAGGCAACTTGTGTTGAGGTTGAAACAGTGAGCACTCTAGGCGAGGACATCCGTCAGGACAATCTGAGGTCGCCTGCAAGGAAGAATAGGAACAGGTTCGAGATCTCTCAAGCCATACTTGAGGTCGCAAGAGAGGGAGCCGGCAAGACAAGGATAATGTACCGCGCCAACCTGAGCTTCAAGCTTCTGGAAGATTACCTGGCAGTTCTTGTAAGATCAGGCTTGCTCAAGGTGAAGGAAGGAGAAAGAAGAGTCTACATGACAAGTGAGAAGGGGCTGCAGTTTCTTAGAGAATTTGAGGATCTCGAACAGCATACGGCACTAGTTACGGCAAAGAGAGACAATCTTGCTAAGATGCTTGAAAAGGGAACTTCGTAGGATCCCTGAGTTTGCAGCCAGAATAGGACTGTCAGCAAAATTCTTCGACTTGCTTTCGGTTCGCTACCACCGCAACGAAGGGCCTCTAGCAGACGAATTGAAAGACCAAGGGCGCCCTGAAAGTTCTGGAGAATGGCTGTAAGAAACGGTTTGAGCGACACTTTCTGATAGAACGGAAGACCTGTGTTCTACAGGATCGAATCTCAGATTTCATTTATCGTGCCTACTTTGCAAACTAGTCCATCCTAGCTTCCGAACTCCCATGAATTAGCAAAGAAGGAGGAAAAAAGAAAAAGAATGGAATGAGCGCTTCAGAACGTCCGTCAGAAGGAAACGAACAAATGCTGATTACAGCTCGACAGCTCTCGCTCTCAACTGTGTGGCATATGACGTCTCAGAAGATCAGGTTACGGGCAGATCGGGATCACATCGAGTCCTTACAGTCCCTCACGAAACTTCGATGCCTTGAGCACGGAGACATGGTAATGGCTCAAAAAAGGGACGGGAAGATTGTTTTCTGGTGTGGTTGCGTGATGGCGGGCAAGGTTCCTGAGAAGTTGGAGACGAACTTGAGACACAAGGTTGTCGATGTGAAGCGCTGAGAACCTTAAGCCGGCTTCTTGAACTGAAAGATTCTCTTAGTAATTCGTCGTCAGCCTCCTTGAGGCTGAATCTCTGACTTTTCTAATGCAGTGCAGCAGGCTGGTTTTCTTGAAGACATTAGGGTTGAGGCCCATCTCTATGCATATGGCTTGTTTGATGAAATTCTCTATGATTCTTGCTCCTTCACCAAACATGTCTCGCAGGGCTTCTATGAAGCGTTCAGGTTTCTTTGGGATTTCTGGCCTACTTAATGAGTATCTTCTATCGAGGTTGTAGAGTGTTACTTGAGCGAAATCTTCTCCCATAAGGGAGAGTCCATGCTCCATGGCAGCACAGAGAGCGTTCTCAAGGTCATGAATCTGAGGGTTGCGTGAGCTATTGGACTGTGGCCTTTCCTTGGTGAGAAGAATCGTAGAGTAGCTGGAACGCGAACGGAATAGGGTCTCCATGAAGGTCGTCTCCTTCGTAGCCCGCTATTATATCGGCTGGCGATATAATAATGTTCCGCCTTTGGTACATGCGTGTTTCATGCATGTTCATGGACATGCCTACGAGATTGCCTAGCATCATGCTGATTGCAGTCACAACGGTACTGGGTGTCTCACTAAGCTACGAAGAAAACGCCCAGAACTGGAGTCACAACGAGTTGCATCATGTTGAGGTCTTTTCTATGTCACCCTTTAGGTACACATTGACTCGCCTGCGTTCGGAGCCTGTGATCATTCAATTGAACGTTTCTTGATCATAGCCATCGTCGTAACAAGCCAAAACAAGGGCATCACAAAAGAACCGGCATGCAGTTTCTCTTCTCATGAGTATTTTACCATTGAGATAAGTGTGAGAAGCATCAAAGCCGCGTAGGTTGCAAGAAAGGTGTTCAGAAAGATCAGAAAGTTGCGGCTCCCCAAGAGCTGCAGGACGTATTCAAGCGGAGGGCTCTGCCCTGCAGGAACCATAGCTTTCGGAAGATGATATATCACGGGTCTAAGCCCACTTCCCCGACCGCCGGACAGAACAACGCTTGGAACCGCGCTTCCGTGAGAAATCAAGCCGTCTAGCTGATCCCATTCTGTACTTCTGCTCGACTCATTCAGAAGCGCGAGCCGATTCGGATCTTTCAGGAATATCTCCACAAGACCGGACTCCTTCTCTAGAAAAGGTGGTGTCTCTGTCCTCAGGGCTCTGACTTCAGGAACCGAGGAATAGTTCAGGTTGCTCACGAGCCTGCCTTTAGTCAAAACGTAGAAGGCTGCGCCTCTCCTCTTCACATACTGATCACTAGCTTCGACACAGCTTCGCGAAACTAAGTGCCCGACTACCAAGCGCCTCGGAGAAGCGTTGATTATAACGTGGCCTCTGCCTGGCGGGGCCAGAACCTTCTCTCCTTCCTTGGCAATCAGAAGTGTGACATTATCCACTTCTTCTCCACATTGTTTCTGCACCAAGAACTCTGCCTCTCCCTCAAGCACCTCGAAGATTTCAGCATGAGAACCTGCCTCTTCGAAGGGCAGATGGTAATGGCCCAAAGTCTTCACATATTCCTCCCCCAGCATGAGCGGAGGCATAACAGTTACATCGTATCGCAAACCGTTCTTCCGAAGAAGATCTTTCGCTTCATCATCGCAACAGTCGCGATACGTCTCATATGCTGGTACGTCCAAGCCAAAATTCCGAAGACACTTCGTGTCGTAGAGAACCGGCTCTAGCTCTCTGAGTCGGCAAACCTGATGCAGCCCAGCCTGCGTTAGGGCGCCCAGACCTCGAATTTCAAGCACCGGATACATCTAAGACCTTCAAGGCTCTGTTCTGAATCGAGGCGCCTTGCCCTCGCAGGGCGATTCCTTAGAGCCAGACGCAGGTGAAGCTTCGAACTCTATCGGCTTTGGTGGAGGCCTCGTCGTCTTAGTCAAGCCGATCCATGCAGGAATGACCAGAACCGCGGCCACGGCAAGGAAAGCTCTCGCCAGCGACACAACAGCAGAGAATTCATAGATCAGCCATACATGTGCAGCTATTCCCGTAACGCTGCCAAAGAGAATCCGGGAACCAATCCCTTGGTCCCTATTCAAGGCACCTCACTTCAGTACTTGCCCTTGGATTTATCGGACAGTTAATGATACATAAAGCTAACCCAACCCCAAAGATAACACAAAGACTTTCTTGTTGAGATAGCACCGAGAAGCGTTGCGCGGAAGACCCAGAAGATTAGCCAGTTGCCTTTGCGACGGATGTGAAACACAAGTTTAGCATTTCCCAAAACCACGAGAGTTTTAGGCAACGAGGAGCCTGTCTTAGAAAGAAACAGAAGTCCTATCTCGCAATCCATCTTGAGAGAGGCTCAGCAATTACATAGCGGAATTCGGACATCCGAGAAATTGTCTCTCTTTGTAGGGACACTGGTGTGTTGCACGTGCTGCCCGAAGTTCTAGAAAAAGCGGCACGAAATGTCTGTCCAAAGGGGGCAGACAACAGCTAATTAGTTGCCGGCGCCCTCCGAGGCTGTGGCTTCACGGGTCGGTCCAGTGAGCCCCAACCAGGAGCGGCGCCAGCACTGACTTGGTTACGGGTCGGTATAGATAAGATCTTCCAAGTTGCCATTCTCGTAGTTATCACGATACCTTTGGCTCAATTGACTTTGGAGAAATCTGTTTCAACTGGGCAGAGCGTTTTCGTTTACACCAATCAGAGCCAGATGCCATTCAACAGTGACCTAGATTCTGCCATTTTCGCAGCAGCTCTTCGCGAGGCCGAATACATTCGAAAGTGTGTGACGATTGATGGCGCGATAAACATGGTTCCTGTGCTTGATCTAGGGAAGGATGCCTTCGTAAGACCTTACTTCTCGGTATATGCTTCGATAGGGTTAGATGTCGCAGCCCTGTTGGTCAAGGGACATGATCGACAAAGAGCACTCGAGTACGTTCAGCTATCTGACAGCTTTTACTCCTGGTACGTATCTCACATGAATCCTGATGGCTCAATAGATGACTTCACGAAGGGCACACTGGCTACTCCGAAGCCCAGCGGCGACGCGGACTCTGAAGACGCATATGCAGGTATCTTCTTGTATGGCGCATACGTTCACCTTAAGGTGACTCAACAAATCGACCAGAAGACCGCGGAGGGTTTTCTCAAGAGAGTAGAGCCACATCTGAGGAAAGCAGCAAATCTCATAGTGTCACTCCAGGCGCATGATGGATTAACCATCGCCAAGAAGAACTACCCCATCCAGTACCTCATGGACAACTTGGAAGCATACGCCGGATTGATCGCGCTGCAACGACTTGGTCTCTTTGGGTTTGAACAATACGCAGGGAGAATAGCAACAGCAGTCAACAGAAACCTTTGGCTCGAGAAGAAGTATTATGCTTGGGCTAGAGATCCACGCAACGGCGTCACATCCAGTGGCTGGATCAAGTGGTACCCAGACAAACTGGCTAACACTTGGGCCACGTACTTTAGCTTCATACCGCCTGAGCGAAAGGCTGTTCTTTACTCGGCGCTGAAAGCGGAGTTTTCTGACCCCGCGTCAGCATACTCGACTCTTGGACCTGAAGTAGTGTATCTAGCTGTGGCGTCTCTGGCTCAACGTGATACTCCGACAGCTGACGGCTACATGAGAGAGATATTGAAGCATCAAGATCAAGAAGGAGGATTTCGAGATCTGCATGGGTACACTCATATATCTGGTTGGTTCATCACAGCCGCCGGATTACGCCTAGCTTGGAACGATCTGGCAGAAATCATCTTCACGTGAGCACGAATATGTGGTCCCAAGAGAGTTATTTTCTCCGCTCCCGCTGCTTCTTTCCCAGTGACAACAGCACTCATCTTGTTTTATCGCCAAACGTTCTGTCAGATGAGATTCAGCAAGTGGAACCAATGCGGGGGAAGGTTCTAGACAGAACCTGTCATGGCTGAGAATATGCAGACTTGCTTGTGGCGAGGTAGAACATATGAGCACAGGAACCAAATACAAATTTCCCCGCTTCAAGATGTTGAGTTTCGCTTTTCCGATAGTCGTTGTTCTAACTTCTCTTCTCATTCTTCCTCCCCTGTGGGGAGGAAGCACCGGAGTCCCTGAAGCATACTACCAGTTCATAATGGATCATGCGCCTCATGTCTATGTTACCCCCGGGGTAGGCACAGACTCGTGTTGGGGCCGCGCTGCGTTTGCCGCAGCCTTCGCAATAGACTTCCTTCACAGAGCATACTCTCATACGCAATTTGTGACACGGAGATTTGCCATTCACAATATGATAGTGACTCTAGCAGACTTCATCCTGAGTCAGCAATTCGTATCGGACACTTCGAGAATACAATATGGCGGCTTTCGAAGTAGCGAAACAAGCCAGTATTTCTACAGCGTTGACGCTGCTCGAATCATACCTGCCCTGATAAGGGCATATGACTTGACCGGACGATCCTCTTACCTGAATGCTGCAAGATTGGCTGGATCTACGTTCCTCTACGCGATGCAGAATCCTCCGGTGCCCAGTATTGTCGACAAGTACTACGGAGGTTTCGTGCGTGGGGTCAACATAGCAGAAGGAAGCTCTGGTAGTGCGGAACTTTGGCTCACTCAGATGGATGTCGAGAATCTGTACGCGCTGATCGGCTTGAAGATGCTTATTGATTATGATCCCGTAAACCAGGTCAAATATGAGAAAATGATGTTGGATGCCATAGGCTTTCTGCGCTCTGGGTTTGAGAGGCTATACCTCTACTATGATCCGCCTCCAACTGGTAAAGGAAAGTGGCGTAGGGTTGGTTTGGGTGAGAATGAGATCTATGATGATTCGATTGCTTATGCCCTACTCGGGGTCTATGAGTTTGAAGGATGGAGCACAACGGTGCAGAGAGTCTACAACTCCATAAACACGATTACCCCCTCCAAGGATCATCCATCATATAATCCCGCAATATGCTGGGCAGGCTACATAGATGTAATTAGCCGCCTTCCAGCATGCGACTATTACGATGCAGTGACCGCAGGAATCTTGTGGAAGATTCGGAAGAATCACGACAAGGTAAACCTCGATCTCAGCATAAGAATCATCAGAGAACACGTGGAGCAATTCATGTTCTGGGGAGTGAGGTTCTCCGATTTCAGCTGCGTCGATACGAAACAGTCGATGGCATCAATTTGCTGGCTTTCGCTACTATTCCTAGAGTATCAGAATCCAATCGTTTGGTTCACGTAGGCTAAGCTGGAGAGACGGGGCCAGATGGCCCTGTGCTCATCCCAGAGCGCCTTGCGCAGAGGTTCTTTCACCTGCGACGTGAGATGTCATGAAGAGTTCTAGGAAGCAGCATGTGGCATTGGTTGCGTCGATACCCACTGAAGCTGGCCCATGTCCCTTTCAATGAGATATCGTTAGCTTTCTCCTTGAAAGGAAGAAGAAGATGCCAATGACTGATGCGATGAAGAATACTCCTATTGCCAGAAAGAGAGATCGTCTTGCCATCAGCACAGGTTGAGAGCCTTCAGCCTTCCAATTGACTCCCACAGTAATAGGCCTGTCCATCACTATTGTCACCGTGCTGCTCGATGATGTCAAGTCTCCCTCCCACCGCACAAAAACCAGCCTTGTCAAGTCAGCAAGTACCACAATTGAGGCAACTGAAAGAGTAGCCGTCGCCCCATGATCATACCAACCTTCTCCCTTAGGATCGCCATACTGCGACTCCACCCTGAGGAGGTATTGGATCTTGTGCTTCGCTGTCACGTTCTTGGGGCCATTCATCAATACTGTTCCTACAGGAGACGCACCAGAATAGTCGCCACTCCACCCCGTAAACAAGTAACGGACTCCTCGGCCAAGATCTACTGACAATTGAGTCGTGAAAGTTGCAGTTGAACCCGAGTCGTACCATCCGGATCCCACCGGCTCTCCACGAGGTGAGCTGACGTTCAGGTAGTACTGAGCGGAATACTCGAAGGCATGGGAGCTTGCAGATGACACGTTCCAAGAGTTGCTCTTGGCTATATAACGTGTGCCGACATCTGCATCCATGAATGCGTCTACTGAGATCGTGTGATTTCCCGTGAGCAGGGCAGAGGATTTCCTTTCTCCGCCTCTTATAGTGCCTGCCTCAGCTCCGTCAATCATTATTCTTGCGACAAATCTTGGAGGAAGTCCTGATAGGCGGATGTTTGCCAAGTAGTCGCCCACAGTGAAGCGTTCCGTGAAGAGTAGGTAGGGGCCATGGTACATCTCCAACCTCCAAATCCCCGTGTTGTTCTGCACCATTCTCAGAACATCTGCTGAGAAAGTCCAGATGGCCGTATCTCCTCTCTTCTGAGCATCAAATTTCCTTATTCTGAACTGTACAAGTTTGTCATCCGGTCCGTAGAAACGACCGATGCCCACGACTTCCGGCAGGTCTGCAAGATACAGCATCTTCATGTAGCATTTTGCCCACGTTTCATTACTGAGGTAACCGTTGACCCTCGTGACAGGCTGAGACTCTGAATCCAGATCGCCTTTGTAGAAAGAGTAGTCCGTCACAAGGATCGGCTTGCTCTGTGCGTTGACTGTGACAAGATTAGGGAGTTGAGCGACAAGAATGCTGAACAGGAGCAGACTGAAGATTATGCAATGCGATGAGTTCCTGGAGGATGTAGTCTTCATCGCTCAATCAAGCTCCTGTGTTGACTTGAGCTATTGACTCGCAAAAGCCGATGTCTTTTCTAATCGAAAGGAACATTGTTGAGAGCACTCTTTATGATGAAGATTTTCACATATGCGAACCGAGCTATCCCCTCATCCACGGTCAGGTGTGGCTCAGAGTATCTTCCAACTGGGTAAGTGCTTCTTGAAGTGTAGACTTGAACGCCATCCACAAATGTTTTGATTCTTCCATTGTGAACCATGAATCGTATGGTGTGCCACGTGCCATAAGTCACTCTCGGCTCGATGTTAACCGTCTGATATACATACTCGGTTTTGTGCGCTACATGTCTGATGTCCACTCTTTGTCCCTCTGCGAATAGAACCATGCCTGATTCGAAGTTCACTGCCGGGCTGTCTCTCGTTAGAAGTTGCGCTTCAGCACTGCGGGCTCCTGTTCCTCGCACGATCATGACCTTTGTTTCTATGATGAAATCTGCTCCATGGTCAAACGGGAAGACATAGACAGATTGGTCTTCCCTTCCGACGAACAAGTCTTGCCCTTCCAGTGTTCCGTCCACTATGGTCCAGTTCCCCCAGTACCAACCTCTTGGATAGAAACCGTCTTTGAAGTTCCAGTGCAAGACTTGAACCCATTCCAGGTCTTCAGCTATCGGTTTGCTGCTCTGTTCTAGGTATGTGTCCAATCGACCCATCTGCCCGTCTGATAGGTGGACTGGGCGCGTCTGTGCGGTGTGACCTTCGCCTTTCTGGCTCCATTCTGTTATCTTGAGCCGGTAGTCTCCGTGAGGAAGCCACATGGCGTATGTGCCGTCTAGTGTAGAATAATCGAAGATGCCAGACGACCCTTCCGCAGTAACAGTAACCCATGAGGTCGTTCTGTAGTCATCGCAGTAAGTGTAGCAGTAGACATTGCCGTAGAGTAGAGCAAGCTGATCCAGACATGTGATTACTGATGATTCTCCGCCAAGATTGACGCTTGGGACGAGTACTCTGTAACGATGTTCATAAGGCCCCAAATGGTTTTCACGAATCTGTCTCGGCGATTCGCCATACAGGATGCCCAGCATTGGCTGGAAGAAGTCCACTCTACCATCATGGTCTACGTCGCCGTACCAAGGTACAATGTCGATCTCGATCGTCCACCCTCCCTTATAGTTGGGGTGTGCGTCAATCCCATACGGGGCAAGCATTGTTTCGTTGTAACCAAATCTGAAGTGAGGGTCAGGGTCGTAGACACTAGGCAGGCCGGCGACCGTCACATTGAACCATGATGTGCAAAATGGCATGTAGTTAAGGGTTTCTGCAGGAGTCCGAACAGGAGTCATGGGGTCTGAGGTCAACCATTCACCCACGAGCACACCGGCGTTGTTGAATACGCGGACGCGGACAGAGCTATTGGCTACTAGGTGGTCGAACATACCTTCATGTCGAAACCTCACTGTGAGGCTTATGTTAGCTCCAATGACGACGTCCAACGCAAGGTCTACTGTCACGTTCTCCGCATTAGCACATACTGAGAAATCTCTCTTCTGCACATATCCATACGTCAAGACTCGGAACCTGTAGAGCCCCGTGCCAAATGATATAGGATATCGGCCCACCTCGCCATCTGTTGTTCCTCCTTCTCGCCCGGAGTAGAGGCTTATCGATGCGAATGCTCTTGAGCTGTTCTGAGTCGTTTCCGTGTAGTCGAGTTGTTCATTTGATTCGTTCATGATCACTACGTAGATCGGTTGAGCGTTCCAAACCCAACGTCTGGCAATTCTGGGCATCTGCCAGTCCTTGGAATAGACTGTGAGGTTGAACGAGACGCCTTTGTACATATGGTTGCTGATGTGTGTGATTGAGCCGCATAGCCCAATGGTAACTGTGTCAACCATCTGTGATATGTACCCAAACACATAGGTCTTGACAGTATATGTTCCCGCCTCCAGCCCATAGTTCCTCCCCCACCCATACGAATAGGTTTGGTTCACAAATCCGTGAAGGCTGATCGTGGTTGAAGTTGACCCTGCTGGGACCAGCTTGATCTTCCATGCTGCTGTCTCGCCTGTCTTGTCGATTGCTTCCGAGTACAAGTATCTACCAGTCATTAT
>Ga0209725_1000943_pt1 | contig 17181 bp, 17 predicted proteins | sample I18A1metaG_FD_184145 | JGI IMG/M metagenome (GOLD analysis project Ga0209725, IMG submission 184145) | Lake sediment bacterial and archeal communities from Gulf of Boni, Indonesia to study Microbial Dark Matter (Phase II) - ​I18A1 metaG... | ecosystem: Environmental > Aquatic > Freshwater > Lake... | reverse complement strand
CCTTATGCCAAAGGCAAGATAATTAACACTTTGTTGAAACTTAAAAATCTTGGCAGAAACAAGAAATTGACGTTAACCGTTACTATAGGCTTATCAGACACTTGTTAAATTGGTTGTGCAGGTTTTGAATGAACGCAAAATGACCCCTCTTTCTATTTGGAGCCTATTTGGATCATATACGGGATGGTCTAGAGGCGTGTGAGAGGGTGTGTGCGTTCTAAAATCATGTGACAGGCATAGATTGGCAAAACACTTTTCGACAAAAACAAGAGAAATAAGCGTTGTTAGAGAAGCTTTAAAACATGGAATAGCTTTAGCATGACTCAATCTAATCCGTAACAAAAAAGCGTGTGGTTTCGTTGAGTGTAACAATCAAGGCGATTGATGAGTCGAATCTTGAAGACGAAGCCCTGTTATGCGTGCCCTCGCGAGAGTCGCCACAATATTCCAAGTTTGAGAAGGGTGTTAAGGACAAGGCGGAGTGGCTTAGACAAAAGATGAAGGAATACGGATACTTAGGACACATCGCCTACGATAGCGATGGCAAACCTCTAGGCTTTATTGAATTCATTCCCTCAAAAGGTGCGCCCTTGCCTGTAGAAGAGGCAGAGGCAACAGCCCTGATCACATGCATATACTTGCCAAAGGCGCCACATGGTCAAGGCATAGGAACAAACCTTCTTAAAGCCACGTTAAGACAGCTTTGGAAAATAGGAGTGTGCCAAGTCAAAACGCTTGTTTCAAGAAGCCCCCACTGGATTAACGATGGTATCTACCGCAAGCATGGCTTCCAGACGGAAAAGACTTTTTACAAAGTCGGCAACCCCGAACCATTAGACTTGTTAACCCTCCGCCTAGATGGCCCTCAACCCAGAATTGAAACGGTTACACAACACCTGAGACCAAAGCTGAGGAACGCTCTGCCTGTTGAAGTCCTCTACTTCCACTCTGCCCAATGCCCCTTTAACTCAGCAGTACATATCAACCATGTTAACGCAGTAGCGAAGTTCAGCAAAGAATTAGTCACGTTAAAAACCATCGACTCTTGGAAAGAACCAGAAACGGCAAAACGCTACGGAAGCATGTATTCGGACACGTTCATAAACGGAAAAAGCCCCTTCTTCGCTCCCCCAAAACAAGAAGATATAGAAAACGAAATTCAAAAAGAAATTAACAGAGTCTCGCAACTTAAGCAACGAAGTTAATCCCCTTCTTTGGCAGTTTTATGCGTTCAACTTCTTCAATCGCCATCGGTTCTGACTCCGCCGTCACGTTGTGACCGGGTTGGTAAAGGGTATATGTTGCACCGCCAATGTTATAGCGCACCGTAGCGTGCATAGTACAGCAAAAGCCATAGGAGGCTATGCCCTTGAAAACCGTGGCGTCTATCTGCCCCTACTGCGGATGCGGCTGTCGACTGCTATTCATGGTTGAAAACAACAAAATTTTGAAGATGGCTCCTGATAAATCAGACGAGCCCAGCGAAGGGATGGCTTGCATCAAAGGACTAACCATTCATGAAACAGTTGGCAACAATGACGGTAGAATTCTTAAACCGCTTATAAGAATGGACAAGGACGAGCAGTTCAAGGAAGCATCTTGGGACGAAGCCTATCATTTCATTCATGAACGCACCAGAGACTTAGCTCCAAGCGAGGTTTTCATCAATGCCTCGGGAAAAATAACAAACGAAGACTGTTATATAACTCAGAAGTTCGCTAGAATTGCCTACAAAACAAACAACATAGACGCCTGTTGCGCTAGACTTTGTCACGTTACAACTGTTCAGGGTTTAGAAAATTGTTTCGGCAGCCGAGCGGCTTTTTCCAAGATGAATGACGTTTACAGTGTTGACTGTCTCTTTATTATAGGTTCGAACCCGGCGTCAAACTATCCTGTTCTGCATTATCGAATATTGAAGGCAAAGCGTAGGGGGATGAAGGTTGTTTCCAGCCAAGCTGTTTACAACGTGACAGCCAAGTTTTCTGACGTCTCGTTGCTCATCTATCCTGGAACCGAACTAATCTTGTTAAACGGAATCATGAACGCACTTATCCACCAGGGCGCCTACGACAAGTCTGTTGAAACAGTAGAAGGATTTGACAGGCTCAAACATGTCTTGGAACTGTATTCTATCGATTTTGTACGTCAAGCCTGCGGCGTAGAACTCGAGCAACTCAACCAACTAATCGAGCACATTGCCAACTCTAAGTCGTTGGGCATAATCCACGGCATGGGTTTGACTCAACACGCCACAGGTTCAGAAAACGTCCATGCGTTGTTAAACTTAATGATTCTCAAAAACGCTCAACTGCTTTCGTTGAGAGGCGAAATTAACGTTCAAGGAGTGGGTGACATGGGATGCCTGCCAGACCGTTTGCCTACAGGTCCCCTCGCCACCGCACCTCTGCTTGAAGACAAATGGAAAACGAATGTGCCCATCGGGAAGGGCAAGACTATAGTCGAAGCCTTCTTGATTTCTCCTCCTAAAGCGGCATTTATATCTGGCATGAACGCGGCGCAGTCTTTGCCAAACCTCAACGTGGTTCACAAAAATCTGCGAAACATGTTTGTGGTGGTTCTTGACCACTACTTCAACTTAACAACAAAATTTGCTGACGTGGTGCTCCCAACGCCTCTCCTTATTGAGAGAGAAGGAACCATCACGAACGGTGAACGAAGGGTTAGATTGGTCAGAAAAGTTGCAGACGTATGTGGAAACTGCAAGCCTGAGTGGCAGGTGTTCAAGGAGTTTTCAACCCTTTTTGGATGCGCAGAGTATTTCAACTACAAGGAGCCGAGGGACATCACACGGGAAATCGTGAACGTTGTTCCTGCTTATCGGCAAATCGATGTTGCCAGTGTTTACGGGGGAGCTGACGCTTGGGCTGAGAAACGCATGTTTTTCCGAAGGTTTATGCCCGAGCACTTTGAAGGGGTTGAAGATATCCGCAGCGACAAGTATCCACTGATACTCACATCCTTTCGTTCGCAGCACCATTTTTTGACGGGTGAAATGACTAACAGGTCTAAGACGCTGATGAGTTTTAGAGAAGGGCCATTCTGTTACCTTAGTCCCTTAGACGCTGAGCGGCTAAGCATATCAAATGGCGAAGTTGTAGAGGTCTCGAGCAGTGTTGGCAACATCACTTGTGAGGCTCAAATTGACAACAGTATTCCGAAGGGCATAGTTGGCATGCACTTCCACTTTGAAAAGCTTCTAGTTAACAAGCTGTTTCCAACCCAGTTTGACGAGAAGACGTTCACGCCAAACTATAAAATGACTGCCGTAGGAATACGAAAAGTTCCTTTGTGAAAAATTTTTGTGGTGCCAACAACAGAAGCCATCAATAGGATTATTGCTAGAAGCTCCAAGAAATACGCACCCGTATTCAAAATTCTAATGGAAACGGGTGTAATTTTCTTTTAATTCCCTTCGCTTGAGATTTTTCCATGTATCATTGCTTTCTCCTTAAGCATAGCGCATGAACTGAATTAACTCCTATTCAATAAAGCAGCTTCCACCTTCTTGTGTTATTCCAAGAATTACAGTGTTGGTAGCGGCGGTGAAGGAGTTTCGAGCGTTTCAGGTATTTTCTTTTTTCTTCTGGAAAGGTATATTATGATTGCGACGAGGGCGATTATTATAGCTATTATCACTGCTATCAAGGGACCCAAGATATCTAGAGGCGTCTGCTGTCCTGCTTGTTCTTCTCCTACGACAAATTCCTCTCTGAAGAGTAGTGTGCTGCCGTTATACCAGTTTAGTTTCCATTTGCCATTTTTTGTGGCGCTAGTGATGTTTAGGACTTCAAAGAATGCAGAGGTTACGAATGCAGATTCATTTAGGGATGCAAAGTAATGGTACATTGGAGTTGCCTGTATGACTGCAGCGTTATAGACTATTATTGTGGTGAATGTTTTCGCTTCCGCCCCACTTGGATCAATGAGCGATATTCTGAAGTTTTCCCACGTTTGTTCGAATTCGTCCATGTTTGCCCAGCTGATTTTGAAGTAGAAGTAGACTGTTTGGTCTGTCAGCTCGAATTTGTTTGCTACAATAGGTGCTTTTTCTTGTGTCCAACCTTTGCAGATTTGGTGATTGTCGAAGTTAAAGCCGTATACTTGGGGAATTAAACTAGTTGTGATGATTACTATTAACATAAGAAGGGCGAATGCAAGGGAAGCAGGAAGCAGTCCAAATTTGTACAGGTCAACTCGGAGCCTCACGTATTTTTCCCTATTATGTAATTCTCGATCATCTTTATAATAATTTTCCACGCGCACGCATAGTTTTCCTAAAATCTTTTTTCAACTGCAATGGGTTGAGTCGTGCTCTCTAAACCGAGCTTTCTGGACCCAGTAAACAAGAATTTCATTGAACAACCTTCTAAACGAATGCAAAATCCCCTTTCTATTTGGAGCCTAGTTGGATCTTATTTGGATCATATATGGGATGGTCTAGAGGCGTGTGCACGTGCTAGAAAGACTACAAGCTTAAAATAAACCCCACACAACTATTCACAAAGAAAATTACTTAACAGCAGACGATAACAACGTCTAAGATTTTTTCGAAGTTTTCGCGTGTGCGTTCTTTTTTGTAATTCTTCAAAGCCTTCAGTAGTTCTTCCTCGTCGATTTCGCCGAGTTTTCTTTTTATCATCTTTGCGGCTTGGCTCCTAATAAACAAATAATGACAGACGGAAGTTACGTTGGAAACTCTCCGACTTATGCTGGCGGTTTCAAAGTCTAGTATATGAGGATTGTCATTCTTGTCTATTATGATGTGTTTGGGGGCATGGCTTAATTCTCCATGATCCAGACCAGCCGCGTCAAGTCTCCAACACTGTTCCAAAACTCCACGCAAGGCTTGACGAATTCTTGACCTAGTTCCCTTTCCCTTCAGCATCATAACCCACTGTGGAAGCAACACACCTTCTATGTATTCCATGAGAAGAAAATCATCCGTGACATCAACCAGACTCGGACCTACCTGAATTGCGTTTGCCCTTTTCAGCATCTCCGCCTCACGCTGCATCCCAGTCCTGTCCGCGTCAACCCTTCGAATTTTCAAAGCAACCTTTCCCTTAGCCGTATAAGCTGTAACAACTATGCCCACACAGCCCTTCCCCAAAACAGGCACATCAAGAGCCATCTTCTCCCCAGCGAACTCTACCGCCTTCACGCCAATTTTCTCTAGTTCACGAAGGCGTTTTTTCAACTCCTTCTTGGTAACCCTTGGATAGCATAGGATTCGGCTGTATCTTTCTTCGTGAAGCCGCTCTAGAGGGATTAGTTCGCTCGGGCGCAAGGAATTTCCTCACTTATGATATAGTCTTGACAGAATAAAACGTGCTGGAAAGGATGTCTCGGTCCAAAAATGGGGGTTATGAATGGAAAACTTTTCTTGCGGCTTCGATTCCAGTTCCCGTTTTCACGGGATACTTCATGTCCATCAAGGTGTTTTCGAGGGCGTTAATCGTCTGAAGAGTCTCTGCCTCTGAAATGATTCCCATGCATCCAATCCTGAAAATTGAAGCCTTAAGTTTGCCCATGCCGCCAGCTATCACAGTCTTATATCTTTCCTTCATGATTTTTCGGAACTCTTCGCCGTCGACGCCAGTGGGAATGTTTATGGCGATGACCGTGTTTGAACGAGCCTTCTCGTTTGGATAGGGCTTCAGTTTCATCGCTTCAATCGCCTTGTAAAATGCTTTTGCGCAGGTTTCGTGCCGCCTAAACCGCTCTTTGAGACCTTCTTCCCGAATCAACTGTAAGGCTTCGTCTAAGGCGTAGAAAATCGGCAAGGCTGGAGTGAAAGGAGTCGCTCCCTTCGCGGCAAACTCCCGAATCTGTTCTAAGTCGAAGTAGTACGGTCTAACCGCCGTTTTTTCTACAGCCTCCCAAGCTTTGGGGCTCACAGAAATTAGCGCCAACCCAGGCGGACAAGCCAAACATTTCTGACTTCCTGTCACGCAGAGGTCTACGCCCCATTCGTCTATGGGCAGCTGGTCTCCACCCAAAATAGAAATCGCATCCACCATGAAGATGAGATCGTTTTCTTTCGCTATTTTGCCGATCTTTGGGAGGTCACGAACTGTGACGCCAGTAGACGTTTCGTTATAAACAACCGCTATGGCTTTTGCGTCTTTCTCTTTCTTAACCGCCTGTTCTATCTGCTCTGCTGTGGGGGCTTCTTCCCATTCTATCGGCACCTCAACGGCTTTGCCGCCACGACGGGCAACCTTTTCCTTCATTCTTTCACTGAAAACCCCAAAAACGGGAACGATAACTTTGTCACTTGGATTTACGATGTTGCCAATTGCGCATTCGACTCCGCCAGTGCCCGAAGACGTTAGCACGTAAACGTCGTTTTTGGTTTGAAAAGCGTACTTCAAGTTCTCTTCTATGTCTTTAAGGAGGGCGGCAAACTCGGGACCTCTGTGATTTATTATGGGTTTCGTCATGGCTCTCATAACTCTGTCTGGAACGTTAGTTGGTCCAGGCAACATTATGAGGTCTTTTCTTTCTTTCAAGGCTGTTTTCACCGTTTGGAAATTGAGAGAGTAGAAAGCATTAATTTGTCCATCTATTAAGGTTTATGGGCAAAACATGAACGTCGAGGCGAAAAAAGGTGCCCCCAATTATAACGTTGCTTTCAGATTTTGGATTAAAAGACCCCTACGTGGCAGAAATGGAGGCAGTGATCTTGTCTATTTGTCCTGAAGCCCAAATCATAGACGTAAGCCACAACATCGAAAAATTCAATATTAGGGAAGGCGCCTTCGTGCTCGCTTCTGCAATGCCCTACTTTCCAGATAGCACAATTCACTTGGCGGTTGTTGATCCAGGCGTTGGAACCAAACGTCGTGCTCTCCTTGTAGAAACCAAACATGCCTTTTACATTGGACCAGACAACGGCTTGCTTATGCTGGCGGCGCAAAGAGGGGGAATTCGGCATGTTTATGCGATAACTAATCCCAAACTTATGCTTCCACGGGTGTCCTTCACTTTTCATGGTCGAGACGTGTTCGCACCTGCAGCCGCCCACTTGGCAAATGAAACAGTGCCCTCCGATTTCGGTCCAGAAATTCATGATTATATGATTCCAGAATTTGCAAAGCCGCACTTGACAAAGGGCGAGTTGTGTGGAGAAGTGCTCTATGTAGACGACTTTGGAAACATCACCACTAACATATCTAAAGGAGACTTGGATAAAATAGGAATAGTTGAAGGCTTCAAGCTGGACATCAAACTTAGGGGAAAAGCCACAAGAATGAAGTTTTGTTCCACATACGGTGAGGCGCCCGCCAAAAAACCGCTGGCGCTAATTGGAAGCCACGATTTTCTGGAGATAGCCATAAATCAAGGCAGTGCATCAAAAATATTCAAAATTAAAGTTGGAGACGCAGTCATTATTTGTGAATGAAACGAAGATTCTATTATATGAATTTACACCAGCGCTTCTCTTGCAAAATCCTTAATAGATTTTCCCTTAAATGATTAATTAAAGAGGTAGAACTATTTGAAAACTGATTCTGAAAGAGAAAAGTTCACAGCTGAAATCAAAGAAAAGGCATTAGATGCTGGCGCCACCTTAGTGGGCATAGTTTCGGCTAATGCTATTGATTCTCTTCAGCCTATCTGGGTCGGCTGGACAATAAGAGAATACACGAAAAAGACGACTGACCTCATGCCAGACGCCAAATCAGTGATAGTAATAGGCTATCACATCTGGGACGACGTCCTTGAGATAGCGCTCAAAAAAGACGACGATTGGGTTTATCCATGCTATTCCCCAGTTTGGGACATACCTCTACGAATTAGGCATCACCTGGAAACGAAGGGTTACAAAGCTGTTCTAACAGGTTCTCTTTCCAAAAAAAGGTTGGCACAGTTGGCTGGTTTCGGCGCTTACGGCAAGAACGCGTTGATAATAAATCCAAAGTTTGGTCCTTGGATACGTTTGGGCTCCCTCGTGACGAATGCTGAATTGGTGCCAGATCAACCGTTTGAACAAGACCTCTGCGGAGAATGCGACAATTGCCTTAAAGTCTGTCCCGCTGGCGCGTTGACACCCTACAAAGTAGACGACTCTAAATGCTTAGTTAGAGTTCACCTCAGTGGTTCTGCAGAAGAAATCGACAAAAATAAATGCCTGCTGAAGCGTTTTGAACCATCACTTACGCAGAACGCGCATCTTATGTGTATGGAATGCCAAAAAGTGTGTAAGTATGGAAAGAGAACATAGTGAATTGATTGTATTCTGAAAGAGTAGGGTCTAGGCCACGCTAAATGTTCATGGTACACTGAAACTGACGACCACTAAATTATCAGCGACATCTGTCTGAGGGAGAATTCCCACGGCACTCTTGACGAATTGACTCATGAAGTGTCTCAAAAAGATCGACCACTTCTCTCCAAGGTTGTAGTGAAAAGTGATTATACAGTTTTTTTCATTGATCTCGATTTCGTTTGTTTGAAGCCCACTATACTTGCCATATAGAGAGATTGTCTTAAGAAACGTCTCCAAGTTCAACTTTTTGAACCAGAACAGTGTAACTGACTTTGGGATTTTACTACCAATATCGTTCGCAATATTCTCAAGTCTCTTATCATCAACTTCTCTAAGAATAGATTCGAAGGTTTCACTTGCGATCGTGATGAAATTAAATTTCTCAATATGCCTATCCCATTCGGCATACTTTACCATTATCTTGTTGATGAGGGCATTGAGGTTCATGCCGCTTTCCTGTGCAGCCTCTTGAAGAGAACCATTCAACTCTTCGGTTAGGCGAATCGTCCTCAAGACTGTCTTCTTCTTTGTTCTAGCGCTCATTTTTTGTCATCCTGTAACACAAAGTGTACAAAAATAATTCTTGTAAACCTCCTAAATATAAATATCTTGTAATTGTTTATCGAAGATTAAAAAAATAATGCTTGAACCTAATTGAGGTGACTAAATTGAGTCATAAATCGTTGCATGAAAAACCGAGAACTCTCCTTGAACAAGCAGAGTACAACGAAGAAAAGGGAGAGATAAGGATCGCTGGGGCGGACTGGATTTTGATGAGGTCTGCCACATTCAGAGACTTGATAAAAGAAATGGAAAGAATCCTAGAGTCAGGAGCAGTAGTGATATGGCTTGAAGCTGGGAGACGCGCTGGCAAAGAATTTGCACGAACATTCCTCAGTGAAGGGATGGAGCCTGAGGAAGTGCCAAAATTGTTGGAAGAGTTCTTCACTCAAGGCGGCTGGGGAAATATCCAAGTCAAAGTGAACTACACCAAAAAAGAAGCAGTGGTCAGAATCGAAAACTCTGCCACAGCCCGTCAAGCCAAAGCAAAGGAACCCATATGCCACTTCATCAGAGGATACATCGCTGGAATCTGTGACGCAGTATTCGATACCTACACAGTATGCGTGGAAACAAAATGCATAGCTAAAGGAGATGCATTCTGCGAATTCCAAATCAAAGAACAAAATCGCTAAGCTAAGGCGGATTGCTTGAAAGCAGAAGTTTTCGAAAAATTGCGCAAGAGGATTGTCACAAGTTTAATGGATATAGTAATCTTGTCGATGTTAAGAAACCGCAGTTCTCTAAGTGGCTATGATATCATAGTATCCGTTCATAACGAATTCGGTTTCCTAATGAACTCTGGCACGATCTATTCCGTCTTATATTCCTTGGAAAGGGAGAGTTTAATAGAGGGAAAGTGGAATCAGAGAAAAAGAGTTTACACACTTACTCGCAAGGGTGAAGAAAATATTAAACTTCTCCTACAGTCTAGCGAAAAAATTCTGGAGACTATCAAGGAAATATTTGATGGCTGAAAAACGCGGTTTTACAAAAACTAACTCAAAAATGCTCTCGTAATTTTCTGCTTCTTTATCCCTAATGCGTAATAGAAGGCGCCAACTATCAAACCAGCAACTCCGATGACCCAAGCGTCTGTGGAAAGGAAAACCAGAAGAGTTAAGCAGAGAAGAAGACCCAAAACCGAGACAAAAACGGGGTAGCGTCTCTTTTCGGCTCTTAACCTAACAGCTGCAAGGTTCACGAGTGCATGATGAAAAAGAAGGGAGAAGGTGCCAACCGCCACAACGCGGGAGAAACCGCCAAACACCAAAACACTTGACAATAACCCAGTTATCAAGACGGCATAATGAGGAGTCTGAAACCTCGGGTGTATCCGTCCCAAAAAAGTCGGCAATTGACCGTTTCTCGCCATTGCAAAAGTCATCCTTGACACACCCAGTATAGTCATAAGTAGCACGCTGGCGGTTGCAATCATTGCGCCGAGCGACAATACAAACACAGCCACAGAATTTCCTGTGACACCAATTGCATCAGATAGGGGAGAACCGGAAGCCGCTAGAGTTTGCGAACCAACTAGCCCCACAGCAACGAATCCAATGAACACATAAAGCACGATTGATATGGTCAGCGCCAGAATAATCGCTCGAGGAATTGTGTGACTGGCCTCCTTCACCTCTTCAGCCATTACTGTGACTCGGGCGTATCCGCCATAAGCAAAGAATATTAGCGCGGCCCCTTCGAGTATGCCTGAAAACCCTCTTGGCATGAACGGATTGAAATTGTTCAGGTTGATGAAACTCAAACCTAAAGCAATGAAGAACAACAGAATCGAAATCTTAGCCACAACAAGGGCATTATTTACCATCGCAGACTGCCGAACGCCTACATAATTGAGAAAAATAAACGAAAGACACAAGACAGCGGCCACGACCGTGGCTGGCAAAAAAGGGAAAAAAGCCGCGAAATGTTGAGCAAAACCTAGCGAAACAGCAGCGCCTATAAAAATGTTGGAAAAAACCCACATCCATCCGGCTAAGAAACCAGCGTAAGGCGAAATTAGGCGGTAGGCGAACTCGTAACCGCCGCCCTCTCTAGGCATGTAGGCGCTCAGTTGAGCAAAGCTTAGGGCTGTAAACGAGGCTATAACCCCAGCTACAACAATGGATATGACGACGCTCGGTCCAGCAAGCCCTGCAACTATGCCCGTTACGACGAATATTCCGGCTCCGATTATTGCGCCTATGCTTATGGCTGTAGCGTCGAACAACCCCAAGGTGCGTCGTAGTTGAGTTTGATCCTTCTGCTGATCGCTAGTCATAGTTGTTTCCGTACAAGGCGCTCCTTCAATTCGTGATTAATTTCATGGTTCTTGCTTGATTGAATCTTTGCTTGTTCAAATTTTTCTTTTAGGTTGATCTGCTCTAGATTTTGTCTGTCTTCGCTAGGTCTCGCAGTCTCTCGTCACCGCCAATATCCTTTATAAACCGAGCCACACTTTTCGGGACTAATTCTTCCCAGTTTTCTCGGTTCAGTATTCTCTTCCGTATTTCTGTGGACGAGTAAACCTCTCGTTTGTGGAAGGGCACAGGCTCAACTTTAAAGCCAGCCTCTATAAAGAGTCGGCGAGTTAGAGGCTCGTTCGTGTACACGACATCAAATTTTGGAGTATAACCTATGACCTGGGCGACCCATACCATGTGCACGCGGGCGTCTGGCACCGGAACAATCCAGTACCGTGAAGGTGAAATTTTTTCCTCTTCCATGGCTAGTCGAATCATGTTGACGCGTTCGCCCGTTGTAAACGGATTGTCCATTCTGTGGCTGTACTGCGAACTGCCAACCACGATTACGAGTTCGTCGATGCTTTTCAAAATGTTTTTCAGGGCTTCCAGATGACCCTTATGGAAGGGCTGAAACCTTCCAACAAAAATTCCACGTTTAACCATGGCTTTCCTTCCTTATTGTTGATTGTTTTTTGCCTTTCTGAAGATATTTTACTGGAAACAATGACAATGCTTTGCCATTAACCTTTATCGTCGTCGGTTTTTCGTAGCCTCTGTCTTCCCTCAGGAGAATTTCATGCTTGATTTTTATGCCGAGTTCGGAGCTTCCTCCGTAGCCTCCGAGGCTGAAGTCTCCGCGCACAACTCGATGACACGGGACCAAGAGTGGAAACGGGTTCGAAGCCTCGGCACGTCCTACGGCTCGGGGGCTTCCGCCTACAACCTTGGCTATGGCGCCGTAGGTTGTAACGTAGCCGACTGGAACCTGAGATGTGCAGTCTAGCGCCCGTTTAGTGTAAGCGGGCAAATGATCCGTGGCAGTCTCGAAACTGAGAGAAACGTTTTTTCCATCAAAGATCGCTTTCAAGGAGTCCAACAACTTCGTAGAGAAGGAACTCGGTTTTTCTTCTATTTGAAAGGGCGCATCATAGGGTAAGCTTTTCAGTAAAGATTGCAAAGTTCTCTTCTCGTTTGACGAGAAATTAGTTGCGAAGACTTTTTCATCCTCGACTGCAACGGCGTACCACATACCACCGTTTTCTTGACTATAAACATGAATCATAGGCAGACCAACCTGTTCATTTCTCCAGGGCTTTTCTAATCTTTTTCAGTTCAGCCAACATCTGGCGATTGAGGTCTTCGGGGAGTATGGCTTCGGCTTTTGCTTCAACGGCTACTGGCTTGACCCCTCTGACAAAGTCCATAATGTTGTCCTTCACTTCTTCAAAGTTTTTGATTCCAAAAATTACGGCTTCTGCTGGTCTGGCTGCAGAGGAGCCTCCACCGGTGGAGAAGCCAGCTGTCTGAATTAAGACTGTTCCCAGTCCGAAGTGTCGGGCAACTGGACCCTGAACAACGTTGATGTTTGTGATGCGGTTGTAGGGAACGAAGCCTGCTTTTCTCCACCAGACGCCCCTACGAACTATGATTTCACTGTTTGTTAAAGTGTAAGTTATTGATGCGTAGTATTTTGGGATCCAGAAAACTGCTAAGCCCAGCCCTATGAAGAAGGGAGCCAGAAGCGAGATTGCCATTACTAAGGCTTCGTTTGGAGGTAAGAATACGAGGGCGCCTATGCTTAGGGGCAGCATCCAAGCCATGAAAACGATGGCAACCGATATCACACAGACGTAATAGTAGGTTTTCAAGTTTGGGTGCGGTACAAATTGTTCGTTTACTTTTGCCATGTTCAACAGCCTCAATATGGCTACTCTGCTGAGGATTAAAGGTTTATGATTAAGTTTAAAAGTCTCTCAGCCTATTTACTGAGTCAACAGGAGGAACTTGAACTTGACTGAACAAGCGCAGCCGCCATACATGTTTATTCCAGGCGCCACCACACTAGGCGTAGTTTGCTCAGACGGCGTAATTCTAGCCTCTGAAAAAAGAGTTTCTTATGGGTACATGGTGGTCAGCAAAACCGGAAAGAAAGTTTTCAAAATAACTGAGAAGATAGGCGCTGCCTGCGCAGGACTGGTTTCTGACATGCAGATTCTAGTCCGAGAAGTAGAAGCCTACGCAAACCTGTTTAAACTTGATGTAGGTCGGACAATGCCCGTAAAATCAGCCGCAAAACTCATGTCTAACCTGCTCTTCAGCAGGCGACTGGTTCCCCTAATAACCCAAACCATCGTAGGCGGAACTGATGAAGAGGGCGCATCCCTATACGTACTCGACATACTGGGCTCGGTTATTCCTGACAAGTACGCCGCAGTTGGCTCTGGAGCAGAAATTGCGGTCGGCGTCTTGGAGGAAGGATATAAAGAAAACATGCCTATCAAAGAGGCGAAGGCTTTGGTGACTCGCGCCATAAAATCAGCCGTGAGTCGAGACATCATGAGCGGCGACGGCGTCGACTTCCTCATGATCACAGACGAAGGAATCCAAGAGGAATCTATAAAATTTTAGTCTCATTTAGTTGAGTCGTAGCAATTCTGTAGGTATCTCGTTATCACTGATTCGTTGAAAGGAGAGGTTTTTGAAATAAGCGCATGTTACCTAACCTCTTTTTCGATAGAATAATAAGTCTATTAGAAGCCTAAAATGTTAGATGGCGAAGTATAGCACAAATAGCAGAGGGGATCGAGAAAGATGGAAGGGAAAGCAACATCGGGAATAATGTTAACACTACTGTTAATAGACTTGTTAACTTTGGCATTTAACAGTCAAACAGTTGGAGTGAGTGGAACCATTTACATTAGGGCTGACGGATCGGTTGAGGGAACAGATAAGATTACCAGTGTGGACAACGTTACCTATACCTTCACCGACAATATTTTTGATTCGATTGTTGTTGAGAGGGACAACATGATAATTGACGGGGCAGGCTACACGGTTCAAGGCACAGAAGCTTCTGAGTCTAAAGGAATATGCTTGTCGAGTAGAACCAACGTAACAATCAAAAACATGAAAATTAAGGCATTCGAGTATGGCATCTACCTCCATCGGTCTTCACAAAGTTCCGTGTCTGGAAACGACATAACAGCAAACAAAGGATATGGCATCTGGCTTCGTCAGTCTTGGAACAACAGCATAGCTGGAAACAACATAACGGCAAACAAAGGGGGTGGCATCTTGTTCTTTGATTCTTCAAAAATTAACAGCATAATTGGAAATAACATAACGGCAAACAACGGGTATGGCATCGAACTGTCTGACTCTTCGAACAACATGCTTAGAGGTAACAGCATGGCTAATAACACATACAACTTCGGAGTTTTGGGATTTCTAAACTTTTCAGATTATGTGAATGATGTTGACGTTTCAAACACAGTTAACGGCAAACCCGTCTACTACTGGATTAACAGGCAAGACGCAGCCGTACCGCTTGACGCAGGTTATGTAGCCCTTGTAAACTGCACACGAATAACCGTTCAAAACCTAAACCTCACCAACAACATACAAGGCGTATTACTGGCTCGCACAACAAACTCGACAATAACTAAAAACAACATGACAAACAACGGGGATGGCATCTCGCTCGAATGGTATTCAAAATATAACAGGATATCTGGGAACAACATAAAAAACAGCGGTGATGGCGTCTTGCTCTCTGGCTCTTCATACAACAGCATAGTTGGAAACAACATAACGGCAAACAACCACTATGGCATCTTGTTCTTTGATTCTTCAAACAATTCCATCTACCATAATAACTTCGTAAACAATACAAATCAAACGGATACTTACAATTCGGTCAACGTTTGGGATGACGGCTATCCTTCCGGCGGAAACTACTGGAGCAACTACAATGGAATAGATTCAAACCGAGATGGTATTGGGGACACTCCATACGTGATATCCTACTTAACTGATGGAAACATTACGGATAATTATCCTTTGATGGGGGTGTTTTACAGCTATGACGTTTCTTATGTTCAGCCTGGCTTCACAGTGACGATGATCTCCAACTCCACGGTGTCGGATTTCGCTGTAGGGGTTTGGAAAGAGCATCCTGAAATTAGGTCGATAATATTCAAAATTAGAGGCGAGAATGGCTTGGGCTTCTGCAGATTATGCATTCCGAAGGATCTAATGGCTCCTCCTTACGCCGTTATAATCGACGGCGGACAAACGCCGGTCATATACTGCAATGGAACATTGTTCGACAATGGCACACATAGATGGATATACTTTACATATCTACATTCTGAACATGAAGTAACCGTACTCCCAGAGTTTCCACAAGCCGCATCCCTGCCACTGTTTGCAGTCCTCACAGTGCTTGCCGTCATCTTCAGAAAGAGAAAAATCCTAGATGACCTTAGATGAGAGGCGAGGCGAACTCGTGTGTCGTTTCACCTGACTCAGAAAGAAGGCGAACTTCTCGTAGAGCTTGCCCGCAAAGCCGTGGAAGAACACCTGAAAAACGGAAAAGTTATTGAAACCCCTAAGGATATTTCTTCAAAGTTGTTGGCAAACTGCGGAGTTTTCGTCACCCTAAACAATGTTAAACATGGAAAAAAGGAGTTGAGAGGCTGCATTGGCTTTCCGTATCCGACTGCGTCTTTGGCTACAGCCGTAATCGAGTCTGCCATCAGCTCTGCAACACAGGACCCCCGCTTCTATTCTGTTTCCTCAAGAGAACTTGACCACATAGTGTTTGAGGTGAGTGTACTTACTCCCCCAGAACTCGTTGAGGCCGAGAAGGCGACGGACTATCCGTCAAAAATTAAGGTTGGACGAGACGGACTAATCGTTGAGAGAGGCTACTATAAGGGTCTTCTGCTTCCTCAGGTGCCTACTGAATGGAACTGGGATGAAGAAGAGTTTCTCTGCCAATGCTGTGTAAAAGCTGGGCTTCCACCCGACTGCTGGCTGCTTAAAGGCACAAAAATCTACAAGTTCCAGTGTGAGATTGCGAAAGAATTAGCTCCTAAAGGCAAGGTTGTTGTAGAGAGCACACACATGCCTAAACGATAGATTGCTTAAAAAGGATGAAATAATTACTTACTAGAGTGCTGATGTGAGGAGAAACTTACACTTGAGAGCCTTTAGGAAGAAAACAATCATAACCTTAACCTTTTCTTTAGCAATGTTTGCGCTTGCAGTCATAATTTCTAATGTAAAGGCTCCAAGCCCAGTGAAGGTGCTTTTTGACGCTGGACACGGCGAAGAATTTTCCGCTCTAACCAGCTGGAGTACACTCGTCAGCGAACTAAACAAGACGGGCATGGAGGTACACGTTACAACCGCGGTCATAAATGATACAATACTACAAAATTATGATGTGTTCGTGATAGGCGGATGGGCGCGAACAAATTTTTCACAGTCTGAACTAATAGCCATAGGAAAATTTGTAAGCAATGGAGGAGGTTTGCTTCTAGCTTACGACGAAAATGCAGAAGAAGTTTATAACGGGATATCCAACGCGCTTCAGGTAGGAATAATATTTCCTAGCGCGAATCCCATAGAGAATTCTGAAGGCAACCGTGCTGTTAACATTACAACTTTTGACCGCGGTCATCCAGTATTCACAAACGTAACAAGCTTTCAAATCATGTACGGTCACGCCTTAAATTTGAGCGGAAACGCCAAAGCCATCGCATGGAGTAGCATCACCGACCGTCCAAGCAACCAACCCGTCATCGTCACAGACACGCACGGAAACGGCAAGGTTCTAGCCATCGGAGACAGCAACCTGTGGAACGGAAACAGAGACTGGGACAGCGACGGATCTTGGGACCTCTACGACGAAGACAATTTGCAGCTCGCAATAAACATTCTGAAGTGGCTTCAAGCCCCGTCAGAAGTGTGGGCACCCACTCCAGAAACGGCTGCTGCCTCTGCCGCCATAACAGTTGGGATAACAGGCGGACTTTACGCTCTGTCTTCCGCTATAGGTGCTGTTCCTCCGCC
>Ga0209725_1000942_pt1 | contig 17190 bp, 14 predicted proteins | sample I18A1metaG_FD_184145 | JGI IMG/M metagenome (GOLD analysis project Ga0209725, IMG submission 184145) | Lake sediment bacterial and archeal communities from Gulf of Boni, Indonesia to study Microbial Dark Matter (Phase II) - ​I18A1 metaG... | ecosystem: Environmental > Aquatic > Freshwater > Lake... | reverse complement strand
TTTTCAAGCGATTCAGTTCATGATAGCCGATATGGCTACAGAGATTGAAGCAGCTCGCCTACTTGCCTACAAGGCCGCTTGGCTTGCCGATATTGGCGAGCGGATCACGAAGCAAGCGTCCATGGCAAAGCTATATGCTTCAGAGGTTGCGATGAGAGCGACTATAAACGCAGTTCAGATACACGGAGGTTACGGTCTCCTCAAAGATCTTCCCGTCGAACGCTATATGCGTGATGCAAAAGCGCTAGCGATAATTGAGGGAACTTCAGAGATGCAAAGAATCGTAATATCACGGGACGAATTGAAGTGAAGGGTTCAAGCAACTCGTTTGACCTTCCTCCAGTATCTAGTGAGACGTTTCAGCATATCTATGCTCTCTAAGAATCCGGTCGTATGCGTGTCGACGGGTCTTTCAAGAAGTTTCCAGAGATCGCCGGGAGTGTCTACGTCGAACGAAAGGCCGGGGGTCCATAGTACTTTGAATGGAATATCTCTCTCTTGAATATCCTCAAGGTGATTAACGAAACTCTTATGCCCGTACTCAGTCCGGATCGCGTCAGGAGGAGTTCGTAGTAGAGCATTTGTTCCTTCGGTTCTCGAGGGAGAAATCACAACAGCTGCGTCAAGTCCCAGCTGCATCATCTGTTCAACATCGTTCTCATTTATGAGGGGCAAGTCCGCGAGCATCACCAGCACTGAGGTAGCTCCGTTCTTACGCGAGCGTTCCGTCGCATATTCAACCGATATGTTAAGACCGACTGAAGGTTCCCTCACAAACCTCGCTTGATATGTTTTCGCTAACCTCTTTATTGGCGTATCGGCTCCGACGACAATAATATCGTCGAGCAGCTCAGAGTCTCCTAGAGCTTGGAGCACATCTTTCAGCATCATCTCAGCGATAGCTTTTCTTTCCCTTGGGCGAAGAACCCCGGAAAGCCTCATCTTGGCCTTGGATAAACGCTTCACTGGAACAATGGCTACTCTCTTCATCTACTTGCCTTCTCAAGAGCCTCGATAGCTGCTTTCGCCAGACTAATCTTGTCGTCCTCTGTCCTCATAATTGTGTTCGTGCATACCACTCGAATGCCTAACTTCTCGATCTCGTTCTTCAACTCCTTGTCTATCGAGTCGATTATGAATACGTCTAAGAAATCCTTGTAGAGTTTTGCCACTTGGACCGCTGAGACTTTCAAGCCTACCCCTCTCATCAACTTGTCCGCCGGTCCTTTTATCGGCTTTCCTCCCACAATAGGGCTTATCGCGACAACGCTTGAATCGGTCTTCATAAGGGCATTTCTAATCTCTTTAAGCGATAAGATTGTTCCGATGCTGACAAGTGGATTGCTGGGGCAGATAATAATTCCGTTGGGGTCGAGTATAGCTTCAACAACGCCCTTAGCCGGCTTTGCCAATTCGACTCCTTCAAAAATTATCTCCAGCACTTCATCTTGAGCCATCCTCTTCACAAGGTACTCCTGGAAGCCCATTAACCCAACGGGCGTTCTAATCATTGTTCGAACTCTGTCATCGCTCATAGGAAGAAGCTTAATCTTCACCCCTAGAGACTGGCAAAGCCCTCTAGTGGTTTCGGAGAGCGTCAAGCCTTCACCCATGAGCCATGTACGTCGAATGTGCGTAGCAAGGTCTTTGTCACCGAGTCTAAACCAAGTCTCTTGACCATACTTTCCCAAGATTTCGAGACAATTGAAAGTGTCTCCTTCTATCCCCCAACCCTTGTCTTCATCGACCAAGCCAGCTAGAGTATACATCACTATATCGAGATCAGGAGAGATGTACAGACCGTGAAGTTCAAGATCGTCTCCTGTATTCACAATTGTGGTTATCTGTTCTTCAGGAACAATTCTCACGAGTCCTTGTAGGAATCTAGCTGCGCCGACACCTCCTGCAAGTGTGCAGACCGTATGGCTTTCCCTCCACGAAGTATTTTCTGCCGATAGCAGAAAATGGTTACGTGAAGCTGTCTTTATAAGAACTCGGAAGGCCCCATACAAGATACTAATGTGCCTGAAGGTCTATCAAGCTTTAAAACTTCTCCGTGACCAAGCTGGCTGCACATAGTTGAATGAGGCAGTTCAGTTGATAATCATGAAATGCATCGAGGAGCATTCCCTCGAAATCACACCGAAAGGCTTTAGAGAGATGGAGTTGGTTCGTAGAGTCAATTTGTTGGAGAAGTCAAAGTGCCAGCCTTCTTCCCGACCCAGCTTTACGCCTCCTGCCAGCTACACTTGACCTCAGTTTCGCCAAGTCGCCGATACGACTCCTATCTAGCGACTAGCCAACACTTTTTCGGATCTCACTTCGCTCTATGATAGAGTCGATCCAAGTATTACACACGTATTAAGAATTTACATAAAACAGGGGGGATAGGGGTCTTGCTGGCAGAAGCTACGCGTCAATTTACATCAAAACATGGGAAGGGGGCCGCTTCAATCGATCCAATCTGGAACTAAAAAGGATCCTTTCTCCTTATACTCGACTATTATGTGCCTAATGGTTGCGCTTAAAGATAAGTTCCAGCAAAGACGCCGAGGCTCCCTCAACGACCAGTTTTCCTCAAAATTGATTGTACACGCCTTACTAACGTGGTCGCTCTCTTTGCTCTATCGTACGCCTCTTTAGGGCTTGACAGTAAGATCGACGCAACGTTTTCAAGAGTCTCTTGAGTCTTGGCAATTAGAGAATCCAGAGTCTCATTATTCTGGTCGACATCGCTCAGATTTGGGAAGTAATCGGCAAGTCGATGGCTCACAGAAATCAAGAATGAGGCGTATTCGAGCTCGGCTGCTATCTGCCAGAGTTTCAAGTCTAGTGCTCCAATCTTCTTCTCGATCAACAGTTCGACTGCTTCATCGATTATCTTGGATGCCTTGTTGATAGTCGAGATGGCTTTCAGGTCCTGCTCTGACGTTGCATTCAACGCTCATATCATACTTCGAGTATCTTGTAGATTTTCGATTTATTCTCTTCAACTCTGGCTGAAATCTGGCTGTGAAGGTTCTGGCCAAGACTATCAATCGCTACCGTTAGTGGCCCAAAATTCTCAACCTCGAAGATCCAGACCGCTTCAGGAGCACCGAGGTCAAGCCACTCCACGCCTCTCACCTTCTTAACTGATTTTGCAGCTAGAACTGCAGCGCCTCCGGTGAAATCACAGTACGCTGCACCGAACCTCTTCATCGCTTCAGCTGTCTTGGTTCCCATCCCGCCTTTGCCAACGACAATCTTCACTCCAAACCTTCCGACAAATTCGCCTTCGATCGAGTCCATACGGGCGCTAGTCGTAGGACCAGCAGCAAGCACCTCCCAATCGCCATTCTTCTTCTGAACGATGGGACCGCAGTGGAAGACCACCATCCCGTTCAAGCTGAATGGGAGGGAATCGCCTCCTCGAGCAACCTCCAGAGCCCTTCTATGCGCTTGATCCCTAGCAGTAAACATCAAGCCTGAAATGAAGAGAGTATCGCCGATCCTCAGCTTTCGAGCATCAGACTCAGAGATAGGGGTTCTTAGGTTATGAGTCGCCATTCTACTCACCTGAGAGATACTCGACTTTACCATCCAGATGGATCCTTGCAGCAGCTCGCCTATCGGCCCAGCATTGAATATTTACGCCAACCGGCAGACTAGCCGTGTGGCAATAAGCATACTCAACATTGACGCCCAAGGCTGTAAATTTGCCTCCCAGGCCCATAGGGCCTATTCCAGTCATATTCAAAGCCTCAAGAAGGTCTGTCTCGAGCTTAGCGATATCGGGGTCTGGATGCCTCCTATCTATCGGCCTAAGCAGAGCTTTCTTACCCAGTTTCAATGCGCCATCAACTGTTCCGCCGACGCCTACACCAACAACTATGGGAGGACAAGGCCTTCCACCAGCCGCAATGATGGTGTCGACGACAAACTTCTTCAAACCGGGAAGACCTTCCGCTGGATTCAGCATACCGACCGAACTCATGTTTTCGGAACCGGCGCCTTTCGGTAGAATAGTGACCTCGAGAAAATCTCCTTGGATGAAATCCCAATCCAGATATGGAATACCTAGCCCTGTGTTGTCGCCACTGTTCTTCCGGGTTATGGGATGAACAGCATTAGGCCGAAGAGGAACCTCTAACGTAGCCCTTTTCGCTGCCTGAATAAGCGCATTGGACAGCCCAGACACGGACCCCAATTTGTCACCAACCTTTAGGAAGAAGACTAACAAACCTGTGTCTTGGCACATAGGTGCACCAACTTCTCGCGCCAATTTAACGTTCTCTAAGATTGCTTTCAGTTGCACCTTTCCCGCTTCACTTTCCTCATCCGTTACAGCTTTCACCAGAGCATTTTCAATGTCCTTTGGCAGCTGGATGACTGCCCTTCTTATCAGCTCAACCGCTGTGTCCTCAACGACTTTCTCAAATTTCATCGATGAACTCTCCAAACGCCGGGTTTTCAGGAATGCTCTCTTTCTCGTTAAAGATATCCTTTAAGCCTTTGTGTAGAGAGCGAAGTGAACGCGCTGTCTAGCTGGTTGGCGTCTAGCCCTCTTCTCCACTAGCAAAATAAGACTCCAGTTTCGTTATTCCGACTAGCTCCTCGAACTCTGTGCCGAGTGCGTCTAGCACTTGCTCGAATGTGGAGCTTATGTACTCCATGTATTTCGTAGAGTCGATCTCATCGGAAGAAGCCAGCTGGACCGGCTTTACACCGGGTTCGCCGACAACCTTTACGAAAGCTATAAGGTCGCCTGGTTTAACCTCGACGCCTCTCTGAACAAGGAGAAGCGCGGCTTTGACGTGCTGAGGGGTTGTCTTCACGTAGCCTCCCGGTGACCGACTTATCATGACACTGAACGCTAGTTCTTCCAAGGGATATTGATGACGCTTAAGTTTTAGATAACAGTCTTTAACGATCTCCTTTATCTTCTCCTTAGCAGCTTCAAATTCACCCTCGGACTTGACTTGGCTGAGAATGTCGATCATTACGTAGAAAGCTTTCTTTAGGAACTGGGGGACATGCCTCTTCTTTCCAGTCAAACCTTTGATGTCTACACTTCCATCAGGGTAGACGCCCAAGTAGTTCTTCTTCCTCGAACTCAAAGCCAGATATCTATAGTTCTTGTCAACCTCGAGCTCCATACCCAGAGAGCTACGAGACCAATCTACAAGTTGTTCAAGCTGGCTTGGATTCGGGCTGCCGAGAAATATAGAGTCGGTATCACCGTAGAAGACTTCAACTCCTAGAGACTTCGCCTTCTCGATTGTCTCAGTTATAGCGTATCGCCCGATGGCAGCTGTCGCTTCAGCAACAGGGGGGCAGTACAACGCAAACTTGTCCGCTCCGAAGACCCCGTAGGAGGCGTTGAGGATAACCTTCAAACCATTTTGAACGACGTTGTACCAACTCTTCAAAGGCTGAGAGAGCTTCTTGTCTCTAGATTTAGGCTTATACCAATTGACTCTCAAGTCTCTCAGTGACCCGATCAGCAAGCTCTCCAGAGCCTTCTGTCTCTTACATACCCAATGCGGCGTGCCGGGAACTATGTTGTTCCTGCATAGGTCGTCTTCGTGAGGGCATCTTATAGTCTCGTATCCAAGATTCCAATTCTTGATTATTGAAGGATATAGTGAAGCAAAGTCGAGCACTGCTACATTGAAATGGACGCCAGGAACTGGTTCGACTACTATAGCTCCCTTGTACTTCTTACCTTTGATTACCGCTTCAGTCACCGTCATACCTTTCAAATCTAGGATATCGTCAGGCCTTGGGATCAAGTAGTTACGTTTCCTATGCTCATTATATAGCATGCTTCGAATCCAGCCGGAAACCCCTTGTCGAGTAACATCCTCTATCGTCATAAAGCTGATTCTTGACAGGGCCGTCATAAGCTTCATAATCAAGTCGTCATCTAGGCTCGTCAACTTGAGAACGATTTCAGCGTCTCTGAAACAGTAAGTAGCCAGTTCACCGTAATTGAGATCTGAGACTGGCGCCTCGATCTCTTTCTTGCCCATACCGATCAGGGACTCGCCGATCTCGTCAAGGGTGACTTCTCTATACTTCTGGCCAAACGCGTAGATCTGGATCGATCTATTGAAGAAGAACTTGTAGAGATCAACATGAATGCCGTACTTGAGCGAAGCGACATCCCTTCCCATCTCGATGGGAATTTGATCCGCACCAAAGCCTAAACGTTGAGCTCTATGCCATAGATACCTGAGGTCAAAATCGTCCCCGTTAAATGTGACTACTATCGGATAGTTAAGCAACACCTTAAACAACTCGACCAACAGCTTCTCTTCACTCTCATAGTATTCCGGTTTAACGTTGATCTCCGGCAGTTCTTCTTCAAGCTCAAACCCGGCACGTTTAAGCAGTAAGAGACGCATCTTTCCGTCAGAGCCAAGTAGACTAGCGCATATGACAGGGTGCTCCGCCTCTCTAGGGTCAGGAAGCCGTGTTGCGATTGGAGAGTAAACCTCTATGTCGAGAGCTACTCTCCTGAATTCCGGCACAGGACATTCGAGGAGGCGAATCCACTCGTGAGCCAACGCTCTATACTCCTCACTTTCATTCTCTAGGAATTCTTCGACAGCTCGCAACGCATCCGCGGAAGGTTCATACTCAGCCGCAACCAATTGGCCACCGGAGATACGATACGGCATTCCCGGTTCCAACCTACGGTCGTAGATGAAGTTCTCAACGTACTTTATGTCAGCCTCCCAAGCCTTCACAATGTCCCGGATGCACCCGATCGGCCTCCCTCCGATTGAGAGAGGGTCTCTTGCCACAATCATTGTTGCGTCAATTTCTTGATCTCTCAGGGCATCGTACTTTCTGACCGCTTCAAGATGGTCCAGTCCGGTATGAGCCATTAGAGACTGGTTCTCATTCAGCTTCTCAACCGACTGGTCGCTCAGGCAGTACGGCTTGTGATTCGTGTTGTCATACCAATGGTAGATTTTGCGACGGGTAGGCTCATACAACTTGATGAAGGCTGAATGACGTTCTCCGTCATATCCGATTCCTATGAAGAATGACTCAGGAAGATTCTCAGGGGTCTCCGGTACATATACGAGCCTCTTCTTCTCTAAGGTCTCTTCTTTCCGTTGATCTTCAGCGCTTGGTTGAAGGTATTGGTCGAGTTTCTGGGATGACACGCGTCTTCTCCGATTTAGTTTTTATTCGCCTCTGATAAAACAGTTATGATGGAATGAAACTATCGGACGCATGTGGCTTGAGTTGAAGACCGTTGCTTAAGGACGCTGTTGCACTCGCAATCGAGTCGTTAAGCTGGATGGAAATCGACAGTCTCAGCGAACGCTCAAGTCTCATGCGGACGTCAAAGCAGCTTGGAATAAGAGACACGGATTCGTTGAAAATGGCTCACGCGATGATTATCGAAACCACGAGAAGACTCAACGTGATAGATAAAGTTGCTAATACTATTTTGTCTCCACAGTCACTAGAAGACTACACCATGGGAGTCAAGAACTTCATCAGACTATATTCATACTGGACTTGGTTTCGTAAATCAAACGTAGATCAGGCTGCGGCTTTTCTAAGCGTGGGGAGAGATGTTCTAGGGTGGAAGGAGCTGTCGCCTGTTGAGTTTGCTCTCGGAAGGATTCTGTCAGCAGACATCAACAGTGTTCTGAGAGGTTCTGAGGGTTCGAATCGCATAGCGCTGGAAACCTTTCATCCTTCATGGTATGTTGAGTACTGCATTAGACTTCTCGGCAGAGTTGAGGCATTGAGGCTGCTTCGAGCAAGTAACGAAATCCCGCCTGTGTACATCAGGGCTAATACTCTAGTCGGGAGAGAAAGCGATTTGGTTGCTGAGCTAGCCAAGGAGGGCGTTGAGCTTGAACCTCTAGGAGACGTAAGCTCCATCTACCGTGTTCTCACGAAAAAACCTCTGACACGCCTAGAGGCCTATGAAAAAGGACTATTTCATATACAGGATCTTTCGAGCTGCCTAGTCGCGATTGCTGCTGAACCGAGCGTAGGAGACGTAGTTCTTGATGTGTGCTCGGCTCCGGGATCAAAAACGAGTCATGTGGCTCAGCTGATGAAGAATGAAGGGAGAATTCTCGCCTTAGATAGATCCGCACGTCGAATTCAACTTTGGAAGAAGGAGATGAGAAGGTTAAGAGTAAAGATAGGCGAAGCGATCATGGCGGACGCTGAGCAACCTCTGCCTCTCCGTAATGCCGCTGATATTGTTGTTTTGGATCCTCCATGTAGCAACACTGGGGTCTTCGGAAAATCTCCTGCAGCCAAATGGAATGTCAATATGACAACGATAGCTCGAATCGCGGCGGTTCAAGCCAGAATGATAGAGAATTGTGGCGAACGCGTTAGGCTGGGAGGGAAGCTTTTGTACGCGACCTGCAGTATTACTACTGAAGAAAACGAGCTTGTGATCGAACGCTTTCTTAAGAGACATCCTGAGTTCAAACTGGCAGATACCGGGCTAAAGATTGGTCTACCGGGTCTGCGAGGCCAGATATTATGCCGCCGCCTATACTCTCATCTTCATAACTGCAATGGTTTTTTCATAGCAAAACTTGAAAGAGAATTTTGAGTTCTCGACGGCCAATAGCTAGGGCCCGTGGAGGTTCAAGGTGAATTGAACCTAAGGTGCATGCCTCGGACGAAGCCGTCCGGGAGGGTTCTGAAAGACACTGAGAATGGTCTAAAGTTCATTGATAACTAGAGATACGCCCTTCTTTGTTGCCGTCAGTAACGGTTATCTTGCCTTCGAATTTTGAACTGCACATAGAGCTTCGAATAGTATCCTCGCAGCTTGAGCCGACGTAGCCCCGGTGTCGTACTGCGGAGCGACCTCAACTAAGTCTATGCCCGCAGTTCTTCCATTGCATATGGAATTCAGTATGGTTATCAGCATGTTCGGGCATATGCCGTCTCCCTCCGGGCTTCCTACAGCAGGGGCAAAGGCTGGATCTAAGACATCTATATCGATTGTAATGTATGCTCTTTCGAACTTCTTCGTCTCAGCTCTAACAAGTTCTGCAGCTTTTTCCGGTCCGAGCTCCCGAAGTTTTCGAGTTGTGATCGTCGTTATATCCGTCTCATTGGCGTACTGCATTTCTTCTTTGCACAAAGCTCTTACCCCGACTTCCAAGACGCTCTTAGGTCCTATGTACTCGACTATTCTCCGCATGAAAGTTGCGTGCGATACGCGTAACCCCATATACTCGTTCCTGAGGTCTGCGTGAGCATCGAAGTTTATCAAGCTGACGTGCGATCCTATTCCTTGGACCGCGCCGTACGTCAAGGTGTGTTCTCCCCCGATCAGTATAGGAATCTTTCCAGAACTCACCACATCTTGAACCGAAAGCTTTACCCGCTTCAGAGTCTCCTCGACGCTGTCTACAACGTTCAAGTCGCCAGCATCATAGATCTTGAGATCCTCAACATCCATATTCGTTCTCAAGCTGTACGTCTCAATGTTGGAGGATGCTTCCCTTATGGCGGATGGACCGAATTTTGATCCAGACCTGTATGTGCTCGTCTTATCGTAGGGGATTCCAACTACCACGTAGTCAGCTTCTTCGAATCCACTCGATCGACCTGAGAAAGGTGGAGCCCCAGAGGTGTAGAATGTGAGATTCTCCGGTCGAAAACTCATTTCTACTGATGCTCCGTGACTGTGAAGCATATGTCTAACCGTCTTAGGGGCTAAATGAATTAAACTCTTTCTCAACCCTGGATCTTCGATAAATGGGGTGCCGGACAACAGATTTATTTGGTCTGGCCCAGAGTAAGTTAAGCTCTTGATTGACCCGTGATGTGTATGACAGCAAAAGAAGCGAAACGCTTGGACAGATCTTTCGGAGTCTTGTTCTCATCGGCATTCTACATTCTCGCGGGAATCTATTTAGTGATCTTTCCTATCGCCTTTGAACGTTTCCTCTTCCCGCTCTACTTCATAGCAGGAGCTTGCGTGATAGCGGGGGCCGGAATCTTCCTGATGTGGCGATGGGCGTTCTGGTTGGCGTTGATTGCGATTCCAGCGGTGGTAACGACCGTCGGTTCTGTACTAGTCTATTCAATTAGCAACTTCGGTCTTAATCCTGACTGGAGCACTGTTCTATTCAACACGATAAATGTGCTCTACCTTGCATCCACTGCGATCGCGCTGCTGTTTCTCCTGGACAAGAGAAAGGAATTCAAATAGATTCACTCAGCTCAGTCAAGTCTTCCGAACCTGATCCTTAATGCCGTAAGAAAGAAGCCTAGCCACTGTCTCTTTGAGAGCTTCGACCTACCCTGAAGTCTGTCGTGGAAGACTATGGGAACAGCTTCCACCTTGAAGCCCTTCTTGATCGAACGAGCTAGAATCTCCAGCTGAAAACTGTAACCAGTAGACCTTATCTCTTCGAGTCGAATCCCTTCAAGAACCTTCCTCTTGTATAATCTATAGCCTGAAGTCAAGTCTGAAATGTTTACGCCAGCGATCTTTCTTCCGACGAAGTTACCCCCAAAGGAGATGAGTTTCCTCCGCCAGTTCCAACCCACGATGCCTCCGCCCGGCATCCTCCTGGAACCTATAACAACATCAAAACTCTCGCGGGCCTTCTTGATGAAAGACGGTATGTACTTCGGATCATGACTTAGATCTGCATCCATTGTAATGACTACACCGCCTTGAACCTCTTTCAGACCTTCCAAGAGCGCTCCACCGAGCCCTTCACTCTTCTGTCGTATGACGGTCACCTTCATCTCGCTGAGACGTTCATACGTGCCATCATCTGACTTGTCAACTGCTACTATCTCGTACGGCTCTGATATCTCCTTCATCGTTTCTCTTATGCTGGCTACTAAGATGTGAGCTAAAGGTTCGTTTCGAGTAGGCAATAGTATTGAGATCATTCGAAGCACCCTGAATGGTCAGTGAGACGCCGACGTGTTACCCTGTCTTAATGGGATAAGATCGCCGAATAGATTTAATCGTTTGGAAGACAACAGACTACGCGCGAGGTTCTTTATCTACGAGACCGAACTTCGGTGTTCTATCGAAAGGCGATCTTCTTCCGATCAACGCTCCGATGACCGCTGCTGAGTTACTGAAAAGAATCCCAAACCCGACAACCATCAAGTAAAGCAAATAGAACAGCCTGGTGAAGGTGTCGTTCCTCTCTCTTCGCAATTCTGAAACCGCAGTACCGTACACCAAAAAAGGGGCAGAGTATATTGGCACTGAGAACACTGACGTCAATGGAGCGAAGACTGTCCCCCAGTAGTCGCCCATCAGGAACGTCATCGGCAACAGAAAATAGTAAGGGAGCATAAGGATTAGACCAGCGGCTGATATGATGAAGATCAAGTATGTCGAGAGTTGTAGAAGCGCTTCAGTCTTCTGGAAAGCGCTCCAGTCTTTATGAAAGATTATGGCCTTCCAATACTTCTTTAGGCATTCTGTGAAGCCCTTCGCCCATCTGAACTGCTGTTTTCTCAGAGCGCTGAACGCGGGCGGAATCTCTCCTGAGCAGTAAACGTTCGGAGCGTAGATGTACTTCCAGCCTGCTAGTTGAAGACGAACTGACAGGTCCATATCCTCCACCAATGTGTCCGAATGCCATCCACCCACCTGCTCTATTGCCCTCCTTCTGAAGATACCGTTAGTTCCACTGAAGTGGGCGAGTAAGTTTCCTGCGAACCGTGCTCTTTGATCGATTAAGAAGTATCCATCGATCGCTAGAGAGTACGCCTTTGTGATCCAGGACGATTCTCGGTTCAAGTAGCCGCATCTAGCTTGAACGAAGGCCACTTTTTCACCGACGTACAGGTACGGGATCATCTCTTTCAGGAGGTTTGGCTTAGGCACGTAGTCTGCATCGAAGATCGCTATGAACTCTCCCGTGGAGGCTTTCAAAGCCATTTGGAGCGCTCCAGCTTTGAACCCGTCTCTTTTTTCTCTATGTAGAACTCTTACTAGGTCTTTGTAACGTGCTTCGTATGATCTTACGATTTCAGTTGTTCCGTCATTTGAATCGTCGATCACTATTATCTCAAGCTTTTCCCTTGGATAATCAAGGTTCACGCAAGCTTCGAGTAGTCTTGAGGCGACATTTATCTCATTATAGAAAGGAACGTGAATTGAGACCTTCGGCCAATCCTTGATTCTTGGAGGGCGAGGGGTCTTCTCTCTACCTTTAATGGACAAGTATGTCAGTAAGCACCAATTGGACGCATAGATCCCTATCAACATAGTGAAGAGAGTACCCAGAAAGAGGACGAGCTGTTGTAACTGTGAAAGTTCCCACAAAGGGTACATCTCTCCACTCAAAATTGCGAACTTTAAGTCTTAGTTAAGAAATATAAGATTTCCTATTAGATAGTAGTAACGGTCTGGATCTTATGTTCCTAACCGAATGATCTCTTGTCCCCGGAACGAGGGTTATCCGCTTTTGGAGCCACTCATCGACTGCCGCTTGGCTTGGAAGCATTTGGGACACGATATCATCGGTCTCTTTCCTTTCGTCTTGACTTTGATCAGCTGGAAGCCGCATTCTCTGCACTCTTTTTCCAGAAGCGTTAAGACTCCGAATTGAGGTAAAGGCAATCCGAATCTGCAGTTGTTCTTCCACATCCCTGAGCAACCTATGAACCTTTTTCCGCTTCTTCTACTTCGCAGGACATGGAGCTTCGACCCGCATTGTGGGCAAGGTGTTCTCAGCGTTATTTCCGCCATCTTGGTTTCTTTGATGGTCTTCGTCAATTCTTTCCCGATTTCATTCTCGTTCGCTTTCAGTTCTTCAATTATCGGCTTTAGATGTTCTACTGTCTCAAATATCACATGCTCCCTGGTCTCTAGGCCAGATTCAATCCTCTCCATCATTCCTTCGAGCTCTCTCGTGAACGCTACGTCTATCACTCTAGGACAGTACTTGAGCAGAAGTTCAGTAATCTTGAAGGCGAGCGATGTAGCGGTGATCCTTTCGCTTTTGATGTATCCTCTCCTATACAATGTATCCAGTATTTCAGCTCTCGTCGCTTTCGTGCCTATGTTCTCTTCTTCCATCAAACCCAAGAGGCTGCCCGGGTTGTATCTTGGCGGAGGTTGAGTGAACTTCTTTTCAGCTAAGGCCCTCTTGAACGTGGCTTTCTGCTCAACAGAGATAGGAGGCAAAATTGTCTCCTCTAGTTTTGAATATGGTTCATAGAATTCTACCCATCCCTTTTCCAAGATTCTTGAACCACGGATTAGAAACCTTAGATCGTCAACCTTAACCGTGACTTTCTCGCTTTCCTTTATTGCGGCCGAGCCGAATGAAGCCATGAACCGTTTTACAATCATGTCGAAGACTTTCTGCTCGCGTGGTTCAAGTCTTCTCTTTGGAGAAACTCCAGTCGGGTAGATTGCAGGGTGTGCTGGATCGGTCTTCTTTCCTTCGTTCGGCCGTAGCGCTTCGGTCGACAATAACGCGTTCGAGTGTTTCGCATACTGGGGTATTTTGCTCAATCCACTCAGTATCTCTCGATACCCTATCGTCGTAGGCAGCTTCTGACTGGAAGTTCTTGGATACGATATTAGAGCATCGAGATAGAGTCTTTCAGCTATCCCGAGACTTTGAGTCGGAGGGAATCCGAAGTGCCGATATGCTTCGGCTTGGAGGGTTGAGAGGTCAAAGGGTGTAGGAGGGACGAGATGATATATCTTCGACTCCAAGTCTTCAACCTTCCCTGTTCCTCCAGACGATTTGTCAACCACATGCTCAGCCTCGCGGTTTGTTTCGAGTCTCTCAACCTCATACTCCGCCGCCATCTCTCTACCGTCGATTTCGACGACAGCTTCTATAGTCCAGTACGGCATAGGAACAAAGGTCATAATCTCCTTCTCTCTTTCCACGACGAATCTGAGCGTAGGACCTTGGACTCTGCCTGTGCTGAGCGTGGAGTATCTTTGGCTGAACTTGTAGGCAGATTCGGTCAATGCACGCGACAGGTTTACGCCGTAGAGCCAGTCAACCTCATGTCTGCACATTCCAGCATGAACCAGAGGGAAATCCAGTCTCGGCATCAGATTCGCGTATGCGTCACGTAGCTCTTTCTCAGTCAGTGTGCTGAATTTCATCCTTTTCGCAATCTGAGCTGCTCCGTTACAAGCGTATTCGAGTATCATATACCCGATCAAGGAGCCTTCCAAGTCGTAGTCGCATGCGTTGATATAGGTGTCAACGCTTATGGAAAGCTCGGCGATAGCTCGTAACCATAGCTCCTGTCTTCGTTGACCCCTTTCCACTTGATGCTTCGGCTTCCAAGTGAAATCAAAAACGGGATAGTTGCTCCTCTCAGAGCTTCCCTTCGTATCCACTTGGTAGAGGTGGCCGATTGCGGAGCAGACCATTATTCTCTCGTCTTTCGTATCGATCTGATAGTATGGTGCGCCATGCTTCTCTCGTTTTGCTGCTTTCCCAGATTCACTCAGCGCCTCAGCTATGTGCAATGCAGCATCGGGTTTCTCACAGATTATTAATGTTGCCTTCATCGTCACTGCTCCGTGATTAGGGTCTAAGTAGGTGAGCAGCGATCTCTTTCACAGCTTGGCCTGCCTCTTGAAGTTTCAAAATCTCCTGAAGGTAGTTTTGCATCGTCAAGTTTCCACTGTAAGCTTTGAGCCAGATGTTGTAGCCTTCATCCAAGCTCAGCCTGGCCTTGTGGTGCAATTCACAAAACTCTGAATCGCTGAGCGTAGGTGAGTCGCACAACTTGCAGTTTTGACGCATAATATCCCCTGAGATCTCAGCTCATCGTATGGAATGGACGTTGGTCCATCAAGGATTATTTATTGATTTCTCGCCACTTCAAGGTGGCACACAGCCTTTTTTCAAAGCAGAATCGCTTTAGAATTCAGGAATCTCTCTAAGTAGCATTCCTTCGACCGTTATGGGGTTTATCTTTAGAGCAACTGTTCGTGCCTCTTCGAGTTTCGACTCCCTCTCAGCGTATATCTCTAAGACCTTCTCTCCTTTTGTTACCTTGTGTCCTTCTTTTCCGTAGAAGATTAGACCTGCTCCCTTCTCCATTGGTGCGCCAGCTGCTCTGGCTATTTCTGTTATTGCGCGGTTGGAGACTCGGGTGATATAACCGTCGGCGGGAGCGTATATTTCAGCTACATGCTGCCCGATGGGGATATCTTCAGGTTTTATCATTGGGTTGCCGCCTTGAGCTTCGATGATCTCTCTCATCTTCTTCAGGGCTCTGCCATTGTTCAAGATCTCTTTGGCGAAATCCTGTCCTTTTCCACGAATGACTTTGCCTGCTATCTCAAATAGAAGCCCTGCAAGCGCTGTGGACTTTTCGACTAGGCTGCTGGGTCCTTTTCCCTCTAACGCTTGTAGCGCTTCTCTTGCCTCTAATGCTGGTCCGACTGCGTATCCGACAGGTTGCCCCCCGTAAGTCAACCCGCATTTTACTGCAATGCCGAGCTTCTCGCCTAGTTCGATGAACCGGTTTGATAGACCTCTAGCTTCCTCAAAGCTCTCGACCTTCGACTCTTTTCCTACAGGAAGATCTATCACGAGGTAGTCTGTTCCGACAGCCAGCTTCTTGGCGAGGATGCTTGCGAGCATCTGGCTCTCGGGATCTATTTGAAGAGGGTATTCAACGTTTATGAGTATGTCATCTGCAGGTGCAAAGTTCAAACTCCCTCCCCAAACGATAGCGCCGTGCGTCTTCAATACTATCTTCTTCAACTCTCCAGCGGAAAATTCAACCGGAGCTAAGACGCCCATGGTATCTGCCGTTCCAGAGGCACTCGTAATGGCTTTGCTACTCGTTTTCGGGATGAGAAATCCTGCTGCAGCAATTATGGGAACAATAAGGAGGCTCACCTTGTTTCCAGGAATTCCGCCGATGCTGTGTTTGTCGTAAACAGGCTTCTCGAAATCTATGCTAGCTCCAGTCTCGACCATCGCCTTCGTCAATGAGACGGTCTCTTCAATCGCCATGCCATGAAACTGTTGGGCTAGGAGAAAGGCAGCTATCTCTACATCGCTCAGGTTCCTATTGACGACATCGCCAGTTATGTTGAGTATCTCTTCTCCGGTCAGTCTTTCTCCTTTCAGTTTCTTTTGAATTAGTCTAAGCGATGTCGGCGCAGGCTGAAGTTCTACAGCTACCATGGCACCGCTCTCGATTTCTAACTGTCTTGCAACGTCTTCGAAAACCCCCAGCTCGCCGGGATGAACTATAGTTTTTGTTGTTTGGACAATCGTTGTTACAGATCGTTCTCCAGCCCTCACTCTCACTCTATCATGCGTTCGAATCCCAAATGCTTCAGCGTCCTTCAAGTTTAGCAAAGAGGTGCGCTTTTCAGTGGAGATATCTATAACCCTTGATCTTAGATTGTACACGTCGATTTCCTCTTCACAGCTGGTATTATAGAACGTAAAGAGGTAGAAAAACCTCTAGGATAACCCTGAACAGCAATTAGGCTATCGTGGCTTTCTAGTTCTACCTCGCCTACGGACGTAGAGTGCCGCAAAGAACGCTGTGCTACAAGCTGCAAGGTTTTGCGACAGAGCAAACTTCCAGATTGAGTCAAGATCCATCAGTGAAATAACGCTTCCGTAGGCGCTTGCGAAAAACTGGCCAAGCTGAGGAAGACGCTGTGATAAATCATTCGCCCCGGTGATGAACCAGTTCGATCCTAAGATGTATGGTATGAAGAGGAATAGACTGTAGGCCCCGAGTATCAAAGCGCCGAGTTCAACCATTCTCGAATCTGCTTCCACCCTTTGCTTCCTCAGATCCGCCTTCACCTTCACTCTCATCGTTCTGTCGATGGCATACATCCATGATGAGAGTATAACCAAAGTAACTCCTACGGCGGGAAGTAGAACGATCAAAAATGTCACTTGCAAAGTTCCAATCTTGACTTGCTCGTTTGTCGGAGAGAACCCGTGAGACAGCGCGTAGTCGATAAAGAAGAATTGCAAGAGAATGATCGTGGCAACTAGTAGTGCTGCCGAGATTACGCCTCTCGCAGTTGCCCAACGGAGCACTACTCTCTTATAGCTTTCACTCATACTCGGTCACCTGAAGCTCATGCTGGAAATTCATGACTACACTCCGGACACTTGATCAAGCCGCAACTACCTATGGCTGAAGAAGGGCATCCTGAGCAAGCGAAAGCTCTCGCGTAGCTTATGTCGAATT
>Ga0209725_1000941_pt1 | contig 17210 bp, 11 predicted proteins | sample I18A1metaG_FD_184145 | JGI IMG/M metagenome (GOLD analysis project Ga0209725, IMG submission 184145) | Lake sediment bacterial and archeal communities from Gulf of Boni, Indonesia to study Microbial Dark Matter (Phase II) - ​I18A1 metaG... | ecosystem: Environmental > Aquatic > Freshwater > Lake... | reverse complement strand
ATTGGCTTGAATCGGGTTGTGGAGTGAGGGGAGGACTGCTGTTACGTTCTGAAGCTTTGATGGCTCGGACGGGTACGATGATTGGAAGGTTAGGTTTCCCGTAATGAACTTCGGTGAGAAGGGGATTCTACCTAGTGAAGTTCTGTCCTTGAAGAAGGTGTAGGCTAGAAGGTATTTTCCGCTGACCCAGATAGGGTCCTTGCCTTCGTAGCCATCGGTCTCTGTTAGATACCATGGATCATTGGATAGCCCGGCTTCCGCGTATGCTTCGAGGATGTCGTATGCCAATTGAGAATACTTTGGGGCTAGTCCTATTGCTGCGAAGACCGATCGGCTGCTCGCTGTCTTGTCTTCTTTCCTCCATTTTATTAGCCATGAGTTCTCGTTCTCGCGAAGGTTTCTAACTAGGCATTCTTTCAGCTGGTCGACTTTCGCTTCTCCATCGATGAATGGAAGCGTCATTCCCAACTGGAGCGCTAACCCGTAGGATTCCTCAGCGTTGCTTCCGAATATGCTCGATGGGAACCAGTTCCATGTTTGATTGTAGTAGTGCGTTATGAGATCGTTCGCGTAGAGTGTGTAGCGTTCATAGCTTTCCATATCGTTTACCAGGGTTCTAGCGACTTCTGCTGCTGCGATTAGGGCTGCGTATTCGAATGCGCTGTCTACGCTAGCAGTCAGGTCTTTGATTTCGACGATTTGGATTCCACCTTCTGTTCGGTACGCGTCTATGTATGCGCACGGTTGATGGCGTTCCGGAAGCCACATTTTCGTGAGGGAGTCGGCGACGTTTCTTAGCATCTGATAGTTTCTCATTCCCCATGCTTTATCGAAGCATGAGAGTGTGTAATATTCGAGGATGAATGCTGCTACATGAACCGGTTTGTAATCGTTCCAGTAGTCTTCCCAAGCTCCATCCGCTCTCAGATATTGGATCAGACTTTCGAACGGCATTTTAGGGCGGTCCTTCACGTTTGGATACCAAGCGCGATTGTAGTAGGTGACGAGTAGATCCTTCATCGTGTCAACAATCGAGGTGTCGCCTTTATCTATTCTCCAGAGTGTGTAGGCAAGGACTGTCCACCGGAGGAAACGATCACCGTAGATGATCTTGCTGCTATCGTTTTTCTTCAAGGCTTCCGTTACTGCTTCTAATTCTTCGGCTTGGATTCTCTCAGCCTTTAAGGCTGCTTTCTCAATTGTGGTGAAACCCGCCGGGTAGCTCACTTCTGGTCGCTTGAAGGCTATGTACCAAGAGCTGAGAACTATTATCAGAACTATGACCAAGGCGCCGATTGTTAGAGTTCTCCTCAACGATTCAGCCTTCAGAGTATTCTAGAACCTTCCGTGTTTTTGGATTTTTCGAAACATTTCGTTGGAAAGGCAGGCGTCTCACTGCGTTGCTTCGGCTGTTGAAGCGCGCTCAAGAATATAGTTGTAGGAGAAGAACCAGAATAGGACCAGATAGAGTAAGGTTAGGATTGTTCCGGCGTAGTCGTGGAATACGATCGCTGGAAGGTAGCCAACATAGAAGGCCAGTAGGACAACGAAGACGATTCTGAAAAGGTTCAATAGGAAAATTCCTTCTGCGCCTAGAACTATGCACAAGGCTTTGCTTCTTCTCGTAAACGGCCCCTGCAAACCTGTTAGCAATGTGAATACGAAGAGGATCAGTGATTGCCATCCGACGCAGTTCCATGCAATGTAAACGGTTAGCGCGTGACCTGCAGACTGTATGTGGAGGTACTCGCTTGAGACGAGCGTTTGGATTCCGAAGAGGTATTGGAGTATCGCTGCGACCATTTTCACTTCTATGGGAACTACAACATCATGGATGAAAGTGTACAATTGGATTCTCATCACTATTGCGGTCAAAAGTTCATTGAAGCTGCTCACGAAGGGTAGAACCATGAAGAGCATAGCCGCTACGACTATTATGTATTGGTAGGTCCTCCTAGCGATCAACGGTTCCCTCTCCGCTACCAATTGAATCAATTCCTTGCGAGGCATCTACAGCTATATTCTAAGGACGCCCCACCTTTTAGATTTTAGAAGCTTCCAAGCCAGCCTTCATCCCTTCCTTCCTCGTCTAGAATCGATACGAAAGTGATCGATCGTCTCTTCTTCCCATTCTCGACCACATACAAGTTTCTAAGTCGAATAGTAAAGGTTGAATTGCATTTCTTGCAGATGATCTTGTAGTCCGCAATCTCCTGGTCTCTGCCTTGAACAGCCTCGGTCTTCTTTTCTATCACTTCCAGTTCTTCGATATTCTGATTCGAGCAACGAAAGCATTGCTTAAGCTTGATAGGTTGAAGCCCCCGAGTGCCTAGTGGCGCATATACGTTATCTGGAAGATCCTCGATTGAGTTACCTTTCATCCACGGAGCCTTCCATTTTCGTAGCTAACATCTAGCAGCGGCGCTTAACGTTTCAGCGTTGGTTCTACTAAGATTTAAATGGCTACGACCAGCCGATACTTGTAGTGAGGAGGATCGCATAATGTCGTATATATGTCCTTACTGCGGCTGCGGTACCGTTTATCCGACTGAAGCTATGCCGTACATGGCGTATCCGTCAAAGGTCTGTCGATTCTGCGGCGGACTCGCGACTTGGATACCTCAATACCAAAAGTGGTACTGTTTTCACTGCAACCACTACGTCTGAAAAGCTATCTCTTATGCAACCAGCCTTCAACAGCGGCCGACATCAGGCCCATTTCGGTCTTGATCGCATAGCTGAGAGAATTTTCATTTGTTTTTACTCATATTTTGTCATCGTTTTTCTAAGACAGAAATGTCGTTTAAGGTAGACATCGTTTGAACAACAAAGGTGCTCCAGAAAAAATGCCAGATGAGTAAACGCTTAGGAAGATAGACCATGGATACACCAACATAATCAGCGGTGTTAAGTAGAATTTCAGCAGTCTTTTTCCGCTCAAGATACAGGTAGCCGACTGCAAATAATAAACTAGGCAGGAATGAGTATTACGCAAGAAGAGAAAGCGTTGGAAAAAGGATCCTAGAATTATGCCTCCTGAGCCCACAGATATGATAAACATGAATGCTAGGTTGATAAATCGAGGTTGTGGTTGAGTTCACAAGATTTCAAATAGAATACAAATTTCCCACTTTTCCAGATATCCGCAGCCCCTCTCGCCTTCTGTGCATCAAGTAGACATAAACTCCCCGCACCATGTAAAGGAGTGCTGAACTTAGAAAGAAGTAAAATGCGCCAACTGCGACTAGGGAGGCTAAAGAAGAAGAAAAGGGTTGAAGAAAGTTAGCCGTTAATGTTAATCCTAAGGTGAGCAGGGCTAGACACCTTAAAACTTGATTCGTTAGTAAGCTGCTTACGGTGACTTCCTCTCTGAAAATCATAGGCCGATGGAGCGCATGCAGAAGAAGCATATTGGAAGCAATATAGACAGCCACGAGCATGGGGAGAAACTCGTTTTCAAGAACGTTTATGGGGATGTGCGCAGTGTAGTCTTGAAGAGTAAGGCGGTACTTGAAGTATAGGGCTGATAAGGCGCATAATAATCCAAGATTGGTTGTTGACAGTAGAGCCCTCCGGTACTTAGCGAGAAACACGTATGCCGACAGGACCGCTATGATTAGTAGCCCTATCCACATCAACTCTTCCACGTAAGGATCCTTTATCCTGTAACCAACCAAGACTAGCAGAGGTTTATCGTTCACCCATGTCTGCCTGTAAACCTCTGCTAGGGAACCCCGAAACAGTATAGGTAAGTGCACACAGGTCAAAGCCAAAGTTAGCGCCAAGAGTACGACGGCCCTTACTGTTAGGGAGGCCAGCCCCACACCGAGGAAGGCTTTGACCCGAGCCTTCGTGAAAGCAGTGGAAGCTCCGTAAGTGTGGCTGCCTAGACAATAGATTCTGCGGGCCACCTCCAAGAAGCTCGGTGAATCCTTCAATGTCAATGGTCCAAAAAAGCATTGAAAGATGTTAAGGGAGGAGGCGATGAAGAGGGACGTAAGCAGACATAGAATTCCGTTGGTCCAAAGATATTCCTGGATGCTGAGCCAGTACATTAGGACTAGGGCTGTAAATGCACTTCCTAAGGCAATGGTCTGGCCTGATAGGACCTTTGCCTCTCCGGCTTCGGCTAACAGAAATAGGAGTGCCATGCCGGAAACCATGGACACACTGAACCATAGGATCACGTGACCGAAGGGCGATAACGTGAGACCGAAGCCCACAAACCTATCGTTAGAATACACTGCATAAATTCTTTCATAAAGAGTCAAAGAGAGGACTGCAAGGGCTTGACCGTAAAAAGATAAGGGGGCAATAATGAGCCTCCTTAGAGCTTTCCTACTAAAGGAGCCTCCTCTATGCTTCTTAGCGAGTAGTGGGATGAGAAGAAGCAAAGGTGCGTAGAAGGCTGGGAAAAGCAACAGAGACTCTTCATAATAATGGAAATGTAGGGTGATGAAGTAAGTTCCAGGCTTAAAGGGGATCCCCATGACACCAAATATCTCACTGATGGTAAAGGTCTGTTTTCCATCGTCAGCCTTCCAACCCTTGTGGAAAGTTTGGCTTATTATGAGTAAAATGGGTTCCCTCGCGCTCACAGATATTGCGATTGTATTAGCGTCTTTCCACAAATAATTTACATCAGCGTCTGCTGATGGAATGCTATTAACGTCGTTAAGGTTTGATTGAAACATCGGGAAATCGGATTTTACAGCGAAGAGGTATCCTCTAAAGTTCTTGTTCTCATAAACACAATCGTTCTCATATTGGTAAACCTTCTCGAAGCCAGCAAGGTTGAGATATAGTTCTACGGCGTCCGTGTCAATAGGAGAACCCACAAGTCGCCTCCACTTTTCATAGAAGGCTTCGCCTGTGTGAAGTAGAACGTACTTCACCCCATATATTGCGCTTAGAACAGTTATGTCACTTTGCTCGCAGACTGCTACATCGTCTACGTACAGAACAACATCGTTTTCTTGACCGTTTGCAGCCCTGTTTGTTACACACATCTGAAGTTCATCAATGTACCAACTCTCTCCCTGAATGCCTGAATCCTCGAAAATATTTCTATGAAGTCTGTTCCAAGAATTTAGCGTATAGTTAAGCTCTTTCAGGACTATTTTGGATACCGAGTTGGCGTCGGCATGATCGGAGGCGAAACTGTAGACCAGGGAAAAGGTGCCATTTGAAGCCTTATTCACGAAGGTTAGAGAAACATCTAGCTCTGCTTCCTTAAAGCGTTCTAGAAAAACTGAGAAGAAGATCCGGATGTCCTTCGTCACAGGTGGCTGGCTACCCATAACCTGGTAGACCTTCGCAAAGTCGCCCTCTTGATCTGATCGAATGGATAGACGTAAACTTGACCTACCATGAAGGCTCACATTAGTGATTTGAGCCGAGCATTCGGGGAGAGCGGAGAGATCGATTCCCCATTGCGTCATGTTCTGTTCAAACCCCCCGTTCTTTATGAACATCTTGGACGGAACACTACGGAAAACAGTTTCTAGGCTCTGTATCGGCGGCTGGGACCGTATGTCTATCCACCCAGCATCACTCGCGATGATGGGGTGTCCAACATAAGAGGATGAATAATAGGAGATACCCCATATAAGCGGGATTTCAACTACTCGAAAAGGCTCATGATCGTAGCGAAGGTAATCATAAGCTTGGGTTGGTTCAAAAATCGGCGTAGCGATCGGCTCAAAGCCATAGGACAAATCTACAAAAAGGACCGCCAGTAAGACTAGAAGGCCTATTTTGAGTTTTCTCCCCAACTTGACAACTCTGAAGATCCTCAAGTGAGTGCTTGCCTTCAGACGCCCCAAAGCATGAGTGAAAATGATATAACCTACACTGGCGCCTATGGACGAACCCAAATTGACAAGAATCGAACACCGCGAATAGACCCTAATGGACGAGCCAAATGGAAGAACCCGGTAGAACGTGCTGGTTATATCTATGGGAGCATTCCAACCCGACGCAAGAAACAAGTAGAGAACAGACATAGCTAAGTAAAACGGAAATTCATGCAGCGCACGACGCACGCTGGAAGACACTTCTTGGTGATTATACCTAAACCTTAGGGAAATCGGGATCATCATAAAAACTAGTACAAAAATGCCAAGGTAAGACATACTAGCATGAAACTCTTGTAATCCCAATTGCGTGTGCGTGGCCCTCAAAAAGAAAGAATAAGGATAGAAGAGATAGGATATAACTTCAAACCGCTGACGCGTAATCTCGTAGAAGGCCAAAAACGGGGTCAATACCGGGAAAGCAAGTAAAATAGAGGTAACAGCCGAAAACATTGCATAGAATACCATGCCCTTGAAAAGATCTGAGTTCAATGGTCCTGATAAGAGTCGCCATAAAAAGCGAAAAAATAGGAAGAACGTAATGAAAAGAGTCAGTTGCGACTCCGTCATAAATAGCAGAGTAAGAGAGAGACCAGACAACAAGGCGTTCTTTGGGCTTGGAAAAGAAAAGGTTCTCTCCCATAGCGCTAAAACTAAAGGTATGATCGCAACGCCCATGATGAGATTTACGTGACCGAAGTAGAACTCTGCAAACAGGTAAGAACTATAAGTGTAAGCTACTGAGAAGACTAGCGACGCGTCCTTCCTCTTGGTAACAGTCAGTCCGTAATGGTAAGAGGTTATTCCCGCTAGCACAAGCGAAGCAAGTAAAAGTAGCCTAAGTGACATGAAGAAATCATGGAAAAACATGTATGGGATAGACAGAACAAAAGAGGATAAACCTGTCATGGTCCAAGCGTTAGGATACCCTCCACCGTACAAGTCCTTTATCCAAAAGCTTGTAGCTGGAATAGTCCCCTGCTTCAGCGCATCGCTCCAAAGTCTTGTCGTTCCCTCCGTGAAGTAGAAATCATTAGCCAGTCCTCCAGGTACAGTATTCTTCGGAAAAAGAAAATTCCGAGAATAAATAATCGCCAGAGAAACCATCAGTAATAAAGTGCAAACGTGAGTTGGAAAACGAGTGCTTTTCAATCTATCTAACATCTTGTTTGGTGCACATCCCTTCCCCTTTATCTACGGGCGCAATATGGTTGTATAAGAATTAGTTTTTCATTAGCCTTAAAACATACGATGATGCTCATGTGCCCGCAAATGCTCCTTTTGTTGGTGACATCACGGTCCTTGCATGCGAATAACAGCGGATCGAGGCCTATGCCAACGAACCGCCTCATGTAGAAGCGATCTCGGGCATCTGCATCCGCGAATTTTGGCATTAGCCACGCATCATTGAAGACGTCGAGAACTTCATTGAATGCTAGCTTTGTTTCGTCCCCATTGTGTCCGCCTTCAAAATATACTCGAGTCTGACCACTGCCTTCCGATTTCTCCTAACGGCCTCAGAAATGGCTCTAGCCACTTGACCACGAGAGACACGTAACGGTTGACAAGCTCGGTTCTCACCATAGTCTTACTCTTCCCAAGAACTCCTCCCGCATGAAGAATAGTGGAGATCGATATGAATAGAGAACCAAGATGCAACGTTGGCAAAACTTTTTGGAGGGGGTATTCGATCTGTCCCTAAGCATTGGTAATGTAGCTTCAGAAGAATCCCTGGTATGTTTTGGAACTCAAATCCGATCCATTGGTCCTAGATTCGACATCGAATGGGGATGAGAGAAACATGGTGGGCACTGCTGGCTCCAAGGATCATCGTGCTGATGGCTAGTATCGACGAATACACCTGTGATGACAACAAGATCCTGCCCAGCCTGGACTTAGGTCGATAGAATCCAAAAGTATTATATTATATGGTTTCTTGTCGAGGTTATGAAGTTGTATTCGGCGCGCTGAATTCACACCTATGATGAAACAGACCAGAAATTGATAAGATATTAGAAGGAAAAAGGGAAAATGAAAAAAATAGCAATAATACACTTGGCAATAAGTGTAGTTTCTTGTGCAGCGATCCTCGCGTCCATCGCCCTTCCCCACAACATCATCCAGTTACATGAAGATGTTGCTGGGAAGCCGATGGTTGTTGGGAGCATGCTTCGCCTCACACCTGCGGGGGCCGTTATGATAATGCTCGGCGCCATAGGTCTCTGCATCGTCTCGCTCTCTATCCTGGTAGCCGAAGCTCGGACCCCACTCCTATCAACGAAGACCCTCTGCCTCGCTACATCCCTCATTGTAGCTTGCACGGCGTACATCATATCTTCCGCAGGTCTCATAGTGATCTTTTCCGGACAGGTATCGATCGAGCTTTTCTTCCTCCTCGTCTCTGCCATGCTCTCGCTAACCATGACTACTCTACACCTGACAAAAGGCTCCATAACGCTGAGGAAAAACCCAACCCTAGAAGATCTTACAAGTTACCTATTGACGAGGAGAATAAAGAAATTCAAACCTTACTTCATTTTTGGTTTATCACTCTTAGACTTGGTTGCTATTGTTTTATTCCAAATATCCGGATTCTTGAACATTAGGCTGCCTAATGGCTATGTCACCTATTTGTTGTTCTTCTTATTACCGCCTCTGCTACTAACCGCATTCTATTTTGGTATCAACGAAATGGAATATACATCTCTAAGAAATTTCTTTACTTATAAATTATGGCGTCCGTTAACCGTAGTCGGAATAGTTTTGTGTCTGGCCTCCATACCGGATGAGATTTTTCTACTTGGTACGACACACTATCTTGTATTCTGCAGTTCTTTAGCTTTGTACTTGGTCGTATTTCTTTATTCCTTTAATGTTTTCAAGGAAGTTTTGCATGGGGTCAAGGCATGGTTCGCTTCTTTCAATGTCTTTTTCTTTACTGCTCATGGTTATGAAACGATTTGGAATCTAATAGCTAGGAGCATGGCTTTAAGGTATCCATTATTCATAGCTGGCAGTAGCTATTGGACTACCGACTACTGTATCTTTTCACCTATTACCATGGGCTGTATTGCTTGCGCTATCACTGCCTCCGCATTATTAACCGTCTTACTTAAAAAGCACAGCCTTGAATGGAAAAGACACAAGTTATTTGTTCCTTTTGTTATCGGTTTCGTAGCTGCCGAGACAATTCACGGTTTAATGGGTTATCCTGTTGCACCAGAAATTCACTTGAAACAGTTGAACATGCCATATCGCGGATGGTCTTGGACAGAATTTCTTTTGTTCTATGAGTTGTCTGGTAAGATAAGGAAAATTCTCTTTTGTTTGGCAGTTATTACATGGGTATCTGGGTTTAAACTGGATGCTAACAGAAAGAAGCCAATTTAGGCGAAATAACCAAACTAAAGATATTCAGTGCGAGGGGCAAGAGAGGAGGTTTATATGAAGTTGGCAGGTCCACCTTGGCTAAGAAGCCTCACTGGACTATCGCCGATCCGACAGCTGAGAGGGTGACTTGATATCTTGAGGTCAACGGTTCCAGCGCTAAGATGGATAGGTCGGAGGCGCTCGGGAAATCGACTGGCTGGGCCCAAGGCTGCAGCCGGCTATGTTGAAATGCCCAGTACGTTGGCCAGCCCCGAGAAGGAACTGCAAGATTTCAGGTCAGGCTGGACCTCATTCCTCCAGACTTGGAACCTTGTCGGTTGTATTCTGCAAAGCGGCTTAAACAGTGGGAATGCGATAAATACGTTTCAGTGCCCAATAACATTTCTGTTTGGACTAATTCAAGCAGCTTTAGAGGTCTGAAAAGCATTGGCTAGCAGGAGGGTTATGCTTACCGGAGCTTCAGGCTTCATAGGCATGAAGCTCATTCCATTACTGAAGCAGAAAGGATTCAGAGTCTTAGCTCTAGTGAGTCCCAAGACTGATCGAAACAAAATAGAAAGCATCAAGATGCATAGTGCGAGTTGCTTTTACGTGGACATCAGAGATTACCACCAGTTGCGATCAAAAGTAGTAGAAAGCCCTGACGTTGTAATCCACTTGGCTGCGCTAGTTAGGCGCTTGGGCTTAAAGGCCAAACCACATGATTTTTATGATGCTAATGTGAACGGAACCGCCAATATTTGTCGGCTGGTGCACGAAAAAGAAGTGCAAAGATTTATTCATATCAGCTCAATCGATGTACATGGCCCTTTACCAAGGAATGCCATTCCGATAAGTGAGGATTACCCCTTCAATCCAACTGACCCGTATGAATTTAGTAAAGCTGAAGCTGAAAAAGTCGTTTCACATTATCACAAAACCTATGGGCTCAATGCAGTAGTTTTAAGACCGGCCTATGTATATGGCGACGGAGATAAAGGATACTTCAGTACTATTGTAAAAACCGTTAAACTCACACCTATCGTGCCCGTGTTTGGAGATGGAAGGACCATAAAACATTTCATTCATATTGACGACCTTACAAAGGGCATCATACTAGCCATTAACAGAGGAAGGCCCGGAAAGGCGTATTTCCTTGCGGATCGCGAACCAATTACGATAATCGGTCTATTAGAACTAGTTTGTAGAAAATGGTCGCTTAGACGGAAGTTTTTGAAGTTTCCTATCTCGCATCAGACCGCGATGAAGATGACTAGAATAATCCCTGAAAGATTTAAGCCTATCATAGCGTGGTTCTACAGGAATTACGGATGTAGCATCAAAGCCAGCCAACAAGAATTAGGATTTATGCCAAGAATTAGCCTCCAAAAAGCTTTATGCGCTACCTTCCTCTCCGAAGAAAACATGGTGTCACGAAGAAAACACTAGGCTCAGAAGACATCTTATATGTGATCCAAGGGAGAGCACCAATCTCAATTGAGGTATATGCTGGAGCTTGGCGACGCCGCATTAACGAAAACAGGTAGCAGACACCCCTTCAATAATAAAGTGCAAGACAGAAATGGTTAAAGTTGCATTATACTTTGAATGAGGCGAGTCAAATGAATGATTATTCTAACGATACTAAAGAAGCTGAATATCGGAAGCTCGATGATGGATTGGGTGGAACCTATGAAAGGATTGCGTACGGTGCTACAATAGAAAGACTTGCGGATGAGTTTAGAGCCAGACGTGTGCTTGAACTAAATGCGACCTTTATAGCCGGAGTTCCGGGCTTTAATAGTGCCATGCTTGCGCAAGATGGATATGAAGTCACAATAACAGTACATTCTAGAGATTATGAGGATACCGTCAGTGCTTGGCAATTAGCAAACCTGTACGATCGAGTGACCATAATAGAATGGAACGATGACTTTGCCACCCCCTTTAAGGACGAGCAGTTTGACCTTGTCTGGAATCATTTGGCCTTTGAACATTACGAAGACCCAGTCCCACTGGTGGAAGAAATGCGACGAATAGCCGACAAGCTTGTAATAAATTTCACCCTAAGTCCATATAACCTAGGTTTCATGTTGCATTGGTTAGTCCACAAAATGAAGCGAAAGCGATGGGATCACGGTTATATCAAGAACTGCTTGATATCAACCATGAAGCAAACTCACATCCAAACGGGTCTGATACCAATAGAGTGGGGCGGGTGTGACGGGCCTCCTTGGCTAGATACAGTGGACGCGCAGGCAGGTGGTAGCATGAGGTATGTCGGGAATATTATTGGAGAGAGAAAATGGGTTTGGTGTGCCATAAATCCCGAGGCTAGGGATCATTGGCTCGTCAAGAGATTATGGAAAATGGAATATTTGATGCCAAACTGGTTCAAAGTCTTAACAGCTCATCACTTATATGTTGCTAGTAAGAAGATGAGGAATAATGAAAGCAGGTAAGAGCCTGAAAAACATACGACAATATTATTTGGCTAATCCTCATAAGAAAAAATTAACTCAAACAATTGCAGGATATTTCATTATACCTATGTGGTTTCTGGCTTCGGTCAGCACAACCATTTTTCTTGTCATTCTCTTTATTATAGCTCCATTTAGAAGAGGGAAAAAGGAGCCATACTTCAAGTTTAGGTCGATCTTTCCTGAAGAGTAGAACGTGCTAGAAAATGGTGGAGCTGGAGCAACGTCACAATTTCAGAGTATGCGTAGGAATCTGCGCATATGATGAGGAGAAGAACATAGGAAGACTATTGGAGAATTTAACAAGAAGCAATCTTAGAATCGATGAGATTCATGTGATTGCTAGCGGTTGTACGGACAAAACCACCGAAATAGTAAGAAACTTTATGCATAAAAATCAAAGAGTGAAAATAGAATTAACGGAAGAAAGTGAAAGAAAGGGAAAGGCATCAGCCACTAACCTCCTTCTTAGTAAAGCCAAAGGTGATATCTTACTGTTGATAGCAGCTGACACTTTTCCATGCAAAGCAAGCCTTTTCAGGTTGATCAAGTCTTTTGAAAACCCCTTAGTAGGTGCCGCAAGTGCCCACCCAGTTACTATAAACTCACCAAGATCTGTGATGGGATCAATCGTCCATCTAATCTGGAAAACCCACGATGAAATTGCTAAGTTTGAGGATGCCAAAAGAACATTTTTCCACCTATCTGGTGAAATGTGCGCATTCCGACACGATCTCGTGGAAAGGATACCGCCTAGAATCATAAATGAAGACACGTACATAGGCTGGCAGGTTAAACGACAAAGTTTCAAAGTGGAATATGTCCCAGACGCTATTGTGTATATGAAGGGACCAACAAATATTTTCGACCTTTATAAGCAACGAGTAAGAGTGGTTCAAGGTCATCTACAGATCCACAAAATGGCTGGGCCCGAAATTTTAACGATTAATCCACTTAAAGTCCCATACTTTGTCATCAAGTGCGTTAGTCTGAGTTTGAGAGGAATATTCTCTCTTATTATAGCCGCTATAGCAGAAGTCATAGCGCATATAGCTGCAAGATACAAGCTTAGTAAAGGAGCTCTTGAATATGAGTGGTGCCAAGTGAAATCGACTAAATGGTGACTTTTGCAGTGGATTTCGGAAGTTTTGTCGATCAAAGCCGTTTTGAGGAAAGAAATCTTTAGGTCGATAGGAATGCAAAACTATATGCAATTAGCTTTAAGAGCGCCACTCTACAGCATGTTCCGCAAACTTCAATCCCCAAGATTGTTCCCTGTTAACTATACTTTCTCAATAACTAATGTTTGCCAATCACGCTGTAAGACCTGTTTCATATGGAAGTTGTACCTAGAGAGACCCGAATTGCGTTTGAAGGAGTTGTCGATGTCGGAGTGGACACAAATATTTGAGAGCCTGGGTAAGTCACTATTTTGGGTGACAATTAGCGGTGGTGAACCGTATCTTAGAAGAGACCTTGTAGAAATCTGCAAGACTATCTGTGAGATAAACAAGCCGAGGATTATTAACATACCGACGAACGGGTTGCTTTCTGAGAGAATAGAGATATGGACTTCTAAGATCCTTGAAGCTTGTGCCGCAAATGGGACTGAGCTTGTTGTCAACTTATCATTAGATGGTATCGAAAGTTTTCACGATGAAATTCGTGGCGTCGAAGGAAATTGGGATGCTTCAATGAAAACATTGTTGGCATTGAAGGAGCTAAAAGAGAGGCACCGATGCTTGACTGTAGGTATTCACACCGTGATTAGCAAATATAATTTTGGCACATTACCAAATATAGTCGAGTGGCTTCTCGATAAGCTGGAGCCAGATCACTATATCATGGAAATAGCTGAAGAACGGGATGAGCTTTTCAACAAGGACAGCGACATAACTCCGAACTCGAAAGAGTTAAGAAGCTCGCTCCTCAAGGCAGCAAGGTTCTTGGAGCTTAGATCTAAAGGTATCCGAGGATTACCGAAGATAAGTTTGGCCTTCAGGCTGAGATACTACGAGTTGCTGCCCAAAATATTGGAAAGCACGAAGCAACTCGTACCTTGTATGGCTCTTTTCGCTTCATGCCACATAAGCCCGTACGGTGACCTATGGCCTTGTTGCATTTTAGGCTACGAAAGTACTGTAGGCAATTTGGCCGATTATAATTATAGCTTCGCGAAGTTATGGCGCTCCGCAAGAGCAGATAACATAAGGAAGAGAATTAGAAAAGGTATTTGTTCATGCCCATTAGCGAGTGCATCCTACACGAATCTGCTATTCAGTCCTATGGAGCTCACCCGAGCGCTTTTCAAGCTCAAGCACACATGAAATGCATATGAACGTTGCTTTATCAAATTCGCTCAGGTAAGCGCGTGGGAGGAGGGCGTATGCATAGCCACTGTTTCTCGTGTGTTATCAAAACAAGGCAAGTTGTGCCAAGCTAAAACCGTTCCTGTAGTTTGGGAAATTGTTGAATGAAGAAATTGTTGGAACAACAGATTGGCCTAGGGATGCAATGCCTCAACAAAGTTGTACACTTAATATAATGTCTGACTCAATATAGTCTAGATAGAAGAGTCAAATTGAAAAGTACTGGATCTATTCGAAATTTCTTCTTTTTTCTTCTTTTGCTCATTTTTCCTCTTTTGATTCGTTTCTTCTGGGCTTTTAGTCTTGCCGCGGTTCCTTTCTTGACTCCTGACGAGTTCATATATCCTTTCGCCGGTAAGCTTTACGTCCAGGGCTTGGCTTCTGGGAACTTCTCCGTTTTCAAGTTTAATGCTGAGCACCCTCCATTGTCTAAGCTAATTACTGCGCTGTTCACATTCTTGCTTGGGCCTTTTGGTTTCTCCGATATCGGCGCACTAAGGTTGCAAGGATGCTTTTTCTCCGCGCTCACCTGCCTCTTGGTGTATCTGATTGGTTCAAGGATTGATAGACGCATCGGCATACTTTCTTGGTTTCTCCTGTCTTTCGACCCTGTTTCTATCCGATTCGCTCTTGCTTCGCTTGACGTAACCTCTCTGTTCTTCACCTCCGCATCGATCCACGTGGTCCTAAGGGTTTATCCAAATTCTCGGAGGCTATACCTGCTTTCCGGGCTTATCCTTGGTTTGGCAACGCTTTGCAAGTATTCAGCCTTCCCGATAGTATTAGGCGCCCTTACGCTGATCCTTCTTGCTGAAAGGACTCCTTTCAGGTCAGCTGCGTTAAGGATATCGCTGGTCGCAGCCTTCTCCCTCGCGCTGTTGGTTTTGGGGAACCCCCTTTTCTGGCCCCCTCAGCTAATAGGCTTCTCAGGCTATGGCGCATTCCTTGAAGCCTCAAACAAATACTATGTTGGTCCCTGGGGCACGTACCTAACCCCCTTGGACTGGGTTGAACCGGTCTTAGAGGCGGGAAATACGCCTCTGGCAAGGTTCTACCTATCCATGTTCGGCCTGGGCTCTCTGATCTATCCGCTTCCGATATTTCAATCCTCATATCTCCCGTGGCTCTTCTTGGTTTCTCTGCTTCAGTCGGCAAGGCGAAAAGGTAAGCTTGAGGGGCTGAAGTCAAAAAGCCTACTATGGTTTTCAGCCGCATTCCTATTCTTCTGGCTTGTAGCAAAGTCTCAAGCTGAGCCATACTACTCCGTTTGGCTTCAACCTCCACTGGCCATATTCTCAGCCAACTCAATAGTAGACATATGGAGGAAAGTGAAACGATAGTTTCAGCAATAGCTCTTCCAGCCCTACTCCTTTCCGTCCTAGCCGCGGCTAGACTGATGGGAATCTCCAAGCGCACAGCATCGATCTTCATGACACTAAACGCAACAATTGGATTGGCAATTTTCTCTGCGCTAACAACTATTCCTCAGCTAAGCATTCAAGCACTGAACACCCTTAACCCAGAAGAGGTGGTTGTGATTATGCCGCTCATCTTCACGTTCGAACTCCTTTCAGGAACATATTTCGCGTCAAGGATTCTAGAGCTCGATTACCTGCTATTCCTAAAGCTAACCCTAGCCGCCTTGTCGCTTACATTAGCGATATCGGTTCCGCTGTGCCTACTAGCCTTACTTTTCAAGGCTTGAAGGCGGAAACCTCGAGTTCGAGAAGGGTATGATGCTGTTCTCAGAATCTTGGTTTCCAGTCCATTCTTTTTTATATAATTCCTTTTTATATCATTCCCAAATCTAGAGTGAAGAGCGATGGCAACGTCGGAACTGGAAGAAAAAGTCATGACTCTGCGCGAGGCTGCCGAACTTGTTCCGAATGGAGCTCACATCTCGCTCGGTGGCTTCACGACCCAACGCCATCCAATGGCATTTGTTCACGAGATGATTCGACAGCGCAAGCGAGACCTCCACGTTTATGGGCACTCCCCAGGTGGCGACTGGGATATTCTGATTGGGGCGGGCTGCGTCCGGAGGGTTGAACTCGCCTATGAGGCCGATGAGGCCTTCGCCCGCATTGGCCCCCGCTTCAGGGATGCGGTCGAGAAACGCCTGATAGAATGGGAGGACTACAGCAACTTTGGGATGGTGCAGCGGTTTGCAGCGGGCGCCATGGGGATCCCCTTCATCCCTACGCGGACCATGCTGGGATCAGACATGCTCAAGAAGGAGGGTTTCAGCCCTGAGCTTAGGAAGAGCGACCGGAAGATCGCTTCCAAGAAGTTTTCAGCAATGGAATGCCCGTTCACTGGAGACAAAGTTGTCCTCATCCCCGCAATACAACCTGACGTAACTATCATTCATGCCCAAATTGTCGATGCCCAAGGGACTGTCAGGATTTACGGGCAGAACTTTGGCGACGAGCAGCAGGCAAAGGCTGCCAAGAAGCTTATCGTCACCTGCGAGGAGGTTGTGCGGTCGAAGCAGCTGCGCGAGTTCCCTGAGCACAACTGCATACCGTTTTTCCGCGTCAACGCCATTGTCAAGGTTCCGTACGGCGCCCACCCTTACGCATGTTACCGATACTACGACTACGATCCAGATTTCCTGTGGCTGTATCACGAGAAAGCGACGAATGATGACTCCTTCAAAGAATTTCTTGATGAATACATTTACGGTGACAATGACTGGGAGGAATACCTAGAGAAAATTGGCGGTGAAAAGAAGCTGAAGATGCTCAAGGCCGACAAGAAGCTAGGATACGCACCCAAGCTCAAGCGGAGGTAGGATGATGAAGAAGAAATACGCGAAAAAGTACACGTTGACGGAACTTATGGCAGTGGCTGCAGCGCGGGAAATCAACGACCGGGAAATCGTTTTTGCAGGAACTGGTCTGCCAATGCTCGGGGCGATGCTCGCTCAGCATACTAACGCCCCAAACTGCGTCATCGTCTTCGAGGCAGGGGCGGTTGACTGCAAGCTCGCCCATCTCCCTATGTCTGTAGGGGACCCGCGCACGATGCGATTTGCCTCGACAGCGACGGGCCTCTTCGATGTTTTTTCCACTGTCCTGCAGCGAGGATTCATCGATGTCGGATTTCTAGGAGGGGCACAGGTTGACATGTATGGG
>Ga0209725_1000939_pt1 | contig 17220 bp, 14 predicted proteins | sample I18A1metaG_FD_184145 | JGI IMG/M metagenome (GOLD analysis project Ga0209725, IMG submission 184145) | Lake sediment bacterial and archeal communities from Gulf of Boni, Indonesia to study Microbial Dark Matter (Phase II) - ​I18A1 metaG... | ecosystem: Environmental > Aquatic > Freshwater > Lake... | reverse complement strand
AAGGCTACAATGTTAGAGATCAACCTGGTTACGATTGCCATGGTCTACCAATAGAGGTGATGGTGGAGGAGCGCCTAGGAGTAAAGACGAAGAAGGAGATAGAGGAGAGAATCAAGATTGCAAGTTTCATAGAGAAGTGCAAACAATACGCTAAGGAGAACCTTGAGATACAGACAACAACCTTTAGAAACCTAGGCATATGGATGGATTGGGGCAGCCCCTACGTAACGTTCGAAAACGAATATATAGAATCTGTCTGGTGGACGATAAAGAGGGCTGAAGAAAGAGGCCTGCTTCAGAAAGGCTTGAAAGTCGTACATTGGTGCCCTCGATGTGAAACCGCTCTTGCAGGCTATGAAGTCACGGACGAGTACAGACTTGTGAAGGACCACTCAATATACGTTAAATTTCCGATAGTAGGGAAGGAAAAAGAGTATATCTTGATATGGACGACTACGCCTTGGACCCTGCCGGCTAATGTGGCCATTATGGTGAACCCTGAGGCCACCTATGTACGGGCAGAAGCAGATGATGAGATTTACATCTTGGCCGAAGCGAGGTCCAGATTTGTTTTCGAAGAGACAGGAAGACCTTACAAGATCCTTGAGAGATTCAGCGGCCGAGAACTTGAAGGACTAAGATACAATCCACCTTTGCGAGATTATGTACTGATACAATCGCAGTTGAAAGATGCCTACAAGGTCGTCTTAAGCAGAGAATATGTGTCGATGGAGGAAGGAACTGGATGCGTGCACTCTGCGCCAGGTCACGGTGAAGAAGATTTCGAAGTTGGGCTGAAATACAGCCTGCCGGTAGTCTGCCCAGTAGACTCCAAAGGCGCCTTCACCTCCGAAGCTGGAAAATACGCTGGGATGTACGTAGTGGAAGCTAACGGAGCGATTCTTGCTGACCTGAAGAATAAAGGACTGCTACTGGCCGAGACGTTGATCGAGCATACTTATCCCCATTGTTGGCGTTGCAAGACGCCGTTAATACTGAGAGCAACTGAGCAATGGTTTCTCAAAATCACCGAACTCAAAGAGAAACTTTTGGAAACGAACGAGAAAATCATGTGGGTGCCGGATTGGGCTGGAAAGAGAAGATTCCGAGATTGGCTACTAGGTGTTAGAGACTGGGTTATCTCAAGGCAGAGATATTGGGGAGCCCCACTACCAGTCTGGATTTGTGAGGACTGCGAGAAGAGAATAGTTGTAGGAGGCGTAGAAGAATTGACTCAGAGAGCGATCAACCTGCCGAGTCATCTAGATCTTCATCGACAATGCGTCGACGCAATCGAGTTGAGATGCGACTGTGGGATGAAGATGAAGAGAGTGCCTGACATAGTAGACGTTTGGATAGATTCAGGAATAGCGTCATGGGCCTCCCTTGGATTCCCTAGGAATAAGAACTGGTTCGAAAAATGGTGGCCAGCCGACTTCATAACAGAGGCGCATGATCAAACACGTGGGTGGTTCTACTCTCAACTAGGAGCAGGTCTCGTGGCGTTTGGCGAAAGCCCCTACAAGTCTGTGTTAATGCACGGCCACACACTAGATGCTCAAGGCGAAAGGATGAGCAAGTCCCGTGGTAACTTCGTCTCTCCCGAGGACGTTGTGGCAAAATACGGTAGAGATGCGCTCAGGCTATATGAAACTCAGTCTACTGTCTGGGATGACTTTAGATTCTCGTGGGAGACTGTACAAGATACATGGAGAGTTCTACAAGTAGTGTGGAACGCCTTCGCCTTCGCAAGCCTATACATGAACTTAGACGGCTTTACCCCGGAAAAGTGGCCGATTCAAAAGACATGGAAGCACATGCGACCTGAAGACAAGTGGCTAGTCTCGAAGACAGAAAGCCTCAAGCTCCTCGTTACAAGAGAAATGGAGGCGCTGAACATTCACTTGCCTGCGCGCGCACTGACCCAGTACGCCCTTGAAGATCTGAGCCGCTGGTACATCAAACTCGTCAGAAGAAGATTTTGGTTAGAAAAAGAGAGCCGAGACAAAATGGCTGCATACTCAGTATTATACTATGCACTGAAGAATTGGCTCGTTCTAAGCGCTCCATTCATTCCACTCATGACGGAGAAACTCTATCAAGCAATGATAAGACCCGCTGAAAGGAATGCTCCTCAGAGTGTTCACATGGAACCGTATCCTGTGCCGAACATGCAACTCGTCAACCCAATGTTGGAGGAAGAGATGGAAGTAGTCAAGGAAGTGGTAGGAGCTACAGCGAGCGCAAGACAGACACTCAAAATAAAGCTCAGGCAGCCGGTCCATAGAGCCCTCGCAGTCACAGACAACCCAGTAGTTAAGAAAGCCATAGAAGATCTACAGAGAGTAGTCTTCGAGCAAGCGAACGCAAAGAAACTCCAATTTATTAGCATCGACGAAGAAGAGAGATTGAAAGAGATAACTGCGAAACCAAAGTACGAAGCTATTGGACCTGTATTCAAGGCAGAAACCAAGAGAATAGTCAATGCCATTCAGAGCTCTGAAGGAAGGGAAATCTCAGAGAGCTTCAAGAAGAATGGTTTCTACACGCTGTCGATCGATGGAAGAGATTTTAAGATAACTTCTGAAATGGTTTCATTTAAAGAAGAGATGCCTGAAGACTTCGCTGTCGGAACATTCAGCCAAGGGAGAGTGTACATAGACGCAAGAATCCCCCCTGCTCTTATGCAGGAAGGCCTTGTCAGAGATGTTGTCAGAAGACTGCAGGAAATGAGAAGAGAGATGAACCTTCCTGTGGATGCATACGTGGACGCGGTCATCGTGGCGCCCTATGAAAAAAATAGGAAATGGCTTGAAAAAAGTAGAAACTACATAAAGGAAGAAGCTAGGGCGAAACATTTGCTTCTATTGAAGGCAGGACAGAAGGTAGCGAAGATGGACTTCAAAAAGACTTGGATCATAAATAATGATCAATATGAAATGGGTATGAGGCTCATCAAAAGGAAACCCTAACTTTGAAGAGCCTAGGATTTATCGTGAATCCTATTGCTGGCATGGGTGGAGCTGTCGGTCTAAAAGGAACAAACGGGCAAGACGTTCTGGAGAAAGCAATTAGGCTGGGAGCTGTTCCAAAAGCGCCTGAAAGAGCTCGACGATTCCTCAGAGGAATCGCGTCATTCAAGCATTCGGTACGTATATACACATGTGCCGGAATCATGGGGCAAAGCGAATGCGTTGATGAGGAAATAGTTCCATTTGAGGTCATAGGAACAGCAAAGGAAAGAACAGGCCCGGAAGACACGAAGAAAGCAGCTATTGAGATGCATCACAGAGGAGTTGCCCTCTTAGTATTTTGCGGTGGCGATGGAACGGCCAAGGACATAATGGATGCCATAGATATGACCGTCGCGGTTCTAGGCGTTCCAGCAGGGGTTAAAGTTCACAGTTCTGTCTTTGCGATAAATCCAGTAGAGGCCGCGAGAATTGTGCTTGCTTTCCTCCGCGATGAGTTGCCAACCAAAGAGATGGAAGTTATGGACATAGATGAGGATGCGTTTCGAGAAGGCCGTCTTTCCGCAGAGCTTTATGGATATCTGCTTACACCCTTTGAAGAATCCTTGATGCAAGGGATGAAGATTTCAAGCTTGCAGACCGAGAACGAGATTGAAGCTCAAAGAGCGATAGCCAAACGGGTTATTGAAGAGATGGAGGAAAACTGCTGCTACATCGTAGGTCCAGGAACTACAAACAGGACCTTGCTGGAGACCTTGGGACTGAAAAAGACGCTGCTCGGCGTAGACGTCATTAAGAATAGGAGTGTTATTACTGAGGACGTCAATGAGCGACAGTTACTTCAACTGATCGAGAAAGAAGATGCTAAGATCATTGTGACTCCTATCGGAGGACAAGGCTACATATTCGGTAGGGGAAACCAGCAGATAAGCTCCGCCGTGATTAGGAAAATTGGGAAAGATAACATCATAGTCATAGCTACAAAGAACAAGCTCTACGCGTTGACTCAGAAAAGGCTACTAATCGACACAGGCGACAGTACATTGGACGCTCAGCTCAGGGGCTATACTAGAGTGATAACTGGATACAAAGAAGAAACTATAGTGAAAGTCGAGTGAATTCGATTCATACATAACCGGTTCCGAAGATGCTGTACAATCCTAAACTTTTTCCGAAGCCCAGCTAGAACCCTATCTGCAGTGGACCCTTGCTCTCGTCGATATCGCCCGAGATCACGATCTGCCATGAGATAATCTAGTTCTACCATAAATCTGAGTATCAAAGAAAGGAAATTTGACAACATGCGCTTTCGCAAACCTATCGCGAATCTTGATCATCAAGACTTCTCCTTCACTCAAGAACTCCGGAGGAACATAACCCATCGCGATTCCCACTCCGACTGTTGGAGACAAAGTGCCGCTCGTAACTTTCCCGATGACCATTTTATCCTTTAAGATTTCGCATCCTGCTCGTGGTATACCTTTGTCTATCATCTTCAGTCCGATACGAATACGTTTGACACCCTCGCTCTTCTGCTTGACAAGCGCTTCTTTGCCGACAAAATCCTTCTTCTCGAGCTTCACTGTAAAACCCAACCGCGCTTCGAATGGGGTCACTGCCTCATCCATATCGTTCCCGTAAAGGCACATCGCAGCTTCAAGACGAAGGACATCTCGGGCACCTAGCCCACAGGGCTCTATTCCAAACGCCTTCCCGGCATCAAGCATAGCGTTCCAGGCCTCTAGAGCCAACCGAGGATTACTCACCGGAGAGTCCCACACGAAGATCTCGAAGCCGTCCTCTCCAGTATACCCCGTCCTAGAAGTGAGACATTTCAAACCGCTCAGTTCTATCCATCGGCAGCCGAACCGCAGGATCTCAGAGAGCTTCTCAGGACAAAGTTTGGATAACGTTGATTCAGCGCTGGGCCCTTGCAGAGCTAGCATCGCTACGTCATTCGAAATGTCTTTGACCTCAACTCCATAGCTGGTCGCGTTCTGTTGAAGCCATGAGAAGTCTTTCTCACGGTTGCTCGCGTTGTACACCATCAGAAATAAGTCGTGTTCAAGCCTCAGAATAACTACATCATCCTTGATTCCGCCTTGGGGATTGCAGATGAGTGAGTAGTGCCCTCCAAACCTACCGAGGGAAGCTACATTATTGGTTGATACATAGTTCAAGAAAGGTTCAGCATTCTCACCTGAAATTAGAGCTCTACCCATATGTGAGACATCAAACAAGCCCACGCCATTTCTGACAGCCATGCATTCAGCGTTTATTCCTCTGTACCATGCCGGCAACTTGAATCCAGCAAACTCTATTATATGTCCAAACTTCTCATGAAATTCAATAATATGTGTGCTTGCTGCTACCACAACTAGACCAGCTACCAGTTACAGTAACAGCTATTTTATAACTCATAGGTTTATAACGATTCACCGAGACCTAAGCCGAACCGGAGCGATCTTCCGCATCACTTTTCTGCTACTGGAATTATCTTTATCGTTTCAGTATCAAAATTCAGCCTCTTTCTACACTTTGGACAAACGCCGCTGTACCTTTGTATTATCTCAGTTGGCGATTCAAGTTCGATGCCACTATAGAGGAGTGCTCCGCAATTCCCACAGGTTATACGTTGAGGCAAATCATCACCACGATACACTGGAGAGTATACGAAATGACCAAAACATATTAAAACATTTTTAGAGTCCTTTCTTCTCAGACAGGGTGATGCGGAAAACTGTTTTTCAGGCAAAAACGTCCCAAGGAAAATTTAGACCCGCCGCCTACATACAGGCTCACACGCAAGAACATGTCAAAAAAACCGGTGAAAGTAATCATATTTTACCGAGGGGCCAAACACTAGGAATCAAACTTTTCCCTAGCACCTGGACCGTGAGAGATCAAACCTGAAAAATGAAAGTAATCCATGAAGCCTATTTAAACCCATAAACACGGCAACAAAACATATTTTAACTTTCTTCATCAATAGACTTGGAGGCTACAGAGCGCTGACGCCTATTGAGCAGAACAACGACTCGATTGAGCCGATTGAAGTGGAGAATCAGTAGATTCTTCACGAATTTGGCGTACAGGTTTAGGATACTTCGTCTACCCAGCACCAGAGCTATGAAACCGTCGACCACAATAGCAACACTTGCGATGATGGGGTTCGCGATATTCCTGCTCGCCGGAGGAGTCTACGATGCACTGGAAGCCATGGCAGGCACAGCCATAGCGATCTTGGAGCAGAGAGGCGGCGGATGGACATTCATCTACCCGGGGGATATACATAGACAAACAACTTCTGAGAGCCTAGTAGCTGGATTGCTATACTTCGTTGGGATGGCTGGATTATATATGCTCCTTAGGAGCACGAGGCTCGCGTATAGACCAAGACAGGCATATCTGCTCCTCATACTGGGACTTCTTCTGACTGGGATGACCGTGTACTACATCACGTCCCTACTTACGGGAAAGACAGGCGGAGCTTGAGGTTCTACCAGAACGTATTCTTCAGCTTCAACACGTACGCTAGAGCATTTGTGAAGATATGGAACGGAGGAGTTACCAGGATGAGAATGAATACCGCTCCCAAAGTGAGATTATAAACCGGATATGCGAAAAGCAGAGCACCAAAGATGAAATCCAGTTGATCCATTAAAGGCAGAGGAAATCCGGGGGCCAGCTTCAACCTCCTCTTTATGAACGCCCCGAAAAGATCGCCAGAGAGAGATCCAAGTGATACTGAAATTCCGACAAGCGCAAATCCCTTGATTAGAATGAAATCTTCCATGATCGCTGCAAGCGAACCGCATATGAGTCCGCTAAGAAATCCTTTAATCGTCTTGTTCGTTCCGAAGATTCTTTCTCCGTCTATGAACTTCCTCCCGAAGTCGATTGACTTGCCCCCACCGAAGACTGTCGGAATCGAGTTCGCGATGTACGCTGGTATCATGAAGTAGATAGCAAGTATCAAATCGTTGACCGTTATCATCGTGTCCATATCTATTTGACAACTCTTGGTGTTCTAATCAAGATTCGACCTCGTCCAAACCTTTCTCGGTTAATGTATAGTAACATCGCGCCATCTCCTCGGCAGGGGAACGGGGATGCCCGAATATCGCTTCTTTCACATCGGCTTTCCCAGTAGGCTTGAGAAACAGCTTTACTTTGGGCCAATGGAATAGGATTCTTCTGGCAACCGGTTCGATTCTCCAACCTTGCACGTCCATCGAACTGTGCACTTGGCTAGTCAAAATCACGCATAGATTGCGTCTCAAGGCGATTTCAGCTAGATAAGCTATTTGCCTATTCAATTCTCTATTCAATGTAAACGTTCTTTCCGCTGACCCTAATGATGCCCTATACAATGAAGTGACCGTATCAACTATGATTAACTTCGTTACTTTAGTCAAATAGTTCGCAAGATCTTCAATAACAGAAGACTGCTCTGAAAAAGTTTCGGGCAGGAATAAGATAATCCTACGCCCCAATTCGGCGGCGTCTGAGGGAGCCACTTGGGATAGACGCTGATGCGAAAAGGATTGATCAGCGTCAACGTAAATAACCTTGAAACCCTTCCTTGCACATTCGACGGAGGTTTGGATGGCTAGAGTTGTCTTACCGGTAGCTGCTTCACCATAAACCAAGCTGACACAGTCAACCGGAAATCCGCCATTAAGCAGTCTATTAATCGATGAGCATCCAGTCGAAATGTGATGCAGCTTGTCTACCAATGGCGTACCCGCCAGAGAATATTTCATTAGATACGGTTTAAGATTATGTTAAGTCAACTTCATGTTCAGCGTGAAAAGCATTGCGGGCTCTGAAAGTCAGCTCAGGAAAGACATTGCTGATCTCCGGCCCCGCATCCGCGATGCTCGTTGAGGGGGCAGCAACTGTCTTAGGAGCCTCTGTTGAAAGTGGGAAGAGAATTGTTGTCGCAGAGGGGAAACAGGTACCCATATTCATATCTGAAGACTCTTTTTTTGACTGCTCATTTGGCGAATATGCAAGCCACGTGGAAGTTAACGGCAATACCGTTCCATTTTCATGGAGAGAAGCAGCTGATGCTATTTTAGAATTAGATGGCCCCAAGACTATCGTGATCGGCGGCATAGATACAGGAAAGAGCACTTTCTGCACATACCTAGCTAATTTGACCATTGCGAGCAGAAGGGACATATGGGTTCTCGACGCAGATATAGGTCAATCAGACCTCGGACCTCCTACAACTATCGGCTTGGGACTTGCCAACGAGTATCTAACGAACCTTTCATCGATCAAAGCAGATAGAATGTTCTTTGTTGGATATACAAGCCCGAGCTCGGTGACTGAAAAAGTAATCTTCGGAATTAGTAAACTCGCTTCTCACGCATACCCTCCACCTCTAGTGATAAACACAGACGGGTGGGTAGCGGATGATCAAGCAGCTAGTTACAAGGTCAAGATGATAAATGAACTTGCCCCAGATATTGTAGTAGGAATCGAGCGCGAACACGAAGTAGACGCTATCCTAGATTCTGTCAGTGTTGTGTCAATCAGAATACAGCCGCCTGACTTCGTAAAGCCAAGAAGCAGAGAACAGCGCAAACGGTTGAGAGAAAACAGCTATCGGCGATTCTTGACGAATGCCAAGACTATCACTCTTCCTATCGATATGGTGAAGACTGCGGGTGGAACAGGGTTACAGAATCATGAAAATCTTGTTGCCGGACTGCTGGACCGCGACGGATTCCTTCTCAGCATCGGAATACTGAAAGAAATTGACAACAAGAGAAGATCGGCAAAGGTCTACTCGCCAGAAATTAGCGAATTGGCTTCTGTGGAGATCGGAGCAGTTCGAATTTCGGAAAGCGGAAAGGAAATAACTGAACAAGAAATTTAAGCCTCCGTCACTGTCTGCAAAATGAATTGCAAAGAATTTTAGGTAACATTCTTCATTCGTTGATTGAGCACCAGGGGGCTGCTTGGAAGTAGCGCCCGGGTTCAGAGGTGAATGTGTTGGAGACTTTGGTATTGAGAGAGGAGGACGTGAAACAGTTACTCAATATGAATGAAGTTCTGAATGCTGTAGAGCAAGTTTTCAAGGAAAAGGCTTTAGGTAGAGTTCAGATGCCGCCAAAGATGTACCTCTATTTCGAATCATTCAATGGCGACTTGAGAGTTATGCCTTCCTATGTTGAGACTTTTGGCATATCAGCCGTCAAGGTTGTCAATGTGCATCCTGACAATAGGCGCTACAATCTACCGACAGTCATGGCAACGATAACCTTAGTGGACCCTAAGACTGGATCGCCTTTGGCCATTATGGGCGGAACCTGGATCACGGCGATGAGGACTGGTGCCGCTAGTGGTGTTGCTGTAAGGCACCTTAGCAGAAAAGGGTCGAGCAAACTCGCTCTGATTGGAGCAGGAGTTCAAGCCATTACGCAGATGATGGCCATGGCTCAGGTTATGAAGCTGGAGGAAGTGAAAGTCTACGACATAGTTGATGGCGTGAAGATCAACTTCGTAAAGAGGATGTCCTCCGAATACCCAGACATCAAGATGTCTGCAGCAGGAAGTATTCAAGAAGCGGTTGAAGATACGGATGTTGTCGTTACTCTCACGCCATCGAGAAAACCCATAGTTAAGAATGATTGGATAAAACATGGAACGCACATCGGCGCTATAGGAGCAGATGCTCCTGGAAAAGAGGAGTTGGAGCCAGCTATACTTCAAAGAGCTAAGATCGTTGTCGATGATCTCGAGCAATCACGCCATAGCGGCGAGATAAATGTCCCTCTCGAAAAGGGCATAATCTCTATGAAAAAGATCTACGGAGAGTTAGGGGAAATTGTAGCAGGAAAGAAGGCTGGCAGAGCCTCCGACGAAGAGATAACAATCTTCGATTCAACAGGACTGGCCATACAGGATGCAGTGACAGCGAAACTCGCTTATGAAAAGGCTCTCAAAGCAGGCCTAGGTGTCAGACTCAATTTGGCGATATGACCCTGAAAGAATAACGAAACCGTCTCAATTGCTACGTCTTGAGTTATAGCGGTCAAACCAGCTCACTTACATCTAATAGGTTGACGAATGACAAAGCATTTTAGGCTCATGGCTCAATGTCGTTAATTAATTGTGCGAGGTAATGTTCTAATGTCTCGGGAATTATCATATTCAAAAGCAATGTCAAATTTGGGGACTGAAACAGCCTTCGAAATTCTAGCCATGGCGAAAGAACTTGAGAAGAAGGGCGCCAAAGTCGTCCATATGGAGATAGGCGAGCCGGATTTTGATACACCAGAGCACATCAAGGAAGCTGCAGTGAAAGCTCTAAGAGCAGGATACACGCATTACACGCCAGCTCCAGGAATCCTCGAGCTTAGGCAAGCGATCGCAGAGAAAGTTTCGAAAGAAAGAGGAATCGACGTTGATCCAAATCGGGAGGTCATTGTTATGCCCGGTGCCAAGCCAGGCCTCTTCACAGGAATCTTGTCAACAGTCAACCCTGGCGAAGAAGTTCTTCTTCCAGATCCCGCTTTTCCAATATATAGGTCGGTCGTTGAATTCATCGGAGCAGTAGCTGTCTCCATCCCGTTGAAAGAAGAGAAGAACTTCAGAATGGACCCAGAAGATGTTAGAAGAAAGGTCACAGCGAAGAGCAAGATGCTGATCCTCAACTCACCCCACAATCCATGCGGATCGACTCTGCTGAAAAGTGATATCGAAGCGCTGGCTGAAATCGCTAGGGAGAACAATCTGTGGGTGATGTCTGATGAAGTGTACTCCAAGATAATCTACGAGGGAAGCCATCACAGCATCGCTTCCGAGCCTAGCATGAAGGAGAGGACGATACTGATTGACGGCTTCTCGAAGACCTATGCCATGACCGGCTGGAGACTGGGCTATGCAATCGGTCCTGCACAGGTCATCGCTCACATGGTCAAACTCCAGATAAATTATGCGTCATGTGCTGCAGCGTTCACTCAGATGGCTGCGATCGAAGCTCTAAAAGGGCCTCAAGACGCCACGAGGAAGATGGTTGAGGAATTCGATAGACGAAGGAAAACAGTTGTTTCAGGACTCAACTCAATTAAAGGAATGTCATGTAAGATGCCGGGCGGCGCTTTCTACGTCTTCCCGAACGTGAAGAAACTGGGTTTGAACACGAGAGATATAATGATGAAGATTTTGAATCAAGGGTATGTGGCTACCCTTCATGGCGAGGCTTTCGGCCCAGCGGGTGCAGGCTACTTGAGACTATCCTACGCGACAAGCTTGGAAAACATAAAGGAAGGCCTGAGCCGGATCAAACAAGTAGTCGAAAAATTGTGAACAGAACCGCTCTATATTCCCGCGTACAACCTATCAGCAAGGAAGCTTGGCAGAGAGCTCTGCAATATCTTACTGGCTGCTGAGTCTATATCGTACTCGACCCTCTTTATCGCGTAAGAAAGGTTGTCGCCTGAAATTTCTATGATGGCGTAACTTGCTCTAGGATCACCATCTCGAGGCTGCCCAACGCCTCCAGGATTTATCAGTAGTTTTGTGTCTATGCGCGCATCAAATGCGATATGTGTATGTCCCAAGAGAAGAATATTTGTTTCAGCCATTTCAAGCAGATTTTTCAGAATGAAGCTAGGTATCCCTGGGTATATGTACTCGTTGAGAGGATCTCTTGGACTGCCATGATACGCTTTAAGCGTTACTTGGTTTGCAACGAATGTAGAAGAGTATGGCAAGTTGGAGAGATACTTCATATTCTCAGTCGTCAATCGCTTTCTCGTCCATTCTATAGCTTTGACCGCATGATGTACAAAGTCTGAAGTATCGCCTGTAACTGTTGCGTAGTCATGATTTCCAGCAATAATGACTTGAGGCTTCATCATCCTAATTGTCTCAACCACTTCATTCGGTTCAGCGCCGTATCCTACGAGATCTCCTAGGCAGATGAGCGCGTCGTAATCGCGAATGGTCTCCAGAACTGCTGTTAATGCGTCGTTATTTGAGTGTATATCAGAGATCACAGTTATTCTCATTCGCTTCAACCTTTATCGCCATTTAGGAGATTTCATTTCTTCCGAATGAGTTTACACTCCTCTTTCCCTTAAGTGAAAGCAGCTCCGATAGAAAAGATTGTTTAATCTGAATGTCAATAATGTTTCTGAGATGTTGACTAGAGTTAGAGGTTTTGCAATTGGCTTTTCAAGAGACTCAGCTAGAAAGGGACGGCATTGTCTTTCGTTTGAAGCTACTTGATCTCGAGAACGCTGTCGTTGCATTCTTCTATGAGGGGCCGATGCGATTAGGGACATTAGCTTTTGCTCTTCCTAGATTGACGGAAACGGCTGCGACTACATCATCAATTCTGTTAGGCGGAAAGTACTTGATAATAACTCGATCTCTTGCTGAAAGGGTAGCAGTACTCCTCAAGAAGATGAGTTTGGTTTCAGTGTACACGAGCCTCCAAGAGGCAGAGGCCTTTAGAATATTCCTCAAACTTCTGGACGATGCCATATCTCAAAGAAAACCATCTCGCTAATATGAAACTTGATCGTGCAGCTGAGGCTTCCCAAAGACAGCTTCCGAAGCCTTCATTACGTCATTTCGATAGCTTTCCTTCGTGTACACTCGAATAACATTCATAAAGACTTTGAGCACATCGACTATTTTTGACAGTTCCGTGAGGCGCTGTGAGACTTTCTCTCCAGATTTCGTTTTAAGGAAAACAGGTATGTCCATGGGCTCGATTTCAATCGCGTGATGATATGGTACTGACGGCAGAGAAGGGACATCGATGCTCACATCTTCGGAAGAGACTTTCGCTTTGGTCGCTATTTCTTCTTCAATTTGCTTCCTAACAGCTTCATGCGTAAGCACGCTGGTGAAAAGTTCATCTTTCACGAAGAAGGTTCGCTCATAAGCGCATTTTAACAGCTTTCTCTGCTCGATATTTTCCATTATTCCTCTAGATTTCTTGCATCGCTTCAGTATTGACCATACGAGGTAGTCATCTAAGGCCAGATATGTCTCAGGCGTCTTGATCCGCTCGATATCCAACTCATCCTTAGCTTGTTCTAGAGCTTTGAGTATCATTATCTGAACCGCTCGAGCAGCTCTATGGAAATAGATAGCTCGAAAAGATTCCAAGCGCGCGAGAAGGAACGTCTCGAGGGTTGGGATTGCCGTGACATCTACAGCGAGGTTTCCGTCAAGAATGTCCATTGTATATATCAAGCGAAAGATATCTACATAGCCGTATCCAGCGCCCGTGTGGTAGGAATCTCTAACGATAAAATCCATCTTATCGACATCAACTGAACTTCTAATTATCTGATCCAGAAACAGGCGCTCAGGGTCGCCGAGTCTCCCTACGGCAAGCTTACCGATTTCGCTAGGGTCAAAACCCTCGGCCCTAAGCACCGATGAGAGTTCAGACTCGGATATGATCCAGAATGTCATGTCCTCATGCGTTTTCCCCAAATATTTCGCCAGTAGAGGCTCGAAAAGATGTGAGAAAGGCGCATGGCCCACATCATGAAGAAGAGCTGCCAATTTTATTCTTTGTATTTCTTGATTGCTCAAATCTATTGGAATGCTCTGAGCTAGAATTCCTGCAAGATACATCGTTCCCAGAACGTGTTCGAAACGTGTATGATTGGCTGCGGGATAAGCGTACTCAGCTCCAGAAAGTTGTCGTATTCTTCTTAACCGTTGAACCGGCTGTGTGTCTATTATTCTCCTCTCAATATCGGTAATGCGAATGTATCCATACAACGGATCTTTTATAAAACCCCAATACTGAGAACTCATACATCTCGCCTAGTCGGATCTAACAGATCTTGTTATCATTCTATATGCCTTCTACATGCAAAAGATTGCACATAAGCCTTTACTGAGGAGTCAAACCAGTTTACAGTATCCAATCTGTTTTTAACCTAGAGATTATTCCTTATTTTGAGTTGGCTATGGACGACTTGGAACTGGCAGAAAGTGAGCTGAAGTCTAGGAAAATAAATCTTGTTGTTGTTAAGAATGGCGCGGTTCTATATCAAAGTACAGCCTCTGGCATGAGAGGCCTCCTCCAAGCCATAGACGAGTATGATGGAGAACTTGCTGGAACAGCGGTAGCTGATAAGATTGTTGGACGTGCCGCTGCGATGCTTTGCGTCTATTCCGAGGTTAGATCTGTTTTTGCAATAACTATGACTGAAGGCGCTCTAAAACTTCTGACGAAGAACCGAGTCGCCCATAAGTTCGAAAAATATGTTCGTAGACTGATGAACAGTCAAGGCACGGATGTCTGTCCCTTTGAAAGAGCGATCAGAGACATCGACGACCCTGAAGAAGCTTTCAAAACGTTGAGATCCCTCGTCATATGAGATCTCACCGCTTCTTAGAGCCTTGGAGAACTCTACGGGTGCTGAATCATTTTTTATACGAGGCGGTCTTTAAGGGATATCGAACCAAGGATGAAGAATCTTGAGCGGTAGTTCTGATGGTGTTTTCATAGTCATCGATGGAATTGACGGTTGCGGGAAGACGTTGCACTCAAGATCTCTATGCGTGGATTTACGCAAGATGAATTATGATGTAAGATATACTGCTGAGCCGAGCCAAGGATTCATCGGCAGGTTCATTAGGCAGAAGATCCTTTTGGAACAGAAGATTCCGCCGGAAACCGAGGTTCTTCTTTTTGCGGCAGACCGTTTCTTGCATCTTCAGCGTGAAGTTCTTCCTCTCTTAAAGGCTGGAAAAACAGTTGTTTCAGACCGCTACTTCTACGCTTCGTTGGCATATCAAGGCGCGCAAGGTGTGAGTTTGGACTGGATCAGAAAGGTCAACTATTTCGCTCTAAAACCTGACGTTGCAATTTATCTAGATGTTCCCGCTGAGGTAGGGCTGTCTAGGATCAGACGACAGAGGACTGTCTTAGAGAAATTTGAGCTTCAAAAACGAGTGAGGCAAATCTATCTTCAACTTGTAGAGGAGGGAGAACTCTCCATAATCGATGCGACAAAACCGATCTCCAACGTGAAGAGAGAAGTTCTGTCTCTAGCTCTTGAGGCGATCAGGAAGAAGTTGGAAAAGGATAGGTCTCAAGAGAGTTAAACCGCTCTCATTTTCTCGATCCTAAGTCGGCGCTCATTTCTCTTTCCCAATTCGTCGTTGATTCTCTTAACTAGCATTGTTATTACTTCATCAGGGTTGAACCGTCGTATACCTTTCTCATGAAACAGTTGAATTTCCATCTGATCTTCTAAGAAGAGATGCCGCACAAAATACTTGTCACAGTGCAAAGAGTGTCTCATATCGTCTTTGATTCTATACCTAATGGTTAAGGAATAGTCGAATGTCGAGAGTTCACCTCGAGCCCTCAGATACTCAATTATCCTTCTTTTCATAGGAGGATTTAGACTCCTAAAACTCGATCCCACAGCTACTCTCACTTCAAATCTAGTCTCTCCTAGAAAGTAGCCGGACCTGTCAGCAACACTCAGCATCATTTCAATCTTTTCTATATTCATCTTAGAAATAGCCTGTACAATGCATTCCTGAAGAACCGTCACGTTCACATCATGTGTCAGTATGGCATGGCCGTGAATTAGACTCGGAAAACTCGGGCAGATTCCGAGAGAAGTCGGTATTCTTTCTACAGCACTCTCTGACGACATGCTTCTAACCGAAACTAGGCTTCCACCTTAGTTATATCGGCTGCTTTGCTATGCCAAAGCCGATTGCGATTCTCGTTATTAAGGAACCAAAAGCGAACCAATTCTGTTCTAGATCAGCTGGGGCGAAGATTCAAGATTGCGACAATTATCATAGCTCCTACCGCAACGATATAAATGGGGTTGCTTGAACCTCCTGTCAGACTATTGATGAGGAGCACAAGTATTCCAAAGATGAGGGGGCTAAGCCCAAGTAGCCCTTCCTTCACCCATGACAATTCTGATCAGATCTGCGAACTGGTTTAGGCTGTATTTATGAGTTGCGCCTGCGTTTATCTCTAGAACGGCCTGCTTGATTTATGTTTCTTAGAATAGTAGATAACGCAGAGGATTGCATTAAAGGGTTCTCTCCAAAGTAAGAATGCTCAGAGACACTCAATCCCCGACTCGAGGGTCAATGGCATGTGAATGAAATGAAGGTTGAGTTTGAGGTATCTAGAACTGGTCATGGAATGCTATAGACTGGGATTGCTACATGAAAAACTCTATATAGATGCGGAAAAGCTATGTCATCTTGGAAATTTTGGTGATGGACATGTCCGAAAAGAAAGAGACGGGAGAAAAAGTAACTAGACGGGGTTACATGAAGTATGTCGGCGGTATCGTCGTCGTTGCGGTTGTTGCTGCTGCTGGCTACGGGATTTACGAGGCAACGAAGCCTCCTCCAACGAAGCCTTCACCTACGGGTCCTGTTTCTGGAGCTACTGTTTCAGAGAGAGCTATCAATGGGGTGAAGGAGCTAGTCGATGCTGGCGTTGTGCCTAAAGGTGCTACGGTAAAGCTGTTGCATGTAGCTGGTTCTAAGAACAATTTTGAGCCTTTCTTGGCAGACTGGGAGGCGAAGACTGGAACGAAGGTTGAATTGGTTACAGTCGGCAGTGAACCAGATGTATATACGAAGGCGATGGCTGAAGCAACAGCCAAGACAGGAGAGTATGACACAGTCACTGTCTTCAGCACATGGATGGGCGATGTTGTCGAGGCTGGTTTAGCAAAAGACCTTGACGCTTACTACGCGAGATATAACCCTGAGTACGGCCCGCAATACCCGGACAATACGCCGATTCTGCCTTTAGCAGACTACACGACGATGTATAAGGGGAAGCATTACGCTGTAGACTTGGATGCTGATGTCTTCACTCTGACATATCGGAAAGACTTGATCGAGAACCCGGATTACGCCAAGGAGTTCAAATCGAAGTTCGGATACGATTTGAAGGTTCCAGACACTTGGGAAGAGACCAAAGATGTATGCCAGTTCTTCACGGAGTTGGATCTGAAAGCTCCTGACGGTGAGAAAGTGTACGGCGGATACTTCTATGCTGATCCTGGTTGGGCAGCCTTCACAACTTGGTTCTGCATCTTCGTGTCGAAGGGAGGGATCGTATTCAGCCCAACTGATATGAAGGCTATGGTGAATACGCAAGAAGGCATAGATGCAACGCAGATAATGACTGACCTCGTGCCCTACATGCATCCTGACACTTTGTCGATGTCATGGGCAAGCCTCTACGCGAGATACTGTG
>Ga0209725_1000938_pt1 | contig 17225 bp, 13 predicted proteins | sample I18A1metaG_FD_184145 | JGI IMG/M metagenome (GOLD analysis project Ga0209725, IMG submission 184145) | Lake sediment bacterial and archeal communities from Gulf of Boni, Indonesia to study Microbial Dark Matter (Phase II) - ​I18A1 metaG... | ecosystem: Environmental > Aquatic > Freshwater > Lake... | reverse complement strand
CCTCCGAGGAGGTGCGCCTCACCGCCCGGGACATGCTCGGCATGACCCTGCGGACCCACCAGACCGGTCCGGAGGGGAAAGTCGTCACACGGGTCCTTGTCGAAAACGGCTGCACCATCGCCCGGGAGCTGTACGTCAGCCTCCTGGTCGACCGTGCCACCTCCAGGGTCACGGTCATGGCCTCCACCGAGGGGGGGATGGACATCGAAGAGGTCGCCGCGAAAACGCCGGAGAAGATCTTCACCGAAGCGGTCGACCCCCTGGTCGGCCTCACCGGGTTCCAGTGCCGCAAACTCGCCTTTGCCCTCGGCCTCACGGGTAAGCTGACCGCCAAGGCCGCCAAGGTCTTCGAGGCCCTCTACACCACCTTCGTCGCCTGCGACTGCTCCCTCCTGGAGATCAATCCCCTCGTCGTTACCGCAGAGGATGAGCTCCTCTGTCTCGACGCCAAGTTCGGGTTCGATGACAACGCCATCTTCCGCCACCCCAAGATCGCCGACATGCGGGACTACGACGAAGAGGACCCCAACGAGGTCGAGGCCTCCCAGCACGACCTCTCCTACGTATCCCTGAACGGCAACATCGGCTGTCTGGTGAACGGCGCGGGCCTGGCCATGGCCACCATGGACATCATCAAGTTCTCCGGCGGCGAGCCGGCCAACTTCCTCGACGTCGGTGGAGGGGCCACCATCGAACGGGTCACCGAGGCCTTCAAGCTCATCCTCAGCGACAAGAACGTCAAGGGGATCCTGGTCAACATCTTCGGCGGCATCATGAAGTGCGACGTCATCGCCACCGGCGTCATCGAGGCGGCCAAGCAGGTCTCCCTGAACGTCCCCCTCGTGGTCCGGCTCGAGGGGACCAACGTGGAGCTCGGCAAGAAGATGCTTGCGGAGAGCGGCCTCAACATCGTGGCCGCCGACGGCATGGCCGATGCCGCCCGGAAGATCGTCGCAGCCGTCAAGGGGGTGGAACAGTGAGCATACTCATCGACAAGAACACGAAAGTCATCACCCAGGGGCTCGGGGCCACCGGCCTCTTCCACGCCCAGGGAGCCCGTGAATACGGCACCCAGATGGTCGGCGGGGTCACCCCCGGCAAGGGTGGCACGGTCGTCGACGGTTTCCCCGTCTACGACACTGTCGCCGACGCCGTGGAAGACAGCGGCGCGCAGGCCAGCGTCATCTACGTACCCCCCCCCTTTGCCGCCGACTCCATAATGGAGGCGGTGGATGCCGGCCTGGACCTCGTCATCTGCATCACCGAGGGGATTCCGGTCCTGGACATGGTAAAGGTCAAGCAGTACATGAAGGGGAAGACAACGCGGCTCGTCGGCCCCAACTGTCCCGGGGTCATCACCCCCGGCCAGTGCAAGATCGGCATCATGCCCGGTTACATCCACAAGCCCGGCAAGGTGGGGGTCGTCTCCCGCTCCGGCACCCTCACCTACGAGGCGGTCTGGCAGCTTACGGGCTACGGCCTCGGTCAGTCCACCTGCGTCGGCATCGGCGGCGACCCGGTGAACGGCACCAGCCACCTGGACTGCCTGAAGATGTTCGAAGAGGACCCGGACACGGAAGCGGTCATCATGATCGGCGAGATCGGCGGGAGCGCCGAAGAGGAGGCGGCCCGCTTCGTGAAGGAAAACATGACCAAGCCGGTGGCCGCCTACATCGCCGGAGTCACCGCCCCGCCGGGGAAACGGATGGGGCACGCGGGGGCCATCATCTCCGGGGGGAAGGGTACCGCGGCCGAGAAGGTGGCGGTGCTGGAGGAGTGCGGTATCGCCGTGGCCCAGAGCCCGGCCGAGATGGCCCAGGCGCTCATGAAAGTCTACAGGCCGTCGTAAACGATCTAACACACCAGCCGTTACACGCAACAGAGGAGGTACTACATGTCAAAAAAAATGGATGCCCTTGAATACCACGCCATGGGACGGAAGGGGAAGATAGAGGTAATCCCGACCAAGCCGTGCCAGACGGCGCGTGACCTGTCCCTGGCCTACTCGCCGGGAGTGGCGGAGCCGTGCCTGGCGATCGAGAAGAACCCCGCCGACGCCTACCGGTACACGGCGAAGGGGAACCTGGTGGCCGTCGTCTCCAACGGCACTGCCGTGCTGGGGCTGGGGAACCTGGGGGCCCTGGCCGGCAAACCGGTCATGGAGGGGAAGGGGATCCTCTTCAAGCGCTTTGCCGATATCGACGTCTTCGACATCGAGCTGGATACCGAGGATCCGGACGAGATCATCAAGGCGTGCCAGCTCCTGGAGCCGACCTTCGGGGGGATCAACCTGGAGGACATCAAGGCGCCGGAGTGCTTCTACATCGAAGAGACCCTGAAGAAGACCATGAACATCCCGGTCTTCCACGACGACCAGCACGGCACCGCCATCATCTCCTCCGCGGCCCTGATCAACGCCCTGCACCTGGTAGGGAAGAAGATGGAAGACATCCGGATCGTCGTCAACGGCGCCGGCGCCTCGGCCAACTCCTGCGCCAAGCTGGCCATCGCCCTGGGTGTCAAGCCGAACAACATGATCATGTGTGACTCCAAGGGGGTCATCTACAAGGGGCGTACCGAGGGGATGAACCCGTACAAGGAACTCTTCGCCGCCGACACCCCCTTCAGGACCCTGGAAGAAGCGGCCAAGGGGGCCGACGTCCTCTTCGGCCTCTCCGTCAAGGGGGCCTTCACCCCCGAAATGGTCCGGAGCATGGCCAAGGACCCGATCATCTTCGCCATGGCCAACCCTGACCCTGAGATCACCCCCGAAGAGGCCCACGCCGTGCGCAGCGACGTCATCATGGCCACCGGGCGCTCCGACTACCCGAACCAGGTCAACAACGTTCTCGGTTTCCCCTTCATCTTCCGGGGGGCCCTGGACGTCCACGCCAGCAGCATCAACGAAGAGATGAAACTGGCTGCCGTCCACGCCCTGGCGGCCCTGGCCCGGGAGGAGGTCCCCGACAGCGTCTGCAAGGCCTACGGCAACGTCAAGTTCAGCTTCGGCCGTGACTACATCATCCCCAAACCCTTCGACCCGCGGGTATTGCTCCACGTCGCTCCTGCCATCGCCCAGGCGGCCATGGACAGCGGCGTCGCCCGTCAGCCCATCGAAGACATGGGGCGGTACATCGAGCACCTGGAAGCCAGCCAGGGTAAATCCAAAGAGATCACCCGGATGATCATCAACAAGGCCAAGAGCGACCCGAAGCGGATCGTCTTCCCCGAAGGAGACAACGAGAAGATCCTGCGTGCGGCCCAGACCCTCATCGAAGAAGGGATCGCCACCCCGATCCTCGTCGGCGGGGAGGCCAAGATCAGGGCGGCCATGGCCGACCTGGGGATCGACCTGAACGGGGTCAGCATCATCGACCCTGCCACCACCGACAAGGCCGAAGCCTACGCCCAGGAGTTGTACCGGCTCAGGCAGCGTAAAGGACTCACCCTCTCCGAAGCGCGGCGGATCATCACCCGCAAATCCCGGACCCACTTCGGCTGCATGATGGTACGGATGGGGGATGCTGACACCATGCTCTCCGGCATCGACACCCACTACCCGGAAACCATCCGCCCGGCCCTGGAGGTCATCGGCAAGCAGCAGGGGCTCTCCAGCGTCCACGGCCTGTACCTGATGGTCTTCAAGAAAGGGGTCTACTTCCTGGCGGACACCACCGTCTGCATCGACCCGACCCCGGAGGAGCTTGCCGAGACCGCCATCCTGGCTGCTGACAAGGCCAGGATGCTGGAGGTCGAGCCCAAGGTCGCCATGCTCTCGTTCTCCAACTTCGGTTCCGTGAACCATCCGCTGACCCAGAAGGTGAAGAAGGCCACGGAAATCGTCAAGGATCGGGCGCCGGAGCTGGTGGTGGACGGGGAGATGCAGTCGGACACGGCGGTGGTGAGCGAGATCCTGCAGAAGAGCTTCCCCTTCGCCAGCCTGAAGGAGGCAGCCAACGTGCTGGTGTTCCCGGACCTGAACTCGGGGAACATCTGCTACAAGCTTTTGCACCACCTGGGGGAGGCCGAGGCGATCGGCCCGATCCTCATGGGAATGAACAAGCCGGTGCACGTGCTGCAGCGGGGCGACGACGTGGACGACATCGTCAACATGGCCGCCATCGCCGTGGTGGATGCCCAGAACGGGTAGTAAGTAGAATATACGGTGTCGTGAACAGAGACTAAATGTGACAATCCGGCACACCGGTGACCGCAGGTGCCTGTTGCCGGAATGAGAGCATTAGAGCGCTTTCGTCGCACTTCTTGACGAAATGGAGCGATAGCAGCAGATATTGTCTGAGCCCGCAGGGCGAGTTTATCTGCTGCCGCGCCATGAGTCTAGAAGTGCAGAAAGCAGCTCGGCAGCTCGAATGCAGGTGGCAGGCAGCTGCGCCGCCACTGTCAACCAACCAAATCGAAAGGTATTTTCATACATATGATCAGAAAAACAGTCACCATAGACGGCAACACGGCGGCAGCGCACGTTGCCCACGCCACGAACGAAGTCATCGCGATCTACCCGATCACGCCGTCATCGGTCATGGGAGAGATCTCGGACGCGAAGAGCGCGGTAGGTGAGAAGAACATCTGGGGGAACGTCCCGTCCGTCGTCGAGATGCAGTCGGAAGGGGGCGCGGCCGGCGCCGTACACGGGGCGCTGCAGGCCGGGGCCCTCACCACCACCTTCACCGCCAGCCAGGGTCTTTTGCTGATGATCCCGAACATGTTCAAGATCGCCGGCGAGCTCACCAGCACCGTCTTCCACGTCTCCGCCCGTGCCATCGCCGCCCAGGCGCTCTCCATCTTCGGGGACCACTCCGACGTCATGTCCTGCCGCTCCACCGGCTGGGCGTTCCTCTGCTCCAACAACGTCCAGGAAGTCATGGACTTCGCCCTCATCGCCCAGTCCTCCACCCTGCGGTCGCGGGTCCCGTTCCTCCACTACTTCGACGGGTTCCGGACCTCCCACGAAATCCAGAAAGTCGTCGAACTCACCTTCGACGAAATGCGGGCCATGATCGACGACAAACTGGTCGCCGACCACAAGGGGCGTGGCCTCAACCCGGACAAGCCCGTCATGCGGGGGACCGCCCAGAACCCCGACGTCTACTTCCAGGGTCGTGAAACCGTCAACCCCTACTACCCGGCCTGCGAGAAGATCGTCCAGGAAGAAATGGACAAATTCGGCAAGCTCACCGGCCGTAAATACAAACTCGTCGACTACGTCGGCGCCAAAGACGCCGAGCGGGTCGTCGTCGTCATGGGCTCCGGCGCCGACGTCGTCCAGGACACCGTCGAGAACCTCGTGAAGAAGGGAGAGAAAGTCGGCGTCGTCAAGATCCGCCTCTACCGGCCCTTCCCGAAAGACGCCTTCTTGAAGGCCATCCCCAAGACCGTCAAGAAGATCGCCGTCCTCGACCGGACCAAAGAGCCCGGCTCCCTGGGCGAGCCGATCTACCTCGACGTGCGCACCGCCATCGGCGAAGGGATGGCCGAGGGCAAATTCAAAGTCGACGGCTACCCCGTCATCGTCGGCGGTCGCTACGGTCTCGGCTCCAAGGAATTCAACCCCGCCATGGCCAAAGCCGTCCTCGACAACCTGAAACTTGCCAAGCCCAAGAAGAACTTCGTCGTCGGCATCGAAGAAGACGTCACCGGCTGCAGCCTCAAAGTCGACTACAGCTACAAGAACCCCATGGAAGGGGTCTACGAAGCCATGTTCTTCGGCCTCGGCTCCGACGGCACCGTCGGCGCCAACAAGAACTCCATCAAGATCATCGGCGAAGAAACCAGCAACAACGCCCAGGCCTACTTCGTCTACGACTCCAAAAAAGCCGGCTCCATGACCACCTCCCACCTCCGGTTCGGCAAAAAATACATCCGCGCCCCCTACCTCGTCCAGGAAGCCGACTTCGTCGCCTGTCACAACTTCTCCTTCCTCGAGAAGTACGACATGCTCGCCCGGGCCAAGACCGGCGCCACCTTCCTCCTGAACGCCCCCTTCGGGCCGGCCGAAGTCTGGGACACCATGCCCAAGGAAGTCCAGCAGCAGATCATCGAGAAAAAACTCAAGTTCTACGTCATCGACGGCGTCAAGCTCGGTAACGAGATCGGTCTCGGACCCCGCATCAACGTCATCATGCAGACCGCCTTCTTCAAGATCTCCAACATCATCCCCCTCAAGGACGCCGTCGCCTGCATCAAAGACGCCATCAAGAAATCCTACGGCAAAGCCGGGGAAAAAGTCCTGGAGATGAACTACAAGGCCGTCGACGCCGGGCTCAACAACTTCTACGAAGTCAAAGTGCCCAGCAAAGCCAGCAGCAAACTGAAAATGGCCGCCGCCGTCTCCGCCAAGGCGCCCAAATTCGTCAAAGACGTCACCGGCGTCATCGTCGCCGGCCTCGGGGACAACCTCCCCGTCTCCAAAATGCCCGCCGACGGCACCTTCCCCACTGCCACCTCCCAGTACGAAAAGCGGAACATCGCCATCGACATCCCCGTCTGGGACGAAAAGATCTGCATCCAGTGCGGCATCTGCTCCTTCGTCTGCCCCCACGCCTCCGTACGGATGAAAGCCTACGACGCCAAAGAGCTCAAGAAGGCCCCCAAGACCTTCAAATCCGCCGACTGCACCATCCCCGAAATGAAGGGTAAGAAACTCACCGTCCAGGTAGCGCCCGAAGACTGCACCGGGTGCGGGGCCTGCGCCCACAACTGCCCGGCCAAGGACAAGCAGAACCCGAGCCACAAAGCCCTCGACATGGCCTTCCAGCCGCCGCTGCGTGCCCAGGAAGCCGAGAACTACGACTTCTTCCTCAGCCTCCCCGACGTCGACGCCACCCAGGTCAAACTCGAAACCCTGCGGAGCAACCAGCTCGTCCGCCCGCTCTTCGAATACTCCGGTGCCTGCGCCGGGTGCGGCGAGACCCCGTACCTGAAGCTCCTCACCCAGCTCTTCGGCGACCGGATGATGGTTGCCAACGCCACCGGCTGCTCCTCCATCTACGGCGGCAACCTCCCCACCACCCCCTACGCCCAGCGGGCCGACGGCCGTGGTCCGGCGTGGTCCAACTCCCTCTTCGAAGACAACGCCGAATTCGGCTACGGCATGCGGCTCACCGTCGACCAGTTCGCCAAATCGGCCCGTGAGTACCTGACCGAACTCGCCTCAGCCAAAGGGTTCGAAAAGCTCGCCAAAGAGATCCTCGGCGCCGACCAGAGCAGCCAGGCCGGCATCGAGGCCCAGCGGGTGAGGGTCGAAGAGCTCAAGAAAGCCCTCAAAGGGAAGAAAGAGCAGGCCGCCCAGCTCCTCGCCCCCATCGCCGACTACCTGGTCAAGAAATCCGTCTGGTGCATCGGCGGCGACGGGTGGGCCTACGACATCGGCTTCGGCGGCCTCGACCACGTCATCGCCAGCGGCAAGAACATCAACCTCCTCGTCCTCGACACCGAAGTCTACTCCAACACCGGTGGCCAGGCCTCCAAAGCCACCCCCATGGGAGCCGTCGCCCAGTTCGCCGCCGGGGGCAAGCCCGTCTCCAAGAAAGACCTGGGGATGATCGCCATGTCCTACGGGAGCGTCTACGTCGCCCAGGTCTCCCTGGCGAACCCTGCCCAGTGCGTCAAGGCGCTCCTGGAAGCCGAAGCCTTCGACGGCCCGGCCATCGTCATCGCCTATGCCCACTGCATCGCCCACGGCATCGACATGACCAGCGGTGTCGACGCCCAGAAGCGTGCGGTCCAGTCGGGGTACTGGCCGCTGTACCGGTACAACCCGGCCCTCGCCGGCCAGAACAAGAACCCGCTGCAGCTTGACAGCAAGGCGCCGACCATCGGGTTCGACGAGTACACCGGGGCCGAGAACCGCTACCGGATGCTGAAGAAGGCCAACCCGCAGGCAGCGGACGAGCTGATGAAGAGAGCTGCCCAGTGGACCAAGGCCCACTTCGCCTATTACCAGAAACTGGCCGCCCTCAACTTCGAGGAGAGCGGCGAAAAATAGCAGTTTCCCTACGGGTAAAAGAGCCCCCGGTCTTCGGCCGGGGGCTCTTTTACTTTCTTGAAAGCGGGGAGTATTTCTGTTATAGAAATAAGTTGCTATTGCTAAATGCCAAGCGTAAGGAGTCATACATGGCGAGCCCTCAGATGGTGATGTACGATGAGGAGTTCAAGCAGATAAACGCCGTCATCGACAAGCTGCTCCGCGATGCGAACGCCAAGGTGATCTTTCTGGTGGATAAAAACGGCCAGCTGATTTCCGGGGTAGGGGAAGTGGAGCGCTTTGACACCACGTCGCTTGCATCCCTCACTGCCGGCAACATCGCGGCAACCGGTGGCCTGGCCAAACTGATCGGTGAGAAGGAGTTCTCCATTCTCTTTCACGAGGGGGAGAAGGACAACCTGCATATCTCCATCGTCGGCGGCCGGGTCATTCTCGTCGTGCTGTTCGACAGCCGTTCCTCCCTCGGCCTGGTCCGTCTGCGGGTGAAAAAAGCCTCCGACGAGCTGACGGTCATTTTCGACAGCCTGATGCAGAAGGCCGAGGAGAAGGAGAAGAGCGGCGCTACCGATTTCCCGTTTGCGGAAATTACCGATGACGACATCGACAACCTCTTCAGTTAGGGCTTACGGAGTGACCACATGTCGTTCATAAATTACGCATCCCGAGAAATAAACTGCAAGATCGTCTATTACGGCCCCGGTCTCTGCGGCAAGACCACCAACCTGCAGTACGTCTACCAGAAGACGGCTCCCGATGCCAAGGGGAAGATGATATCCCTGGCGACCGAGACCGAGCGGACCCTCTTCTTCGACTTCCTTCCCCTGGCCCTGGGCGAAATCCGCGGCTTCAAGACCCGTTTCCATCTCTATACCGTCCCCGGCCAGGTCTTCTACGACGCCTCCCGGAAGCTCATCCTCAAGGGGGTGGACGGCGTCGTCTTCGTGGCAGACTCCCAGGAGGAGCGCTACGATGCCAATATCGAGTCCATGGACAACCTGCGCTACAACATGACCGAGCAGGGGTACGATCTGGACAAGATCCCCTTCGTCATCCAGTACAACAAGCGCGACCTCCCCAATGCCATGTCGGTGGAGGAGCTGCGCCGTGACCTGAACACCACCGGGGTCATGGACTTCGAGGCCTGCGCCGCGACCGGCGAGGGGGTGTTCGAGACCCTCAAGGCGGTGGCCAAGCTGATCCTCATCGACCTGAAGAAGGGGCAGTAGGAGCAGAGGCGGACGATAAGAGGATGTGAAGGGCTACGGTGCAGACCGTAGCCCTTTTTTCGTGCCCGGTCAGCCGGTTTTCTGTCGGTAGAAACGGCGGAGCCGGCTTTCGTTCACCTGGCGGACGACCAGGGGGACGAGGACGGCGGCGAAGATCAGGAGGCAGCCGAGCCATTCCCCCCCGTTCATCCGCTCCCCGAGAACGAGGTAGCCGCCGAGCATGCTCCAGACCGGGTCGAGGGTGTAGACGAGGCCGGCGTGGGTGGGGGTAGTGTGACGCTGCCAGGTGTTCTGGAGGGTAAAGCAGACGACCGTGGGGAAGACGGCGCAGTAGAGGAGGGAGAGGGTGCCGACCGTGCCGAACCGGAGCGGCGGCTGGGGGAAGAAGAGGAGGATCAGCAGGCCGGCCGCTGCCACGGTGGCGAACTGGACCAGGCTCACCAGGTAGACGTCGTCGTCCCGCAGCACCCGGGAGACGGTGATGATGTGCACGGCTATGAACAGGGCACAGAGGGTGGAGAGGAGGTCTCCGCGGCTGAACCCGCCCGTTCCCCCCTGGGCGAGCTGCCAGATTCCCGCCAGTGCCAGAAGTATCCCCGTCGTGCTCCAGCGGTCCACCCGGTCTCGCCAGAGGAGGAAACAGATCAGGGGGATGAAGAGGACGAAGAGATTGTTGAGAAAACCGGCCCGGGTTGCCGTTGTCCCCGACAGGCCGACAACGAAGGAGAGGTTGGTGGCGGCAAGGGCAAGGCCCACGATGAATCCCCGCCTGACGATTGCCCGGGTCAGGTGACGGAGGCGGGGAAGGCAGACGCAGGTCATGAGAAGGGTGGCAAGGGTGAAGCGGAGCGCGAAAAAGACGACCGGCGGCAGGTCGCGGAAACCGAGCTTGTTGAAGATGAAGCTTCCCCCCCAGAAGAACGTGGTCAGGATGAGATAGAGGTGAACCTTGAGGGGGGATACTGTCGAGTTCTGACTGGTCATGGCCGGTTTACGGAACTCTGCGGGGGAACGGGGCGAGTGGTTGCCACGGTTACGAGCGGGTCATGGAAACGACGCGATTCCTGCCGTCTGCCTTGGCCCGGTAGAGAGCCGCGTCGGCTTCCCTGATGAGGTCGTCGACCGAGGCGATGCCGTCGACAGGATAGGTCGCGACCCCCAGGCTGATGGTCGTCCTCAGGGTGCCGAGGGGAGCGGAAAACCTGAGTGACTGGATGCGGTGGCGGATCCGTTCGGCGATCATCAGCGCGTCGTCATGGCCGGTCTCGGGGAGGGCTATGACGAACTCCTCCCCCCCGTACCGGGCGATGAAATCGTAGGCGCGCAGGTCGGATGCCGCCTCTCTGGCCACGGTGGCCAGCACCTGGTCGCCGTTCTGGTGGCCGTAGAGATCGTTCACCTTCTTGAAGTGATCGATATCCATCAGGATGAGGGAGAGGCGGGTCCCCTTGCGCCGGGCGCGCTGGAGCTCCTTGTCCAGCATGTCCATCATGTAGCGCCGGTTGTAGAGCTGGGTGAGGGGGTCGGTATTGGAGAGATGCTTCAGCATCTCGTTGGACTGTCTCAGCTCGTCCTGCAGGGCCTTGATTTTCAGGTGCACCCGGGCCCGGGCAACCAGTTCGCCGCTGTCGAACGGTTTGGTGACATAGTCGCTGGCCCCCTCGCTGAGCAGCCTGATCTTCAGCTCCCGGTCCTCCCGGCCGGTCAGCATGATGACCGGGATGTCCCTGAGCTCCTCCCGGCTGGTAACCATGCCGAGCAGCTTGATGCCGTCCATGCGGGGCATTTCAAGGTCGCAGAGGATCAGGTCGACGCGGGTGCCGAGAAGGAGCTTGAAGGCTTCGATGCCGTCGCCGGCCTGGTGGATATGGTCGAAAAGGGCCGCCTGGGCAAGGGTCCGGGAGATCTGTTCCCGTATCGTGTCGGAGTCGTCGATGATGAGTACGCTTTTGGACATGGCTTCAGGTGGCGACGCTACAGGCACGGTTCCTTGGCCTGCTGCTTGAGGGTACGAATGGTTGAAGTATAATCGCTGCTGCCGAAAACGGCACTCCCGGCGACGAAGACATCCGCGCCGGCGTGGGAGATACGGGCGATGTTGTCGGTCTTCACCCCGCCGTCGACTTCCAGCTCGGCCTCGCTCCCCCGCTTGTCCAGCATGGCACGGAGGGCGTGGATCTTCGGGATGCACGCCTCGATGAACGACTGCCCGCCGAACCCGGGGTTGACGGTCATCAGCAGCACCAGGTCAAGGTCGGCGAGGACGTACTCCAGGTAGTTCAGGGGGGTTGCCGGGTTGAGGGAGACCCCTGCCCTTTTCCCCAGGCTCTTGATCAGCTGGATGCTCCGGTGCAGGTGGGTCGATGCCTCGGCGTGGACGACGATGATGTCCGCGCCGGCCGCGGCGAAATCGGGGATGTAGCGGTCCGGGTCGGCGATCATCAGGTGCACGTCCAGGGGGAGGGGGGTCACCTTGCGCAGGGCCGCAACCACCGGAGGGCCGATGGTGATGTTGGGGACAAAGTGTCCATCCATGACATCGACGTGGATGTAGTCTGCACCAGCGGCCTCCACGGCCCTGATTTCGTCACCGAGGCGACAGAAGTCGGCGGAGAGAATGGATGGGGCGATCTTTTTCATGGTCCTGCTCCTCTGTCCCTGTGCGGCCGGCCCCTGCCGGTCCTTCAGGGTATGTTCTTTCTCAGCCGGGCGGCAAAGAAGCCGTCCATGCCGTGACGGTGGGGCCAGCTGCGGAAAAAGCCCCTGTCACTCTCCATGTCGGCCACCCGGGGGAAGTGTGCACTGACGGGTTCTACCACAAAATCCCCGTGCCCGGTAAGGAATTTTTCCACGACCTCCTCGTTCTCCTCCCGCGAGGTGGAGCAGGTGGAGTAGACGAGCACCCCTCCCGGCTTGAGCCGCGGGGCGGCATTGCCGAGGATCGCCAGCTGGGTAAGGGCCAGTCTGGCGGGGTCGGTCGGCTCCTTCCACCACTTCCCCTCCGGGTTGCGGTGGATAACGCCGAGCCCCGAGCAGGGGGCATCCACCAGGATCCGGTCGAACTGCTCCCCCTCCAGCCCATCGAGGGGCTTCGTCGCATCCAGAGTGATGGTGGTGATGGTGGTGATGCCGAGCCGCGTCGCAGCCTCCCTGATCTGCTCCAGCTTGCGGGACTGGCGGTCGCACGCCAGGAGCGTGCCTCGGTTGCCGGCAAGTTCGGCCAGGTAGGTCGCCTTGCCGCCGGGGGCGGCGCAGAGATCGAGAATGGATTCCCCTGGTTCCGGGGCGAGGAGGAGCGTCGCCAGCTGGGACGCCTCGTCCTGGACGGCGAACCTGCCGGCGCTGAAGCTCGCCATGTTCGGCAGGGAGACGGGGGAGGTGATGACCAGGCCGTCCGGACCGTAGCGGCAGGGGAGGGTGGTCACCCCCTCCTCCTCCAGAAGCTTGGCCAGCTCCTCGCGGCTGTTTTTCAGGCGGTTTGCCCGGATGGTGAAGGGTGGGGGCGCTGCCATGACTTCTGCCAGCATCTCCGCCTCCCCGTACCCCAGCTGGGCCAGCCAGCCGGCAACGATCCACTCGGGGTGGGAGTGCCGGGCGGCCAGATAGGCGGCCGGCTCCCGCTCCGGGTCCGGATAGGGGATCCGGTCGCGTCCCCGGTCCGCGCTCCGCAGCACGGCGTTGATGAAGCCCGCGGCCCGGGGTGCCGCCTGCTTCGCCAGGTTGACGGTCTCGTTCACCGCCGCCGAGACCGGCACCCGGTCGAGGAAAAATATCTGGTAGAGGCCGAGGCGCAGGAGGAGGACCACCGCGCGCTCCAGCTTTGCCAGGGGGGTGGTGGAGACGTGGGCGATGATGTGGTCGAGGGTCCCCTGGCGGCGGAGGGTTCCGTAGACCAGTTCCGTGTAGAGTCCCCGGTCCGGCCCGGTCAATCTCCCTTCGCGGAGTTCACGGTCGATGAGGATGTCGGCGTAGGAGCGCTCCTTCTCGATGCGGAGCAGGGTGGTGAAAGCGGAGGAGCGTGCGGTATGGGTCACGGCGACTCTTTTCGTGGTGATGTCATTACCCCCCTGCTTCGCTCGCGCTCGCTTCCCCCCTACAGGGCAGGGGGGATTGAGGGGGGTGATTTATTTTGGCCCGTAGGCCATTGTCTCCAGCCGCCTGATCCGCTCTTCCAGGGGGGGATGGGTGGAGAAGAGGGAGAGGAGCCCGCCGCCGGTGAGGGGGTTGACGATGAACATGTGGGCCGTGGCCGGGTTGGCATCCATGGGGATCTGCCGGTTGGCCATCTCCAGCTTGCGCAGGGCACCCGCCAGGTAGAGGGGGTTGCCGGAAATCTCCGCCCCGCCGCGGTCGGCTTCGTATTCCCGGGAACGGGAAATCGCCATCTGGATCAGCATGGCCGCGATGGGACCGAGGATGGCCATGAAGATGAGGCCGAGTGCGCCCCCCCCCTCGTCATCGCTGTCCCGGCCTCCACCGAACATCGCCGCCCACTGGGCCATGTGGGCGAGATAGGTTATGGCCCCGGCAATCGTGGCGGCGATGGAGGAGATGAGGATGTCGCGATGGCGCACATGGGAGAGCTCGTGGGCCATCACCCCCATCAGTTCGTCGCGGGTGAGGATGCGCATGATCCCGGTGGTTGCCGCCACGGCTGCATGTTCGGGGTTGCGGCCCGTGGCAAAGGCATTGGGGGTGTCGGACTCGATGAGGTACACCCTGGGCATGGGCATCCCCGCCTGGATGGCGAGCTGGCGGACCATGGCATAAAACTCGGGGTAGTCCTGTTCGCCCACTTCCCTGGCGCCGTACATGGAGAGGACGATCTTGTCGGAAAACCAGTAACTGACGAAGTTCATGACACCGGCCATGACCAGCGCCATGGTCATGCCGGACCTACCCCCGATGGCCCCACCCGCAAGTACCAGCAGGCAGGTCAGCAGGGCCAGAAGAAGAGTGGTACGCAGTGCATTCATGGTAAAACTCCCCTTGAAACGTGGGTGCTGTCACATCAACCAGATACCTTAATTATAGGTAGTCGGCGGTGAAACATCAAGGGGAGGTGCTGCATCAGGCAGGGCTCGTTTTCCGGACAATCCCCTTGATGCTTTTCACGGCCCGTTCCAGGCACTCCCTGCTATGGGCCTCGATGGTCCAGACGGCGTCCGGGGCATAGCGTTCCAGGAGACGGAAGTAGAGACCGAAATCGATAGTCCCCTCCCCCACCGGGGCATGGTCATCCCTGGTGCCCCGGTTGTCGTGGATGTGCACTTCGGCGATATGCCCCCCCAGGGCGGCGAACCACTCCTCAAGGCCGACCTCCTCGTTATGGAAGAGGTTCCAGTGCCCCACGTCGAAACAGTGGCGCAGGCGGGGGTGATTGCACGCCTCGATCAGGGCGAGGAGCGTGGAGGGCTCCTCCTCGAAGATGTTCTCCACCGCGATCGTGCAGCCGGTCTGCTCGGTCTGCTCCAGCACCTGGACGAAACTCTCCATGGCGTGGCCGAGCCAGCTGCTCTGTTTTTCTCCGTAGCGCCAGCGGTCGTAGCCGGGGTGGAAGACCATCACCTTCGGCCTGAGAATGGCGGCGGCGGCGCAGACCTGCTGGAAGCGGAGCCGGGTCGCATCCCGCAGGAGCCGCTCGTCCGACCCCGGGTTCAGGTCCATGAACGGTGCATGGATGGTGCAGTCGATGCCCCGGGCGGCAAACGAGGCGGCCAGGGATTCGACCTGCTCGGGGAGGAGGGCGTCGAGAGTTTCGGCATTGAAGAAGATTTCCGGGTGAACGCCCCTCTCGACCATGTACTCCAGGTGGTCGGCGGCCAGGGCGAACGGGACATGGGCATGGATGATCTCAGACACGCTGGTGCTCCGTCTTGTGTTTATTGATGATGTCGCTGGCGCAGCTGGTGCAGCTCACCAGCTCTTCCAGTTTCTGGATTGCCGAGGGGTCACCGAGGACGATGAGGGTGTCACCCCCCTCGATCTTGGAATGGGATTCGGGGTTGAAGACCATCTTGCCGTGCACCTTCTTGATGCCGACGATGATCACCCCCGTCTCCTTGCGGAAACCCGAGCTGACCAGGTTTTCGCCGACAAAGGCGGAGGTCTCCGGGATGAGGATCTCCTCCATCTGCAGCTCCAGGTGCTCGTGCCCCGTGGCGATCTCGATGAAATCCACCACGTTGGGGCGGAGGATCGCCTGGGCCATCCTGCTGCCGCCGATGACGTAGGGGGAGATGACCTTGTTGGCGCCGGCGCGGCGGAGCTTGATCTCCGACCCCTCCTCGCCGGAGCGGGCGAGGATGAACAGGTCCGGGTTCAGCCCCCGGGCGGTGAGGGTGATGTAGACGTTCTCCGTGTCGGAGGTGACCACGGAAATGAGCCCCTTTGCCCGCTTGATGCCGGCCCGCAGGAGGGTCTCGTCCTCCGTGGCGTCGCCGCGCAGGTGGAGGTACTCCTCGTGGTGGAGCTTTTCATGGGCTTCCGGATGCTTCTCGATGACCAGGAACGGGATCGGTTTGGCGCTGAACTCCTTGCAGATCAGCTGCCCGATCCGGCCGAATCCGCAGATGATGTAGTGGTCCTTGAGCGAGTCGATCTTCTTCTCCACTTTTTTCCTCCCGATGATGCGCTGGATCTGCCCCTCGAACATGATCTGGGCAAGGCTGCCGACAATGTAGCCGAGGACGCTGACGCCGAAGACGATCAGGGTGATGGTGAATATCTTGCCGTAGCTGGAGAGATCGTGCACCTCCCTGAAGCCGACGGTACCGAGGGTGATCACGGTCATGTAGAGGGAGTCGAGGAAGGACCACCCCTCGATGGTCATGTAGCCGGTTGCCCCCAGGGTGACCAGCGCCAGCAGGACGGCCATGGAAATTTTCAGGTGTCGTATGGGGTCCATAAGAGCTCCGTTCGTGCCGGTCGGCGGCTGGAGTCGCAGCCGCCACCTGAGATTACATCCCGTGGGGGCAAAATTCAAGAGCTTTGGGGGTGCGAAAAGGGGACGCTGCCTTGAAATTGGGCAGGTTATGTCGCGGCCGACGGTGCGGGGAGCAGTTCAGCTTGACATCCTTTGTATACTGTATACAATAAAACATCGTCAATTTGGAGTGGTATAATGAAAAAAACGATCGAAAAGCACCTTACTTTGCGGGAAAAAATCCTTGAGACCATCCGCGACGCCATCAGCAGCGGAGCCCTCAAACCCGGAGAGAAGGTTGCCGAGCCTGAGCTGGCCGAACGGTTCGGCATCAGCCGTACCCCGATCCGCGAGGCATTCCGTCAGCTCGAATCCGAGGGGTACCTGACCGTCATCCCCCGCAAGGGAGCGGTGGTCGTCTCCTTCTCCACCAAGGAGGTGGAGGAGTTCTACGCCATCAAGAGCATCCTGGAGGGGTATGCCGCCAACCTGGCCTGCCGCAACCTGACGGAAAAGGAGATTGACAAGCTCGCCGCAATCAATGAAAAATTGCGCCAGCTGGCCGAGGAAGATGACATCAAGCACTTCTTCAAGATTCACAACGACTTCCATGAGCTCTTCCGCAAGGCTGCCGACAACGCCAAGCTGGACGAACTCATCAGCAGCCTGGTGGGCAAGTTCCAGCGCCTCAGGTATGCCTCCCTGAGCAAGCCGGGACGGATGAGGATCTCGGTGCAGGAGCATGCCAAGATCATCGAAGCGTTCCGGGCACGCAACGCCGACCTTGCCGAACAGCTCGTGCGGAAGAATGCCGAGTATGGCGGAAGGGTGCTCATGGAGAGCGGCGACGCCCCTCTCCGCCTGAGCATCGCCGAACAGACGGCCGCTGCCCAGATCGACATCTGAAAGGGATACATGCCCCATCTCAGCAGAATTCCGAAGGTTGACAGGATCCTCGCCCACCCCGCCGCAGCCGCCTGGCTCCAGACCTACCGACGCCCCCTGCTGCTCCGGGCGATCCGGCAGGTGCTGGACGACCTTCGGGACGAACTCCGCGGCGGGGTGGGCG
>Ga0209725_1000936_pt1 | contig 17234 bp, 15 predicted proteins | sample I18A1metaG_FD_184145 | JGI IMG/M metagenome (GOLD analysis project Ga0209725, IMG submission 184145) | Lake sediment bacterial and archeal communities from Gulf of Boni, Indonesia to study Microbial Dark Matter (Phase II) - ​I18A1 metaG... | ecosystem: Environmental > Aquatic > Freshwater > Lake... | reverse complement strand
GATTATATAGCACTGAACTTCAGCCCTTTTGTTAATATCAACTATTTGAATGATTTTCCCAATGGACTTATAAAAATACTTCTTTTGAGTTTTCCATGTGGAACAATATTTTTCTTTTTCTATGATGTCTATAAAAGGACTAACCATTTCTTTAAAGTGCTATTTTGGGATTATTTTTTGAAAAATATCATAAATAGAAAAAACAAGAATGAGAAAAAGGAAAATTTAAGAGATGGAAACGATCAGATTAACCTTCGGGAATATTTTGATTTTTTTGATTGGATTAGGAAAAAAGATCTCGGCAAATTTTTCGATTTCATGTTAGCAATGCATAAAATAACTATCGGATTGCTTTATAGCTGCGAAACCTACTTCTTGATTTCGCTTTTCTCTCTTTTCGCTGTATTATTGAGAACAGGCATAATCCATTTAGAATGGTTGATTTTGCCTATAGTGCTTAATGTTTTCTTTTATATTGTTTTCAGAGTCTACGATAAAAGATATGAAAGCATCTATAACAATCTTTTTATGGGATTTAAAGAGTGTAGTGGAGATAGAAGCTTTCAGAACAAATTTGAATAGATCCGAGTGTTTCTATAAATTCGTCATTTCTCAGAACTACTCCGAGATTAAAAGATAACGAAATTGCGGAGAAATCTTCCTGCGCCATGCTTTTTAGTTAAAAATGTCATAAAAACTGATAAATGCCTGCCTTCTTATTCCACGCCATGGGAGAGCAGTTAAAAATCGCATGCGGAGTATTCGGAGCAGTAAATTTCGAAAAACAACCCATATTCCCATACATATACTGGGGTATGAGAGCTCAAAATCACAGGGGTCACCAGTCCCACGGCTTCCTCACCTACGATGATGGAAAATTTCACATTCACCGAAGTCTAGACCTCATACCTAAAATAAAAACGAGCGCCATCCAAGAATGGTTTGGGCGATTACCAGGGCATGTTGGCATAGGAAACGTGAGGTACACAACTTCTGGGAAATGTGACGAGAAATCGCTGATAAAGGGTACACAGCCCGTTACAGCCTCAAAAAACGGGTTTAAACTGGCTGTTTCCTTTAATGGCAATGTTGTTAACACGTTCCAAATCAAAAAAGAGATATGCAAAGAATTTCCAAGATTTTCTTACGAATGCGATGCAGACCTAATCTGCCACAAACTCCTAATCGAACTCGTAAAAGGTAAAAACCTGACATCAGCAGTCAAAGCGTGCATGCAGGAAATCGAAGGCGCCTTCTCAGTGGCTGGCATAACAAAAGACGGCAAATTCTTCGCCTTCAGAGACCCATGCGGAACAAGACCATTATGTGCTGGCCACAGCGAAGACCGAACAACCTACGCCTTCTCATCAGAAACTGTAGGCTTAGACATAAACAGTTTCCAAAGGGACTTTGAAATTGAACCCGGCGAACTTGTAACCGTTTCGAAAGATGGTTTTAACAAGGAAAAATTCGTGAATGGACGCAGGGCTTTTTGCGCTTTCGAATACGCATACTTCGCTAGACCAGACTCGCGCTTCGATGAGAAATATGTTTATGAGGTTCGCGAAGAGTTTGGAAGAAACCTCGTTAGGGAGAACCCTGACATAGTTAAGAATGCAGACGTAATCATTTCCTTGCCAGAAACCGGCGACGATTCGGCTATGGGAGTTCATGAAGAGTCTGGCTTACGATGGGAAAGAGCTTCCCGCAGACATCGCTACGTAACAGAGAGGGCTTTTATTCTTCTCAACAAAGAGCGATATGCAACAATAGATAGGAAAATCAATATCCTTGCATCGAAAGTTAACGGGAAACGCGTTATAGTGACAGAAGATAGCATAGTCAGAGGAGACACAACAAAAGTTGTAATCGAGAAACTCCGCAGAATGGGAGCAAAAAAAGTTTACTTATTCGTCACCTTTCCACGCATAATTGGACCATGCTTCTATGGAATAGACATGGCAACCTACGGTCAACTAATAGGCTCGAAGCACACAGCCGAAGAAATAGCGAAAATCATAGGCGCAGATGCAGTATGCTACCAGTCAATAGAAAACCTTGTAAAAGCCACCGGCTTCACTCGGAACCAGCTATGCCTTGCCTGCTTAACAGGGAAATACCCCACACCATTAGCGCAAAAAATAGCAGACGAAATGAAGAAAAGATTCTTGAAAGGCTATGAGGAAACTGGGCGACTTTACGAAATAGAGGAAGCACTTCAAAGCGTTTAGTGGCAAAAGTAAATAGGGTTTTCATGTTTAATCTCTAGTTTGATGGGTAGTTCATTATGGAGAAAGTGAGCGTACTTGTCGTTTCATATGGTGCAAGAGAAGCGGCAATGATTGACGCTTTCACACGAAGCCAAAACTATCTCGTCGAAATTTATGTTGCAGACAAACAGCGAAACCCATTCAACGTGAAAAAGGCAATCAAGCATGTTGTCATTCCAGACTTGAATGTGAGAGAAATCTGCAGATTCGCAGAAGCCAACAAAGACAAAATCGACTTCGGCATAGTCGCTCCGGAAAAACCAATAATAGAGGGCATACGAGACATTGTGGAAGAGCGAACAGGCATACCTATGATTTGTCCAACAAAGGAATACGCCATAGAAGCAAGTAAAGTCCAACAGCGTCTATTGTTTCAAGAAATAGTGCCAGAAGTAAACCCCAGCTTCAAAATTTTCAATCCAAAAGATTACAAAAGTCAAGAAGAAGTGAAAAAAACTGTTTACAAATGGTTGGATGAACTTGAGAATAGGGCGGTTGTTAAGCCAGACCAGCCGGCTGCTGGGAAAGGCGTAGGCGTCTGGGGCGACCACTTCGGAACCCGTGAGCAACTATTCGAACATTTTATGGCTAATTTCCAACAAGGGCCAGTCATAATAGAAGAGAAAATTGAAGGCGAAGAATCAAGTTTCCAAGCCTTCTGCGACGGCAAACACCTAGTGCCATTGCCCGACACCAGAGACTATAAACGGGCTTTTGACGATGACCGAGGGTCAAACACTGGAGGCATGGGTTCATACAAAAATGTTGGCGACGTCTTGCCCTTCACAACCAATGCTAATAGAGCCAAGGAAATCGAAATTGTTAACAGAATATTCGAAAAATGGAAAGGAAAGGGTAATGGGGGGTTAAGGGGCATGCCCTTCTACGTGGCTTTTATGCATACTGGCAAGGAAACAAAAATCCTTGAAAACAACAGCCGACCTGGAGACCCGGAAATAATTAACATTCTGCCCATCTTGAAAGACGACTTTGTTGACATATGTTTTAAGATATTAGAAGGCAATCTAGCACGTATCGAATTAGAAAAGGCAGCAACAGTTGTAACCTACAAAGTTCCACCAAACTATGGCGGATACATGGACACTTTTCCCCAACATGTAGATAAGGGTGAAATTGGCAAGCCAGTTGACTTAACTAAGGCGTATGAACTAACTGAGAAGTATGGTGATAAAATCCGTGTTTATCCAGCAGCCGTGGAACTGCGCAACGGCGAAACGTACGCCCTTAAATCTAGAGCTGTTGGCGTTGTAGGTGTAGGCGAAAACATCGAAACCGCCAGACAAATCTCTCTGGAAGGCATAATAGCCATAAAAGGCGGAGCCCTTTGGCACAGAACAGACATAGCATCCAAACTGCACATAGAAAAAAGCATAAGACACATGGAGGAGTTGAGGCGCAAACAGTGAAAAGGGTTTTCATCTCAGACTGTGAAGGACCCATCTCGAAGAATGACAACGCCTTCGAAATAACATCGCATTTCGTTCCAGACGGAAACAAACTTTTCACGGTTATAAGCAAATATGATGATGTGTTGGCAGATGTTTTAAAGAGACCGAATTACAAGGCTGGCTGCACCTTAAAGCTAATTTTGCCCTTCCTCAAAGCGTATGATGTTACTGACCGTAAAATGCGGGAATTTTCAGCTCAAAGCCTACTTTTAATCTTAAACATAAAAGATATATTGCGGCACGTTAGAAGTGTGGCTTATGCCTTTATCGTGAGCACAAGCTACGAACACTACATAAAGGCTTTATGCCAAGCTTTAGGCTTCCCTTACGAAAACACCTATTGCACGAAAGTAAGCATCGACAAATATCATATGACGGGAGGAGAAAAAACCAAGCTGAAGGAAATCGCAAAAGAAATATCGCAAATGCCCATGATTGAAATTCCACCAAATGCAAAATCCATAAAAGATTTTTCAGAAAAAGACCAAGAAACAATTCTGCGGTTGGATGAGATTTTCTGGAAGGAAATAGCATGTACTGATTGTTGGAGAATTTTTTCTGAAGTTAATCCGTTGGGCGGTAGCGAAAAGGCTGAATCTATAAAAGACATCGTTCAAAAGGCAAGTGTGGCTTTGGCTGATGTCATGTATGTTGGCGACAGCATAACAGATGTTGAAGCCTTTAGGCTTGTAAGGGAGAACGGTGGCTTAACAGTCTCTTTTAACGGTAATCAATACGCTATAAAAAACGCTGAAATTGCCGTCTTATCCGAAAATAGCATAGTAACTGCTGTGATTGCAGATGTTTTTAGCAGATTTGGAAAGGGGCAAGCCCTAAGTCTTGTTGGAAACTGGAACAGCGAAGCTTTAAAGAAAAGTAAAATAGACCAAACCTTGCTAAACAGTCTTTTCAAGTTATATCCCAGAGAATTGCCTAAAGTTAAAATAATAACAAGCGAAAATATGGAGGTTCTGGCAAAAGAAAGTAGCGAATTCAGAAAAAAAGTTAGAGGAGCAACCATCGGGAGACTAGGATAAATGGTTAAGAAAGTCGAGATTGAAGACACGTATGCAGAAGCTTTTGACGGTCTCTACTGCCGAGTTATTGTCACTGCAGATGACGAAGAAACATCAAAGAAGGCTGCAGAAGATGCCACCGCGACACCGTCAGGGGTCATAGGCAGGCTTGACAGCGGAATTGAAAGATGGTTAAGTGAAAGAGAAACGCCCGACAAGCGAAAAGGAGCAATTTTACAATTTTGGAAAGGTTTAGACAAGGGAAAGCCTCTGGAGGATTTGGTTAAGCGTTTTGAAAAAGAGTTTTCTTATCGGATTCGTCAAGACATTCTCGTTAAGCCCTTCACAGCGGTTTTTGATGCTTCATTAGTGAAGCCTGAAGGAAAAATAGATATAATGGAAAGAGTTGGTCATTGTGGAGATGGGTTTGAGTGGGAAGAACAACTTTATGGACGTAAAATGATTGTTGTTCCAATTATGGTGCCCGACTTTCTTATAGAGCAGTATATTGGCTATGCACGAGGGATATCAGGCGGCAACTTTTGGTACATGTGTAAAACAAAGAAGGCGGTAATGGGTGCTGGGAAAAAGGCACTGGAAGCCATAAGCCAGATTGAAGGTGTAATAACACCCTTTGACGTTTGTTCAGCTGGCTCAAAAACTGAAACAAAGTTTCCGTTAATAGGACCAACAACAAATCATCCCTACTGTCCATCATTGAAAAAGAAACTGGGCAAAGCATCAAAGGTGCCTGAAAATGTTAACTACATTCCAGAAATAGTGATTAACGGTGTTTCGATGCAAGCCGTTAAAGAAGCCATGAAAGCTGGCATAGAGGCAACACTAAACGTTGATGGCGTGGTAAAAATTTCCGCTGGAAATTACGGTGGAAAACTGGGCGATTATAAGATTTACTTGCGTGAGTTGTTTCCATGACCGTTTTCGATGCCGTTGGATTCGGCGGCTTAAACGTCGACAAACTTTTCAAAGTAAATAAAATAGCCAAGGCAGAGGAAGAAAGTTTCATAATAGATTGTGAAGAGGCTTGCGGAGGTTCAGCAGCCAACACTATTGTAGGTTTGGCGAGGCTTGGTTGCAAGGTGGGCTTTATTGGAAAAGTTGCTGATGACAGAGAAGGCAAAATGCTAGTTAACGATTTTTGCAGAGAAGGCGTGGACACAAAGGGTATAATACACTCAAAGCACGACAGAAGCGGGACAGTCATGGGTTTTGTGGACGAAAAAGGCGATCGAGCATTATATGTTGATTCAGGCGTAAACGACACAATAGAATTCAACGGAATAAACATGGAATATGCGTTTCAGACGCGCTTTTTGCATTTAACGTCCTTTGTTGGAGAAAAATCCTTTCAAACCCAGAAAAAGCTTGTAGAAATGCTTCCTAGAAACGTCAAATTAAGCCTTGACCCGGGAGAACTGTACGCAAGAAAAAGCGTCGCATTGGAATCAATAATAAGAAAGACGTTTGTTTTGATGCCGAATCTTAACGAACTTGAGCTATTAACCAAAACGGCTGATTACAGAAAAGGTGCTGATGTTCTGCTAAAAAAAGGTGTGGAAGTAGTTGCTGTAAAATTGGGCGGCAAAGGATGCTACGTAACAAATGGGAGGGAAAACCACCTTCTAGATGCCTTTAAAGTTCAAGTTGTTGACACAACAGGCGCGGGTGATGCTTTTTGTGCTGGTTTTCTTTATGGTTTGATTTCTGGCAAAAACCTCTATGAATGTGGGAGACTTGGCAATTTTGTCGCTTCAAGGTGCATAATGAAAATAGGTGCCAGACCAGGGCTCCCATATCTTAAAGATTTAAAACTTCTTTGTTAGATGTTCGATTAGGCTTTCAAAGATTAGCTTTCCATCTCCGTATTCTGGCATTTGCATTTGCTTTGTCCAATCTGGCTGTTGCCACCAGTAGAAGGCTCTTTCAGGATGCGGCATCAAACCGAAAATTGTCCCTTCAGGGTTGCATATTCCCGATATGTCATGAAAAGAACCGTTCGGGTTCGCTGGAAAACAGCCATCGGCATATTCACCATTCCTGTTGCAGTAGCGGAAGATTAGCATGTCATTCTCATAAAGCCTTTCCAAAAACTGTTTTTCCTTTTCCTTTGCAAACATGAATCTACCCTCCGAATGAGCCACTGGCATCCGCAGAACCTTTCCCTTTGGAATCTTCCATGTGAACATACATTTCCCATCGTTTTCATGTATAAGGTAAATCCAACGGCAACTGTAACCAGGCGGAAAGTTAGTTGCCAAAGCAGCCTTTGGATATAGGCTCATTCCGTCAAAACCCGGAAGCAAACCAGCCTCGACAAGCACTTGAAAGCCGTTGCAAATGCCAAGAATCGGCCGGTTCTCGTCAACAAAGGCTTTCAGTTCTTTGCTCACTTTGGCTAACATCCACTTAGCCCATATGACTCCCGCTCGCACGTAATCGCCATAAGCGAAGCCGCCTGGAAAAACCAAAACATGGTAATCCAGAAGGTTTCGGCGTTTGACTAGTTCGTTTAAGTGCAAAATTTCAGCTTGAGTGCCCAGCTCTTCAAAAGCACGTTTAGTCTCTGCATCGCAGTTTGTTCCGCCTACACGCAAGACGCAAACTTTAATCTCTTCCCGTTTCATGTTTGGACCTCGCCACTGAATGTTCGCTTCCAACTCGCCAGTAAATCATTAAGCGTGGCATCCACAGCAACTTCACCTTTCAATCCATAGATGCATAACCGTGGAGTCTTTGTAACCCTGCCTATTTCTGCATAAACCTTTCCTTTCATTAAAGCCTCAAACTCTTCCTTCGCTTCCTGTGAAACTTCTACTAAGAAGCGGCTATTTGATTCTGAGAACAAGACGAAATCGTTGCGGTTTACATTCATTATTGGAACTTTTTGTAAATGCAGTTCCATGCCATATCCGCCTGCGAAAGCCATCTCCGCAGCAGCCACAGCCAAACCACCATCAGACAAATCGTGACAAGCCCTAATCAGTCCCAAATCAATAGCCCTAGTAACAGCCCTAAACGTTTTTCGAGCTTCGGATGGACGAACCTTTGGCACAGTTTTTCCAAGAAAACCTTTCAGTTTATAATATTCTGAACCACCTAACTCTTTGAAAGTTTGACCAACAATGTAGATTAAGTTGTTTGGCTCTTTAACATCCATTGAAACAATCACGCGGACATCAGGAACCACGCCTAAAGCCGTGATTAAAAGCGTCGGCGTTACCGGTCCAAGCGGAGATTCATTATAGAGGCTGTCTTTTCCGGAGATAAATGGCGTTTTAAAAGTAACTGCAAAATCGTAGCATGCTTCACAAGCCCTTACAAGACTGCCCAACCTTTCTGGCTTTTCAGGGTTGCCCCAAGTAAAATTGTCAAGCAAGGCTATTCTTCTACCGCCAACAGCGACATTGTTTCTTATTGCTTCATCTATTGCGGAAGCAGCCATCCAATAAGCGTCTATTTTACCATAATTCGGATTCATTCCACATGAAACCACTATGCCTCTCCAAGAGTCTTTCAAAGGCTTTATTATAGCCGCGTCGTTGGGTCCACCATACTCGCCATGGAGTGGCTTGAGCGTAGTATTCCCCTTCACCTCATGGTCGTAAGTGCGTATTACGCTTTCTTTGCTTGCAACGTTAGGCGAAGATAAAATCTGCAAAAGCGTTTTAGTTAGATTCTCTGGCTCTGGAAAACAAGGCTCTTCAAAACTTGTGGGCCTGTACTCTGCGGTTCTGGTGGCTTTTGGCGGTTCAAAAAGGAATGGAATGTCCATTTCCGCAACTTTTTCACTTTGATGATAAATCCGTAAAACCTTATCTGCGGTGTATCTTCCAATAGGAGTAGCCTCGACGTCTTCGCTTCTAAAAATTTCCAGAACCTTCTCGAGATTTTCTGTGGGCACAGCCAAAAGCATTCTTTCCTGCGATTCGGAAACATAAATTTCCCACGGAGCCAAACCCGGATACTTCAGCGGAATCCTTTCAAGCTCCACAATGGTGCCGCAACCAAACCTTTTTGCTGCTTCGCCGACAGCGGATGATAAGCCTCCGCCGCCCAAGTCTGTTATTGCCGATGCAAGTTCGAGGTCTCGAATCTCGATTATGGCTCTTTTCAGTTTTTCTTCTTCAATGGGGTTTGCAATCTGAACAGCTGGTCTAGAAACCTCTTCCGATTTTTCCGTTAATTCCGCAGACGCGAAGGTCACGCCGTGGATGCCATCGCGACCCGTTTTTCCTCCAGCCAAAACAACTATGTCGTTTGGTTTGACGCTTTTCCTGAACTTTTTCAGTGGAAGCAATCCAATGCATCCACAGTAAACAACAACGTTTCCCACGTAACTCTCATCAAAGTACATCGCTCCGTTCACTGTTGGGATTCCCATATTATTGCCATAGCTTCCTATGCCGGCTACAACGCCCATGTAAACATATTTCGGATGCTTCACACCTGACGGAAGTTTCTCATAATCAAAATCTAAGGGACCGAAGCCCAAAACGTCAGTACAAGCGATCGGATCTGCCCATACGCCTAAAATGTCGCGAATCACTCCACCCACGCCTGTAGCCGCACCGCCAAAAGGTTCTATAGCCGATGGGTGATTATGTGTTTCAACTTTGATTGCTATCCCGTAGTCTTTGTTAAAGCGGATTATTCCTGCGTTGTCTTCAAAAATCGAGAAACACCACCGAGGATTAATTTCTTCAGCAGCATTTACAATATACGTTTTGAAGAGGCTGTCAATTTCCTTCCCATTCATTCTTATTTTGCTTTTGAAGGTTTTGTGGAAGCAGTGTTCCGACCACGTTTGCCCAATAGTTTGAAGCTCAACATCCGTGGGGTTTCGCCCTTTATTCCTAAAATACTCTCGAACAGCCTTCATTTCCTGCAAGTTTAAGCCTATGCCAAGTTCCTTGCTTATTTCTAAAAGTTGCTGGTCTGTAGCCTTTAGTATGTTTATTTCAAAGATTGTAAATGTTGTTTTTCTGCGAATGTAAAGGCTTGCGGTCATTTTTCCTCCTCGATCACGATTGCATAATTATCCTTTGTCGGGTTTGCAAGAAGCCTCTTGCATAGTTCTTCAGCTTTTGTTTCAGCCTCTCTCCTTGTTTCAGCCTCAAGAACCACGCAGTAGACTTTACTAACATTTACAGCTTCAACTCTATAGCCAAGTTCCTTCAACAAGCGTGCTGTTGTTTCACCTTCAGGATCGCTGTGTCCCGGCTTTAAGCCAACTTCAATTCTTAAGCGATATCTCATAGGTTAAGCTAGAGTTTTAAGGAATTTAAGCACTTTTATCATTAACGAGGCAAAGTGTTATTTTAGAATTATTTTTCTGTTTTTGTAAAGAATCTTAATTCCCTTGGAATCGGTTACGCGGCCTATTTTTTCAGCTTTTACGCTGGTTTTTTCTAAAACGTCTAATGCTTTGTCCCTATTCCTTTTATCCACTATTACTGCGAAGCCCCATCCCATGTTAAATGTCTTAAGCATCTCCTCGTCAGTTATCACACAGCCAAGTTCAGAGGCGGTTTTCTGAATTAACTCAAAAATCGGGTGCGGATTAAAATTGTCAAATTCAAAACCTATCTCTTTCGAAAACCTTGTTAAATTGTCAAACTTTAGGTAAGCGTCGCCAGTGATGTGTACTGCGGCTTTCACTTTAAGCTCGTCCGCAACTGTGAGCAATGGCTTAACGTATATTTTCATCGGCTCCAAAACTTCATAGACAATTTCTCTGTCTAATCCGTCTGGAATGTCGAAAGGTTCGTATCTTCCGCCCCACTTCTTGAAGAGGATTTTTCTTGCCAGGGACACGCCGTTGCTGTGGATTCCAGAGCTTCGCAAACCTATTACAACATCATCAGGTTTTATGTCTCTTCCAGAAATTGTTTTTTCACTGGTAACTTCACCTATTGTCGCAACAATCATGTCAAAGCCTCTGCCTTCTACTAAACCTTTTATCACTTCTGCTACGTCGCCTATTTCCCCGCTTGGCACAACACACTCGGATTCAACTGCCCCTTTCACTATACCCTTCATCCATTCCTTAACTAAGGCTGGGTCTGAAACTTGTGCATGAATATTATCAGCAATAGCTAAAGGCTTGGCGCCAGACCTTATAACATCATTAACAGCCAGCGCCACACCATCAATCCCTACAGTGTTATGTTTTTCAGCTAATTGTGCAACTAGCACTTTTGTGCCTACGCCTTCAATAACTAAGTCCAAGTAGCAATTTTTTCCAAAAGGAAAAATGTTTCCATAAGGAAGCTGAACAACTTCGCCATAACGGCTAAAACTATAGGTTTTCCTCAGAATTTGAAGGGCTTTTTTAGATTCAGCCCTTAACTCCCTATCAACACCAACGTGGGCGTAGGTGAATTTTCGTGTCAACAGCATTCCTCCCTAATTCACATGTGGACGCCAATTCGCTTATAGATTGATATGTAATCTTTCTTAAAAATATGGAGATAACAATTTTGCTTTTGTGTTATGACTTAAAATCGCGTGGCTTAGAAACGACTAGGCTTTTCTATTGAGCAGGGCAAGCGGAATTTGCTTTCGAGCCTAAAGGAGAAGGGGAAGCAAAGTATTAGTGAGACGAATATTCCGCTTGCCTTTCTGCTCTGCTCCCTTAGTCAAGGATTGTGCTGTAAACTTGTTACAAGTTGTGTTGCAGATTGTTGCTGCACGCTTGTTGCATCGTATTCCGCTTCATAAACAATGCTGGCCGGCTTATTTCTCGCCAAGGCACTTAAAAGCATCCCAAGCAAAACATAATACTGCCTTAAGAAATCAAGGCCTTTCTCGCTAGTTCTGTAAAGGTACTGATCCTCTTTTTTATCTATCTCAATGAAGCCTATTTCAGTGAGACTGTGCAAATATTTCTTAAGCTGATTATAGTTAATACCTGCGTGCGTCATAATCGAAAACCTAGTTGCACCATTATCCTTTACAGCTTCTAATAGTAGGGCTATAATTTCGAAGTGGCCTCTATACTTTTTGTGCAACGGCGAAGTGCATAAATTATGTTTCATGTATGAAGGCGAAGAACATAAATCAAGCATTTTCGTATAATTTTTCATGATCGCACACCGTAAATACTATTTGATGATTGAAAGGATTACGGGTTTTTTCGGTAGACTTCGTTGAAAGCTAGGGTAAAATTGTTGAAACTGTTGAAAAGATACATCACTGGACGCGAAGGTTTTTATGTTCATTTCAATTGAAACTATTGAATAGGAGAGACAACAGCTTGACTCAACGTAGGCTAACACCCAATGAAATGCGATTTTTGCAAGAGGCTTTAAGCGCAGACTATAGAACTAGCAATATACGTTTGCGGGAAGGTGAATATCAGTATACTCTTGCAAAAGCAATTGCGTCCTTTCAACTGGAACTGCATTTTCCAGACGTTAAAGACATAATCAAAGGATTGTATGGCGAAGAAAAAGTAAGTGACATCCAATTTATCCGTAAAATTCAAACAATTTTGAAAAAAATGGAGAAAAGTAACATTGTCCGGATTTTGCCAAAGAATAAGCCTTGGGAGTTACAAAGATATGCGCTTTCAAGTTTCAAGTTCCAAGACATTGACAAAAATCTTGTAACCTTTGCAACGGACTACCAAATAAAGCAGGCGCAAGACATGCTGCGTTCCATATCAAATCAGCAAGAAGCACCTACAGTTAAACTAAACAAGATTGAGATTTGTATGCTTGTATTGATAGTAGTCGCATTTTACGCGGCAAGTGTATGGGCTCTAATGCAATATGATATTAACTCAATAATCTTCGTTCTCGCCTTTTCCGTTGCTATCGCTTGTTCTGTTATACTAGGAAAAGTACTCTCCCACGGATAATTATTGCACCTTAACATTTAATAATTTCTTATGATAAGAAGAAAGCGGGGTTAAATTGAAGAAAGCCATTTCGATTTTATTTCTAATATCATGTTTGTTATCTACTCCGTCTCTAATAACTCGTGAAATATCTGTAAAGGCAAGCCCTGTGACATTGACTGCGGATCCCATCACAATTATAGTTCCAGATAACTACACAACAATTCAAGGAGCTATCAACAACGCGAGTTCAGGCGCCACGATTTTTGTGCGTACGGGAACGTATTATGAACATGTGGTCATCAACAAGACCATTACACTCGTTGGGGAAGACAGTAACTTCACAATTATTGATGGTTATGAAACCAATAATGTGATTTATATAAGGGCTGATAATGTAACCGTAAAAAGCTTTACTGTAAGAAAAAGCGGTATGTACCCATACAGTGGGATATTGGTAGATCATTCTACGGGTAACGTCATAATCAACAATATAGTAATATACAACTATGAAGGCATTAGCCTCCTCTATTCTAGCAGCAATGTGGTTTGTGGCAACACTATCTCAAGCAACTACGACGGAATTTATCTTTATTCTTCTAGCAGCAATGTGGTTTCTGGTAACACAATATTCTCAAGCAACTACGACGGAATTTATCTTTATTCTTCTAGCAGCAATGTGGTTTGTGGCAACACTATCTCAAGCAACTACGACGGAATTTATCTTTATTCTTCTAGCAGCAATGTGGTTTCTGGTAACGTCATCTTGCACAACAATTTCGCCGGAATGAGCCTCTACTATTCTAGTAGTAATGTGGTTTGTGGCAACACTATCCTAAGCAACTATCCCGGAATTGACCTTGCTCTTTTAAGTAATTATAATATTATTTACCATAACAACTTTAACAATACAGATCAAGTGTGGAGTGAATCAACGAATGTTTGGAATTATGATGATGAAGGAAACTACTGGAGTGACTACACTGGACAAGACCTAAATAAAGATGGAATAGGCGACGATCCATATGTCATAAACATGGTCAACAAAGATAATTATCCTTTGATGGGGACGTTTTATGAGTTTGGTATCACCTTGGAAAGAGAAACATATAATGCCACTGTTATTAGCAATTCAACAATCTCTGTTTTCAGGTTTCAAATTGGGGCAGAAACAGGGAACAAAATAATACATTTCAACGTCACCAGCAAAGATGGTACATCAGGTTTTTGTAGGGTCAAAGTTCCTATTGGGTTGATGAATTATCCACATATTGTGCTGGTTGATAGTGAGGAAATTATTCCAACGGTACTTAATGTTTCAAATGAGGCATACGCTTATTTGTATTTTACATATCTTCATGAAAATCACACTATCGCTATAATCTCTTCTAAAACGCTAGCTCTTTATTTCGAACTACTTGATGGATATGTTAAGTTGCAGAAGGATCTTTATGATTTGAACGAGACTTATTATGCTCTTCTTGAAAACTATAATATCCTCTTAAGCAATTATACTCAGCTTCAAGTAAGTTTTGGCGAATTGAACAATTCTTATCTCGAACATTTAGTAAATTTCTCTGCTCTCTTCGGAAACTACAATATCCTCTTATACAATTACACTCAACTTCAAGTGAGCTTTCATGATTTGAACGATTCTTATCTAGAGCATTTATTGGATTACTCTGAGCAAATGCAGAATATCCGAAACCTAACTTACATTCTTGTAGCCCTAGCAGCAATCCTCATAGTGACCACTATTTATTTGTCAAAACGCGCGCATACAAACGCAATTTCAAGGATTAAGGCGATGGAAGAAAAATAAATGCGAAGCTTCCGGTGCCAAATTTTTCGCTTTTTTAGACTTTCCATAGTTTGAGCAAAACTATAAAGAGTGTCATCGGATTAGCTGTTTTCCTTTTTTGTAGGCTTCTTTGTTTATTTTTGCAATGTTTTTCGCTACAGCGTCTTGTATAGCTTTTTTTATGGCTTTTTCACCTACTATGTTTGTCACCTTCGTTAAGGCTGCAAGCATGAGCATGTTTGCGTAGATTTTGTCTTCAAATGTTTTTTCAGCGTGTTCTGTGGCTGGAATTTTGAATGTTTTTGCCTTTGTTTCTGGAATTTTTTTTACGTAGGTGCTATCAACTATTAGCACGCCATCTTCCTTCAGATCCTTCAGGTGTCTATCAAGGGCTTCTTGGTTCATTGCGACCAGTATGTCGCATCTTCTGATCATTGGAAAACCGATTTTGTCATCCGATATTATCACTTCGCTTTTGGCTACGCTTCCTCTTGCTTCGGCTCCGTAACTTTGTGTTTGAACAACGTTTTTTCCATCATAGACAGCTGCTCTGCCCAGTATTTGTCCAGCTAAAACTACGCCTTGTCCGCCAAGTCCGCTTATTCTCACTTCAACTTTTTTCAATTCCTTTCTTTGCCTCCTCGATTGTTTTGTATACTGTTTCGACTAGTGTAGGTCGCCGTTTCTGGACAAATTCGCCCAAAACTATTTTTTCTGTTAAGTCTTCTTCGCGCAAGCTTTCTGCTTGCTTAATTGTAAGGGCGTTTTCTTTGAACCATTTTAACATTTCTCCAGCATCTTTTAGCCCTACTCTTCTTCCGAAGGCTGTTGGACATTGGCTCACGGCTTCTACGTATCTGAAGCCTTGTAACGTTAATGCCTTTTTTATGGAATCTTTAAGTTCGTTTGGGTGGGCTGTTGTCCAACGTGAAACATAAGAGGCCCCCGCCGTGACTGCTAATTTTGCAGCGTCTAATGGATGTTCAAAGCTTCCGTAGGGGGTTGTTGTCGTCTTTGCTTTAAACGGGGTTGTGGGGGCAACTTGTCCGCCAGTCATTCCGTAAACCATATTGTTAACCATTATAACAAGAATGTCCAAGTTTCTTCGTGCCGCATGTATGAAGTGGCTTAAACCTATGCCAACTATGTCTCCATCTCCTCCGAAAACAACAACGTTCAAATCTGGGCGCAGAAGTTTAATTCCAGTTGCGACGGGTATGCTTCTTCCATGCAGAGTGTGCACAGAGTCCGCTATGAAATGTGGTGATGGAATCCATGAGGAGCAGCCGATTCCACTGCAGAAAACAAATTTGCTCAGGTTTTCATGGCCTAATTCGTGAACGGCTCTTAAAAATTCACTCATTACTGTAAGTCCACCGCAGCCTGGACAAAAAGGCAGGGGTATGGGTCTTAAATATTTTCGAATAGAAAAGGGCTCATCCATTTTTGACGCTCTCCTGAATTTTTTCGAACAATTCTTCAGGTGTAATTAATTCTCCGCCACCGATCTTGTTGAGGGGAATAACTTCTGCCAAGCCGTTTGTAACTCGCTGAACTTCGTAGAATATTTGTCTCAGATTCATTTCAGGAACGATAATCTTCTCTGCTGTTTCGGCCAGTTGCCTGACAGCTTTTTCTGGGAAAGGCCAAATGGTTTTTAGACGGATGTATCCCGTCTTTATTCTTTTTGCTTCTGCAATTTCAACAGCTTCGTAAATCGCACGTGATGTACAGCCGAAGGAAACAATTCCCATTTGGCAGTCGTCAGTGTTGTAGGTTTCAGCGTCGGCTATTTCTTCCGCATGGTTTTGTATTTTGTTGTTAAGTCTTTCTACAAGTTGCTTATGCACTGTGGGGTCTGCTGTGAAACGTATTCCATACTCGTTATGCGTTGATCCTGTAACAGCTACGTTGAATCCTTCGCCAACAGACGGCATCGGCGGTGTTTCTTCTAGGCCAAAGAATGTCTTTTCATTTGGTTTGGGTTTTCTTCTGTTGATTATTTCTATATTTTCTGGAGAGGGCAAGATTATTCTTTCTCTCATGTGTGCGACGATTTCGTCTGCCAAGAGAATAACTGGTATGCGGTATTTTTCGGCTAGGTTAAATGCTTTGATTGTTAGTTCGAACATTTCTTGCACGGAATTTGGTGAGAGGGCAATGGCTGAATAGTCGCCATGTGTGCCCCAGCGTGATTGCATGACGTCGCCTTGTCCGCATTTAGTTGCCTGTCCTGTGCTGGGTCCTGCCCTTTGAACATCAACTATGACGCATGGGGTTTCGGTCATAAACGCCCAGCCTATAGTCTCTTGCAACAGGTCAAAACCTGGTCCAGAAGTGGCTGTCATTGCTTTATTGCCTGTCCAACTTGCACCTACAACTGCCCCTATGGAAGCCATTTCGTCTTCCATTTGAATGGCTATTCCGCCAACTTGTGGAAGCTTTTTCGAGAGGTATTCTGCTATTTCGCTTGCGGGTGTTATTGGATATCCAGCAAAGAATCGGCATCCTGCGGCTAGGGCTGCTTCGGCGCATGCTTCATTTCCTTGCCAAAAGTATGTGTTTGCCTCTGGAAACTTTTTCAACGAAATTCTCCTCTATTCTTTGGGACTCATTGAAAAGCTTGGGGATTTAACCTAAAAGGTTTTATCTTTTGCTTTATGAAGTTGTAACTTCAAATAGGTTGGGGTAGAGATGGAAGAAGACATAGTTGATTATACTTTAGAGTATGCGAGAAGCAAAAAAGTTGAATATGCTGAAGTGAGGGCGCAGAGCCAAGTCCAAGAGAGGCTTATACTAAGAAGTGGTATTCTGGAG
>Ga0209725_1000935_pt1 | contig 17258 bp, 19 predicted proteins | sample I18A1metaG_FD_184145 | JGI IMG/M metagenome (GOLD analysis project Ga0209725, IMG submission 184145) | Lake sediment bacterial and archeal communities from Gulf of Boni, Indonesia to study Microbial Dark Matter (Phase II) - ​I18A1 metaG... | ecosystem: Environmental > Aquatic > Freshwater > Lake... | reverse complement strand
TGACCATAGAGATGATCCTTGTCAGGAGGTTTGCTAGAGGTCCTTACCGCGTAGACCGTTGTGGCCGCCGCCACCAAGTCGAGGCCCGAATGCAATGCCTCGGAGATTATCCCTAGGCTGTTGGTGAGGATGCCAGCGATAGCCTTCAGTGAGGTCAGCGCTACCGCTACGACGAGGGAGGAGAACGCAACCCTTTCCTTCTCGCGCGACGATATCACGTTTGGGTCAGTACCAACCTTCTCTGGGGCCTAGGGGCAAAGCCTAGCATCGTTGACGAATGGTAAAGGGTTTTTGAGTCTCCCAGAGCAACACTAAATGTAGTGCTCGCCGCTGCAACCAAGAGCTATATCTTGACCCAGCTGAATCTTCTTCGACTGCTCATTGGGCAAGATCATGGTGTCCATTTCAGACGACCTTGAGAACCGTCTCAGGGAGCACCTACGCAAGCAGGGCGACTTGTCACGCATTGTAACAGAGGCGCTGACAGCCCACCTAGACAGGATCGAGAAGAAGCCGAAGAAGTGATGTTCGCTTGCCGAGAAGTGGCCGCTGGGTGTCCCCCGATCTTGCACGCCCACAGTGATGCTGAGAACTGAGAAGCTCAGGGCTGCAAATCCACGCTGCGATGAAAGGAGTTCTGGCCATCATGCTGGTATTGCTAGCCGTTTGCTCCTTGATTCGTGTATCCCGAGGCAGCCTTGGATGCAATTTGGACTTCATGCCTGACCTCGACGGCCTGCGTTTCCTGAGAGAAGAAACAACAGTCTCACCTAGGGATGTCAATCCGGGGGGGAACGGTCGCGTTAACGGTATGCTGGGATTGGATCCCGACAGGGAGAAGCATTCCACTGCATGTCAGCGTGTTCGGAAGCTGGGCAAAGGACACTCTACTAGCCGCACTATACGAAGGAGAGCAAGAGCAATCAGGTCGTAACAAAAGCAGCTCTACCTTCGATGCTCCGTCTCCGCCCGGAATGCAGGAATACGTTCCGACATTCCTGTTGGCAGCGGCGGTGATCGCTGCGATAGGAGTCATCATACGATGGAGGCAGAGATTTGACTGAGCGCACCGAGCGTCAGAAGATCATTTCCAACTATCGCACCTTGGGACGATCCTTCCTTCTACCCCCTACCCCTCAAGCTCTTCACGAAGGGCTCTTCCGATCATGCGTTTTGATATAGGCGGAATCGCGGTAGGAATCTAGACGGAGACGCGGTTGCCTTGCAGAGTTTTCATAGCTTACAAAGGGAGGGACCATGGCCCCGAGATCGCTCGCTCTGTCAGCGATTGCGTCGCCCAAGCTCACGGGATGTATCCTCTGATAGCCCTGCCAGACGCGCAAGGCGAGATCCCCTTCAATGATGAGCGACGCATCTTCAAGACAATGAAAGACTGCGATGCTTTTGTCGCGGTCAACACGAAGGGACAGTGCAGCACGAAGTTTCTTGACGAGTGCTCGTATGCTCGCTGGGATCTGGAGATGCCATTTGTAGCCGTCATCGAAACAGGATCGAGGCCTGCTCCGCCCTTGAGAATCGAGTGGGGCAAGTTAGATTCGGCCGATGGAACTCCAAGAGATGTCGTAAGCTTCTGAGCATGATTAGAATGGCCATTCAGGTTCGACGTGGGCTCGCTGTCAGGCCCGAGAAAGCGACGCTGCCAAGGAGGACTCTGCATGTCTGACAGTCTCCGTGAAGAAAGAGTCCAGAAGTTCTTTCGCAATGTCCGAGACGAGTACGACGAAGAAAGCATAATCAAGAAGGGTTGGATTGTCAAATCAAGGGAAGCCACACCTTCAGATGTGTTCTCATTCGTACAGATCGGCGTCCGCTACCTTGTCGATCGCGCGATCTTCCGGGATCCCTCTTACTACCCAGCAGTCTTGGGAGCAGGAAGCACCATAGCAATAGCCGAGGAGAAGTACTTGGTCAAAACACTTCTCAATCGCATTCTCAGGAAGAGAGTGAAGAAGGAGAGCCTGAGCTTCAAGATCATCTTGGAAGCACTTGAGGAGGCAGGCCCTGATTTCCACCCAAGCGCCGTCTTTGTCCCTCTTGCTTTTCACAACGACCTACATCTGAATAGAGTCCCCGGCGTGAAGCTGTATTATGACCAACAAGCACGCGCCGCGAGAGGGCCGCTTCTGATCTTCGGATCAGCAGAGAGGCCACGCGTCTTCTGGTCGAACAAGTACGTCCCATTCCAAAGTCTCATATTCGTTGATCAGAACATCGGTGAATGGGTCGTCAAGACAGTAGATAGGCATTGGCTGGTATTCGACATTAGGCCAGCCAAGGACAGGAGCAAGGTGGATGTTACGATCAAGACTGTCGCGTGCTTCGTTGTGTCAAATCCAAGCGCAGGGGTGCTTCTCGATGTCCCGTTGCCTAGGGAATAAACAGCAGTTGGGTATGCGCTTACCAAACCGTCCCGGTGTCGTGACACGGAGTGACAGGACAAGGAGATGAGGCTGGGATCACATTTTCACTATGCCTTGCGTTCAGTGTAGACCCACCCTTGTGAATCACCTATTGTCGGAAGTACTGTCAGTGCAGTATCCAAGCCTCGAAGCTGCCATTCACGATCTTGCGTCACGCCGTCTCCCCGTTTTTTGGCTGCTGCATAGGACGACATGATGTGCGGTCGAATCCTTGATTCTCTCTGGGAAACCATCATGACGATCTCTGTGCAGCAACCTGAGAATCCCCAAACGAAAAGCCCTATGTCGGCAACCCGCGTTAGTTGACAATTCATGTGACCTAGTTGAAGAGGACCCGAGCACGTCGTAGAGCAGGGAAGCGACCCGAGCGTTCTCGGACCGCTTTGAGAGAACGTACTGTCGTAGAGAAACTAGCCGCCAAGCTGAGAGACAGGAATCAACATTTCTCGAAAGATCATGATCAACACCTCGGAGATGTCTACACTAGAGTCAACCCCGCTCGATCACGAGGCGTGAACTCATTACTGCGGGAACTGTATGGCGGGTTGACGCCCCGCCTGCAGCCAGAGATCGATGTCATTCTCAAGAAGGGAGACGACATCCGTGCGATTGAAGTTAAACTCTTCAAACTCAGGTCCAACAACAGTCTAAGTCGCTCATACTATGAGGGAATAGATCAGGCGATCGCGCTGCTGATGTACGGTTTCAACAGAGCAGCATTGTGGCATGTCTTCGATCAAGACATAGAGATGGGCAAAGTGAATACCTATGGCTCGATCGCTCAGGTCTTCATTGTCGACAAACTGAAGTTGCCTATCGATTACACTGCATGGTGTCTCGACAGAAGCGGGCCAGACTACGAGTTCATACCAACTAAGCCAATCCTCGGTGACTTCCGCTCCATGGACGTAAAAGTTACAATTCCGCTGTTCAAGATTCAAGACCCAAGACTCAGTTTTGTCTGGGTTAGGGTTAACCCACTTTTGGAAGACGGACGTGTTCGGAACATTCGCGAGGCACTGATGCAATGGCTTGAGAAGCGGAAGCAATCGTAGACATCACATGTCGTTGCGTGATTCGAAGACAATTTGAGAACCGATTATGCGCGACTCGGAATTCCACGATTCTACTTCTTCCACCACACTTGTACGTCAATGAGTTTTGAATCCGTAAGATTGTTGTGTAGATCAGTTACGGTGATTCTGGCGCTCATCGTGCCTATTGGGAAAGAGCCTTGCCATACTATGCTTTCCGGGCGGATCCACAAATATGCCAACACAGGTATAACCAGATTCTCCATTCTTTGGGAAGCTGACCCGTGCGTCTCAAACCACCCATAGATGCTCACGTCAGCGGTCGAGATGTAGTCAGGTTCGAGATACTGAAGAGCCAAGGGATCGAGCCTGAAAGATGTGGATTCGATTCTTAGCTTGAAATCATGGGCTGACGAAACAAACAAGGTGATGGTGAAGTTCACGTTCCATATTGGGGTGTATTCTCCCGTCCATGAGATGATTACGTTGCCGACATGTTCGACCTCCACTTTGGGAGTTGAAAGAACGTACTCTTGCAGGTAGACATAGATCGGCTGAGCAAGGACGACTGCCAACACAAGACCAACTATGCTGACGATTGTTTGAATCTTCGTGAATCTCTCTCGCGATCCAGTCGCTGGCATATGCCAATACCGTCCGAGCAATCGTGTCGCGAGTCTTGCTAGATCTCTGACTCCTAGATGTAAAGTCGCCGTTGCATCTATATCCGGCGTCAGGCTACGTGCAGTGAAGTTGGGACTACTAGACTGGATGGCTTGAAGGGTTATACGGAGACTACTAAATCGATACCAAGGTGGAGCTGTGCGCTGGTCCGCGGCTTTTTTGAAAAGTGGACCGACTCGCGGCGGTTTTCGAACGTCATCGAAGCAAACCCGAAAAGTATCGCCTCATCAACTCGATCCCCCGACTTCATGCGATAATCCAAGAAGTGGCCCCTCCAAGTCGAGGTCGAAGGAACCTCGTAATCTTCACAGGGGCGCTGATCATTGCATGGAGCATGCGCGTGCTATTGTTGTTCCCGACACTGAACCTCACTGTTCGTGGCATTATCATTACACTGGAGTGTGCCATTACCTTCACGATTGGCGTCCTCCTTGGCGACCCGCCCCCCGAGGTGACCAACTAGGCGAGAGCCAGCGCGAGAGCGGAACGCGCTGCGTCTCAATGCTCGCGAAATCGAGGACCACTGCGTGATGTTGCGGGAAGCCGCGAACCATGTCACGTTAGACGACACTCGTCTAATCCAGCTGCACGGTTGCAGCTACCAAGCTTGCGACGCTCTGTTTCACTGAGGGAACATGACCGAATGTAGGATTCTTAGCGGGAAACATCCGCGGTGAGTTAAAGAGCTAGGCGCACTCAGGAATCAGAGGTCAAGATTACCAAACGGGTGAACAACGTTGTCCATGCAAAGCAAGAGGGTCGAGCCCTTTGCGAGATTCTTTGCACCTCACATTCTCTTTGAGTTTGATTTTGACTTCGAGGCAGAGCACTTCCTTGGAAGCATCTCTGCCTATGTGCAAGTGTGCATCGATGAGCAGGGTAGCGGCGCAAGCGGGCTTGGACCAGCGTATCTGAACCCAGATCAGTCGTATCCCTTTTTCTCTCAATCAAGGAGACGCTTCCAATTCCTTCTTCAGCTTTCCCGCGACATGATCGAGTTCATCGACGGTTTTAGATTCAAGAACCCGCATAGAGATGTCCACTTCTTGCTTACGGTCCGTAGCAGGAACATAATGGTGGGGGCAGACATCGTCCGGTATCCCGAACGTAGGGAAGACGTTCTTGCCCTTCCGGTGAAGAGCACGCCCCCGGAGCAGGAAAGAGCCGTTCAGGGCATCTTTTATGTCTCAGACAGCGACTGGGTGAACAAGTTCAAGCAGAAGTTCGAACTCGGCAGATGGCTTTTGATTGAGATTCCAATCGACATCTCAGCGGTGAGCGAGCGGGCGAAGCGCGTTGCGAATAGGATCATCGCAGAGAGAATGGAGAAGGCTGCCGAGAAACTAGCTGACGGTGAGCAGAAGTTGAGGGCTGGCGAATGGACCGAATGCGTCAGACTGTCGCGCGACGCACTTGAGGTTCTCAGGAAGGGAAGCGTTGAAGTCGAGGGAGAGGCAGTCTCGATGGATCAACTCATAAAGAATATCATCTGCGACGCGGGACTTGCTGAAAGGGCGCAGCACGCAGTACCGCAACTCATCGATCAAGTCTACAATTTTGCAAGTGCGACACATCCCATTGACAGACAAGGCAGGAAGATCGAGATCTCTAGTTTCCAAAAGGAGGATGCGCTTCTGAGTTATGGTTGCGTCGCTCTAATCCTGCACATGCTAACGCGAAAGCTCGTAATGATGCCATGAGCCGTTACTTCACCGCAGCATGACCTAGTGAAACGGAGCTCTGACTGTTTCACTCGGGTCTTTGAGCTGCTCTTCAGAGCTTCGATACAACACAGCAGATCTGAGCTGCCCATTCTTCGATAGCCGAAAAAGAGCTATCCGGTATCAAACCACAGATGGTTCTTCCACGGACGCTGGAATGGAAAACACTAGCGGAAGCACGATTGGCACTAGTGCAGCGAGATCTCCTTGTGCCGCCACGAAAGCGGAATATGCAAGGACTCCTGTCAGAAGCCAGAAGAACACCACAAGTGCAGCTTGGGCTAGGCGGACCTTTCCGAGATGAGTGCCTGTCGATAGCAATGCATTAGCAACCAGAAGAAGCGGCCAAAGCGTTCCCTGCAACGTCACTCCTATCGAAGACAGAATCGTGTCACGGACCAAGAGAAGCGTGCGTAGCATGGCTCCATCTATACCCAAGTCTGCGAGAAAGGGGGAGGCATACCAAACACACAAGAAGAAAACAGCCAAGACGAGGAGACACAACGCCTTGAATCTCACTCGTCGGCTGCTAGATCTCAAGAGTACGTAGCAACTACCAAGAAGCAGAAAGCCCAGAGACAGTAGAAGTGCGTCCATCTGCGGTTACGTCAGTACAACTTCAGAGATTCAAAAAGAAAAACATTCACCTTCTTTCTTGAGGTGGCGACAATGAATACTATACGCTTCGGATGAGACTGAGTACGAATAGCATCTCATGATCTTCTATGCGATGATTCATCATTCAGACGAGGCAGAGAGCGTTCTTCAGCTCCCTGAACTGAAGCTTGACCTTGTAGAACTCACTCAGTCTGTCATCAGCGAGTACTCTGGCTACTTCCTTCATCTCATGAAAGGATCCGCCGAGAAGATCGTCAGCTTCAGGCACCTGCTCTGCCCTAGTCACTAGGACAGGTATCGAGCTGTACAGATCCCAAGCATGCTTCAGCTTCGCCATCGCCTCGACAAGGTTTCCACCAATTTGAACCTCGAATGCCCAGTTGGGAACGCTCTTCGCGGTCTTGCGCCAGATCACGTCGTGAACTCTTTGAGTGGAAACTTGCCTTGAAGCACCCCCATCTGATAGATCATCTCTTCTAGTTCATCATGCCCCGGCTTTGCGACTGTGACCGGGATGACGTTTCTTGCTTGAAATTCGTCGTTGATCTTCGCGAACAGCGCTGAGCTGTATGTCACGCCCTCCTGTTCCTCACCGAAGACTACGAGGCTCCATCGATCGATCTTCTGGCGAGCGACACCAAGGCCGAACACTGAAGCCAACTCTTCCTTCGTGATCGCGTGGCTTCGCTCGGGCGACGACGCTTCGAGTTTCAGCCTCACTTCGTATGGATAGCCAGTCGGATTCTGCAACCAGTACGCCGCTGGTTTCTCGCTTTTGAACTTCTCCGCCAAGACTCCTCGTAGCCAGATTCCTCTCTTCCCATTGTATTCACGATACAGCAGAGCTGGCACGCCCGTTTGGACCACGTTCCAGCGCCGTTTGTTTATTCCCTGTTATCACCAGGAAAGCGCCAGAGCCCCTCTTTGAGAGACTTCAGATGAGGATGCGAGAAAGAAAGAACATTGAAGATCGCACCAGCTATGGCCAAGGCAGAACAGACCAACAGGTACTGTGTGAAGTCAGAACTTGGGGATTCCGCCAAGCTAGGAACTCGACATCAGCCCGTCTTCATCCGGAACCGCACGCCCAGCCCACAAAGGGCCGATGTCCTACATCCTTACACGTTCTGATTCTTCGAAGCGAGTAGCTAGAAAAAGCTCTTCTTGGAGACCAGCGTGGGATCGAAACAAGATCTTGTCTGCATTTCAGGAGCAGTACCAGGAAGTGGCTCGCTCTGGGCTTGGAAGATTCCTTCCCAAGCTCCAAATCGGTCGACTCTGAAAACCTCTGCAAGAACGCCTGCTTTCATTCCATGACTTCTGGCGACCGCCGCGGCATTCTGTCGAAAGAAGCATTCGACAAGTGACCGCAACTCCTGTGAGGCTATGGCATCATCGAGCATTGGGACTCTCCGTCCCCAAGTCCCCAATTGCAGTTGGAGCTGATGGAGGGAGTTACGTAGCATTGTAGCATTGGCGCACAGGGCTTCCACTTTTCGTTCGAAGTACTCAGTGATGTCGACTGCATAGTTGGGATCGAACGGTACGCGAGCACAATACCATCTCTCGCAGACTGCATGCGGCATGTAGCCTTGTTCTAGGTGTTCTGGATGGTGTAAGTGAAAGTTTGAAACCCAGTAGGCCTCCTCAACCGCCTGTGCGACTCGGATGTGATCGAGATTGGGCTCGTATGTTGCGTAGGGATCGAACGAGAAAACGGCGTACGGGCGGTGCTTGCGGTACAAGTATACAACACGTTCCCGCACGCTAACCATCGATACGTCGGCCAGTACGTCAGTGACAAAACCCAAGTCAATGACTTCTGATGCGCCTAGGATTTGCGCAGCACGATGAAATTCCTCAGTATTTCTTTGCTCTGTCTCCTTCTTCGTCGGAAGATCCATCGAGTCCTTGTCATCGTTGGTGACTCTCACAAGGATGAGTTTGCAACCTTCGGCAGCGAATTTGGCCAAGGTGCCTCCGCACATCCATGCCGCGTCGTCAGCGTGTGGGAAAATCGCCATCACTACTTGCCGCGTTTCGCTTCTCGTTCGACTCGATCTCCGTGCACGAGTTCTTCGGTTCGTGGGTCTGGCTCTAGTCATGAAGCCAGTCTCCTCCATAGTCTCTCCGTTTCGTCCCGCGTAATGTCTGCGATGTTCACAATCGAGAACGGTAGACCTGCTCGCTTGGAGTAGTTCTTCATGTCTAGAACCGCGGCGACAAACTCCTCCCTAGTAATCCCGTAATTGCGAGGCCTGAACATGAGCCCTAGGCGATCCATGTCGCTAGCAACATCGTCTGCGTCGCCAGACTGAAAGTGGCTCGCAACGTAGATGCCCGTTCCTACGACCTCGCCATGGAGAAAGCTCCGATGCGTGACCTCTTCCAAGGCATAGAAGAAAGTATGCTCACTACCTTCTTCTGGTCTGGGCGTGCCGGCAGTCAATTGAAGTCGGTTCACTTCTCGATGGAGAGAAACTAGAACACGTATGCCCTCTTCAGATACTTGTTCGATCTCCGAGGCGTTCTTCAAGAGCGTGTCGAAGGCACGTTGCGCTTGAGAGGCAATACCGCTGTCATATGACTCTCCCGTCTTCTCATGAGACAATTTCCAGTCATAGAGTGCAGTTCTGCATGAATAGACATCTCCAGTCCCCGCGGTGTTCAGTCTCTTGGGGGCTGACTGAATTGCCTCATAGTCGATGATGACTTTGCCTGCTGTGGCGTTGCCAACATACTTGACAATACCGTCCTCCCTGACACCTGCTGCGGGTGTAACGTATGCATCCACAGATAGGGCCGTGGGAACAAGAACTAGAGGGCAAGCTCGTTTCCACGCGAGGTACTTGGCCGCGTCCACTGCAACTCCGCCACCGATTCCGACCACTGCGTCCACCACAGGTGTTTCAGCGACAAGGTGGTCCAGATATCTGCGTTCGAGAGGCGGTCGCACCATGGTCACGACGATAGGAAGTGCACCAATCCGTTTCTTGACAAGATTCCAAGGAACGTCCATGGTCATTATCGCGTACTTGCCAAGCGAATGGCCAAGCCCGTCAATGGCTCCGAAGATGAACTCGGTCAAGGCTCAAGCTCCCCCGCATACACCCAGCGACAGGTCCTTAAATCTCTGCAACGCGGTGCTTCGTGCTGTCAGCCAAGCTAGTAACGGACCCCAAACGTCCATTGAACGATTCTGTTGAATCTCCTTGACACAAGATTATCGAAATCACAGAGACTTTACTGGTAGGAACCGCGCTCTGGCAACAGCCACCCAGTCTGACGCGAGCAACATGTTAACCATCTTCGGAACAGCGCATACTCGCTCTGCCTTACTCCAAATGGCTTATACAATCGTCGCACAGTCTTCGCAATGTGCGTGAAATTGGCCCAAATTTCCACAGTAAGAGGTCCCTTGCCCCCAGATCAACTGGGATTCACTCATCCACACGAGCATGTTTTCATAGATTGTCGTTTCTTGGCCGAAGAGAGAAAGGCTGGCAAGAGACTACTCGATGCTCACGTGTCAATGGATATTCTTGCCGATCTAAGACGGAGGGAAGACCAATGCCTTGACATGCTTGTTCTTTCGAGTTTTGAAGACGCGGTCAACGAGCTTGAGCGCTACAAACAGTTCGGTGGAACAAGTCTCACTGACGTTACAGTTCCAGGAATAGGCAGGAATGTGAAGGCTCTTCGTGCGGTCTCCGAAGCTACAGGAATCAATGTGATATGCGGCACAGGTTGGTATCTTGACGCCACGCACCCAGCATTCATCAGACAATCTGAATCCCGCACGCTGGTTGAGCATATGGTTAGGGAACTTGACGAGGGAATCGATGGGATGGAAATCCGCGCCGGAGTCATTGGCGAAATTGGCTGCAGCAAGCCTCTGACCCCCAATGAGGAGAAGGTTCTGGCCTCTGCCGCTAAGGCCCAAGCCCTGACGAAAGCTCCCATAACAGTGCACACCGCATTGTACGATGTGGAATGCAAGTGCCACGCAAAGCAGGCCCGACAGGAGCTTGAGATACTTCGGAGGAATGGTGCCGACATGTCAAAAGTGTACGTCTCTCACATGGATTGGACTCTTGACGATCTGGGCTACCAGGAGAGAATCATGGAAGACTACGGAGTCACACTCGCTTACGATTCGTTCGGTCAAGAGCAGTACTACGACAATGTCTATTGGGGATGCTATGGCGTGACCGACAGGGAACGAATTGCGGCGCTAGGAGAGCTCCTTCGCAAGGGTTTTGAAAGACAGTTAATGATATCATGCGATGTCTGCGAGAAGATACACCTCAGGAAATACGGTGGTTGGGGCTACTCGCACATACTTGAGCACATATGTCCAGCGCTGAAGCAGAAGGGTATCTCGGACAGACAAATACGGACAATGACGGTGGATAACCCAAGGCGTCTCTTTTCCAAGTAGGGAAGAATCTGGCCAGATCTGCAAACACGATAACGGATGTGGGGAGAGATGAAGTTAGGAGCGCTCGATGCGGTGTGGTATGATTTGCCCCTTGAATCCAGGCTCCGGAGAATTTCGGAACTCGACTTAAGTGGAGTGGAATGCTGGTTGAACTCCGCAGAACTCGGCTTCTGTGTTGACCGAGAATGGCCTGAGACTCACAGGCCCGAGAGGGTCTCACTCTCAAAGGAGAAGCTAGCAAGACTGGTTGATCGCTTTGATCTGCACATTCATTCATACGGACAATACGAGGTGATGGGCCCTTTTCTCGGCCCGTATCCTACGCAAGTACTTACGGGAACCAAGAGAGAGAGAAGAATTGACGACATCAAGAGGTTGATGGATTTCTGTGCGGAAGTTGGAGTGAAATTGCTGATTGTTGCGTCTGGAGGGGACCCGGATGACCCAAGCCACTGGAGGTCACTTGTCGACGATTTCATGTCTGAACTTGTTTCACACGCGGAGAGGGTTGATGTCACTATCGGGATGGAGAATAGCCCAGAAGCCCTCGTTAAGGACGAGGAGGATCTATTGATGCTCATCAAGGAGATGCATTCTAAAGCGCTCCGAGTCAACTTTGACCCAGCGAACCTCAATCTGACGCCTCCAGGAAACCGAGATCTTCCAGGTGCTATTCGGAAGCTGAAGGGGCACATTATTTCCGTACATGCAAAAGATTCAGTCTACGGCGGAGGACCCTACGGACAGATGCCAGACGGAACATGGCGCTGCCCCCCAATTGGTCAAGGGACAGTCCCATGGCGAGAATGTGTTCAGGCCCTAAAGGACATCAGCTTCGATGGTTACCTCATCATCGAATACTCGTACCCGTTCGGAGTAGTTCCACTAGAAGAACGAGATAGAGCAGTTCTCTCCGGCAAAACCCATCTGGAGAACCTGTTGAAATAGAGCCAAGGCAGCTACAGGAAGCTGATTTCTTTGCTTAGTTTCCGTCTCAGCCAGATCAGGTTCCCGGTTGGAGTCAGCCTGTCAGATGGGCGGCAGGGAGAGCTCAGGCGGTAATACTCCGTCAGGGTGTAGAAAGATACTAGGAACTACTTGCGTAGTGTCCGTTGGTTTTCTATGCCCCGGCTCACACGCCGATCCGTGGTTTTCTGGTCCGGTGAGCTTTCAGTCCGTCCTTCGATTTGGTCCTTGAGGATCTGGGGTCTCACTATTCGGGTGGGATTTCCTTGAATAGGTACTCTAGCTGGACTCCCCTTGTGGATTGGACGTACCTTATCACGTAGTACAGTATCAGGCCCGACAGGAATACTCCCACAATGACGAGGTTGTTGACCAACGGGGAGGCAACCCAAGCAAAGTAGGATGCGATGATCATGAAGACTACCGTGACTATCCCTGAGATCGTCAACAGAGGCACACCGGCTATCTTGATCTTGACGAAGCCTGGCGCAGCCTCGAAAGTCTCCTTCCTTCGGTAGGGGAATAAAGATCCCGTTACTCCTGCGACCAGCCAGACGACTGTGAGTGCAAGGATTATGTTGCTCAGTAGGGCGAAGATCGTCGTGAAGGTGAAAAGGTACAGGCCGACAATCGAGAAGACTATTGTGATTAGGGTCGCCTTGACTGGTGTGTGATATCTTTCATTCACGTCAGCGACTTTCGCAGGCAGGCATCTGTCAAAAGCCATTGCGAACATGAGTCTGGGCAAGATTATGAAGTACGCTATCTGTATTATTATGACCCAGGTCATCATACCGATTTCTACAACTGTGGTTAGTGCAATGTTGTTCGCTAGGATGCCTATGAGATAGGGTAGTGTAGGAATCAGTGGCAGAGTGTATTCACTGGGCGCGTTCGCTGCTAGGTATCCGATCGCGCCTAGGAAGTCCTGACCGAACGCTTGGTATGCGCCTAAACCTATGATAACGAAGCAGAACCATCCAATCACCAAGCAACCGAGAATGGCAATGGGTTGTGTTCTTGAAGCGTTCTTTATTTCGCTACCTGCATAAACGTTGAAAGCGAATCCTCCGTACATCATGCTGCTGTACGGGAGAGTCATGAAAGTCGCCGCTAGGAGAAAGCCTGGGACATAGCCAGCTCCTTCGGCCGACTTGATTACACTGTCATATGACAGCCCATATTGGGATGCGTAGGCGTTGAAGAGAGCTGAGAACTGAGAGACTGAGGCGCTCAAGAGCACTCCGACTATCACGACCAGTCCAACGACTCCCACGATCAGGAGAATTCGTTGAAGGGTCATAGCATACTTCAGGCCAAAGATTGCAACTGCTCCGATAACTATGATAACTAAGGATCCAAGTAGGAACGCCATTTCAGGAGTTCCAAGACTTGCACCGAGCGTCTCTAGGGAGGAAGCACCTGAGAGGTGCCCAAGCACCAAGAACATGGGCGAGAGATAGAAAGTTGCAAACAGATTCGCGTTCAACCCAACTATGATGAAGAACACTATGAGAAGAACCCAGCTTATCATGAAACCAATCGGCGCTCCGAGCACCCTAGATATCCACACATAGTCACCGCCGGTTCTCGCGCTCGCGATTGACATGTACGTATATGCTATCCCCCACAACACGACTGGCAGCAACGCAATGGTCATGCCCAAAACGACATCTGAACGAGGGTAGGCAACTGCTGCATACGTGAATAGCTGAACTATCCCCAAACCTGGGCTTAGAACCGCGAAATTGGTGGCGAAAGCGTCAAACGCGCCAATCTCTCTAACCAGCCCGGTCGCTTCCCTGAGAAATGTCTTTCCTGCCAAGAACGAGTTCCTCGAAGATGGGGCTGCCAATGGTGAATATAAGACTTGTTCACCTAACTGGGGTCTCGGGCGGTTGTGTGACATGCAACAATTTCCCTCAACTGATCGCTGGACAAGTCACTCCCAATGTTCCGCCTAGTTGATTAGGTCCTTCCAGTGATGCGTTGCACCTCGCATTCTATCAAGTGAAGGAGCCATGAGCCAGCTGGCAGGTCTTTTGCATTGGGACCTCAAGCGCACACTGCATCCGATTTCGAAGCTACTGTGGGATAACCCGAGACTGGGAGCTCGCCGACGGCCAAGAAATGCGAACGGCGATCCGCAAGCAGCGGAATGCGCGTCTGGTCTAGGTTTTGTTTCTAAGGTTTTCGCTTGGATCGATTCGTGACTTCGATTGTCCATTCTTTCTCTGCTTGCTGTGCGACGAGTCCGAACTCAGAGAGTACATGCGCGACTAGTTCAGGTCTGGCCGCATGCCCAAGCTCAGCCTTGTGCTTCTCAAGATCAGAGATCAAGCGTAAGCGCTCGTCTGGAGAGAGCTGCCTTATCCGGCCAAGCAGCTCGTCCATGGTCGGTTTGACATACAACGGGCCTGATACTCGAAGCTCATTTGCAGCTTTCATGTATTCGCGAGCAAGCTCTTCTTTCGGCGGCATCGAGTAGTGAGCATCGCGACCCTTCGGTTTGGCCTGTAGGATTAGGCTAACGTGGTTGGGGTTGATATGATACTCATCACGCTCTAGGATCGATTGAACTCTCTTCCGCCAGAGCTTCGTGCTGAACTCCCTCAGACCGGTTGTCTTCTTGTTCAGGCCCACCAAGTCGCCTAACTCGCGGGTCAGGATCATCGCTCGACCTACTCTCATCGGGAAGATGAGCGTGTCATCACTGATCGCCTCACCCTGTCTTCTTCGCACATCAAGTTGTTAGCTCGCCTACCCTGCGTATGATTGACTCACTCTGCTCGCGCTTCGGGATCTTCGGGAAAGGCGCCTTCGCCGTGACCGGGCAGCCATTCGCATTGTAGAAGCTGCGAACCGTGATGAATGAATGCCAAGCCTGATACTCCGCGTGCGTCTTGTAGTTCTGGTAGAATCTGTTCATGCGATCGACTGTTCTGAGTCGAATACGAGGATCGTCGCTCCTCATGTCTCGTATCTATTCGTCGATTAGCTGGTCGGGGTTCTCTAGTCCGACGGCTTGTAGGAAGATACCGAGCGAGCTAAGGTACTGCTCCTTTCAGGAGTCCTTGCACTTCAGCTCATGCATCCAGCGGGCGACGCTCTCGAAGCGCATGAGAGGGCGGCTACGCCAGTCTTTCACGTCCCATCGAGAGAGATGGCTCGGTGGCTAGCTATAAAGGTATCCTTACCTGTCACCCCACGCCTGTGAAAGGGTTTTTGAGTCTCCTGAGAATCACCCAGCCACAGCCCTGATGGATATGAAGCGGGTTCGCTCGATCTACGCTGAACGAAGAATCCAAGACCTCCCACTACTGCGGAGGTTCATGCAGGCGCTCGATGAAGATGAAGGACTAAGAATAGAAGGGAACGTGCCGGACTTGGCGAGCGGCGGATACATCTTCGTCGGATTCTACAGGGGCAGCTACTGCGTCAACCTGTGCGATCGTATCCGAGACCGGCAATCTCAGAAGTATACGGTCGGATCCAATGATAGGTGGTTCTATTTTGAGAAGTTCTCCGACCTTTGGAAGTTCCTGCGACCGCTCATTCGGAAACCGCTTAGGGCCTGGCTGTACTAGTCTGCCGGAATCCCGATGACACCGCACAGGGCGAGTATTCTATTCACGGCTGCCTCGCAAGTACTCGAAGCAAATCTCCGGGATCTCACTTTGCGTTTTGCGGTGTCGAGGAAACGGGTCAGAACGCTGAGCGCTCTTGCTGTGTCGAAATCATCGTCCATAGCGGCGATGAAGTCAGCCTCGATTCGTGATACATCTCTTAGTAGCCGTAGATCCAACTTGCCGGCAGGTTTGTCTGACGAGCAAGATCTCAACTGTCGGACGGTCTCTCGGATTGACTCCAGTTTGCGTCTCGCATTTAGTAGGCTACTCTTCGAGAAGTTCGCGACTCTTCTGTAGTGACTGTTTGCGAAGAACAAGCGCAATTCTTCTTTGGTGTAAGAAGCAAGCGCGTCTCTGATCCTTACTACGTTGCCGAGCGATTTACTCATCTTAACGTTGCCCACATTCAGCATCCCGGTGTGGACCCAGTACTTGACGAACGGTCTCTGCCCGCTCAGCGCCTCGCCCTGGGCTATCTCGGCTTCGTGATGCGGAAAGACGAGCTCAGCGCCGCCCGCGTGGATGTCATACGATGCACCAAGATACTTCATCGAGATCGCCGTGTCCTCTATGTGCCATCCGGGCCGGCCCATGCCCCACGGTGAATCCCAGAGCGGCCCCTCATCGAACTTTCTCCAAACTGAGAAATCCTCAGCATGATGCTTTGTCGAACACAGTTCCAAACGTCTGAGTCTCAGATCCTCCTTGCTTTGATGAGAAAGCTGCCCGTATGATGCGGATTTTGAGACATCGAAGTAGACGCCCGTCTCTGTCTCGTAGGCATAACCCGCGGAGATCAACTGCTCAACCTGCCTGATTATGTCCGGAATATGGTCAGACGCTCGCTCGTATCTGTCAATAGTTTCGATTCCCAGCGCCTTCATGTCCTCCAAGAAGAACTTCTCAAAATTGCGCGCTACTTCTTGGACGCCTCTACCGGTCTCCTCAGATTTCTTGACGATTCGCTCGTCGATGTCGGTGATGTTCATGACCGCATACGGCCGGTACCCTCTGAAGCGAAGATACCTAACCATCATGTCAACGGCAAGGTAGGTTCTAGCGTGACCGAGATGTGCATAGTCATACACGGTAGGCCCACAGACGAACAGCTTGATTTCTTGACCGCTTGGATTGGGCAATTCATCCTTCCGCATTGTGAGCGTATTGAAGATTCGTAACAAGATCGGCCTACCACGTCATTGCCTTCTGCTCATATGTGAGCAGCACAGATGGGTCGCTGCTTCTATCGTTTTCCCTGAAGGTCTCGGCGATCACGGCATGAACCCCATGTCCCATGGAGAAGTCGTCAAAGATCGTAACGCGCGCCGTGAATGCGATGAATCTACTAGCTCCATGCGTTGAGAGCGTGACCTCAAGAACCGAATTGAGCACAATCTAATACGGGACGATCACGGACTCGGGAGAGCGTAGATCGACTTGAGGGTCGTTTTCCACGAGAGGTACTTCACGGTATACAGCGGAGACCCAGCGTCAGCAGAAGGAAGGCTGGACTACGCTTACAGGCTATTGAAGGAGAACTTCGAGTTCGTGAAACCGGAACCCGCACAAGAGAACGAACTGTTGCTCGTGCACAGCAAGGCGCATGTTGAGGCTATCAAGGAAGACGCTCACCTATACGAGGTGGCTTCTCTTGCTGTCGGCGGTGCCATTCGAGCGTCCGAGATTGGTCTTGCCGGCGAACCGGCATTTGGGCTCATAAGACC
>Ga0209725_1000934_pt1 | contig 17267 bp, 23 predicted proteins | sample I18A1metaG_FD_184145 | JGI IMG/M metagenome (GOLD analysis project Ga0209725, IMG submission 184145) | Lake sediment bacterial and archeal communities from Gulf of Boni, Indonesia to study Microbial Dark Matter (Phase II) - ​I18A1 metaG... | ecosystem: Environmental > Aquatic > Freshwater > Lake... | reverse complement strand
GCACGAATCTCGCTCAGCAGCTAATATATCTTCCGAAGACTTCGATCCGTTCCGCTGATGTCTGTTTACTTTGTATTCTCGCTCATCAAGGAGTCGGCAATCTTGACGAGGTTCTCCAACACTTTTGCCCAGGAATCCATCCCCCAATATTGCCGGAGACATTCTAGCCTATCATATAGCCGATCAGTGACGACCACCGTAAGCCTTCTCACTTTAACCACTCAGCCTCGAGGTGACCTCACCTAGCAGTCTGTCCACTATATTGGCATTCTCTGGAGGAGATCACACTCCGAAAGGCTCGGTGATTGCAGGCAACCCGCAAGCGATGATTCACGGGTACCAAGCAGGCGGCTGCGAGAAGCTTGAGCCATCGTTCTCCTGTTGTCAGTAGTCTCCAAGTTCCTTCTTGAACGTTTCACACAGGTTTCTTCCCCAGTTGTCGATCGCCTTCAGTTTTCCGAGGAAGAACCTGAGTACTGGTGGTTCAGAGACGAACGCTAGCCCTTTTATCATGTCTCTGTGCTTGTGAATCCAGTTTATCCTGTCGATCGCATACTCCACATGCGATATTGTGTAGACTCTCCTTGGCAGGGCGATTCTTGTGAGTTCCAGATCTGCGAAGACCTCTCTTCCATCTTTGTCTCTGTCCATCGAGATGGTCCCTCTTTCCATACTTCTGATCCCTGACGTCAGGTAGAGGGCCGCAGTAAGAGCTCCCGCTGGATACTGTGATTGGGAAACATGAGGTAGAAACTTGGTGGCATCGAGGTGACAGGCTAGACCGCCTGGCGGGGTGACCACCGGGATCCCAGCTTCAGCCAGCCGATTCACGAAGTACCTTATCTGCTCTATTGAGCAGCCGGCGACATCAGGGTCAACCATTTCCCTCATGCCCACAGCCATCGCCCCAATCTCTCTTTGAGACATACCGCCATATGTGAAGAACCCTTCGTAGACTGGAAGCCACGGTTGTATCTCTTCGAAGAGCTGCTTGTTGTTTGTTGCGATACAGCCTCCTCTAACGGACGTATTCTTCCTTCCGCTCATGTAGAACAGATCTGCCTGGCTACAGATTTCCTTGACGATTTCCGCAACAGTTCGGTTCTGATATTCCTTTTCTCGCTGTCTCACAAGATAGGCGTTCTCGCAGATGAGACTCCCATCCACTACCAATGGGACTCCATGTTCACTGCAGATTTGTCTGATTTCCTTCAGGTTCTCTAGCGAGAAGGGTTGGCCTCCAAGCAGATTAGCGGTCGCTTCCATCCTGACGTAGGGGATCCTCTCCCTTCCATACTTCCTGATGGCATCCCTCAGTTTCTCGGGATCCATGTTGCCCTTGAAAGGAAACGTGCTTCGCGTCCTCAATGCTTCATCAGTATAGATCTCGAGACATTGAGCTCCCGCGAGTTCGATGTGCGCCTTTGTCGTGGTGAAATGATAGTTTGTCGGTATGACGTCTCCCTGATTGGCGAGGACCTTTGTTATCAGGTGTTCCGCTGCTCTGCCTTGATGAGTGTTCATCACATATTCGTATCCCAAGACATCTCTCACGGCATCAGCGAACTCGTAGAAAGTCATGCTGCCGGCGTAGGCATCGTCGGTCCTGATCATCCCAGCGAACTGATTGTCACTCATGGCATTTGTTCCGCTGTCAGTGAGCATATCAAGGAATATGTCCTTGGTCTTGAGGAGGAATGTGTTATAGCCGGCCTCCTCCATAGCCTCAAGACGCTGTTCTACTGGTGGGAGTCGTATCTTCTGTACCATTCTTGCCTTGTGCATTTCAATTGGTATTTCCTTGCCAGTTGACAGTTTCATAGACATCTTTCAAGCTCGCCTTTTTGCTGCGTTCACCTGAGCCCAATTTCGTTTGATAATGCTTTCGGTATCGGCAAAAGCACTTGAGAACAACCCATTCGATTGAGCCAGATCGTGGAGACTTCAGTTCGCTTATTTCACAATCGAGACCCCTCAGAGGAAGCTCGTCAGGTCAAATTATTATGGAGCCCCTATTTCTGGAGCAGCTTAATCGCTAGGTATGGAGGGTGGCAGATGTCGAGTGAGTTCCTGAAGTTGTCTCATGGTGCTGGAGGCACTTTGATGGAGGAGGTCATCAAGAACGTGGTGGTACAGAGTTTTTCTCATCGCAAGGCTCTCGACGGCGTAGGGATAGATGAGCTTGACGACGGGTCATCACTGAAGCTGGATCAGCATGAGATTGTGACGTCGATGGATGGCCACACGGTGAGCCCAATCTTCTTTCCGGGCGGAGACATAGGAAGACTCTCGATCTCCGGCACTACGAACGACCTTGCCATGATGGGCGCCAAACCTCTCGCTGTACTGGACTCGATAATGGTAGAGGAAGGATTCAGCTTCGCCGATCTGTCGCGAATCACTAGGTCGATGGAGGAGGCAGCTAGAGAGATAGATCTGGCAATCATTGGCGGAGACTTCAAGGTAATGCCGAAAGGCAGCCTTGACCAGATGGTCATCGCGACCTGTGGAATAGGACTCGCGAAGAAAGGCTCCATCATTCTCGATAGCGGGACGAAGCCCGGCGACAAGGTGATACTCACAGGCTCGATAGGCGACCACGGCGTTGCTCTGCTATCTGCAAGGGAGCAATTCCACCTCGATACGGACTTGCGCTCTGACGTGGCTCCTATCTGGGAGACGGCGCGGGCTGCACTCTCGCAGGGAGGCGTGACCGCCATGAAGGACCCTACAAGAGGCGGACTCGCCTCAGCATTGAACGATATCGCTACTAGATCAGGCGTGAGCATATGGTTGGATCAGGAACGAGTGCCGATCAAGCCAAGCGTCGTAGCTGCATCTGAGATGCTCGGCCTTGACCCTTATGAGATTACGTGTGAGGGTCGCGCGGTGATCTGTGTTTCGCGTGAAAGAGCCGAGAACACTTTGAAGGAGATTCGAAAGACGAAGTATGGACAAGAAGCTTCGATCGTCGGAGACGTAATGGCAGAGAATCCTGGATATGTACTACTCAGGACAAGGGTTGGAGGGACTAGAGTAGTTCAGAAGCCCATAGGAGAACTGATACCGAGAGTGTGTTGAGACTCCATCCTTCACAGACAAGTGAAGGGACCGACAGGCCGCCTGATTCTAGCTGGGCGAAACCATCCTAGTTGAAGACGGCAGACTTGCAGACTGGACCGCCTCGACCAATAGTCTCGTGTATCTCTACCCTGGCAGGCCTTCCAGATGCAGTCTCGAAGACTTCTCTGAGCCAACCGGCTGAACAGTTGCAGAAAGTGGATGACTGCACCAATCCTGCTCCTCTCAACGGACAGAAACACCTCTTGTATACGACTTGAATCGAGTCCCCATCCCTTTGCCAGACCACCTCCCCCTTGGTCTGTCGACTCAGCTGGTCCAACAGTTCGTCGATCTTCCTCCTGCTCTCCCTGATTGTTCTAGCGTGTTTGACGAAGCGACCATGGTGAGCGCAAGCCCGCCCACAGCTTTCCAAAGTCACCCTCGTCTTTCCATCAGCGGCTTTCTCGAGGCTTGTCATCGCTGCTTCAAACCACGCTCGCAAATGTTCCTTCAGACGTTCTTCACGAGTACTCACACCTGCACCCTCCAAAGGCTGCTCACTCTCGCCCTCTAGACAGCACATACGTGTTTTCCATGGACATCAGATGGCGCTGGCTACTCGCCCAAGATCTGAACCACAAGTTCTCTCGAGCGGCTTCTAGTGTCCAGCTCAACGAAGACGAGTTGTTGCCAAGTCCCCAGAGTCAGTCTTGAATCGGTAACGGGGATTGTCACGCTTGGTCCCAGAAGAGATGCCCGCACATGTGAGTGCCCGTTGCCATCGTGCCAGCGTTTCTCGTGCTCGTACACGAGGTTGCGAGGAGCGACCCGTTCGAGCATGGCTGGGAAATCTGCCAGCAGACCAGGCTCGTACTCTATCGTAGTGACTGCACCCGTCGAACCTACAACGAAAACCGTTGCCAGACCATTCTTGATCTTGCTGGCGTCGACTAGGTCCTGAACCTTGTCGGTTATCTCGACCATGTCAACTTCACCGCTGGTCCTAACGCTGACCCTTTCTGAGACTACTTTCATCACACTCAACTCACGCGGAATCATCAGAGCTTCGCTCTTATGAAGACGGAGGTCACGTGATGCGTTGCGATCAGTCGCAGAGTCATGGCAAAGTGTAGCTGAAAGGATTTTGGGAGAGGCGTGCTATCCGGTCACAGCCTTGCGTGCAGCTTACGACACCGATTCCATGAAGCCAAGTTACCTCAGAGACCATCATTTTGCCAACATTCGTCAGGGTTGACCTTCCCATTTCTCCCTGCGAAGCAGCTTTGAACAGACCAGAAACGGTGAACCGTACACTGTTCCGATCAAGGCACTTGCAGTTATCCCTGCAACTACAGCTGTGAATTGCGAAGAATGAGGTAGAAACGTGAGAATAGTTGCAGTTGTGTAGAGTGAAGCGATTAGTGGAAGGATTAGTAGCCGGACTGTTCCCTGAAGAAGTGGGCTCTCTGCTATGACTTTCTCGACCCTTGGACTGAACGAATAGTAGAATCCGTCGAAGATTCTCATGAACTGACGTCCCACAAGGCTTTTCAATATTGTCTCGTCTCGGAACCTTCTCAGGAATTGAACTTCAGGTGCAATTGGTGAGCCATAAGCAGCAGACGCGATGACACAGCGCCTGGGTGCCGGAGTGACAGTCGCGACTATCGTGGTCGTGGACGTGGTCGTCAGAACGACGCGTGATGTTGCAACCTCGGTTGAGGTCGTAGTAGTGGTCGTTGTAGTTGAACATACCAAGGTTGCTGGTTGGGTCGTCGTTGCTGTAATAGTTGGCGAGTAGCTTGTGAAAACAAAGGTCGTTCCCGTGGTTTTTGTTGTAGTGGCGAAGAAGCAATAGGTTGTCGTTGTGCTTGTTGTCCGCTTGGTCGTCATTATGACCGTTGTGGTTGACGTAATCGTGGATGTCGTTGTTGATGTAGTCGTGGTGACAGTTGTCGACGTCGTTGTGACATACGTCTCTTCCGCCAAATCCACCCGTACTCTTGGAAGGCTTGTAAGGCCTACCGCAGACCCTGCTTGAGGAGCTGGAATCCGTATTACAGCAACTGCGTCAGTTTCAATCGCAGGCGAGGCCAGGACGAGGACAACGGTTGCTGTCAGGACCAAGAACAATACGTTGCCCTGACTATGATTCCAATCTTCCATAAGGGTTCGCTCTTGCCATAGTATCTTAACATCACTACCTGTTGGGACGTAGAGGCTATAAGCTACTATCTCTCCGGCAAAGAGAAAGCCCTGCATAGTGGCAAATCGATTCATCTTTCAGCGTTCTTGATCTCATCTCTTGCCTCCCACCAGATAGAAGCTTTCAGAAATGCCACGTTGGAGTATCTAATCGTCAACCTCGAACCTGACAGAGAGCTTCAGACATCAGACCTATTCGCTGATTACAGTTCTCGCCAAGTGGAGCAAAAGTTGAAAAAGACAGCGTGCAAGTTTAGGCTTTTTGAAGGCGATACTGCAGTCACTCTTCCTAAGGCGGTTAAGATCCTGCCTAAGATGGATTTGATCTTCATAGATGGTGGCAAATCTTTCGCAGAAGTGGAGAGTGATTAGGAGAACTCAAGAATTCTCATACACGATGGGATCGCAGCCTTCGTTCACAATTATGAGTACTCAGGCGTACGTAGAATGGTTGACAATATCTCCCGAGACAAGTATCTGTTAGGATAGTCCACACTTCTTCAGAAGGCGAAATAGCCCTGATTAGAAAACGAAATCATTCCATGGCATGATTTTGGTTGCTCGCGCTCCCGCCAGAGGCAAACCATGCACTCGCCTCTTACTAGGCTCAACCAACATTTTTATCCGACCGTCCAACAGTTACGGCCGACTTCGCTTGGCCTCCCAACAGAAAGATGACCGAGACATCCAGCAACAATCGGGCATCTTTCTAGGAACTTGTGGATGGAGCTACGCAGAGTGGGAGGGAATCCTCTACCCTGGCAGGCAGAGCAAACTCAGACAGTACAGTTCAATATTCCCAACGGCTGAGATAGATTCAACATTCTATGCTCTTCCCAAATCAGGAACAGTCTTGGGTTGGGCCACCTACACTCCAAAGAACTTCGTCTTCTCAGCAAAATTGCCCAAGGCGATCACCCACACACTAGCCCTCAAAGCCGGCGAGGAGACCGAGGCTCACCTCAATCAGTTTCTAGAAGTCATGAAGCCCCTAGCACAAGCCCAGAAGCTTGCATGCATACTGATCCAGCTTCCCCCTTTCCTGAAGTTCGATATAGAAAGGCTGGAATCGTTCCTCTCTCTCCTGCCAAACAGCCAAAACTTCGCGATAGAGTTTAGGCACAACTCTTGGCTACTGGAGCAAACGTTCAGGCTGCTGGAAAAATATCGGGCGGCATACACTATCGTGGACGAGCCGCTTCTTCCACCTGACATTCACGTTACGTCTGACCTCGCCTACATTCGATGGCATGGCAGAGGAGCGAAGCCATGGTTCAATTACAGATACTCAGAAGATCAACTGCAGGAATGGGTGCCAAGAGTCCGGGAGACGGCTGGAAAGGCAAAGAAGGTCTTAGGATACTTCAACAATCATTTCCACGGGTACGCTCCAGAAAACTGCCTACAGATCATGCAGATGCTAGGCATAGTCACGCCTCATAGTGGTGCAGCACTCAGGAGAGTCACGGCATACAGAAAGGGCGGGACCCCTACGGATTCAGGCAGCCTGGAGGCATGGATAGGACCAGTCGGAAGAACAGCCCTAGAGAGACTACTCTCGAAGTTTGCGGACCCAGCAATACTGAGCGAGGCGGAGTCCATACCTGACGGGGATTTTTCATTGCGAGAGGATAGCAAGCGAAGATTAGCGGCGTACATAGGAAACACAACAGTGGATATCGATTTGGAGCAGAGCGCGATAGGTCACGGTTGCTCGGTGTGGTCCCGAGTCGCCTCAGAGAAGAAGTTCTGTCCGCATGTCGCAAAGCTCTTTCTGAGCGTCAAGCCCGAGAGAGCGAGGGAGATTCTGTCAGCGATGAGTTCGAATCTGGACAAGTGGGAATTCCAACGGACACAGATGTGGGCTGGTCCCAGCAGACGAGCAAGGGAGCCTAGCACTCGAACATAATATGCGTAGCGATGCCCGATTCCGTGACAGTCTGCAGCTTATATCCACCCTACTTAGAACACTCGACTCTGCGTGTGCCTCATGCGGTCAAGAAGACGGTTCGATCTCGTGATCTTTGATCTTGACGGCACCCTGATCGACAATAGAGTCGCGATAAGGGACAACTTCAACTGGACACTTGCAGCATACGGGTATCAGCCGTTCACGGATAGCCAGATAGACTCGATGATAGGCACGCCACTGATTGAGATGTTTCAGAGAACCATTCCAGAGAAGGATAGGCATTTGGCCCCAGAACTGGTCGATGTCTATAGAAGGCGTTATCACGAGACAGGTCACGAGGGAGTTGTGATTCTGGATGATACGATCTCAGTGCTAGAGCATCTGAGAAGCAGTGGATTCAAGCTCGCTGTAGCTACGACGAAGGAAGACAACGAGGCGAAGTTCTTGGTTCAGAAGATCGGGTTGAGCAAGCACTTTGATCTGATAACAGGATTGAAAAAGGGGTTCAGGAACAAGCCGAACCCGGACATGGTACAATATGTCGTGACCGAGCTCGGAGTTGACACCGATAGGACCGTGTTTGTAGGTGACACTCCAATAGACATCATGACGGCGAGGAACGCGGGAATCTACGCGATCGCTGTGACAAGTAGCGTGCCGCTAGGAATGACAACATTGGATAAGATACATGGTGCGAACCCTGATGTCATCATCGATTCATTGAGAGAACTGCCGAAGTACGTCTATGCAAAGTGAGGGACACAGGCCTATCTGGCAAGGCGTGATGTCAGCCAGCTCTTCAAAGGCTCTTGGATTCCTATCTCATCAGCCCAGTTGGGATCTTGGAAGTATTCTTCGTAGATGACCGTCGTCAGATCGTTGAGCGAACCTGACTTCCTCTCTGAAGGAAGCTCCCCGTGCAGGTGCAGCGGGTACCCATAGTCGGGAGGCAGCATCTTGATCTCTGACGGCTGGAGCCGGGCAACTAGGACAGCGCTGAAGACTGCTTGGTGCAGAAAGAGGGCATGGCGCTTGTCAAGAGTCTGCTGGAACGCTTTGTCCAATGCAAGCTTCTCGAACCTCTCCTTCCAGGCCTGACAGAGATCTCTTTCTGGGCGGATACTCATCATGCCACAATTGAAGTAGGCACGAATCTTCTGCCCGTCAACGAACGACTCAACGGCGAAGGCTCTCGCCGGATCAACGCCAAGAGCCTTGAAGACTGTTAACCAGTAATCATTTACTGGCTCGGTTCTTGGCGAGCCCACGTTCTTGATGTGCACAGGGCGGACTGCGATGGCTTCAGAAGGCCTGAGAGCAAACTCAACAGGCGGACGTAGCACCAGACATTCGGGATTCATCCACACCAGTACTTGTGGCTTGCTGCCGATCATCCTTTCGAGTTGAGCGCAGGCATAGACCTTGTCAGCCAGAGGGTAGCCTCTAAGCCTGCCATTCATCTCTAATGTCACGATCTTTGCACCACATGCCTTCAGAGCCTCACACGGCATGTGCTCCCGACCTGACTCCGCAACGTAAATCTCGCAGTTTCTGTATGGGCCAGCGAAGTCATGGATGCTGTCGATCAGAATACTCGCATAGTGTTCCTCTCGTGGCGATGTCACAACTGTGAGAAAGACTAGCTCTTGAGCAGTTGCCGCCATCGCCATGTCCCTTGATGTCTGTCACTATAGGCAAGGTAGAACGGATAGAGGACTAGAAATCCTTTTGGATTTCTTCATGAGGGATGTCTTTGCCCTGTCTGCCTTCTGGACTGCTACTTTGACCCTGACTGATTATTGAGCTTGCTTCCCAGCTGTCGTCAGAGGCTTTGAAGATCTCCTTAGGCCTACATCGCACAAAAGGCAAGAACCCCGTGAGCTTCAGCTCGCGGTATTTCAGAGGATGCTTCAAGTATCACTCCCCCGGTATTATCCTTGGGTAATACGTCGTGGGTAAGCAGGTGACTGTCACTGCAAAGATACCTGAACAGCTCAAGAAGAGACTGGCAGCTTTGGAAGTGAACGTGAGCGAGCTAATACGTAGAGCCTTAGAGCGGGAAGTTGAGAAGGCAGAGGGAGAAAGGGTTCGGAAGCTTGCTGATGAAGCGGGAAGAATTCTCCAGAAGATTCCAAGCGGAGAACTCGTTCATGCTGTTCGTGAGAGCAGGGAGGCGCGTTGAACGACTCGTCTCTGCTCTTCGACGCGAGCTGTATCCTTACTCTTGTTAGGGAGATTGGGGGCGACACTCCCGGCATACTAGAGAAAGGTTCCACCTTATCCTTCGCTTAGTACGAAACTGGAAACGCTATATGGAGAAAGTATTTCCTGCTCAAGAGAATTGCTTTGGACGAGGCTGACCTCGGCGAGGAGAGGCCTCTCAAGATTTGAGATCTTACCTCTGACCGAAGAAATCGCTGATATAAGTTCTGAACTTCATGCAATGTTAGAGCGTAGGGGACAGCTGATCGGCATCAACGATCTCTACATCGCCGGAACTGCGCTTCGCTACAAGCTGGCCTTCGTCACGAGAGATGTTGCGCATTACAGAAAGATACCTCATTTGACTATAGAGACCTACTGAGACGACGAGACTCCCGAGCTACGAAAGAGAAACACGGGCTGGCCGGCCCCTAGAAAAGAGCACTGACTTCAAGTTCGGTAGAGAGTCAGGTTGGCCGACCGTAGACCGATTGAAATGTCATCCGGATCATCAATCATTGCCGCAGCTTTCAATTCGCTTCTCATGGGATTTGTGACTGCGACTGGATACTCTCTTATTCGTGTGGCGCCCTATTCATGGATGAGAGGGAATTGCGGGCTCTGGTTCGGCTGAGAGCTCAGGACACCTTTCCATACGAGCTGGGGTACCATCACGATTTTCAAGGATACGTCTATGGATTGCTGAGGGGTACGAGCTACCAGTCTTTGCATGACAAGGAACGATACAAGTTCTTCTGCTTCTCAAATCTCATTCCCCCGACCCGAGCAATATCGCGCGGTATGCAGAAGAATGCTGGTACGATCAGTGAGCTGATGGGCTGTGAAGGTCGATCGAGAGAGCATTATTACTCAAGCTTCGAATCTGTTCTTCGTCCAGGGTTCGAGTTCAAGGAGCGTTCCCGGAACCCGCCTGAGAACATGGTCAACTGCCTGATATCCTTCGGCAATTCTCTCCTCTATGGAACCGTTCTCAGCGAGATATATCATACCCAGATGAGTCCCACCGTCAGCTTTCTACATGAGCCCGGAGAGCGAAGGTACTCCATCGCGTTAGATCTCAGCGAGGTCTTCAAACCAGTGATAGTTGACAAGGTCATCTTCAACTTGATAAACAATCGCATAATCAAGCCCGAGCATTTTCACGAGGAGCTGAAGGGATGCTACCTGACAGATCACGGTCGAAGAATCTTCCTGAAGGAGTACGATGAGAAGTTGAGGACCACGATCAAACATCCAAAGTTGGGCCGAAGCGTCTCCTACCAGAGGCTGATCCGACTGGAATGCTACAAAATGGTTAGGCATCTTCTCGGCGAAACGGAGTACAGAGGCTACAGGGACAGGTGAATCTTGGATGTACGTAATCATCGCCTATGATGTAGCCGTGGAGCGTCTCGACGCTGTCAGGAAAACTCTCAAGCAGTATCTCAACTGGGTTCAGAACTCCGCCTTCGAAGGAGAACTGACCGAAGGGGGGCTTGAAGAACTGTCAATGAGGATAAGAGACGTAATTGACGAGAAGGCGGACTCGGTGATCTGCTACACTCTGTCAAACCCAAAATGGCTGAAGAAGAGGGTGATCGGGATAGAGAAAGGCGAGGTGACACACGTAGTCTAACCGCTTGAGGATTTATTAAGCGGAGGCATAACCGCACGTTCAAGAAGAAGACCCCAAGGGAATGAAGCATTTTGAGCCAAACAGACACGGAAGAGAGCATTTCACCTCTATTCGGTCGGTGTTTCAATCGGTCTATGGTAGAATTGAAAGGGTATCTCCGTCTCGGTCTAGTCTCAGGATAGGAAAGTTTCAATCGGTCTATGGTAGAATTGAAAGTTCTCAAGTTCTGCTGGCAGGTGTAGTCTTGGGCAAGTTTCAATCGGTCTATGGTAGAATTGAAAGATTGTCGTGTACACTGATGTTGTGTCTCCGTACAGCGTTTCAATCGGTCTATGGTAGAATTGAAAGCGCATCTGCTTGATTGGTAAAACGAGCGTCAAACGAGTTTCAATCGGTCTATGGTAGAATTGGTTGACCCTATCGATCGCAGTCCACTTCACTGTTTCAATGCTTACACTGTGAGCGATATCTGGAAACTCGAGGCAGATGACGGTGATCGACAGTTGCCTCGCTTCCGGTTCTGCGTGGACGGACTGAACGCTGCTGAGAACGACCGCAATAAGAATCAGTGTGGCTAGTAGTCTGGCTGGCTTCAGTCAGATCCCTCTTCTGGGCTGAGCGATTGTTGGTATTGTCGGAGAGCCTTCTTGGTTATCATCCATTTTCTTCCAATCTTCACTGCTGGTATTCTCCTCTTTCGGGCTAGAAGGCTTAGGTATTCTTGGCTGTAGGGGGAGTTCTTGCTGGCTTCTCTCAATGTGACCAGTTCTTCCCCTTTTTCAGTCGGTTCGAGAGTTCTGAGGTAGAGATCTAGAGATCTTTCGACTGCTGCCGCTATGAAGTTAACGAATGGACTTGGATCTCCATCGTCCGCCTTCTTCAGTGTGTCATAGTACTTTGCTCTGTCTACGTTGAGTATTGTTGTGGGGGGGTATCCTTTTCGGATGAGTGTGAGGTTCATGAGTAGTCTTGCGACTCTGCCATTTCCGTCGTGGAAGGGGTGGATGTGGACGAGCTTGTGGTGTAGTATTGCGGCTTCTTCTATTGGTCGGAGTTCATCTGGATTCTGATTGTGCCACTTCACTAGATCCTTGACCAGGTATGGTACTTCGTAGGCTGGGGGCGGTTTGAATTCTACTCCGCCTATTCTGATCTCTCCGGTGCGGTATCTCCCCGCGTCTTTCTCTATTCCTTTTATGATTATTTGGTGTAGGTCGAGGATGTTTTGTTCTGTGAGATTCTTCTCGGTCAGTTTCTCGATGTATTGGATGGCTTTGGGGTGGTTTCTGACTTCGAGGTGTTCTCTGAGGCTTTTTCCTTCTATGGTCAGGCCTTTTTCCAAGATCAGTTGTGTTTCTCTGAGTTTCAGAGTGTTTCCTTCGATGGCATTGGAGTTGTAGATATATTCGATATCCAGCTCTTGTCTAAGTTTTCTCAGGAGAGACGGTGGTATTGGCCGGAGAGCATCGAGTCTCTTCTTTTTCTCTAGGATTCGGTCGTGCACTCTGCCTTCAAGCAGATTCATCCATGTCACCCGATAGCCTATCGTATCGGATCGATTAAACCGATATTAAAGCGTATCGGATCGCCTCGGAAGGACATCTACCAACTCTGGCCGCAATTGCACCTATCACAAGAAGCCCTTGCGGGACTGGGCCGTTCACGACCTGGCTTTTCTCTGGACGAGTGGGGCGGTTTTCTCTTCTGTGGGTGTTTCGACGCGTATCTCGGGTTTGAGGTTTCACAGTATGGTTTCGAGCTGGTGCATCCGCTTCTCCATCTCAATCATTTTGTCTTGGGCTTCTTTCGATATGGCTTCTCGATGTGTCATGAAGTCTATGTGTGGTAGTGCTAGACGATATTCGGCTTCAACCCATTCGGGATCGAGCTTTTAGATCTTGTCGCAATTGTTCGGGTCGATGCGCCTGCCATGGCCCATAAAGAACTCTGCGCAGTCGCGGCCTGCCTTGCTTCTGTGCCAGAGGAATCTGACGATGTCTCTGGTGTTGTGGCCGCCATAGCCGTATCGATCCGAGATCTCGCCCGCGTCTTTCGGAACGATGCCGACACGCCTAGTCAGGCCGAGGATAATGCTTCTGAAGGAGTCGCGCCTCATCGGGTCCCTTCTCTTCGTCAGCCAGATCGCTTCGTCTCTCCGAATCGGACCTCTCCCCTTCTCAAAGAACTCTCTCAACGATTCAAGCGCACTTCCGCCGAAGAGCGTGTAGAAGGGGTCTCTGTTCTGTTTCCTTCCCTGCGGAAAATCCACTCGGATGGTCTTCCTCCCTGACTGTAGCTGCCTCAGTTTCAATCGGCCTATGGTAGAATGTAGAGCGAATATAGAAGTTTCTATATATAGCACTCTCCATAATCCTTCGACACACTGTAGGCACGTCGCCTCACGAATCTTCTGGATCATGCGGCTTCCTCATGCCTCACTCGACTCGCATCAATGTGCCTCCATGCGACTCGTTCTCCAATACAAGGCCAGATCATGAGACGGCATACGAAGTTTCATGAACATCCCAAGCCTGAATCGACGCCGCACACGCTCTAGAGACCTGCGGATGTTGCGTTTCTTTGGCCAACAAGGGAGCGGGCCTTTGCAGGAGCGTCCTCTGGTTGGCGCTGGTCGAGACTGTCCACGCTCTACCCATGTACAAGTAACCATAAGCGATCCACCAAGAACGTCTTGATTCGTAAGAGGCCAGCATCCAATCGAAGGGTTTCTTCCTCCTCCTCAACATCCCGCTCAAGGAGGGGGCGATGGTGCTCCTAGACGAGATAAGATCCCAAGGAACAAGCACGTCACCGGCTCCAACAAGGCCCGCCGGCAGGGAACATCGTCGACTTGCTAGAGAGAGGAGACGCACCTTCTCCGCATCTCCACTGTGAATCCTGAGGTAATGAAAGAACTGGCGCTGAGCCTGTCGAGCCAAATGCTCAGTCAAAGGAAGAGAGAGTTCAAGGTTGGCCCGCTAATTCTGTTTGTGTTTGATTAGGCGAACGAGTTCGCAGAGCTTGGGTTTCTTGACGAAGGAGAGAACGAGGCACTTTCATCGAGCTAGAGAAATAGAGCGGGACCAGCCGCTGAGGTTCAGTTACAGGGAAAGGTATTAACCGAAGAGCTCACATATCGCATTGAAACGCCATATGGCGAGGATACATGGCAAAACGTTTTCTTGAATTCTCGTCAGTCATCAGCAAGGAAGGAAAATGGTACGTCGCGCACTGCCCTGAACTTGAAATCGTCAGTCAGGGCAAAAGCATCGAATTGGCGCTTGAGAACCTCAGAGAAGCCATCGAGCTATACCTTGAGGATGAAGACGCAAAGGTTCCAGAAGTCAAGTACCGACCAATGGTAACTGTCGTCAAAGTTGTGCAGCCTTGAGTAGACTTCCGGTCATCTCAGGCCGAGAAATGCTTAGAGTTCTCACCAAGATCGGATTCGCAATCGTCGGCCGCAAAGGAAGTCATGTGAGGCTAAAGAGACGGCGAGACAAAGAGGTACTGATAGTCATAGTTCCAATGCATCATGAACTCGCCAAAGGAACGCTCAGATCCATCCTCAGACAGGCCAACCTGACAGCCGAGGACCTGACGCGGCTCTTGTGACAGACCATACTAACATGCCTTCCCCGTCCCAAAAAACCTGATATTAGCGCGGGCTAGCGGACAAAGATAGTAGATCAACATCATCTGGATGACTGGGTACGTCCTTTCCGTCTTCTGAGACAGGTGAATGCAGAAGAAATCCACGTGAACGTGTGGGAGAGAGACGCGCTTGCCATGTATATCAGTCGTTAACCCAGAAATGTTGAAGGAGTCGGCACTAACTCCGTCCAGCGATATGCTTAGTCAAAGGAAGACGAGGTTCAAAGTCGGTCCTTTGCTGGTGTTCGTTTTCGACGAGGCGCAGGAGTTGGTGGCGTTTCAATCGGTCTATGGTAGAATTGAAGGGTAAAAGGCGGGGCGTGTTAGCACTGACGCCACAGCCAAGGCCACTCGATAACTAGACGCCTTTTGCAGGGGGCGTGGTACCACTCCCGGCAAGCCACGAAATAGAGCCTCAAGAAGCATAGTGGTGGCTGGGATCTGTGTCCGCGATGCGGGAGGAGCGTTAGGAGTCTCCTAGCACTGAAAGCTGCCTCGATTACCTTTGGTCATCTCTCCGGGTCTCCGAAAGACCCCTCATCGCATATATCCTTTCTTAAGCCATCAAAGCAACCCGGGGCGAAAAATGTGGCCCTCGAACAGGTCACCGCACCTCTCCAACCCTACGAAGGCAGAACCATGTTCCCGCTCTTACAGGCATGCCTCATCCTACGCCTAACCCTGGAAGCCGAAAACCTCTCGCCCCATCGACAAGAAAGGTGAAGACCTTGACTCCCCATCATTACTTCTGCGGCGGTTGTGGTTCAAGCGTCCTAGCATCCAAAAACCTCGTCGATCCTGTCAAGGTTCGACTATGGTTCAATTCGATCTGCCCATTATGCCAAGTGAACCTCTCGAACTGTGTTGTATGACGTCAAGTCGAGGCAGATGGCGTTCAATACTCGGAGGCATTGTTGCTTGGTCAGCGATCTCATCTCGGGCCTAAGCTTCCAGTGAACTTTCACAGCTTGGGTGAACTCCAAGCCGAGTCTCACCTACTTTTTGGGGACGAGAAGACAAGTGATTCACGATGGCATTAGACAGATGGTTAACGCAGATTTGTGAGAGAGGGGGCGTATAGCAGTCCGTACAGCTTTCCTCAATAGACCCGGTTATACCGAGTATCGATACGGGCCCATTCCAGATTGGTTGGCTTGATTGTCAAAGACCATCGAAGAATCAAAATCATAAGCGTTCATCCTATGGACCCCGGCTCTGGTTCAGCAAGAACTTATAGGCTGGAACGACAAAGATTGTTCTTCCGTCGATTTTTCGCACGTCTTCTTTATCGAGAGAGATTGCGTAGCCTCTGTCAACCTTGAACCTTTCCATGAACGCCTCCATTCCACTGAAGTCCATTCTGCCGTGCTTGATCTCAACCGGAACTGGCTGCGCATCGGTCAGAACCACATCAACCTCGTTCTTGTATCGATCTCTCCAGAAGAATTCTGCCTTCAACTGATTGACTACGATCCACTCGAAAACCCTTGACCTTGAGAGGTCGTCATTTCTGAACGGCAGGTCTGCGGCGACTATTGTCGGATAGAATTTCTTCAGCTTCCTCTCCACCTTTCTTCTCCCTGTTGAATAGTTATACAGCTTCTTGACAAGGAAGGACTGCTCTAGGTAACTGAGATAATTCGATAGGGTTTGTCGCGAAACCGCTAGCTCTCCGGCGAGCTCTGAAACCTCCAGTAATTGACCGGGCTCTTCGGTCAGGATGTTTAGAAGGGATTCAAGGAGTGAGATATTCCTGATCTCTAGCAGGCTGAGTAGATCTCTAAAGACTACCTTTTCGACTATGCTTTCTCTAAGATACTTCCTTATCACCGACCTGTCTTTGACACCAACAAGCTCCGGGAAACCTTGGGTCAGAATGAACTCGTCGAACAAGTTCGCCAGCTCCTTCTCATACAGATAAATTGGCTTGTACACCGTGCCCTTGAAGACGAGGTATTCCCGAAAAGTGAGAGGATCAATCTTGAATTCGAAGAGTCTGCCAGCAAGGTTTTCCCTCGACCCCTTTCTGATGAACAATGATTCGGAACCGGAGATGATGATCTTGAGATTTCTTCGATAACGGTCGTAGACTGCCTTGAGCTCGTTTTGCCAGGCCGCCAGCTTCTGTATCTCATCGAGTAGAACTAGGCGCCTCCCTTTGCCCAGGTCCCGACCGGTGAGCTTCTCGTACTCACTCAGCACCTCTCGTGTCTTGATCTCTCTGAACTCGTCGAATGAGAAGTACAAGACATCCTTGGGGTCGAAACCCTTTCTTATGGCGTCTTCCGCCATCTTGAGCATGAGAGTTGTCTTCCCAACTCTTCTGAGACCCGTGAGCGCTACCATCTGGGGCATTGCAAGAAACTTCTGAATCTCGCGATAGACATCTCTGTTGCGGTATTCTAGACTGAACTCTTCTTTCCACCAAGGGTTTAGCTCTACTAGGGTGTCGCGGATTCTTGTCATGTGTATTCAACCTAAAGTAGATTTTGCGTTAAGTATAGTTGTCATGTAGTAGATAAACGTTGGCGGGCACTCGTCTCACAGTCACCTGGATCTTGCCTGCTTGTATGAGCGTCATGAGCAGTTTCAGGA
>Ga0209725_1000932_pt1 | contig 17292 bp, 15 predicted proteins | sample I18A1metaG_FD_184145 | JGI IMG/M metagenome (GOLD analysis project Ga0209725, IMG submission 184145) | Lake sediment bacterial and archeal communities from Gulf of Boni, Indonesia to study Microbial Dark Matter (Phase II) - ​I18A1 metaG... | ecosystem: Environmental > Aquatic > Freshwater > Lake... | reverse complement strand
CCTGTAAACTACAACTAGATGCTTTGGGCCGACATGAAGATCTTCAAACCACTTGATAGCCTTCAATTCGCCAGTAGCTCCCGCCGCTATGAGGTCTGGTGCCTCGGCCGTCTCAAGGATTTTTGTAAGGTAAGGTTTCATCTCCGGGTGCTCTTTAGAAATATGTTCCCACAAGGATTTTGTTAACCTCAAAATAGCTCCGTCTGGGCTTCGCACTCTTCCAACGGCTTGCAACGATATTCAACCTACCTGAGACCCGAAGTCTTTGACTGGTTGCTGCAAGGACAATTGTACTCGTCCCTGTTTGGATTGCCTAGACTATCCCGAGCTTGCAGACGGGAGGAGATGTCTCAACATCTTGACCGTTCCAATCTGCTAGGTTCTCTTCTCTGCAAGCTTGAACTCTTGCCATGCGCGGTCGAACTCTGCTATCGTCTCTTCAGTCTTCTTGTGGAAAGGCATCTGGATCAAGATCTTGTATGGGATTGTGATTATGTGAGTTCCAGCGATCGCTGCTTGCGTGACATCTTCGGGCTTCCTGATGCTTCCGACAATTATCTTTGTAGTCGTGTTCATTCTGTCCAACAAAGCACGCGATTCCCTGACAACTCGCTCTGCATCTTCGCGTGCATCCTTCACTCTGTTGAAGAAGATGCTTGCGTATGTTGCGCCAGCTTTAGCTGCTAGCATGACTTGGTTGGTAGAGATGAGAGCGGTCATATTTGTCTTCACATTTCTCTTTCGAAGTTGACTGACGATTCTGAGTCCTCTCCCATCCCCGAACATTGGAACTTTAATTGTAACATTTTTCGGATTCCAACTCGAATACTCCATTGCCTCAGCGATCAGCTCATCGTCGCTCTTATCAGTCTTCGTCAACTCCACGCTCAAAGGCCCGTCGACGAGCGAGAGTATTTCCATCACGCGTTCTTTGAAGTTGCATCCTTTCTCAGCGAGGAAGATCTTTTGATTAGTTGTGACGCCGCTGATGAGGCCCCATGGAATTATCTCCTTGATCTCTTTCACGCTTGCTGTGTCTAGGAATATCTCCATTACCGCTCACTTGCTGCGAATTATGTCGACAGCCTTAATCAAACTTCCGACTATGAATTCTGGACGAGCGTTTTCTTGATCCATCAATCTGCATAGGTCGCATTTCATCGATCCGATGAGGATGGTTTTGTATCCTGCTGCTTTTCCCGCTTTGATGTCCATCAAGCTGTCGCCGATGGAGAATGACCTGGAAGGATCTAGACCGAGCTCAGATGAGGCCCTCAGGAAGAGTCCGGTCTTCGGTTTCCTGCAATCGCAGTTAACTCTATACTCTTTCTTGATTGCGTCTGGGTGATGTAGACAGTAGTATTCAGCGTCTAGATGCGCTGCTTCTTTTTCAAGTTCCTTCTTCATCTTAGACCTGATCTGCTCGAAGAGCTCCTCAGTAATCTTCCCTTTCGCTATTCCAGGCTGGTTAGAGACGACTACGACCTTGAAGCCAAGTTCATTCAGAGCTCGTATAGCCTTGGCGACATCAGGCAGCAACCTGAACTGGTCTGGGTTGAGCGGTGAATCTATAATGCCGATCTCGGGGAAGTAGACCAACTCGTTGATGACGCCATCACGGTCGAGAAGCACTCCTCGGCTACTCAAGCCTTCTGGATCTTCTCCCTTAGGCAACTGCAAATAAGATGCTCAAGAGCTAAGTGCCATGATTCGACGTAAGGCGTAGAATTCGCGGGAACAACTATGCATGCGTCCGCCATCTTCTTGAAGGCCCCTCCGTCGAAGCCGGCTATCCCTATGGTCTTTGCGGAGTTATCCTTCGCATATTGTATTGCTGCAAGCAGGTTCTGCGACCATGGGCCTGCCTTGTCCTGTCCTGCTCCGCCGTGGACGCTTATTGCTATGACCACATCATCCTCTTCGAGTAGGTTTTTGAGTTGTTCGATGAATATGCTTGCGAAGCCTTCGTCGTTCGTCAATGCTGTGAGCAGTGGGACGTTGTCTGTGAGGCTGATGACCTTGAACCGCTTCTTCCCTTTGACGGCAGCAGTTTTTGCGAGATCGCATGCGAAGTGTGTGGCGGTTGATGCTGAGCCTCCGTTGCCGATGATGAATATCTTGCTTCCATTCTTCCAAGCCTCGAATAGAATCTCAATAGCCTTATTGATATCGTCTTCGGAAAATCGACCGGCAACCTCAGCGAACTCATTTAGAAACTTCTTCACAAAACCTTCGTTCTTCAAGTAGAAGCATCTCCAGAAACCTATAGGTTCAGCAATACCTTCGACCCGTCAAAGTCGAATCTGAACCTAACTTCCCTCAATCCTTCCTTGGCCATGGCATTCCTCAGTTTCTCTTTGCCATTTTCTGAGTAGAACATGAAGAATCCTCCTCCTCCAGCACCCGTGATCTTGCCCCCTATGGCCCCGTTCCGCCTCGCGATCTCATACAACTTGTCGATACGGTCGTTGCTCACTTGCTCTGAAAGATTCTTTTTTGTACGCCAATGGGCGTCAAGCAGTTCGCCGAAACTGCGTATGTCTCCGTTCGCTAAGGAATCTCTAACTTTGTGCCCGATCTTCTTGATCTCATGCATAGTCTCAATGACCCGCTTGACGCCTTTCTCTTCGTCTTGTTTTTGGCGCCCAAGTATCTGAGAAGCATCCCGTTTGATGCCTGTGTAGAATAGGAGAAGATTGCCTTCAAGCTCAGCAACGCTATGCGGCGAGATAACGAGTGGGTTCACATGAACCGTGCCGTCCCTTTCAATTTCGTAGCAGTTGATTCCGCCGAAGGATGCGACATACTGATCCTGCTTTCCAATGGGCTCCTTTAGGACATCGATCTCTATCTGGCAAGCCTCCTCAGCCAAGGTTTGAGCGTCAACATTGTCCCTCTTGAAGGTGTGGAGCGCATTCAATACGCCGACGGCGTAGCTGCTAGAACCACCCAGTCCTGAACGGCCCGGAACGTCGGCTATCGAGACGATCTCCAAATAGTCATTGACATTGAGTAGCTTCAGTGCTTCCCTGATGATTGGCTGCTGAATATCCTCAACGCTGTCTGTGATCTCGGTCTTGGAGTAGCTGATCCTGAAACCGTTCTCAAACCTTCTCTTCACAGCTATGTAATTGTACTTGTCTATGGCTGCGCTGATGAAGAACCCTCCGAACTTTGAGTAGTAGGATGCCAGGTCTGTTCCTCCGCCACCTAAGGGAAGCCGTACAGGGGTCCTAGAGATTATCATATCTGCACGCTCAGTCGTTATCTATACAGATTTGTATTTGTAGCTTTCTAACCTTTCTCATATAGAGCACGTAAGAGTTGCAAGCAAGCAGGAGGAATTGTAACGATTCATTTCCTTATGCCTTTAGCTATTTTCAAGCATACGCTCCCCATTAAGCCGTGGAAAGACAAGCTTGTCTGCTATCATAATGTTAAAACAAAGATAGCGCTTATAGTCAAGCATTGAACATAGCCAATTCTGTGGTGCGAGATTGAAAGCACTTGTAACTGGGGGCGCGGGCTTCATCGGCAGCAATCTATGCGAACGTTTGATTCGCGACCACTATGTGACTGCCGTAGACAATCTCTCAGCGGGAAGCTATGAATATGTGAAGCATCTGGGAGGCAAGAGAGACTTCAGATTCCTTCGCGGAGACATCTTGGATAGAAGAGTTCTTGAAAAGGAGGTTAAGGGAAAGGACGTAGTCTTTCATCTTGCTGCCAGTGCAGACATTCGAAGAAGCTCTAGGAACACGCGGCTGGACTTGAGACAGAATACAATCGGAACTTGGAATGTCCTAGAGGCTATGCGGAAAAACGACGTTAGATTAATTGTCTTTTCTTCTTCAAGTGCAGTCTACGGAGAAGTTGAGTCAAATCGCCCCCTTAAGGAGAGCTTTGGACCGCTTTGTCCCATATCTCTCTACGGTGCTTCGAAGCTGGCAGATGAAGGTATGATAACTGCCTACTGCCACCTCTACGGCTTCTCAGGTTTGATCTATCGTTTCGCGAACATAGTTGGAAAGAACCAGCATAGAGGTGTCATCGTCGACTTCCTCACTAAGCTCAAACGCAACCCTGCTGTTCTGGAAGTTCTGGGAAACGGGCAGCAGTTGAAGTCCTATACGGATGTGGAAGACTGCGTTGAAGGGATTGTTCACAGCTTGAGAAGTTTTTCATGCAAGGGTTCATGGGAGATCTATAACATTGGAACCTTTGATTCAATAACAGCCGATAGGATAGCAGAGATAGTGATAGATGAACTTGGCTTGAAGGGCGTGAAAATAGAACACACGGGTGGAGTTAGGGGTTGGCCAGGTGACACACGAAAATGTATTCTTTCCATCGAGAAGTTGAAAGGCACGGGTTGGACGCCGAAATTCTCCTCTGAGAGAGCGGTCAAGCGAGCGATAAAGGTACTAAAGAGGGTTTACTTCGACTAGCATTATGAGACGCATGTATTTGCAAGTAGAGGATGGGAATAATCTTGAGTAGCCATACTGCCAGAATCTGCGTAATCGGCGTCTGGCATCTGGGCTCAGTCGTCTCAGCGTGCCTTGCTGACATGGGATGTTTTGTCGTAGGTGTAGACAAGGATGGCGAAAGAATGGAGAAACTGAATGACGGGAACTCTCCTTTGTATGAGCCGGGGCTCGATCACTTGCTTAAGAGGAATATCGAGCTGAAAAGACTGAACTTTACAACTGACCTAGCGAGCGCTGTTAAAGGAACGAGGTATATTCTCATAACCTTTGATACCCCAGTAGACGCTCGAGACGAGGTTGATGTATCAGAGATCTTTACTACCTGTCGCGCTCTGGCAAAGCACCTTGAGAACAATTCAATAGTCGTCGTTAGTAGCCAAGTTCCTGTTGGTACCTGCGATCAAATAAGGTCGATAATAAAGGAGCATAACAACCTAATCGAATTTGACGTAGCCTATAGCCCTGAGAACTTGAGGCTAGGACAAGCTATAGAATGCTTCAGAAACCCAGATAGGATTGTTATTGGAGCAGACAGGGACTCAACCTTAGATAGGGTTGAACAGTTATTCAGCGTCATACCTGCTCCAAAGCTAAAAATGGGTTTAAGATCGGCCGAGATGACCAAGCATGCCCTCAACACCTTCTTAGCAACATCCATCAGCTTCATTAATGAAATTGCGAACCTATGCGATAAAGTCGGAGCGGACGCAATGGAGGTTTCGGAAGGACTGCGCACCGACCAGCGGATTGGAAAGAAGGCTCTACTACACCCCGGCTTAGGATTTTCAGGAGGGCACCTCGCCAGGGATCTCAAGGTCCTGAAGGGACTTGGGAGAAAACTCGGGTACGAGACGCATCTCATAGATGGGGTCTTGAAAGTCAATGAGGAACAGACCAAATCCGTGGCAAGAAAGTTGGAGAGGATCCTTGGCTCCCTAAGAGGTTTATCGATAGGTGTTTTGGGCTTAACCTACAAACCTGGCACAAGCACTTTGCATCGTTCTGCGGCGTTGGAGATAATAAGGGATCTTGTGGACAAGGGTGCGGTCGTCAAAGCTCACGATCCAAAAGCTGCACTGGAAGAGATTCAGCTACACAAGGAGTTCAAGTTCTGTAAAGACCCTTACGAGGTCGCTGAGGGTGGCGACGCCCTAGTTGTGATTACTGAGTGGCCAGAATATAGAGAGCTAGACTTTGGGCTATTGAGAACTAAGATGAAGCGACCGATACTGTTTGATGCGAAGAACATGCTCGATGACAAGCTGCTAACCGAGAAAGGGTTCAAATATTTCGGGATTGGAAGAGGGAGAGCTAATGAATAGAAGACGAGTTTTCAGAATACGGTGAGATTATGGAACTGCCTCGGAGTGAAAAACCTTTGAGAGTGGGCATAGTCGATGCCATGATGGGATGCAAGGCCACCGACGGTCTATGTCGCTCGGAAGAGGCAAAGCGTTGGAGGAACAAACCAAATGATCCTAAAAGGTAAGGTTTCCATTATAACTGGAGGAAGCGGTGGAATCGGCAGGGCCGTAGCTTCCGCCTTTGCCAAGGAAGGTTCTAATATGGTCTTAACTTCAAGAACTAGGTCCCAACTAGAAGAAGTTAGGAATGATCTGGGCAACTATAGCTCAATAATCGAAGTGTTTGAAACAGACGTCTCTAACCCAAAGCACGTGAACCGCCTAATAGCTTTCGCTCTAGAACGGTTTTCGACGATAGACATTCTCGTCAACTGTGCTGGAATTTACGGTCCTATCGGACTGATCACCGACATCGACTGTGATAAATGGATCGAAACTGTTAACATAAATCTCTATGGGACGTTTCTTTGCATGAAAGCTGTGCTGCCAACCATGATCAAAAATAGAAAGGGCAAAATTATAAACTTCTCTGGAGGCGGTGCGACGTCCCCGTTCCCGAGGTTCAGTGCTTATGCAGCGTCCAAGGCCGCTGTTGTCAGATTAACTGAGACGATAGCTGAGGAAGTCAAAGAGTACACCATCGATGTCAATACCATCGCTCCAGGTGCAGTTAACACGAGGTTATTAGATCAAGTCTTACAGGCGGGCGAGGCGGCTGGCAAGGATTTCCTAGAAAAGGCTATTAGGCAAAAAAGAGAAGGCGGCATACCTCCCGAAAAGGCAGCGGCTCTGGCTGTCTTTCTCGCATCATCAAAATCCGACGGTCTGACTGGGCGGTTGATCAGCGCAGTGTGGGATGACTGGGAGGAAATGAGCAAGCGGATTCCGGACATTATGCCTAGTGATCTGTATACCTTGCGGCGTGTTAGTCCTCAAAAGAAGCTGGTACAATGAAGGTTGGATTGATAGGTGCTGGCCGCCAAGGTAGGCGCCGAGCGCAGGCAGTTAGGGAACTTGAAGAGACGAAATTAGCTATTGTAGCTGATGTTGATTCTAGTGCGGCGAAAGTCTTGGCCGAAGAGATGGGATGCGAGGCGACGAGTAACTGGGAGGATGTAGTCGCGAGGGACGATTTGGAGGCGGTGATTATTTGTACTCCAAACTACCTTCATGCACGGATGAGTATCGCCGCCTTAAGAAGAGGAAAGCATGTACTTTGTGAGAAGCCGCTAGCTAGAGATCCCGAGGAAGCGAAACAGATCGTAGATGTGGCTAGAGAGAGCGGGCTTAAACTCAAATGCGGGTTCACCCTTCGTCACCACCCCGGGATACGTCAAGCTAGAGAATGGTTTGATAAGGGTTTCATCGGTGAACTGATTTTTCTCCGATGCCGCTATGGGATGTGTGGGCGGTCTGGCTACGATAAAGAGTGGAGGGCAAAAGTTGAGTATTCAGGTGGAGGCGAGCTCATAGATCAAGGGATACATGTACTAGACCTCTTCCGTTGGTTCGCTGGAGATTTTGCTCAAGCCGTCGGTTTTACTACCACGGCATTTTGGGACATAGCTCCTTTAGAGGATAATGCGTTTGGCCTACTACGAACCAAGGAAGGGAAAATAGCGTCTTTACACGTGAGCTGGACGCAGTGGAAAAACTCATTTTCGTTCGAGATATTCGGAAAAGATGGATACATCACAATTGAAGGACTTGGTGGAAGCTACGGTGCAGAGCGAGCGGCTCTCGGCGCAAGGTCATTCGTTGAACCATTTCGAGAAGAATGCGTCGAGTTTCGCGGCGAGGACAGATCTTGGGCTGACGAATGGAAGGAGTTTGTGGCAGCAATAAAAGAGAATCGCGAACCTTTGGGGAATGGATTAGATGCTTTGGAGTCACAGAAGCTGATATGTGCGCTCTATGAGTCAGCCAGAGAAAACCGCGTGGTGTCTTTGGTCTGTAAGTGATATGTTATGAGAGCGATAGTCACTGGAGGAGCAGGCTTCATTGGAAGCCATCTTGTCGACCGACTCCTTAATGATGGATATTCGGTGACGGTCATCGACAACATGTCTTGCGGCCACATGGAGAATCTGGAGCAACACTCAACTAGTCATCGCTTGACCGTTCACAGAGTCGATATAAAAGATCCAGCACAGCTCAACGAACTTTTCGTGGGACATGATGTTGTGTTTCATATGGCCGCTCATGCGAACATTAGAGAAAGCTTTGCTGATCACCGATCTGACTTGGAGAACAACTTGATAGGAACTCTTAACGTACTAGAGGCTATGGTCAAGAATCATATTCCAGATCTTGTCTTTGCATCAACTTCTGCGCTGTATGGTGAGGCTGCGATAAGACCGACCTCGGAAGGTCATTTGTCCGCACAAACTTCGTTGTATGGAGCTTCAAAGCTAGCTTGCGAAGCATATGCGCAGGCTTACACGGAGCTTGCGCCGGTCAAGTTATGGTCGTTCAGGTTTGCGAACGTTGTCGGTGAAAGATGTAGAAGGGGAGTTATCTGGGACTTCGTCCACAAACTGCTCAAGAATCCAGGCGAGCTTGAAATTCTGGGTGATGGAAAACAGAGTAAGGAATATCTACACGTGAAAGACTGTGTGAATGGTATGATGATTGGCTATCGGCTATCTTCTGACAAAGTCAACACATTCAACCTTGGCATGGAAGAGCAGACCCTCGTAGACAGAGTTGCCGATCTTGTGATAGAGGAAATGGGACTGAAGAATGTGAAAAGAAAGTACACAGGTGGTTCACGTGGATGGGTCGGGGACAATCCAATAGTCGAGTTGGCTTTGGATCGAATAGAGAAACTTGGATGGAAACCTCAAATCTCATCAGATGAGGCAATTAGACGAACAGTCAGATGGACACTGGATTATGAAATCCCATGAACGAAGAGATTTAACACGGTGGACAAGTGTTTGCATTGAATGAAACTAAGGGTTCGAAGATTAGCATTGTCATACCATCCCTCAATGAAGAAAGCGGCATAGAAGAGACGTTACGCTCGATTCCAAGAAGAGATCTACAGACAATGGGTTACGAAGTGGAAGTACTTGTTGTGGACGGTGGTTCGAATGATCGAACCCGAGAAATAGCTGAGAAACTGAATACCATTGTAATATTGGAACCAAGACGTGGCTATGGAATACCTTTAAGAACAGGTTTCAAAAAGGCAAATGGCGACATAATCGTAACGGCCGACGCAGATCATACGTACCCCTTGGAGAATGTTCCCGACCTGATTCGCATCCTCGAGAAAGAAGGGTTAGAGTTTCTGACCACAAATCGCTTTTCGACTCAAAATGAGATGTCCTTCCGCAACCGATTTGGGAACGCTCTGATCGCACTAATGATGCGCATTCTATTCAATTTGAAACTCACAGATTCTCAATCGGGGATGTGGGTGCTTCGAAAGAGGATCCTTGAAAAACTCGTGCTGAAATCCAATATACCATTCTCTCAGGAAATCAAGATAGAAGCCTGTCACTTCACCAAGTGCAAATGGAAAGAAGTTCCAATTCGCTACAAGACCAGGAGAGGGAAGGCAAAGTTCGGAAATTGGAGGGTGGCGCTCATGCTCATTTCATCCTTATTTTGGAAACGACTCTTTCGATGGGAGGTTAAGAGCAAAAGCGCAGAGCGGTTCGCTCGATCTTTCGTAACAATAATATCGAGAAACGCTGGTTGATGACAAACTAGTCTGGATTCATTGTACGGCGATGACCCTTAATGTTAAGTTCAGATACGGTTGACGACAAAGGGATTAATGAGCTAGTAGAAGGTGAAAGAAACCTTCCACTATATCTTCGACGAAAATCTGAAGCGATAATGAGTCTGCTTGAAGGGGAGCATGTACTCGAAGTGGGATGTGGGATAGGAACAGTAACTCGTCACTTGATAGAAAAAGGATATCGAGTTGTCGCATCTGATATCTCCAGAATATGTCTTTCAATCGCTAAGCAACGAGGAATAGAAGCAACTCTAGTCAAGATCGACATATGCAATATCAATTCATCTACGAACTTGTTGGGTAGATTTGACTCGGCCGTCATGTGCACCGTCCTTGAACATATCCAAGCAGACGATAAAGCGTTACACAATATCCGAGAATTTCTTAAAAGGAGCGGGATTCTGGTCGTCCTCGTTCCAGCCTACAAGATGCTCTTTTCGGAGTTGGACAAGCACATAGGTCATTACAGGAGATATTCCAAATCTGAGATTTTAAAGAAGATCGCGAAAGAAGGGTTTAAGGTGGAATACTCGCGCTATTGGGATCTACTCGGACTAGTAGGCTGGTTGGTTAAATGTAAACTGATGAGGGAACCTCAGCTTTCCACACAACTGAAAAACCCTATTTTCGACAAGATATATGAAAGTTGGTTGAACATAGAGAGCCACATCGTCCTTCCCTTTGGACTCGACATAATCGTGAAGGCGAGAAAGGTCTAGTTGCTATGCCTACGCTTCGAAGTTCAATGCCATTTGAGTATCGGGCAAGTTGCGGATCTGGTCTTGATATTACCTTTATTAATGGCATCCTTACGTTTGACCTGCGCTGAGGCTCGAGGCTACAAGCATCTGATAACGAAAGACTGGATGATCCGCGCGATCTCCGATTTAAGCAGAATTAGCCGACAACCCGCCCGCGGGGTAGGAAAGTAAGGAGGGGGTTTGACTATCCTGTAAACATCTTTGCTCTTATTCCAACTTATCGACCACGAAGACCGAGGCCTGAGTGTCGTCCCAGTGGCCCGAAACTGTGACGTGTTCTCCTAAATGGGCCGCTGCCCACATCTCAAGATCAAAAGTGGTGAAACGAAGTGTTACTACATATCCCGGGTACGCGTCAACCTGTAGTTTGTAGACCCCGTTGTCGTACACGAGGTCTCCCGTAAGTGTGAACGTTACCTCAGGCCATCCTCCAGTAGAAGGCAGAGGTGAATGTGGAAGTGGAGAACGACCTCCGAGTGTCTTGTTTATCGTTACCGCTGATGCAAGGAAGAGAACGGCCGTCACAACGGATAGCACAAGTAGACCCAGCAGAGCAGTGTTCCGGCTGAAGGGTAATTGCATCCCCATAGTTTCCTCGTGATGTATGTGGAGGGAGCTACATGTCATTATACAAACTGGTTTAATATATGCAAATCGTCACAATATTAATTAATAACGCGGAGGAGCCGACATGCATTGGCGTCAAGCAGATCATATCTTTGCGTGTATTCTGTGTTTCATCATAGTCGCGTTCGCTCTATCATCTTCGATCGGTAGCTCAAACGTCTTTTCGTCAACTGGCAGCTATGCCAATTCTACTCCATCTAAGCGTACCCTCGGAACCCCTGTTTCCGGATATTGGAACAATACGCATGGAACTGGTGCTCTGCAGGACGCGATTCCGCCCGCCACATTAGTCGGCATTAGTCCACTTGGCGGCATACCTAACAGCTTTTGTTGGAATGGTTACTTTGGCGGAGTCAACTATATGACCCCTGTGAAGGATCAGGGAGGGTGTGGAAGTTGCTGGGCTTTTGCTTCTGTTGGCGCTATGGAAGCCCAGTGTCAGATAAACATAGGTAACCCGGGCACAGGGATTGACCTGTCCGAGCAAAATGTTCTGTCATGTTCTGGAGGGAGCTGTTCAGGTTGGTACCTTCAGGGCACTCTGGACTTTCTTAAGAACTCTGGAACTCCTGATGAGGCCTGCGACCTTTATACCGCTACGGATAGCTCTTGCGGAACCAGTCGCTGCTTAGACTATCTTTCGAGAACGTATTACATCACCAGTTGGACTTGGATCTCAACTGACACGGCGAACATCAAGAACTTTCTATATACACATGGTCCCGTTGTGGTTTGGATGCCCGTATTCAACGATTTCCCATGGTATGACGCCGTTTTTTGGCAGTACTACTTCTATGGTCATGCTCCTAGCGGGCAGTACGCGGGACATTTCGTTGTCATCGTAGGATGGGATGATCAAGGTGCAGGAACAGCAGATGACTACTGGATAGTGAGAAACAGTTGGGGGACGAGCGGAGGAGACGTGAACAGCGGGTACGGCGGCTACTTCTACATGACTCAAGACCCCACAAACGGCTTTTTCGGAATATACCAAGAGGCTGCAGTAATCTCAGGCGTTAGCCTGCCGCAGCGACCGATAGAGGCTGACGACTTGATTATCGTGAGACCTCCGGCATATAATTGGTTTATTCGAAAATCTGATGGATGGTTTTGGGCAAAGCAGTGGGGTACAAGCGGCGACACCCCGTCACTGGGGGATATCGATGGCGACCGCATAAAGGACATGATAGCTTGGCGTCCAAGTAACGGTGGTTGGTATATCTTGAGGTCCTCTAGCAACTATGCGAGTTGGTCAGTGTATTCATGGGGTGTTTCTGGGGATATTCCGCTCGTGGGTGATTTTGATGGTGATGGTAAGTCTGATTGTGTTATTTGGCGTCCAAGTAACGGTGGTTGGTATATCTTGAGGTCCTCTAGCAACTATGCGAGTTGGTCAGTGTATTCATGGGGTGTTTCTGGGGATATTCCGCTCGTGGGTGATTTTGATGGTGATGGTAAGTCTGATTGTGTTATTTGGCGTCCAAGTAACGGTGGTTGGTATATCTTGAGGTCCTCTAGCAACTATGCGAGTTGGTCAGTGTATTCATGGGGTGTTTCTGGGGATATTCCGCTCGTGGGTGATTTTGATGGTGATGGTAAGTCTGATTGTGTTATTTGGCGTCCAAGTAACGGTGGTTGGTATATCTTGAGGTCCTCTAGCAACTATGCGAGTTGGTCAGTGTATTCATGGGGTGTTTCTGGGGATACACCATTGTGTGCGGGGCGCTAATAAAGATGTACCTCTAGTAGATCCTACTAAGGTAGGTCACTATGTTTGCATTTCGCGGATCAAAGCTCAGTTCATTGCCTCATGCACGCCGACTATGTGGTCGTGGAGTTGGAGGGTCGGAGGTTACGACGTCCAGCATTGTGCCGAGCCATGTGAACACGTGTGAAGAGCTATCTGGCATTTTTATCCTCGTCGCATTATATCTTCGTTATTCCCTAACTTTTATGTGATGTTTGCGAGCCTTTTTAAGAGCATGAGGATTAAACAGGCGAACATGTCTCAGCGGATACAACTCGGCCGTGAGCGAATGAGCGCACACATGGACGCTGGTCTATGCCATGACTGATGCAGTTGCATATGTTCCATTCACTTTTTTCATGACATTCTTCTTTCCGGGCTATGCTCTTTGGACAAGTTTCTGCATGGACCGTAAAGTAGGCCTTTCTGACTTGACAGGCATCATGACATCGAGTGTCGTAATATCCGGCACAATAGCGATGTTACTTGCAGAACTTGAGATTTACTCGTGGTTCAGGTGGGCGGCTCTCGTAATAAGTGTCTCAGTACTTTTGCTAACTCGGAATGGTAGTTGGAGACGCTTCCCAAGGGTGCGCAGGCCATCTCTTCGTGACTCCATTCTTTTCTGCTTAGCGATAGTTATAGCTGCCTGGGAATTACTCAGGCCATTTGAAGACGTAATTGGCGGGGAAGATACAGGAGTCTACTTTAATACAGCAGTCCAAATAGCTCTGCGCGGATCAGTGCTAGTCCATGACCCCGTTATGGCCAGTCTGAACCAGACAACTTTCTCATCATTGTATTATCCGACATTTGGTGGCTGGGGATTTTATGGTTGTCAACATATGGGCTTCTATATTGACGATCCCTCGAAGGGACTTGTAGTACCTCAGTTTTTCTACCTCCTTCCCTCTTTGATGGCGGCCTTTTACTCTGTGGATGGGCCGACGACAATGCTTTATTTCACGCCCATCTTAAGTCTGCTATCTATAATGGCAATCTATGTTATCGTTCGCAGAATAAACGGCTCCTTGGTCGCTGCGCTTTCAACCACTTTGTTGAGTTTGAATTTTGCACAAATCTACTTTTCTAGAGCGCCTTTCTCGGACGATCTACTGCAGCTCCTTTTTCTCGTTGCAATTCTGGCTTACAGTAAGATGTGGGGAGGAGAACATTTTCGCTTTTATGCTTCGGTTTTTGGTCTGACAGTTGGAGGGCTGATCATTACCAAGCTGGAAGGTTGGATGGGCGCACTTGTACTTTTACTTGTGGTGACCTTTACCTTTCGACACCAAGTTCTGAGTCAGCGTTTTCGTCTTTTGCTGATTCTGGTTACGTGTTACGGAATTCTCTCAGCACTGTCGACTTGGTTTTTCTGGAGAATATACGTCCATGACGTAGCGCTTATGTTAGTGTCACGAATTGGGCTAGGGAAATTAGCTCAATTTGACTTCATCTCAGTGGGCCTTGCCTTGGCGATCCCGATGACTTTGCTAGCAGGTTTATCGATTCCGTCTTTGCTTTCACGTATAGCACAACACTTGCCCAAGCTTGTTTCAGGAAACCCTTTTCGAACATCTGTTACAAGGCTACGTGCGATAGTGCTCGTTCTATTGATGACGGCGGTGTTCTATGGATACTTTGTCTGGCCTTCAGGAGGAATTACTGAGGGCTCATGGAATCTTGTTAAACTAGGTTGGTATGTGGGAGGCTTCCCAGGCCTGGCTGCTGGTCTGATAGGTTTGGCAATAATAGCATCAAAGGACTGGAAACGAAACAAGGCCCTTGTAAGCCTATTCGTCGTTTATTTTGTCTTCTATATGCTGGGGGGCATCTATGTCGATAATGTTCTATCACCCGTCTTGTTCAGCGCTAGGCATCCATGGTGGGCTAGAAGATTTGTCGCGATAGTGATCCCCACGATTGCGATAGGGATTGGCGAACTGGTTCGTGACATATCGCATCTGAGGGTAAGAAAATTCAAGGTCGGTCTACCAGTCGCACTTGTAGTTTGCTTGGTAATACTGGTCCTGACCGCCCAGCACCTGCCGCTTATACAGGGCTACATCGAGTACAAACAAGTCACTCAAGAGATACAATTCGTTGCATCTCAATTCCCCAGCGACTCTATGATTCTTTATCATGACGGCGGATATGGTGAATGGATCGCTGTCCCCCTTCGTTTCATGTATGGAATGAACCCCATACCGTTCAGAGAAGTTAATGATGAAGTTACAAGGGTCATAGACTTGTGGCTCTCTAGAGGCAAGCATGTGTTCCTAATTCAAGTTCCTGGGGATCCACTTAACTATGCGTCTGAGCTTGCTTGCGCCTTCACCATAAGAGGAGTAGCTAATATTGATATTAAATTTACCACAATTAGCGGCCCAGTGGGTTACTTCCCTACAGGTGTCACAATAGGTCACATAGTATATGTGATATGTGAGTTGAGCCCATCACCAAGTCGATCTTGCACACCGATGACATAGTTAGGCCTGATTAGTCTCACTCGAATTGTCTAAGGTCTCAAACTGGCGTTCTGTGCATCGATATGATCTTGTGGTTGGTTCCTGGTTCAAGATAGGATTAATGGTCGCATGCGTGAACTTAGAATTACTATCAAGTCGACTTTTCAACCTCTTGTTCATGACAATTTTTCGGAGCGGCGTTCTCAATAACACTAATAGTTTCAGGATGTACAGAAGATGGATATTGGCTCGTATCAGCTCTAGCCGACTAAGATTTCAAAGGTTTCCATATCTTCTCGAAGTGATGATTAGAGCCAGACGACATGGAGCTAAGGTAGCAGAGGTTCCTACCGAATACGAGTATAGGCGCTCAAGTTCCAATGAGGCGGTTTACACGCGTCATATGAGAAATCTTGGCTTCAATGTAATCGAAGCAGTCTCCGCAGTATGTTAAGGTGCATAGAGTCCTCGAAGCTTGAGCCGTGAGAATCGTCATTGTCGCTCCTTGCGTCCCTAGAGGGCACACGCATCAGTTACATTTTGCGTAGATGTCCGCCAATTGTTATTTCGATAGAAAATCATCACTTTAAACTTTTGTCTCATAGGACTGAAATCTGAAGTAATTCCTTCAGAGGGACCTCAATTTGAACAGCGAATTGACTGACTATTCAGTACAGCAAAAAACATTAAACATTGTTTCTTGATGATTTCACAGTGGATGAGGGCGTTTCCGTGCATGTAAATGAAGGCAAGTTGAGGGATCACTCGAAAGAATTGAACTATGACCCATTTCCTTCCATACTTCAGATCGAGAGCACGAACAAATGTAACTTCAGTTGCGTCATCTGCGATTCGAGGTGGCAGCAAAGGCCCAAGGGCGAGATGAGGTTTGAAGTTTTCAAGGCCATAATCGACCAGTTCAGGCCCGGCACTCTCTGGGGTGCCATTTTGCAGGGATGGGGCGAGCCTCTCCTCTGCGAGGGCCTCTTTCAGATGGTCAAATACCTAAGCGACAGGGGGGTCTTCGGCCACTTCAACACAAACGGCTCGCTTGTTGCCGGGGAAAATATCGAAAAGATCTTTGAGTCTGGCCTGCAGAGCATAGCCTTCTCGATCGATGCCTTAGACGAGAAGACCGCTGAGAAGATCAGGGCCAATAGTAAAAATTACCCAGTTTACCAAAACCTGATCGATTTTATCAAGGAGAAGAAACGGCGGGGATGCGGGCCACGGGTTATTGTGGATTTCACCATCAGCAACCTGAACTTCGACCAAGTGGGCCCGACGCTAAAATTCTGCGAAATGATCTGCGTCGATGTCTTCAACGTCCACGACTTCTTCCCATACCCGAACGTCGTTAAACGCTTCCCAGAAACTAGGCAACTAGCGAATGAAGAACTATTGGACTTGAAAAGTATCCTGAAGAATGCCCGGATCCAGACGGTATACGATAGTTGGAAAGAACCCACTTGCCGGCTTCTGCGAAGCTGGATGTACATCGACTGGGATGGCCGCGTCTTTCCATGCTGCCACTTTCATTCGACTGATTTCTTGCTTGCCGAGAATCCCTTCGACCTTCTTTCCGTTTGGCATGGGACGAGACTGAATGCGTGGCGTCAAGCCCATATAAGGTATCCATTATGCAAGGTGTCTCGTCCTATGAGAGACCCAAACGTTTCTGATTGCAAAGATACATGGTCGCGATCCTTTCAGGCTTCAACTCGTCCCTCAAAGTGAGGGCATTCTGTCGTAACCGTTCATAGAGCTTGTAATCTTTGATATCAGTCATGGCCTTTCTTAGTTCTGACTCGTTATTGACAAAGATGCCAGCTCTCTCAAACTGCTGGAAACCTTCTATGTTTGAGAAAATGCATGGCTTCCCCGCTCCAATCGCTTGGCTTGCGGTGGCACTTTGGAAGACCCACTGATAGAAGAGCACCACGACATCAGTCGCCACAATCTGGTTCTCAACAAATTGGCCATAACCTTCTTCGATCCGAACGTTTCTTACTTCATTAAGCCTAATGTACTCGGTAACCTCATCGATGCATCCTGGGTCGAAGTCTGAAGAAGTTCCTGCAACA
>Ga0209725_1000931_pt1 | contig 17314 bp, 18 predicted proteins | sample I18A1metaG_FD_184145 | JGI IMG/M metagenome (GOLD analysis project Ga0209725, IMG submission 184145) | Lake sediment bacterial and archeal communities from Gulf of Boni, Indonesia to study Microbial Dark Matter (Phase II) - ​I18A1 metaG... | ecosystem: Environmental > Aquatic > Freshwater > Lake... | reverse complement strand
TGCTTGAAGCAGAGATCGAGAAGCAGATTTACAGACAGAACCTATCCCCTGAGGACATTTCTGGACTGAGATTGATTCTGGAAAGCCTCAAGAGGATAGGCGAGTACGCAAACGATGTTGCCGAAATCGTGTTGAACCTAACAGTAAACAGAAGCGAGACATCAAAGAGTCAGGCCTGAGCGCCCAAGCGGTCGTCCACACAACAATCGCCCGCACGAGTCCAACCTAGGATTCTCATTGTTTGCATCACGTGCGCTGGAACTGCATCTAGAATGAGCAGCGGTCTACTATTCTCGAGCAGGTCTCGGACGGCGTACTTTCTCGCTCGGCTGGCGCGTCTGAAGCTAATGGTTTCGTTGACGCATCATAGAGCGGTACCGCGTCTTCTATGGACAAGATCATGCTGCGCCAACCGGATCTGTTCATCCACGTCATTCCTTCACGCATATCGAGCCGTAGTCGGCGACTAAGCCCGAATAGGCCGGGCATCCGAGTCGTTTGCAGTCATTCCTGAGACACACCTTAAGAGAGAGCGTTTTTGGTAACCCTTGCGTGCCAAAGCAAATTGAAGCGACTGTTTCTTGCAATTGTCTTCATTCTTGCTCTGTCAACGATGGTGCAGTCGTCAGCCGGCGTGGCTCAGGGTAGCGTGCTCATTGTTCATGTGAGCTCTGAGATTGCAAGGCCAACCGTCGAGTTGGTCACGCGCTCAATTGAAGAGGCCAAGGCGGGCGGGGCGAGGCTGATCGTTTACGAGCTGAACACGCCTGGAGGCGAACTTGGGTCAGTGACGGACATCATGGACGCATTGAATGGTTCACCGGTGCCAGTGCTGGTTTGGGTTGCGCCCTCAGGGGCAGTAGCATGGAGCGGGGGAGTCTACATTCTGATGTCCTCCCACATAGCGGTTATGGCATCCGGAACGACGATCGGTTCAGCTCAGCCTGTAAGCTCTATAGGAGAGGTTCTGGAACAACCAAAGTACATCAACGCGCTCGCAGGCTTGATGCGCGACAACGCTCGACTCCACAACAGAAACGAAACGGCTGCACAGGAGTTCGTAACGCAGAACCTCAATCTGGGACCGGAAGAGGCGCTTCGGTCCCATGTTGTTGAACTTGTCGCAGACAACCTGCAGAGCATGCTAACCCAGCTTGAACCATACAGTCTGATCTTTGCTAGGTCCGAGATGGGAACCTTCGTCTGGAAGCTGATTCTGACAGAATCGCTCGGCGGTCTTGACTACTCGAAGAGTTACGATTTCTCAGGCATCTCGCAAGCAGCACAGTACACGTATGAGCCAGGCCTCAACGTTAGGCTGCTGGAGCTACTCTCCAACCCTCTAATCGCGTCTGTGCTTCTCATCGTGGGCCTGTATGCCGTGATAATCGGCTTCAAGACCCCCGGCTACGGCGCGGAGATAGCTGGCGCCTTGACGGTCTTCCTCGCGCTTGTCGGCTTTGGAATAATCGGCATCAACGTCGCGGCAGCACTTCTGTTCCTTCTTGGAATAATCTTGACGCTGATCGAGATCAAGACGCATATCGGAATCTTCGCTTTGGCTGGCATAGTAATGATAGTCCTAGGAAGCTTCTTGGCTTTTCCACTTCCAGGATGGGAGTTGATCTCAGCAAGGGCGGTCGAGTCAGCTAGAACAACGCTGATCTCAGTTGCGCTTGTGATGTCAGCTATCTTTGGTTTCGTCGTTTACAAGGTGGCAGAAGCGAGGCGAATGAAGGTAAAGGCCGGCCCAGAGCAGCTCATCGGCAAGACCGGCATCGCGGCATCAGAGCTTGCGCCGCGTGGAGAGGTCAAAATCGAAGGCCAGATCTGGAGAGCCGAAACAGTCGGTGACCACGTGAAGCAGGGAGAACCCGTTGAAGTTGTCAGTAGGGAGGGGCTAATCTTAAGAGTCAAACCAAAGCACCCCCAGACTCGAGGAGAGTAAATGGCATTTCTGGATGTCCTTAGCCCCGAGTTCATCATCGGGCTTATCGTCGTCATTTTCATTATCATCATTTTGGCGTCAGGCATACGAGTGATTAGGGAATGGGAACGCGCGCCGGTACTGCGCCTAGGCCGTTTCACCGGCATGAAGGGCCCAGGAATCTTCTACATAATACCGGTCATCGATCGCATTCCCAGCATCGTTTCCATGCGCGTTCAGACCATCCCCTTCAGGACGGAGCAGACGTTGACGAAGGATAACGTGCCTGTGAACGTGGACGCAATAATGTTCTTCCAGCCCGTGGACGTCGAGAAGGTAATCTTGAATGTTGAGAGATATCTCGACGCGACGACTTGGGCAGCTCAGACAACCCTCAGAGAGGTCATAGGAAAAGTAAGCCTCGACGAACTCCTCGCCGAACGTGAAAAGGTTGGAGTTGAGGCCCGAAACATCATCGATGAAAAGACCGAGCACTGGGGAATCAAAGTCAGCTCAGTGGAGGTCAAGGATATCGCAATCCCTGCCATGCTTCAGGAAGCGATGTCCCGCCAAGCACAAGCGGAACGGGAGCGCCGCGCAAGGGTCACCCTGGCAATCGCAGAATTCGAGGCTGCACAGAAGATGGTTGACGCAGCCGATCTCTATCAGAAGAACATGCGAGCGCTGGAACTGCGCTGGATGAATATTCTGTACGAGCTGGGACTGCAGAGCAAAGGGACGCTCATGCTCGTTCCAACAAACACTCCCACCGCAGGCGTTTCGATGGGCTTTCCGCCACTCGGAATCGTTGGCGTCCAAGATCTAGGAAAGGACAAGGAGAAGAAAGAATCAAAGCCCGAATAGCCGACTAGTGCTACGCGAAGATGGGCACCTCTTTTCTGGAGGCTTTCACAGCCAAGACTTCTTGGATGTCGTGTGAAGGTTCGTCTACAAGATACAGTTCTTGAGGGTCGAGATCGTCGAGTCTCAAAGCCTGAGTGTCCCAGCGGTCGTCCTCACAACAATCTCCCGCACGAGTCTGACCGAGGATTCTCACTGCTTGTTGGAGTCGATCAGGCCGTTCCTGAGGTACACGGTTCTTTTCATGGTCGTGCACTGGTGGGCTTGAGGAATACCGTCTCTCTGAGGTGAAAATGACTCTGTAGAACGTCCACCGCTAGGGCACAGACGGCGTCTTCCACCGTTAGTAGGGCAAGAATTGTTTGCATCACGAGCGCTGGAACATTGAAGATGAGAGTTCCAGTCACGTAGATCCAAGGTGCCTGAACCAATGCCCAAGCGGCAATGGCGGCAAATGCTGGTCTTGTTCTGCGTACAAAGATCCCCGTGAAGAGACCTAGCAACCCGTTGCCAACAACGATCGTTGGGTCGGATCTCAGCATCGCCACATATGCGCCACCTATTGCTCCGGTCACGAGGCCTGAAATCGGCCCGCCGACGACCCCAGCGAGCATTACGGCCACCTGAAAGAAATGTATCCGCAATCCTAGGACAAAAGGCACAGACAAAGCGCTGAGTGCCACGGCGAGCGCGCTCGCCACCGCAGTGAAAGCTACCAACCGAACCGACATCTGCACCGTAATACCACGGGGCGAACTAGTAATACGAACTCGTACTAAAGGCTTCGCAACATTAATACTTCTACGCAGCGCATGAACCGCAGGAGATCTGGTCCAGAAGATTCGAATGGCAGGGCGCAATGCATGGCGAATGTGGAAAGGACGAGCTTCTCTGTGTCACCTGCGCTTTTGAGCCGCTTCGATGAAGTCGTGAGAAGGATGGGGTACGGAGATAGGTCAGCGGCACTGCAGGTTGCCATGAGAAACTTCGTCACAGAATACACGTGGACAGCAGAGAAAGGGAAAGCTGGCGTGGGCGCTATACTGTTCACCTACAGCCACCGACCGCATGGCCTCCGCGGGGCGCTGATCGAGGTTCAGCATGAATATCGAGACATAGTGAACTCGGCGACTCACATTCACCTTGATGAGTCAAGGTGCCTAGAGATCGTCTCGGTGAGAGGACAAACAGCAAGGATTCAGGAACTGGCGAGGAGACTCATGAAAACGCGAGGCGTAACTCAACTCAAGCTGTCTGTTGTGGACATCTAGAGCAAGTGCACAGCGCGGACGTGCGGGCTACTTCGCGGGCGTCTGGGCGTGGTGAGAGATGCTACCGTCTCGTGCGACCCGTCACCCAACTTTTCTTCACACGTCTTCGCCGACCTTGTCGCGTAGCTCGCGGTACCATTCGGCAAGCTGGTACTGGTCTGCTCTGTAGTCGTCCCTGTAGGGCTTGATATCCAAGACTGGGGTTCCATCGAAGCAATCGAGACCTAGAACGATCAGCTTTCGCCCTTGCCTGCGCACAAGCCTTACGAGAGTCAATCCAATTGGGTTGGGCCTGGTAGAAGAGTCAAGGGCGAACACTCCTACAAGCGGAAGCTCTTCAAGCTTGAAGCCCCTCCTCAGCAGTCGCCGTGGTCTCACCTTCAAGACGCCAACCTGCTCATGCTTCAATCTGTGCAGAAAGCTCAATACGAAGACGTGTGAGAAGCCCTCCACGCCGTCGAGGGCCTCCTCGAACTTGGAGAAGATCTCTATGGTTGCTTCAAGTTCTCGACCCCGTTCCCTTATCTCGTCATCTGAAGCTTGAGTCCTCACGACGCCCACTGGGCGAAATCCAATCTCCCTCCTCCCTCTGTACATGACTTCGCCTTCTTTTCGCATGTTCCCGCCAGCTATTCAGTCTCGTTGCTTGTCATGAACCATACCGATGTGTATCGCGATCGAATCTACTTCTCTAAATCTCTTCTTGACTCTGCCTTGAACTTCATCCGCTATCATGTGGGCCTTCTCGACCGTGGTTCTTCCATCAACCTCAACATGTGCTTCGACGAAAACGAACGGACCTGATTTTCTGACTTTCAAGGCGTGAACACCCTTAACCGCGGGTGTCCCAACCATCGTCTCTTCAATCGCCTTCCTCATCGCCGGCTGTGGTGAGACATCCATGAGTGAGAAGACGGAATCCTTACCGAACGTGACCGCCGCCCACAGTATGAAAGCGGATATGATGATTGCTGCCAGCGGCTCAACCCAGGACACATTGAGGTAGGTGAAGAGCACGCTTGCGCAGACGAGACCTGAATTCAGGACGTCAGCTAAGGAGTGCTTACTCTCGACCCTCAGGTCTTGGGAGTTTATCTCTCGCCCCACCGTCTCCTTGTATCGGGCCAGGAAGTAGGACACAACGCTAGAGCCGAGAGCAACAGCGATCACAACCAGCCTGAAAGAAATTGTCGAAGGAACGTACAGTCGCTCCATAGAATCCCACAAGATCTCCACTCCTGTGAAGATCATGATGATACAGACGATGAGTGTGCAGATCGATTCCGCCTTGTAGAAGCCGTAAGGGAATCGGTCGGTAGGTTCCTTCGTCGATAGTCTTAGACCCAGCCACACAATCATCGATCCTGCGATGTCCATGATCGTATGTGCGGCATCAGCAAGCAATGCTATGCTTCCAGACAGGAGACCTACAGTACTCTTTGTGATGAAGACAACCACCAGAACAAGGGTGGATCTTCTCGAGACTGTGATCCCATTCTGAAGTAGGACTGTTTTCGGATCATCAGAAGTCATGAGTCCATCGTTCCTTCCTCATTCACCCCGTAGAGGTGCTTCCAGCCGGCGAGCGGACATACACGGCATGCTTTTTCAGATGGTCTAGAAAGGCTTATTTGATTATGAATCTTTATTCGTTAGCATGGCCAGACCGAAGAAATGTCGGTGGGTCTGCTGCGAACCATCCATCACCTACTTCAAGCCAAGAGGGGTACCTTTGACCGAGCTGGAAAGGATCAACTTGTCGGTAGACGAACTCGAGGCACTTCGGCTGAAAGACCTAGACCGAAACGGACAGGAGCAAGCTGCTGCCCTCATGAATGTGTCTCAGCCGACGTTTCATCGGATCTTGGAGTCTGCGCACAACAAGGTTGCAGACGCCCTGGTCAATGGCAAAGCAATCAGGATTGAAGGAGGGGATTATGTGGTTAGGGAAGGAGGCCGACTCTTCAAGTGTTATGACTGCAAGAACAAGTGGCAGGAGCCCTACGGAACCGCAAGACCAGCAAGATGCCCGAAATGCAACAGCGCGAACATTCACAGAGCTCCAAGCGACAGAGGATACGCAAGAAGAGGAAGGGGGCGAGGAGGAGGCCGGAGGCGTGGACAGAACTAAGATAGCGATACCATGTACAGGTGAAGCAAATCTCCAATCACAGGTGTCACCTCACTTCGGTCGCTGCGACTCATACGCGATAGTGACAGTGGAAGATGGACAAATCAAAGCCATAGAGTCGGTATGGAGTAGAGCGCAGTCAGAATGCGCAGGTTCCGCCAAAACGCTAGTCGAGAACGGAGTCCGATTGATGCTTGTGGGAGCGATGGGGATGCGTCCATACTTGTTTCTGAAGGAACTTGGGATCGAGGTTAGGCGTGGAATCACGGGAACGGTGGCCGAGGCTATTGAGTCCTATTTGAAGGGACAAACCTCGCCCATGGCGCAAGAGGACCTGTGCGGATGCCACAACACCGATGGACCTCGGTGTCAAGAATGAAAGCTCATCCGTAGTGGATCCTGATGCAGTCGACTTCCCAGCCACCCGGTCATTGGGCTCTTGCGAATAGTGGAGGCTCCCTTGGAGGTTGAAGAAAGGTGATCATTAGACCGATAGGAGTCATTCACTCGCCGTACATAACAATGGAGAACGTGCCCATACAGCCTTGCTACTCAGATCACGTTGGCCAAGTCGAGCTTTTCAAGCGGTACGAGGCAGGATTGAAGGACGTAGAGGGTTTCTCTCACATCATGATACTCTATCTGTTTCACAGATCTCAAGGATATTCGTTGACTGTCAAACCATTCCTTGACTCGAACGAGCATGGAGTTTTCGCAACGAGGCATCCGAACAGACCTAACCCAATAGGCGTGTCGGTACTTACACTCCTAGACCGAAGGGGGAGACTTCTTCGAGTGAAAGGTATCGATGTCCTCGACGGAACGCCGCTCATAGATGTAAAGCCGTATGTGCCAGATTTCGATCAGAGGGCTGATGCCAAGATAGGATGGCTTGAAGGCAGAGTCAGGACGAACCAGGACTGAGCCGCTAGATAGAGTGGACGCCTATTGCACAGTGGTTCTCATTCGGCGGTCATCCCGTAGAGCCGGCATCCGATCTTCTCAAGAGCTTCTGGTATCCCTAGTAGCTCTGGGTGTTCGACCTCGATTCCGTATTTGTCAAGCCAGAGAACTCTCAAGAGTTCAGTCCTGTGCCTAAGGTGAAGGGCTTTCCTAACCCTCTGCAATAGGCCCTGAACTCTTCCTGTGTCCACGAACAGGTTGTATCCTGTGCACCGCATCTGGACGACCAGTGAGTGTTCGTGTGCTAGTTCTGTCAGCTGCTCGTGGAATTGCTTCGAGAGTATTCGAGGCTCATGTTTGGGAACGAAACGCATCCGGTACGGCGCGCTGTCGCATCCTACGTATAGCGGCTGAAAATCACCCTGCTTGATCCGTGCCCTTTCAACTTCGTCCTGTACTTGCAGCCAAGGTCTACCCTCATATCCGTGACCATCTCACGCGCTCGTCTGATGGCCGCTGACACCCTCTCGTCTCCGTCGGAAGTCCGTATGCTCGAGAGGTGATATTGAATCTTTATTCAAATTAACTCTTTCGATGTGAGCAAGCTCATGACGCCACCGGCATCCTCCCGTCCTCGACTCACAGAATGTTCGTTTCAAAGGGCAAGAGACAGAAGGTGGTAGGCAAGACCCCCAACGAGCACGGCAAGAACTGAGTCAAGCACTGCAACCGCAACCGCCCTTTTGGCCCCGAACTCTCGAGCCAAAGCGGCGATCGTTGCAACGCATGGAACGTAGATCATTGTGACAATGGCGAAGACGACCATTTGGATGGATGTGAGGATACCACTGAAGTTGAAGGTGCCGGCGAGTTCTCCGAGCAGGACCAGCGTGAGCTCTTTTCGTAGAACTCCAAAGATGAGTGGTATTCCGGCGATCTGGGGAAGGCCAAGCCAAGAAGTCGTCAATGGAGCCATGAGATCCGCTATCATCGGCATCGCGCCCACCGCCGATAGCAACTGCAAGAAGACGCTTCCTCCGATGATGAACGGGAAAGCTATGTAGACGAAGTCCTTCGTCCGGGCCCACGTCTTGTTGAGGATGGCCTTAAGCGAGGGAGCCCTATACGGCGGCATCTCCATTATCAGCCCCATCGGCGCGCCCGGCAAGGCCTTGAACGCTAGCCTCCCAACGAGCATGACGAGACATAGGTCGAAGAGATATAGCGCTAAGGCGGCTGGGATCCCAACGTACCGTCCAACCAGGCCGAGGATGACTACACTCCTAGCGGCGCATGGAATCAGCGTAACCACAAATCCGGCTAAGAAGCGTTCGCGATCCGTCTCCATGATTCGACAGCCAACGCAGGCTGGTACGCTACAGCCGTAGCCGAGAAGTAGCGGTATGAACGCCTTGCCGTGGAGCCCGATCTTGTGCATCATATTGTCCATCAGAAAAGCGGCCCTGGGCAGGTAGCCGCTATCTTCCAAGATTCCGAGGAGAATGTAGAACGGGACTATGTAGGGAAGCACGATTGTGACAGCGGCCCCCACGCCCCACATGACTCCTCCCGAGATGACCTGTACCGCCGCCGGCGGCACCCCCTTCGAAAGGAACGCCTCCGCGGCTGGAACCAAGACAGCGTCGAATAGCCGTTCCAGAATGCCAATCGTCGCATCTCCTGCCACGAACACGATCGTGAACACGCTTGCCAGCACCCCTGCCAAGATCGGGTAGCCCAGAATCTTGTGAGCAGTGAGCGAGTCCAGTCTCTGTCCTATGCCGATGACTGGAGGCGAAACGACCGTAGTCGCCTGTTTCGCCGTTTGGCATACTAGCGAATACCTTTCAGAAGCTATGATGACAGACGTAGGCTCGCCGTGCAGGTCTTCAATCTGCTCGGCGATCTTGGCGGCCTCCGAAAGAACTCGACCGCCATTCTCCCCGTCAACCTTCTTGCAGATGTCCTCGTCGCGTTCGAGCAGTTTGGTCGCAATCCATCGGGCTGGATAACGTGAAGTCAGTCGTGGTAGTCCTGTCTTGACTGATGCCTCCAACTTCTTGATACTGCGCTCCATCTCTCGGCCATACCTAATCTCCATGGGTGTAGGTCGTTTCTCAGCAACCTCAACCACTTTCGAGAGGAGTTCTTGCAGCCCGATTCCTGCCGTGGCGACCGTGGGCACAACCGGCACTCCAAGCATCTGGGAGAGTTTCTCTGCGTCAACCTTGATGCCTTTTCTTGCGGCGAAATCGATCTGGTTCAGGGCGACAACCAATGGGGCACCGAGTTCCAACAGCTGTGTGGTGAAGTAGAGATTCCGTTCTAGGGCTGACGCGTCAACTATGTTCACTACAACGTCGGGACTCTCGAGCGCGATGAAGTCGCGTGACACCATCTCCTCCATCGAGTAAGCGGAGAGCGAGTAGATTCCTGGGAGGTCGATTATTCTTATCGTGTAGCCTTCGAAGTGGAGACTGCCTTCTGCCCGCTCGACCGTTTTCCCTGGCCAGTTGCCGACCGCCTGGTTGAGCCCCGTCAGCTGATTGAATATTACGGATTTTCCAACATTCGCATTTCCAGCCAGGCATACAGTCAGTCGCCGCTTGGGTTCCATGCTTCAGATCTCAGCTGTTACTGGTTGGCTGACCATTGTTAGATCGCTTGACGAGTACTCTACTTGCGATGCCTCGACCCAGTGCGAGAGATACGCCGCGGAGGGAGACCTCGATCGGGCCACGCATGGGAGCGCTCCTCACGACTCTAACCTCTGTTCCGGGGGTGAGTCCCATTTCAGCGAGCCTACGAACCATCCCGTGCCCGCCCAGGGGAAGGACTATCGTGCACTTCTCCCCAGCGTGAAGATCGCCCAATGGCAGGGTCTCCTCGACGCGCCCGGGAAGGTTCTGCATGTTTCTGTAGAATCCTGTCAGGGTCTCGTCGTCGAATCCGTGGCGGCGCCAGTGTCCACGCCAGTCCCTGACGTTTCCCTCAAGGAACCGCCTAACACGACCTGTTACCGATCCGTGGACATGCATCTGGTGCACATACTCTTCCCTGTGTCTGCCGACGAAGCTTTCACCTGTCTCGGTCAGTCTGAGACCCATAGGCGTCCGCGTTGCGAGGCCCATGCGCGTTGCTGCGTCAGCCAATCGCTGCACCTCCTTCAGGGATCGTCCCAAGCGACTGGCAATCTGATCTATTCGTGCCGGGCTTCCCTCCCGCGCGTACGTCTTCACAAGTTCCAGCAGTTCCGATACCTCAGGCTCTTCCGGCACTGCTTCTCATCTTCTCTCTCTTCTTGACAGCCACGAGCGATGCTGCCCTCTTGCTAACGGTGACTTTCGACTTTCCGAGACGCACAACAACAGCCTCGTCGAAAGCCACGCGGTCGTCGACTGTGAATTCGGCTCCAGGTGTTAGGCCGATCGAATCGAGATGCTCCAACGCCCCCTCCTCTTCTTCGTCAAGTACTCTGACCAGTGTGCCTGCATCGTGAGGGGAGAGTTCAGTCAACCTCGTCGATACTTGGCTCGACACTTGTCCAGCCCTAGGGGGGATCACGTTCCCGTGCGGGCAAGTCTTGGGGTACGCCAGTGCGCTTTCTATCGCGTTGGCAACTTCATCGTCCACGGCGTGCTCCAGCTTGCACGCAACGTCATGAGCCTTGCTCCACCGAATGTGCAAGACATCTGTCAGGAGACGTTCGAGCAATCGATGCCTTCTGAGAACGCTCAAGGCCACCTTGCGGCCCTCAGTAGTCAACTGTGTGCCCTTGTATGGCACGCGCCTCGCGAGGCCAAGTCTCTGAAGCCTACTGAGAGTGTTCGTGACGGTTCCAAGACTAAGACCGAGCCTCTCGCTTAGGATCTTTGTCCTCGCGGCTCCCGACCTATCTTCCAGCCTCTGAATTTGCTCTAGGATCTCCTCAATGGCAGGCGAAGCATGCGTCATAGGAGAGAAAGTACGAGTGCTCGTATATTTTTGTTTTCGTTTCCTCACTAGCTGCCTGGCAAACGCCGTGGTCTAGAGAAGGAGGTACGGTCGGGCGAGCGGCGGGGACTTAGTGTGGCGGGTCCGTTCTGTCATGGTGAGTGGAGACTTGAAGGACTGGACGTAGTAGCGGTTGTTACGCTGTGTATCGCTCGACTCCATCCCCTCTGTCCGGTGCTCCACTCTCGGGTTACTCTGTGCTAGCCAAGCCAATGGGAGTAGAGTATTTCTCTTGGAGGCTAGTTTGAGCGATGTGTGTAGGATCAGATGGGCACTAGGAACAGGAAACCGCACTACGGCTACTACGCGTTGCCGGTCTTCGCTGCGCTAGTGATTACCATTGTTGTCGTTGGGATGTTGGTGAGCCTTCTTCTCCACAACGTGGCAGGAATCATCATCCTGTGCTTTGGCGTCTACTTGTTTTCAGCATACGTAGCCTCGATGTACCTGGCTAGGCAAAGCGAAGCTGCACATATTCCTGACATCTTCCAGATTCGAGGTGATGAGAAGGCGCTAGATGTTGGGTGCGGGCTTGGAAAAGTCACGGTTGGCCTGGCCAAGCATCTAACCGCCGGAAAGGTTACTGGGGTTGACATTTGGGATAGGATGGAAATTCCGGGCAGCTCGCCAGAGCGAGCTTACGAAAACGCCAAGATAGAGGGAGTGCTCGATAGGGTCGAGTTCAAGACAGGGAACGTCTTGTCTTTGCCTTTTCCAAATGACTCCTTCGACCTTGCTACGAGCGCCAGCGTCATAAACAACCTACACGGCGACACGGAGAAGCTGAAGGCTCTAGGAGAAGTATTCCGTGTATTGCGACCGGGTGGAAAGTTTCTCATGATGGAGCCTCTGCGAAATCTCCGCGGTTTCTTCACGTTTTCGCCCTTCGCCTTTCTCGAACTCCTGACGAAAGACAAGTGGACCCAAATGCTAGATAAAACGCATTTTGTCGGACTCCAATACTCATACGAGGGCGGTATGGGAATTTTCGTCGTCGAAAAACCCCAATGAACCGGATCCCAGCGCCTTCTCACTGCGGGTGGCTATGATTCCCCTCCTTTCCGCCCCGAATCTCTGGTGAAAGAGGATATCCGCCGGCAGGCCTCGAGAGCAAGCATCGTCACGCTCATATGACTGACCTTTCTCCTCCTCAGTTCTCGCCGAGATGTGTCCGGTCCAGTCTTCTTGTGGGAACCAGGAGCTTGAGACAAGCACCCTCAGCAGAGACTACGAACCCTCGAGGCAGAATTCAGCCAGACGTGCTATTCGTTCCCAAGTGCCGCTGTCTAGCTGAGTATTACGTCTACCAACAGGGCGAAAATGATCCCGAGCAGCAGCGAGACAGATACCGTGTGTTTATGCCCGTATTCATGGGCGACCGGAATCAGTTCGTCCGCAGTGATGTACGTCATCACACCAGCTGCGAACGCCATCGAACTGCCGATCGCCGTCGGTGTCGCAACAAGAGACAACGCAAAAGCCCCAGCCAGCGCCGCCACGGGTTCTGCAAGCCCTGAGAGAAAAGTGACGGCTGCAATCTTGCGCCGCTTCATGCCGCCCACGCTTAGAGGAACGGCGGTTGCCACGCCCTCAGGTATGTTGTGAAGCGCTATCGCAACGGCGATTATCAGACCCAGTCTGGGCATGTAGGTGTAGCCCGCGGCGACTGCAAATCCTTCGGGAAGATTGTGGAGCGTTATGCCCACGGCGATGAGAAGCCCGGCTCTATAGATTCTTGTTTTCGGGCCGGTGTCCTTTGCCGTCAGTTCAACGTGCGGCAGAATGAGATCGAGGGCGCCTATTATGAGAACACCGAGCGAGAACGTGACTATCAACAGGAAATGTGTAATGAGTTCCCCGGCTTCCAGGAATAGGTTGTTGAATGAAACCAGCAGCATGACTCCGGAAGCGAACCCCACCGAGAAGCATACGAGGCGGTCGCTCACCCTTCCAAGTATGAGGACGAGTATTCCCCCAATCCCCGTCGCCAGCCCGGCAATGAGGCTTAGGAGGAAAGCTCCGAGTGTCGCGTCCAATGGGTGCTAGCCATCCCGGTTTGTGGATATGTGGACCACGAGGTTCTCTCCCTACGGTTCCCAGCGGTTCTGATGTCTCGTCCTCATCCCGCACACGTTCACGAATATTAAAAGCTCGACTACTTTCGATGGTCTCTGCCCTTCCCGCTCTTCCCCCCACTCTTCATGAGCACAGGGATCGTTGGTTGCGTAGTCGAATAAGGCGCTGGAGATCCAACGTCCGCTGGGTGATGAGTATCTTGCCTGAAAGGTTTTTGCTGGATGCATCGACAACGAGTTGCTGACGGTGGTTATTGGTAGCTCGGAGAAAACTAGCGAGTGCCGTTCGTTACTTGGATTCATTCGCGTGTCCGCCCGAGCCTCTGAGGTGATTGCAAATTCCAGACGGACCTCAATGAAGTATGTGGGTGGCCCGCGCGTCTTTATATCTAAGAAATCATTAGATTGTCTCGGTCGAGTTCGAGTTCGGCCAACTCTCAGCCGTGGTAGAACCACTCGCTGCTTACGTGTCTTGAGATCGGTGATTCTGGTTCAGGCAAGAGGGCCGAGGAGGGGCGCAATGACAAGAAGTACCCAGACGAGTACAGGAGGTGTGGACATGAGAAAAACACTGGTTCTATTGATAGTTGCCCTGCTACTGGCGGCTGTGCCAACTGCCCTAGCGTGGAAAGAGGGCCCTAGCGTGAATTGGTACTATGTTGACGCTCAATATGGGGACTACCATGTTAGCATACCGCTTTCAATTGAGATCAATGGGGATCCATCCAGTGGGCAGACATTCAATGTCGGCGACACAATAACGATTACTGGTGAACTGCATTCGTATGCCGCTATGTGCGCTGGCTGGGGCAACGAAGCGTACACGGATGCCGCATTGACTGTGAATGGTGCAAGTGGATCTGGCTCCGACACTGCCGGAGACTATGACTTTGATGACTACGAATGTGCTGAAGTTGACACCATCAAGACGCTTACAGTTACGTATGCTTTGACAGCCACCGGCACACATACAGCCTACATGTACTCGTATGCCGAGGCGGCTTCTTGGTGGGCAGAAGTCGATGTTGTTGATTTCGCTGAAGCCATGCTGACTTTTGAGGTAACTCCTAAAAAAGTGAGCATCGACATCAAGCCGGGAAGCTACCCCAACGCAATCAATCCCAACAGCAAGGGGGTCATTCCTGTGGCCATTCTCGGCAGCTCCATCGACGTCACCACCTTGGATCTAGACTCTTTGAAGTTCGGTCCCAGCGGAACCATGTGGGTGCACTATGCATTTGAGGACGTGGACAGCGATGGTTCTTTGGATCTGATCCTACACTTTCGCACACAGAGCACAGGAATCACGGCAGGCATGACTCAAGCTTCTATCACCGGGACATTGCTGGACGGAACGCCCATAGAAGGCAGCGATAGCATAGTAACGGTACCGGGCAAATAGGCCAAGCGCCCACATTCTCTCCCTCTTCCCCCATATTGTTCTCACGCTACTGCGGTCGCTTTTCTTCTGTCCTGTCCCTGCCTACATTGAAGCACAAGGTCAAGGAAGAGTTGACAGCAGAAACTCCAGCCACACGCCTCAGAACGGTACGAGTCACAACGAAGGAATGGTAGCCGGGATACTTCACGGAACTGTAAGGTTTACCCGCCTTGTGTTCCAATCGGAGCGATGAATACCAAGCAAGGTGAGCCCTTGCGGTCTAGTAGATCGCTCGCCCGCAGCGGTCGCAGAAGCGATCACCATGCCTCACAGCATTGCCGCACGAGCGACACAGCCTCAACAGGTACAGGCGCTCCTGCGGACACCATAACCAACTGCTGACAGAATACAGGGGAACCCGATCCTTCCCGCAGTAGTAGTATCCTCCATACGCGAATACTTGGGGTCCTCGTGAGAGGCTCGCTGCCGCTGCTATCCCACCGCAAGCCGTACCGGCTCCAGCTCCGATCGCCAAGATCATGAAACCGAAGGACCCATCAGAAGGCCGGACAGGCTCTTCGCCATTGGATTGGCCCTTTGTTGCCACGTCGAAACGCCAGTCCCCATCACTGTCCGCATCCTGTCCGTTCGGAAATCGCTGCCAAGATCGGCCGTCATGGTTTGGATCAGTCGCATTCAGAGTTCTGTCGACCACGTTGCCAGCTGCATCCTTGAGGACCACGATCTCCCACACATCGTCCAGCCAAACGCGTTTCGGTTCAATGAGCAGATATCCTTGAGGCCGGATGAGTGTTCCCTCCGGGATCGTGACATTCACTGGCTCTCCATGCGTAGTGCTGAGTTGCCATCCGCCAACATCAACAGTCTCGCGGGTGGGGTTGAAGAGCTCGACCCATTCGTCCTTGAGAATTGTGGTATTCCCAGGCGGATCTTGATCGAACTCGTTGATCACAACATGTCCAGCCGCGTAGGCTTCACTTGCCAAGCAAAGTACGCCGAGTAGGACTAGGAGTACTGGAACCGCTATGCGCATCCAGAATCTCCTGAACCCATAGCGGTCGCGCAGCACTTCAGGTTTGCCGTCCCGACCGCCTCGACGCAGGGCATATTGAAGAATTGGGACTCCTCGAGTGGCGAGGCTATACTTGCCGTGACGTGCACAGTCATCCATCAGTTTGCTGGCTCAGACCGCTCGTTCAAGGTCTATGGCAAGACTGGAAGGAAGCTCGAACTGGATACTGTGACTTGAGAGTCCCCCTTGCCTGGGAACCTGGCTGGAACCTATACGGTATTCTCTCAAGAGAGAGTTGGCTTGCAGTGCCAGCGGCACCGCTAAAGAATTTGGCTCCTTCACTGCCTTTGGTCCCCAGGCTAAAATTCTTTTTTCCTAGATTTTAGGTCCCGCCAAACCATTTGGCTCTCCGGCCAAATCTTTTGGCTAAATCATTTGGGTTATTGACGCCTTGTCGTCGAGAATGCCGCGCCTCATTCAGTTCACGCTGGAGAGCAGAGCTGCGACAGATCTGGCAAAGGAGGTCATGCTGTCCAATTCGGGGTCTAAGGCGACACTGTATCAGTACATGTACGCTACTGGAAATTCCTGGGGAAGACTCCTGATCAGCTGATCTGAACGCGTTTGCGCGGACGGTCAGCTCCCAACGAGTGCTATCGCTCGTCATGTCAAGCAAATCGGGCAGTTTGTTCTCGATCTGAGGGCTTCGGGTGCACGATCAACAACCACGTGAAAGGTCTCAAGGCGCTATGCAGAGCTAACGGCCTCAACATAGAGCTACCATACAGAATCAGTAGAAGGGTCATCTAGAGCGACCGAGCGCACGCGCCAGCAGAACTCCTGACACTCGTGCACGTCGCCGATGTCATAGGATCATCCATGATCTGTTCCTCAAAGCGGGTCTTCTCAGGCAGGAAACTCAACCGCGCTACTTGCTTCGACCTCACAGCATACGCAACTTCTTCCGCACCCAGCTCGCGGCCCTCGGAGTCAACACTGACTACATCGAGTACATGATGGGCCACAAGGTCAACACCTACCACGACGTGAAGATGCTCGGTGTCGAGAGACTCCGCCAGATCTACGCTCGGTCAGGACTGTCAATCAAACCCAAGGCAACGAGCCACAAGCTTGAGATGCTGAAGGAATTCACTCGCTCGCTCGGTTTGGATCCTGAGAAGATCATCGTCAGAGACCCCATTTCTGAACCTCATCGCGCCATCGCGAGCACGGCGGATGACGAGCGAGCGCAACTCGCAGCACTGGGCGAAGCCCTGAAGGAATGAATCAAACGAGAAGCGTCCAGGCCGAGGGCTGACTAAGAAAAGTGGCATACTCTACAGAAGTAGCCCGGGGGAGAAACGGACATTTTTGTTCATATCTCTTGCTCAGCACCGGGAATCGCGAGTACGTGGTGCGAATACTTGGAATACATATGAGTGGCTATCCGACTCGTGGCTTCGCGCATCTGGCCAGTTATCGGTGTTTTAGAACAGACTCCCGCTAAGCTTCAAAGTTCTAAGCGAATTAGACGCCCCGTATGCTGGGCAGGGCCGACGTTGCGTGGAACTCCATTCCGCAGACGCAGGACTCCATCGGCATGTGTTTACGCACACTCGGGCGATGCTCGATACAAGTACTTTGCGGACCGCGAGATCCACGCCCACAAACGCGAAGAATGTGTAGTCGTGACGGTCGAGGACACTGGAGTGGGCATATCTGAGGAGAAGCTCGATAAG
>Ga0209725_1000930_pt1 | contig 17325 bp, 18 predicted proteins | sample I18A1metaG_FD_184145 | JGI IMG/M metagenome (GOLD analysis project Ga0209725, IMG submission 184145) | Lake sediment bacterial and archeal communities from Gulf of Boni, Indonesia to study Microbial Dark Matter (Phase II) - ​I18A1 metaG... | ecosystem: Environmental > Aquatic > Freshwater > Lake... | reverse complement strand
AGCCATGAGGCGTGTTGCAGACAGTTGGAAAACTAATTACAGTCAAGGAGCCCGACCCGAGCCAATAAGGCTTGATAGAACCGTGGCGGATATGGCTATTAAATCCGCAAAACTCATAGAATGCAAAATAGCTGGCGTAGACATCCTAGAAAGCCCAAGAGGACCATTAGTCATTGAGGTTAACAGTCAGCCAGGATGGAGAGGTTTGCAGTCAGTTACAAGGGTTAACATAGCCAACGAAATTGTGGCTTTCATTCTGTCAGAATTGAAGAAATAGAATGGAGCAAATCAGCATGGTGAAGGTTGAAATTGTAAAAGTTGATGTTTCAGCTAAAAAGTTTCAAAAAATGACGGATTACGTAGCAGAAGAAAAACCTCTCCATATATTCTTAAATAGGACTTATTACGCCACCATTTTCTGCTCTCCATCAAACTTAAAAGAATTGGCTGTTGGGCATGTGCTTTCAGAAGGCATTGTAAAATCCATTGAAGAAATTGAAGAAGTAAGTTTCAAAGGGGAAGGAGTTTGCCGTGTTAAACTAAAAGCGAATATTGACCTGGAAAAGAGACTTAAACTATTAACCCCTTTTTCCCGCGTGATTCTTTCCGCCTGCGGTAGCTCATCACCCTACGAATATTCTGGAAAGCTTCCTAAAATTACGTCGAATTTGAAAGTAAAAGCTGAAGTAATCCTAAACGGCGTCAACCGCTTAAACTCTATTGCCGAGACTTTCAGAAAAACTGGCGGAGTACATGCCGCAGCCATCTACAAGAGCAACGGAAACCTTGTAGCCTTCGCTGAGGATGTGGGTCGCCACAACGCTGTTGACAAAGTAATTGGCATTGGAGCCTTAAACAAAACTGATTTCAAAGAATGCTTTGTTACATTAAGTGGAAGGTTAACAGGCGACATAATCATTAAAGCCGCAAGGGTTAGCTTACCAATAGTAGCGTCTTTGGCTGCAGCAATAGATTCGGGCATTGCAGTTGCTAAAGATGCAGGCTTAACTTTAATCGGATTTGTCCGCGGAAAACGCATGAACATCTACAATTTTCCTGAGAGAATTGATTTTAACAACTAAGTCCATGAAAGAAGCTAATTCGTCAGTCAGTTTTCTTTCTCTTGAGCTTATTCCTGTCCCTAAATCATTAGCGAGTTTTGAACCGTAATATGCGGTGGCTAGAAAGGTCTTAGCCAATTCTACGCATTTTAAAACGGTTTCTAATTCGCCGGAATGAAGATAGAGTGTGACATCATTTAGGACAAGAACGTTAGTGGTATTACGAATAAACTTTCTAAGTAATGGTTCCATATTTTTCATGTTTAATTCTGCATAACGCAGAACTTGTTCAGGCGATTTACCAGCCAATCTAGGTGTGTAAACATTTTTGGGTGAAAGATATTTAATCTCTCTAGGCATGCTCAGATAGTCCGTTATTTTTCCACCAATTTCACCCGCTCTTTGCGGAGCAAAATCAATAACAGTTATTTTTTCAGGATTTATGAGGGTCATAAATTCTCTGAGCAGTTTGGCTGCAAGTCTAGTTTTTCCAGAGCCAGTTTCGCCCAATATTAAAACTTTTTTGCCGCGGATTTCTTTGCTTTTCAATTGTACTTTCTGTTTATTTTTCTCCAAACAGAGTTTCCCTACTTATTCCAACCCTCTTTAGAATTAAGAGAATGATGAATCCTATAACGCTTCCTGGAATACAACTCAAAGCCCACCATCCTCCAAAAATCAAGAATGCAAACAACGACCCTTCATTCGCTGTTAAATCTAAAAGTTTTCCAGAATAGCCTTGAGGCCCCATCCACGGAGCAACCAAAAAAAGAGCAAGAGGGGCACCTATTAACAAAGTCCCTACAGGTTCTGTGAGGGCCGATGTCAAACGTGTTTTTTCACTTCTTTTCAGATGTTTCAGAAACCAGTAAGTCATGCCAACAACTATGCCGCCTGGTATTCCGCCGGGGAAAGCATAAACAGTGCCGATACTTAGCATGTTTCTTATTGTTCCTATTAGAATTGCAGCTAATGCTGCCCAAAGTGGGCCCAAAAGTACGCCTAAAATTGCATTAACCATGTGTTGTGTTGGGTTGGCTATTGTGCCGAAAACCGGAAATCCGGTAAAGGGTGATAAGGCCACGCCTAAAGCGGAGAACACAATCACTACAGCTAGCTTTTTGATATATACTACTCCTGTTCTCACTTCTTTTTCATCTCCTTTGCAAGCTGCACACTGAGTTTCGCTAAATCGTAGGCTTGCTCGCCAAAAATCACTATCATCGGTTCTTTACCGACATCGCCTTTATGATAAATCACGTCTGGAGCTTTCCCCACTTTCTTAATTGCTTCCTTTACTCCCCAAGGTATGGTCATTCCTTCAACTCTTTTTATCTCCTCGGGCTCCTTTTTACGATCATAGAGGGAAATCGTCATATCCCACTTTTCTAAAACTTTTAGAATATCGTCTAAGAATTTTATGTTAATTGCTGCCGTTTTCCTTTCGTCATGCCTATTCACTTCAATTATGTATTTGGCTAGATGAGAAGAACATCCAAACTTCGGATTGCCAGCAGCCCTAACGCCTTCAGATGTTTTTACAATTCTGCCATCTATTGCAGCCACATCATCAATGCCTTCTGCATAGGGAATTGCCATGGCAATATTCATGCCAACTTCAGGGACAAGCATTGCAATTTCCGGAGTTGCCTCGATTAAAATTTTCGCTTTTTCCAAATTCATCAAAACATTGTATCTTGAAGATTCACGGTAAAGATGAGCCATCGGATTTACAGGTCCGTAACCTTTTCCGATGTTCAGTCCAAACTTTATACCTAAAGTCACAATTTTCTTCGCGTTTTCAACTGCTGCTGGTATATCCATTTTTTTGGCAAGTCCAGCGGCTATGGCTGCTGAAAAGCTGCACCCCGTTCCATGGGTAGTCTTGACATCAAGTTTGGGAGCGCTAAACTTTGTTATCTTTTCTCTATAATAAAGAAGGTCAACTGCGTCCTCCTCTGCCAAGTGTCCACCCTTAATTACAACAGCTGTTGATCCGAAATTGGAAATTTTCTTGGCGGCAACTTCAGCATCTTTTAAATTTTTAATTTCTGTATTAGAAAGTTTTTCTGCCTCAAATTTGTTAGGCGTGATGACTGTGGTTTTTGGTAGAAGATATTTTTTTAGTGCTTCTATGGCTTCGGGTTTCAAGAGGGGTGCTCCAGATTTGGCAATCATAACTGGGTCAACAACCAATGGAAACTTGTATTTTGAAATTTCTGAGGAAACAATTTTGATTATTTCCTCAGTATGTAGCATTCCCGTTTTTCCAGCGTCGATGCCTAAATCTTCAGCAACAGCTCTTATTTGCATTCGAATCATTTCGGGTTTCAAGTCTTCAACGGCTGTGACAGAATAAGTGTTTTGAGCAGTGATAGACGTGATTGCCGTTGTACCGTGAACGCCCAAAGCAGCAAAAGTTTTGAGGTCTGCTTGTATTCCAGCGCCTCCTCCAGAATCGCTTCCAGCGATCGTAATCGCAACTGGAACTCTGCCTTTCACCTTTCCTATTTGGAACATGTTAAGTCACCTTTTCGAGCACGTAAAGTGCAATGGCTGAGAATATAAATGATGGTATGCTTGAGCCAAAGCTTGTATAATTGTAGAATATGATGTAAACTAGGACTCCTAAAAGCCAAGAAATTATAGGCTTGACTCTAAAACCTTTTACAGAAGAATAGAACTCTTCTAAATTGTATTGCTTTTTCTTGGTAATGTAAAAATCTGTTGAAAGAACACCAAGTAAAGGTACAAAAACAGAACCTATGTATATGAGAAACGTTCCGTAGGTTGCCTGCCAATTTTCGGTTATTAAGACTGCCAATATAACGCTTATCACCGTGATTCCAGCAATTATTTTCAACTGTTTAGATTTAGGGGAAACATTCTGCACGGATACCGCCCCAGAGTAAATGTCTGCAAAGCAGTTGTCCGTTTCATCTACCAACAATAATGTTAGGGCTAAACCTCCAAAAGTAATAGAAGCTATTGAGGAGATTATACCTGCTCCAGGGTAAGCCGAAACAAGTAGAGCGCCCAAAATGTAGAACCAAGTGTTTGCGAAACTATAGCCTGTCAGCGTTCCTAAAAAGGCTCCTTTTTCACTTTTGGAAAACCTGTTATAATCTGATATTAGTGGCCACCATGATATTGGCATTGCTATGACAAGATCCAAAGCTAATGCTATTGGCAAGGAGCCGTCTCCTTGAACTGTAAAGAGTTGAGGAAATTTTGTAAGAATGCTGTAGGTGATGAAAATTGTGCTCGCGATGGTGAACCATATGGCAAATTTCTCCAGCCAATGTCTTACAACCATCAGAGGGCCTCCAATGCATAGTAATATGCACCAAACAGCAAAGACAATAATCCAGAAGTACGATGTATATGAACCCAAAAATGGGCCTGTAATGAGTTGAGCGGAATTAGCCATTATGAATATTTCGAATGAAGCCCAACCAACTAGCTGAATTGTATTGAGTACTGTCGGTATGTAAGAACCTTTTAGTCCCAAAACTGCTCTTAAACTAACCATTGTCGGTATGCCATACTTACTTCCTAAACCACCAGCCAATGCCAACATAAGAGAACCTACTATCGAACCTACCACAGCAACACCAATTGCCTCAATCAAAGATAAACCAGGGATAAGCAAACCGCCGGCTTGAAGCACAAGTAAACCTACAGCCAAACTTGACCATAAAACGAAGTAGTCGAATAACCCCAAAATTCTCTTCTCTGAAGGTACTGGTTCTGTTCCCCATTCAGGAGGTAACTTTAAATCCAATTTTCTAAGACGAGTTTTTCTTTTTTTCATGGTTTTTCCCTCCGCCAGCATTACCTGGATCAGGTTCTAAGGGTCGACGGCGCTTTCAGCCGTCCTCTCAGCCGGGTCACAATCCCAGCTCCCCTAAACCTTAGCTAGGGTAATCGTTATTTAGTTGTATATTTATCTTTCCTAAAGTCTAAACATATTAGGATGTTGCAAAATGAAGCCGCTGCCTAAGGAATTTGACCCCATTGAAATTGAAAAGAAGTGGCAGAAGAAATGGGAAGAGATGGGCGTTTACCGCTTTGACTGGAAAGACAAGGCACGCCCAACTTTTAGCATTGATACTCCGCCGCCCTATCCTTCAGGCGAATTTCACATGGGGAACGTTTTAAATTGGACATACTTTGACATAGTGGCTCGCTACAAACGCATGAGGGGCTACAATGTTTATTTTCCTCAGGGATGGGATTGCCACGGTTTGGGTATAGAAGTTCAGGTGGAAATAGAAAATAACATTAGGAAAAGGGAGATACCCCCAGACAAGTTTCGAAAATTATGCGAGAAACTGGTTGAAAAGTACATTACAATGATGAAAGAGGGAGTAATACGCCTAGGCTGCAGTGTTGACTGGACAACCGAATACCGCACAATGTATCCTGATTATTGGAGACGCACCCAGCTGAGCTTCATAATCTTATACAATAAAGGCTTCATGTATCAGGGTACGCATCCGGTGAACTGGTGTCCCCGCTGTGAAACAGCTATTGCAGACGCTGAAGTGGACTATGAGGAACGTGAGGGGACGCTGCACTACATCAAGTTTCCATTAGAAAACGGTCACGATTACTTGTTAATAGCCACTACACGTCCAGAGTTCATACCTGCATGCGTCGCCGTTGCAGTAAACCCCATGGATGACAGATTCAAAAATTACGTAGGCAGAAAAATCATCGTCCCCATTGTGAACCGCACAGTTGAGATAATTCCCGACGGAAACGTTGATCCCTCATTTGGGACAGGCGTGGTTATGATATGCACATATGGCGACAAGGAAGACGTAAAAACCGTGATTAAGCATAAGCTTCCAGTCATACCAATCTTAACAGAGAACGGGAAGATAAACAAAAATGGAGCCAAATACGCAGGATTAACAATAAGCGAGGCAAAGGAAGCGATAGTTAAAGACCTTGAAGCTGCTGGGTTGCTGCAAAAAACTGAAAAGATTCAGCAAGAAATAGGCGTATGCGACCGATGTGAGACTCCAGTCGAGATTCTTGAACGTAAGCAGTGGTTTATGAAAACTCGAATTTTAACCGACAAAGTGGAAAAGACCGCTAACGAGATAGCGTGGTATCCTGATTACATGAAGACCCGCTTGGTAGATTGGGCGCGTTCTCTTGACTGGGACTGGGTGATAAGCCGCCAACGTGTGTTCGGAACGCCAATACCCATATGGTATTGCAAAAACTGTGGTGAAATAATAGTGGCGAAAGAAGAATGGGTTCCAATAGACCCGAAACTTGAGACGCCACGAATAGACAAGTGTCCAAGGTGCGGCGGCAGAGAATTTACCCCGGAACGAGATGTTTTCGACACATGGATGGACTCTTCCATTTCGTGTGCAGTGCATGCTGGTTGGCCGGACCGAGAAGATTGGAGGAGACTGTTTCCAGCGGATTTGCATCCTTCAGGCATAGACATCATTAGAACCTGGGCTTATTATTTGATGGTTAGGCACCTAGCCTTGTTCGATGAGAAACCATACAAGAGCTGCCTCATCAATGGCATGGTCTTAGGTTTGGATGGCAGAAAGATGAGTAAGTCCCTCAAAAACTATGTTACAGCACCAGAGGTGTTAGACAAGTATGGGACGGATGCTGCCAGACAATGGGCTGCAGCCGGTGGTGCCACCGGATCGGATATTCCTTTCCGTTGCCCAGATGTCGAGTATGGAAGACGTTTCTTAACTAAGCTTTGGAATGCGGCGCGATTCGTTAGCACTCAGCTAAAAGACTACGATGTTGGCGGAAAATGTGAGTTGCAGCTGTTAGACAAGTGGGTTCTCGGCAAGGCTGAAAAACTGACGCAAAAAGTCACTGAAGCCTTAGAAAAATGCCAATTCAACATAGCCATAGAGGATTTGCGCAACTTCACTTGGCACATATTCTGTGATCAATACATTGAAGCGGTTAAGGATAGGCTTTACAAGCCGGAGCTTTATGGAGAGGAAACAAGGAGGGGGGTTCAATTCACGCTTTACACGGTTTTACATCGCATAATCCAGCTGTTAGCTCCAATAACGCCTCACGTAACAGAGGAAATTTACCAAACGATGTATGCTGAAGACATTGGGCAGAAAACCTTGCAGTTGGCGCCTTGGCCGAAGCCAGACCTTAGAAAAATAGATGAAGAAGCTGAGAAGAAAGGCGAATTGGTAATGGCTGTAATAACGGAGATTAGGCGGGAAAAAGCTGAAAAGAGAAAACCCCTAAACGCGCCAATAAAAAGGGTGAAAATCTACGCGGGAAACAGCAAATTTGCAAGCATAATCAGCGAAAACAAAGAAGACATTGTTGGAACGTGCAAAATCTCTCAACTTGAAATTTTATCCGAAAAAGGCGGAGGAAGAAAAGTCCAAGAAATTCCAGAAATAGGTTTCATCAGCGAGTATTAGCTTTTAAGGCTTAAGTCCAGTTCCCACGTCCACCCAAAGTTTTTCGCCTATCTTTTTGTAACCAATTTTTTCATAAACTTTGATGGCTGGATAATTGTCCGACCTTACAAATAAAGCCGCGGTTTCCGCATTTTTCAAAGCTTCTTCCGTCACAGCTGAGGTGGCTAATGTTGCATATCCCTTGTTTCTGTGGTTTGGCTGCGTGTAAACTCCGCCTATCATCCAAACTTGTGGTAGCTGTAGAAAAGAACCAGCGTAAGAGACTAATTCAGAGTTTATAGAAACTCCGTAGATTGGCGTCTTACTGATCCAATCCATGTATTTCTTTGTTCTTTTTGGGCGGTCTTCACGGCTTGAAAGAAGAATAGCAAGCCTAGAAGCATCATCCTCGGAGCATAATCTATGCACATTCTCAGATCCGAAAAAGTTTGCCTGTCCTTTCCTAATCAGCATCCAATCTTCAACGTAATGTTTTGCTTTTGGAAACTTGTCTTCTATGATCGGTAGAAGATTCGGTGGGACATGCATAATGAAGTGGTTTTCGGGTGCGTATTCAATCAATTTTTCTGTTATGTCATTTTCGCATTCTAAGACTACGCTTGGAAAATCTAAAGCCGTGTACGTGAGAACGTATCCTTTTAGGTTTCTGTTTTCGAAAGCCGCATACATAGTTGTGTGTTCAGGCTCATATTGAATATCATAAAACGCGAAAACATGCCTTATAACATCTAATCTAAGGGAATCAATTACTCGTTGTTTGTTATTTTCAACAACCTTCTCTACTGCGGTCCAGTCATTTTTGACCATTTTTGATTTCTTCCACGAACTTGTCAATTTCCTCTTCTGTGTTGTAAAAGTGTGGTGAAACCCTTAACCCATGAGCCCTAGCGGAAACAATTATGCCCTTGCGGTTTAGGCTTTCAGCCACTTCTTTCGGTTTATCTATTTTAAAATTGACTACGCCTGAGCGATATTGCGGTTCTTCTGGTGTTTGAAGTTTAAACCCTAAACTCTTAACAGACTCTATCAAATGGTCTGTTAGCTTCAGTATTCTCTTTTGAATGTTTTCTATGCCAAAATTCAACACCATTTTTAATGCTTCTGCTGCACCTGTGAGGCTTATGAAGCTTGGTGAACCAACCTCAAAACGGCTTGCAGTCTCCGAAAGCCTTAGACTCCAAATGTCCCAAAAATCTAATGTCTCAAAAACCTCTGGCTTTACACTTGCCCAGCCAACAAAAGGCGGCTCAAACTTTTCAATAAGCTCTCCTTTAACGTATAGGTAGCCTGCCCCAGGCGGGCTTAGAAGCCATTTGTAACACGCAGTTGTCAGAAAATCAACGTCATCTTTTTTAACGTCTATTTGCATGCCACCAGCCGATTGAATTGCATCAACGATTAAGTAAGCTCCGTGTTCGTGGGCTACTTCGCTTAAAGCCCGCAAATCGTGGCGAAAACCGTTAACATATTCGACGTGGCTTACGGCAACAGCAACAGTTTTATCATCAACAGCCCTCTCCACATCCTCCAACAAGATTTTTCCATCAACATTTTTCACGTAATGAACTTTCGCGCCTAGGCTTTTGCGTAGCCAAGGATAAACCACTGAGGGATACTCCAAATCTGTTGTGACGATTTTTGAACCGCGTGGATAATTGAGCACGTTTGCAGCGATATTTAAGCCTACGGAAGTGTTTTCAACAAAGGCTATTTCTTCTGGTTTAGCCCGAATTAGTTTTGCGAAGAATGGTTTTCCACCGTCGTTCCATTCAATCGAAGTTGTTCCGAAATTCGAGAAATCGTCGACAAATCTGCGAACAGCATCTGCAACTGGCTTTGGAAGAGGCGACTGCGCAGCATGATTCAAAAACACCTTGTTTTTTGTTATTGGAAATCGCTCTCGAATCGTGTGTATGTTTTCCATGCATAGTCCATCCGGCGTTTTGGTAGTAAACCTAATTAATAATGTTAAGTATTAAAGTTTCGAGGTTTGCGTGATGAGTGAAGTAATGGTTGTTACGACGCCAGATTTGCCTGGATACGATATTGTTAAGGTTTTAGGTACAGTTCATGGGTTGACGGTGCGGACAAGAGGGATTGGCGGAAAATTCGTCGCTGGCATTGAGGGAATTTTTGGGGGAGAAGTTACAGCTTATACTTCTGAGTGTGAAAAGGCTAGGAGAGAATCGTTAAATAGGCTTGTTGAAAATGCAAAAAGGATTGGTGCAAATGCTGTTTTAAGCGTGGATTTTGAAACAGCCGACATACTTCAAGGAACAGCCACGGTCTTCTCAGCTTATGGAACAGCAGTCATCGCAAAACCAGCAGAGAAAAAAGCACAAGTATAACAAAGAAACTATCCAAGCAAACTAGAAAAGAAGAGATATCTCCCGACATGTTCAAAGTCTTATGGAATGATGTTTAATTGGTTACTTGTTGAGGATTGAAGTTATTTGTAGTCTTCTAGGAATAGAAGCTGATATTCTTTCTTTAAAGTGTCTGTGTTTTCTACCATTTCTCTTTCGGGTTTTTTGAACAGAGCTCTACAATTGTAAATTTTGGATGCCGCTAGAACGTAGCAGTCTGTCAGGGCGAGACCGTGGTTTAGTTTTGCTCTGCCAGTTTCTATGGCTAGGGTTGTGTTTTCACTTGGAATTATCGTTGCTGGCAGTCTGTATAGCCATTCGATGAGCTTTGAAGCCACAAGTTGTGGATTTTCCATTCTCAACTTGTGGTAAAGCCTAGCAGCCACATAGTATGTTTCTGTTAGGATTGGATGCGGCAGTATGTTTTCCAGCTTGCCCGTCAATAATGTGGAGAAAACGGTTTGGGCCTGTTCGTGGAATTCGCCTTTGAGGTCTACGTATTCTATTATGACGCCTGTGTCCATCACAACTTTAGTCAATTGAGACACCTAGATCTCTAAGAAGTCTTTTTGTCTTGTCGCTTGTTCTTTTGGCCTCGTGCAACAACGGTTCTGTAACTTTTGAACCTGCTGAAACGAAGGCCTCTTTCGGCGGTTCCTGCAAAGGCTCCAGAATTACTCTTTTTCCTTCGACCTGTACTCTAAGAACCGTGCCTGGAACTAGGCTGAGTTTGTCTCTGGCGTGTTTTGGAATGACGACTTGCCCCTTCTTAGAGACCATGGTTTTTGACATGCTATCACAGGAATCTGTAAGAACACAATCTTACTTAAGTCTTACTATTGTGCGGGTCTGTTGAATTTTGGGGACTTGGAGTGTTTTATTGTGAATGCGAGAGGGATTGGCGTAAACGCCATTGTTGGGGTGGATTTTGAAACAAGCGACATACTCAATGGAACAGCCACGGCCTTCGCAGCCTACGGAACGGCAGTCGTTGCAAGAATAATCGAGAAGAAATAAGATCTAGAATAGAGGCAGAGAAATTTCTTTGGGCCTCTTAAGGGAAAATAGGCTTGTAGAAGTTTTAATTTATTTTGGGGATAGCGGTATTCTTTTGAGGTTGGGAACTCTCTCGAAGGCATCATCATCTGAAATCACTTGGCGATCTAGTGTTAGCGCCGAGGCGGCTATGAGACTGTCGAAGTAGCTTAATCCATACCTCTCTTCAAGTTCACTCTGAAATGCCAGTAAACTTACGCTCACAGTTTTCGCTTCTTCCACATTACTTCGTGTTAATGCTTCATGTAGGGCTAACAGTGCCATCTTCACTTGAGATAGGTTTCTGCCACGAACTCTAAGAACCACCTGAAACTCGAGGGCAGCAGTGTCAGGCACCATGAGGTCACTAATCTCTTTAAGTAGCCTAATCGCATACTGATGCTTGCGGTCTCTTGGGTTTAAGGCGAAAAGAAACTCCGTGTCAGCGACCGGCATGGTCCTTCAGCCACCTTTCAGCTCTAGCCTCTTCTCTTTTCTCCTCGTAAGGCTCTCCCACAACCTTTTCCAGCACTTCATAAGGGTCCCAAGGCAAAGGCTCGATGACTATTCTACCGTTCTCAACACGAATCAAGACCCTCTGTCCCTCCTTAAGCGTTAGCTCTTCCCTAACCGCTTTAGGTATCACCAACGTGTATCTTCTGCCGATAATAGATTCCTCAGACATATTTGCCACTACGCGTAAGAATATATAGATATCAGATAAAAAGCTTCTTGTCAACCAATTCTCCTAATCCATCCGCTGGCATTCACAGCAACCACCAAAAACACTTAAAAGTTACCAATTTCCAAAAGATACACTATGTAAAACACACCCAATTTTTCCTTAGCAGCCTCTTTAACTCGTCAATTGTCATTTCAACCACTTTACGACATTTCGGAGGCTCATTCGGCGGAGCATAAGGATCTTCAACATTAATATGCCCCAAACCAACCACGCCAGCAACGAGAGCATACCAACAAAGCGGCAAAACTTTGGGGTTGTATCCGCTTCCGGGTATCAAAACAAGTTTTCCACCGCAAACCTTGTCAGCAGTTTCTCTAATTAAACCGGATATGCTAGAAAACCCTTTAACTGTCAAACTCAAATCGCCGAGCGTGTCTGCAAAATGCGGGTCGCTTCCACCGTTTGCGATAATGATTTCAGGCTTAAACTCCTCGGCTAAAGGAACAAAAATATCGTTTAAGGCGTGAAGATATGTGCTGTCGCCAGTTCCAGGCGGTAGGGGTACGTTAACGTTGTAGCCTTCTCCAGCGTTTTCTCCAATTTGCCAAGTAAATCCTGTTCCGGGATAGATTGTGCGTGGGTCTTGATGTAACGAAATATACAGCACAGTGGGGTCTTGGTAGTAGATGTCGCTTGTGCCGTTTCCGAAGTGAACATCATAATCCAGTATAAGAAAACGTTTAACATCATAGTTAGCCCTTAAATGCTCAACTAAAACTGCTATGTCGTTGAATATGCAGAATCCGCCTCCATAATCTCTTCCAGCATGATGATAACCACCACCTAGGGAAACTGCGCGCTTTGCTTCTCCCCCAAACACAGCCTCACCACATCGAATTGCACCACCGACAATGAGCATCGCTGCCTCAAGGATTTCTGGAGAAATGGGAGTTTCAATGTCATATGGCTTGCTTTCCTTTGCCAAGCGAAAAATCAAATCAACATAACTTTCGTTGTGAATCCTTAACAGTTCCTCTCTTGATGCTGGCTGAGGTTCAACAAGGGCGATTTGAGAAAGACTGAACAAGCCTTGACTTTCAAAAAACCTCATTGCATTTGCAAACCTGTCTCCTCTAAAGGGATGCCCCTCACCCAAATCATATTGCCTAAATTTTTCATGAAAAGTCAATATCACTTTCTCGGACACTCATGACACTCTCAAACCAAGATAACAAAGACTAACCATATAAAAACTCGATGTTATCCAAGGTTATTAAATAGAAAAAGGGAAGATGGCTAATCTTTTTTGTTACACTTCTTGTTTTTCTTCGCCTTCCACTACCTTCTCCGTCGGCTGCGATTCCTCTCCGCTTTTTGACGTTTCCTGCTGGGCCTGAAAGGAATCTGTTTCCTTAACTTCCACACGTTCTACGGGTGGTTCTCGTAGTTTTTCTTCGACAACTTCAACTTTCGGCTCAGAAACTTCAGTTGCTTCAGACTGCGGTTCCATTTTCTGCTCTACAACAACTTCAGTTGACGAAATTTGCATGCCGCTTGAAAGCTGGTTCACAGCTTCCCTGACCACGTCTAGCTCTTGTTTTGCAGTTTCAATTCCCATTGACAGAATACCCATTTCATGTTGATAAGCTTCCTCATCTACTTCGCCAGTTACGTGTTGAATTTCAAAGTTTGCAAGAAGCATCTCTAAGGTTTTGATCTGTGCTTCAAGCTCCTCCATTTTAGAATTCATCTTCTCCAGTAAAGCCTTCTGCTGTCTTTCAATTTCTGCAATGGCTTCGTCTATCTCACTGTTAAACAAGTCGTATGTGGACTGAGAAATTCTGCCACTGTTCAGTAAATTGTCTAAAGCTTGCTTCTTTTTCTTCGCCATCTCATTTTCTTCGTTTAATTTCTTAAAAGAATGCTTCCACGAAATCAATTTTAACACCGTCCATTTTTTAGCCGCAAAAGAAGGAAATAACATTTATCAACATGTAGATATATCGCTGGCTATTAAAAACAGCAGTTTTTATCTTTTAAATGAAAAATTATGTTTAAAAACAAAATACTTCATGAACTTTTTATATAACTGAATATTGAAACATTTTATTCATTACATAGGCTATCAATTGAAATTAACTTCTTCGGAATCACAGCTCTAACACCTTTTTTCGGATCCACAACCTGACTAATTTTAAGGTTTTTCTCGTGAAACTCTCTCCATGTGTTTACTAGAAAGACTCATGTGATTTTATAAAAGTTTATGGAAGAGAAATGTTTAAACTTTTCAGCTCTGTTTCAACTTCTAATTCAGAATCTGAACAAAATTTAAGTATTTATATCTGACTAAAATGTTAAAACGTGAATAACATGACGGCGTTGAACAATAATCCTTGCCGGTGAAAAGTTGGAAGCAAAAACATTAAAAAAGATGCATGAGAGGATAATTAAAAACTTTATGGACATAATAGTTCTGGCTGAACTGAGAAATGGACCAATTAGCGGCTACGACGTAATATCGTTTATTCACAACAAATTCCACCTTGTTGTAAGTTCAGGCACAGTCTACTCACTCCTATACTCGCTAGAAAGAAACGGGCTAATCGAAGGAACATGGAACGAAACAAAAAGAGTCTACAAACTCACGGAAAAAGGCAAAAAAACAATAGAAACAATCCTAAACGCTAACGATAAAATCCAAAACTTCATAACAGCCCTCCTAAAAGTCCAGTCTACTGCCTAAACCTTTTTTGCAAACTAAACGAATCGAAATGCTAAAAAACACCTTTTCTAATCTTCTAAAGGCGAAAAGAAAAGCCCATATAGGGCCCGTAGCTCAGTAAGGATAGAGCACCGGGCTTTTAAGAAAGCGAGTGTTTCGTAGAGACCCGGGGGTCCCGGGTTCAATTCCCGGCGGGCCCGCCAGAAAAGTTTCGCTTCGTTAACACTTTTTTATAAAAATTGCGTATTGAGACGCTTGAAAAACGCATCCTTTATAGTAATATTCATGATTACGGAATATTTGTTAAAGAAATCTGCCTAAATTAAATGATTGATGACAATGTGTGCTAGGCCGAAAAAGTTAGCTGTAACGCTTACAATGATTGCAATTCTTTTGAGTTTTACACTAGCAAACATGAAATTTGCTCATTCAAGCGATGCGGGCGGGAAAATCGACCTATTCACACAAAAAGAGCCTTATAGCGGAAAAGGTCCAAACACGCCAAGCGACGCATTCAGCCCTCAAGAAGTTGTTATTCTATACGCGTCAGTAACGTACAATGAAACGCCTATCCAAAATTTGCTGGTGGCGTTTCATGTGAAAATCCCTAATAATACATCCTTTAGCCTTACGGCTAAAACTAATTCGAGCGGGATTGCAACAGTTGATTTCGCGATACCTCAAAAATGTGTCAATGTAAGTGAAGCCTTTGGGAAGTGGTTTGCAGTAGCGAAGGTGTTGATTGAGGGTGAGGCTTTTGAAGACACTTTAACTTTTAAAGTGGACTGGATTGTGAAGCTGATCTCAGTAAGGACAATCGATGAAAGCATTACTTATCGAGAAACCTTTGGGATTGGAGGAGACGTAGGGCTAGAGATCACTTTAAAAAGCATAGCCATGAGTGTGAAAAACGTCACGCTTGCCATAGTCATACAAGACGAGTTAAACGTTCTAGTTAATGGTTCTGAGATACCCTATCTTAAGGTGACGCCAAATGAGAAACTGGTTTTCTTGTATAGCAAATTGTGCATCCCGAAATATGCGTTTGTTGGAAAAGCAAAAGCTATAGTATCTGCATTTACTGTGCCAGTAAATGAGAGCGGTGTCCCATATTGTCCAGCTGTATCGACAGAGTTTTTTATCGTGCCTTATGAACCGCTAACGATAACCTTTCATGATGTAGCAGTTGTGGATGCTGTTCCTTCCGCCGAAACAGTTGAGGTGGGCCAACCTGTGAATATACTTGCTGTGGTTCAGAATGAAGGGACGGAGATTGAAAGTTTTAACGTAAGCGCCTATTATGACGGGGTGCTTATTGGAACAGTGCGTATTACTGCACTTGCGCCTTATTCTCATGTAACCTTAAATTTCGTCTTTGACACTTCGACGGTTAGTCCGGGAAATTACACGATAAGTGTTTCCATCCCAATCTTGGTTAATGAGGCTGACATCTCAGACAATGTCTTTGTTGACGGAATTATTAAGATTAAGTCTAAACTACCAACAATTATTCACGACATCGCAGTAGTGGACGTTAAAATTTCAAAAGACGCTCTTTACATCGGAGAAGCGCTTCAGATCAACGTCAGCGTCCTCAACAAAGGAACGGAAACAGAAACCTTCAGAGTGAGCGCCTACTATGATTCCTCATTAATTGAAACCTTGCAGGTGAGTCCTCTTGCACCCAATACTCGAGTAACATTAGTTTTTGTTTGGAATACAAGTTTCGTCCACGAAGGTTTTTATCTAATAAGTGCCTCTGCTCCTCTCCCAAACGACATTAACGTTGCGGATAACACTTTTATTAACGGTATTGTTGAAGTTATGGCAAGACCCCCATTCCCTCCGATTCATGATATTGCGGTTTTAAGCGTTTCACCTTCCAAAACCCTTGTTTACATAGGCGAAGTTGGTGTCATTCGCGTTGTTGTTAAAAATAACGGAACCCATATCGAATCCTTTAATGTTACTGCATTTTATGACTCAAACGTTGTTGGAAAACTGTTCGTTAACGGTTTAGAGCCCGGTAGGGAAATGTTGCTTGTTTTCTACTGGGATACGCGAAATGTGACGGAAGGGAATTATACTTTAAGTGCAGAGGCAAGTGTTGTACCTGATGAGGTTAACATTGAAAACAATAGGTTTATCAATGGCGTTGTTTGGGTCAAGCCTTGGGTGTACCCTCCAGTTTGGAAAATTCCGGTATGGCTTCTGGCTCTATTATTTTTACTAGCCGTGCTTATCGGAATCTTACTACTTCTTGTCCTTATGTGTGCGTTGTTGCGGAGGCGTAGAAGAAAGAAAAAAGATAAGATGGTCATACCGCCAATTCCGCCTACGATTATGCCTTTCCAGAGAAGTAAAAAGTGTAGAGTGTGCGGGAAAGAATTTCTTGGAGTATACACTTTCTGTCCGTACTGCTTCACCTTCCACGGAAAAGACTACAAGTAATTAGGGCACTCATTTGATAATTAATTTCTACGTTCCTTTTTATCCAGTGCATGTTTGAGATAATAGCATCTAATTAAATGATCCGTCTAGGCATCTGAATTCGGCATAGCCCTTCTACAATGCGTCTCCAAGCTCAAGGAAGTCTTTGCTTGAGAGTCTCCTGCTCATTTTGAAGCACTAAATGTTTCACACATGATGCCATATAAAAATCAGATCTTGAAAAAGCGAACATATGCTTCAGATTTTTGTTACTTTTTTAAAATTTGTCGTTTTCGGATAGCACTGCGTCAAACTGGGCCTAGTTACGTGTGTGAGTAATTTAGATATAGAAGATTTCTCCATAGGTATTTATTTATTCCGAAGGAAATCTAAAAGACTTAGAGAGGGAAGTCGAAACAGAAATTTGAAAATTAAAGAAGGTGAAGATGTTGGAGCTTACGGTAAATGTAAAGCAGGGAATTGCTATCTTTTGGACACTAATTGCGATCGTGCTATCTCTGATACTTGTGCTTACTATTGGCTACCCTTACATCTACCCCTATTCAGGATGCGTCTCCATACC
>Ga0209725_1000929_pt1 | contig 17335 bp, 15 predicted proteins | sample I18A1metaG_FD_184145 | JGI IMG/M metagenome (GOLD analysis project Ga0209725, IMG submission 184145) | Lake sediment bacterial and archeal communities from Gulf of Boni, Indonesia to study Microbial Dark Matter (Phase II) - ​I18A1 metaG... | ecosystem: Environmental > Aquatic > Freshwater > Lake... | reverse complement strand
TCCTGTGAACCTTTGAGGAGTTGAACAGTCTCTGAACGTGATCCTTCAGACGAAAGACGTAGAGCTGAGATCTCTCCTTGCTCCAGTAGGCCCTTATTCCTTCAAATACTCCCAAGCCTGAGTTGACGACAGCTGAAGACACATGTACAGTAGCTTTCTCCCATTTGAGTATCTTGCCATTCATCCAGATGTATTTCAATCGAGGTCCCTTTGCCTGTGTTCTCTCAAACCTGCAATCCACGAATGCCTGCCTTGATTCTGTTCATAGGCTTTGGGGTTTGGTTGCTTGACGGAACGCCATCATCATCGGCCGAATGGGAAGGCTAGAGTTTGGCTTTGACATGTAGGAGTGCCGGCACCAGTATGAGGAGGCCGTCAGCAGGCTATTGTGGCGTACCACGCAGCCAGCGTTGAGGCCAAGACGGGATCTACTATGGGGATACCCAGGCTCTTCAACCCACTCGCGATGCCAATGGTGGCATATCCTGTACAACCCAAGAGAATCACGTCGGCCCCCCTACTCTTCAACTCGTGTGCGGCTGAAAAGAGATGGGGTTTCTCTCCCTCGCGCAATAGGTCCAGAGTCGTAGTGACTCCCTTCGGCTTAGCTTCCGCATGAAGATGTTTCCCAAGTATCCTCTTAACGACCTCAGGAGTTGTCTCGGTTATTGTTAGAACCCCTACCTTGCTTCCGAGGCTGAGAGCGAGGGAAGCGGCTGCTGAACCTGCCCCTATTACCGGAATCTTCACAGCATTCCGCAACTCATCCACTCCTGGGTCGTCGACGCAACTAATGATTAGTGCGTGTACCCCCTCATCCTCCAGAGCACGCCCAAGCTTGACAACCTTGGGAATTGCGATCTGCCTTGTATGGTCGTCATGGATCCCTTCGGGTTGATCTTCAATGCACTTGCTGACCGTCTCAAAGTGGGGCACGCGGCTTTCTATCAGCCTTCCGTGTGCTCTGAGCAAACGCTCATCTTGGGTCGTGAGAACCCTTACAACTCCGATTTTGACCAAGATCCTTCTAGGGGGAGGAGTAGAATCGTGGACCTATAAAGCCTAAGGTCAAGATTGCTTCAGGTTCAGGGTTTTGCGCCGCTGCACAAGGAATCTCGAACACATAGCAATCGCTGTGAGAGGAAGAAGGTAGAGCAGACCGACTAAGAGGCAGGCAACAGTACCAGATACGACAACCGCAAGCTCAGGGCAGAAAACCAGAGCCGAGCAAAGCATCGATGACGCATGAAGCGTTGCAACAAGAGGATAGAGCAATCTTCTAGCTCCCTCTCGCAGCAAATCCGAGTACCTGAGGCATCTGGCGATGGTTGGACTAAACGAATAGTAGAACGCGTCGAAAGTTCTTAGAAACTGGCCACCAGCGAACGTCGAAGCCACCTGTCGGTCCCTGAACTCTCGTAGATGCTGTACGGCAGTCGCCAATTCTGACTCATAAGCCGCAGAAGCTATTGCGCAAGCTCGTGCTGCTGATGTGGTTGTAACCGTCAATGTTGTAGTCACAGTGATGGCAGGCATCGTAGTCGTAGTTGTCAGAGTACTTGAGGTTGTTGCAGTTGTGGTTGATGTTGCTGTAGCCATCGCTGTAGTTGTGATTGTTGGCAAAGTGGACGTAAAGGTGACAGCCGTGAGTCGGCTCACGGTTGTCGGAGTCACGAAACCTGTGGATGACACTGTCTCTATCGTTGATGTCCTAACATTGGTTGATATTGTCGCACTTATCGAGGGAAGAACCCTTGCGATTCTTTCGCTACGACTTTCTGCAATCCAGACCTCGCCTTGATAGCCTAGGGTGATCTCGTCTGGACCGCAATCTGGATTTGGAAACCCATACTCTACGAAGGCCGAATAGTTCGGAAGATATTTCGCAAGCTTTCCAACATCGTGTTCTGTAAACCAAACCGATCCATATGAGTCGACCCTGATGTGCCTTGGCTTGCTTCGCGTAGTAGGAACCTCATAGCTTTCGCATATTCCAGACCGTGGATCCAACTTTGCGATCCTACTGGCTTCTGACATCGTAAACCAGATGAAACCTTCTGAGTCGACTGTAATCCCCCACGGGCTACTTCCCTCGAGCACCGGATACTCTATGAACGTAGCATCCCATGGGTTGAGCCTTCCGATTCTGTCAGTTGCCGATTCGGTGAACCAGACGTAGCCTTCATTATCTACAGTGATGTCGACAGGCCTAGAGTTCGAGTTGGGCAGAATGAATTCCTTGAATGTCCATTGACCTGCCATCAAGCGAAGCGCTCCTATTCTGTTTGCGTCGTACTCTGTGAAGAACAAGGTATTGTTGAAATTGTTTTGATACCTATGGATCGCGATCCCGAAAGGTGTTGATCCCGAGGTTGGAACTGGCCACGCTGTGCTCTCTCCGTTCCTTGGATTGAACCTTCCTATGCTGTTTCCAGATCTTTGAACGAACCAAATGAATGAGGAGTTTGAGCCATCCTCCGACTTCGGGTTCAGGGGACCGCACACGAGATCCCACAGATCGCCTTGGCCTACTAGATAGTATTTCGTTATCCTTCCTGTTGACGGAGCAATATTCCCAATGACGGAACGAGTTCCTCCGACTGTTGTGAACCAGATAGTGCTATTGGCAATTATTCCACAAGGCCTGAATCCTCCACCAACATCATACTCGACCAACCATTCAGCCTTGGTCGAAAACATACTGTAGACCAACAGTAATATGGAACTCAGAATGCACAGTGTCTTCCATAGGCGAAACGACTTCAGTGACTTTACGATCGACAGAAAACAGTCCAACATGACTTTCACCCGCTACCATCAATCCGTAATCGGAGTTGGGCTAGGACGCTCTGCTCAAGATAGTGTGGGCTGTTTGGTTCCAACAGTTGTGATCCACTTCGTCTTTGCTTCTATTTCCTCTGGGAGAGCCAGTTTATGATCTCTCTACAGAATGCGGGAAGATCAGCTGGAAACCTTGAAGTGATCACGTTCTGATCTACGATGACTTCTCGATCTAGGTATTCCGCGCCGGCATTGATCACGTCATCTTTGACTGCCGAGACACATGTCACCTTCTTACCTTTCAGTATTCCAGCGGATATGAGAACTTGTGGGCCGTGGCAGATCGCTGCCACCAATCTCCCTCTGTCATGCAATGATTTCACGAAGAGGACTGCGCTTTCGCTTCTTCGAATTCGGTCAGGGGCCCATCCTCCCGGCACTATGACAGCATCATAGTCCGTCGGTTTCGCCTCATCGAACGTGAGATTGGGAACTACTGATAGCCCATGTTTTCCAGTTACCAAGTCCTTCTTCACAGCGAGGACCTTGACATCGGCTCCTGCTTCACGCAACCTCAGCAACGGATAGTGAAGCTCCAAGTCCTCATACTCGGGGCCAGCAAGGATGGCGATTCTCTTTCCATCTAGGCTCAACTATTGGCCTTCACCTATTTTCGGTCTGACAGTAGAACGCCTGCTCTAGCAAAGTTGGTCCTAGGACTGTCTCTGAAGACAATTGTCACAGAATCGGGGGTGGTCTTCAACAGCTCTGCAATAGCGTCTGTGATCCTCTTAGCGACTTCGCGTTTCTGCTCAAGAGTTCGTCCTTCTACTAGGTCTATGGTGACTATCGGCATATACCAACACACCTCACAGTCGAATCTGTTCCATGTTCGTTTAAAAGTAACGCTTAGGGCTCCCGATAGACCGCGAATCTCTATGTTGTCAGCTAGAAATAAACCATAACAAGGAAACGGTCTCAGGTCAATCTCGCGCCGAGGCCTCTGAAGAGTTCTGTGTAGTCTTTGGCCTTGTCTCTTGGAGATTGCGAGTAGATTACGTCTCTACTTACGTTGATCAGAACGTTTCCTCCGCTCTCGACCACTTTCTGCGGATCTCCCTTTTGAGCTCCTACTCCTGGAACTAAGAAGATCTTGTCGTCACCAGCCGCTGATCTTATGGTTCTGATCTCTTCTGCTGTTACGTGCCCCGTCGCTCCAACTACACAACCGTCGGCACCATACTTCTTGATGTCTTCCGCTACGGCCAGGTACAGAGGTTTCCCGTTCAAGTTCATCTGCTTCTGGTATCTCGCCGACTCGGGATTTGAGGTCAGAGTCAACACAATCACTCCCAGTTTCGGTTCCGTAGAGTGAGCCAAATTGACTGCCCCCTCTAAATTGCCAAGAAAAGGATTGAAAGTGATGGCGTCGTATCCCCATTTCCTGATATGAAAAATCGCTGACTCTATGGTGTCTCCAATGTCATTCAGCTTGTAGTCGAGGATCGATACGCACCCTGCTTTCGCTATGGCTTTTGTGAGGGCTTGATGATCGTGTGACGTGAGCCCTGCAACATACTGCTGATTGGGCTTGAACGCGACGCAGTAATCAGACGTTTCCTCAACGAGAGAGAGGCAGAAACTCAGTCTCGACTTGTTCTCGTCCCTTTCATCAACATGTCTCGAAGGAATAACGTTGCTGCTTCTCTGCGATGGCAAGGCCGGGTCGAGACCCACACAAAGTACGCTATCCTTTTCGCTATAGCAGCCAAGAATTTTCTCTCTAAAATCTGATGTCATTCAAGGCAGCCTTCATTGTAGATAGGGCCCTCTTCACTAAAATAGGATGCGATTTGGCAAGGGGGTCAGCTCGGTCACCTCTCTAGATCTGTCGGCCGACAACCTCTCTTGCAAAGAGTTCAAGGCCTTCAGTCCTGGGCAAGTCTATCGGCCTGACTATGAAATATGTCACTCCGAATTGGGCATATTCCCGCAGCTGGTCTAAGCATTGTTCCGGCGTTCCTGAGAGCATCCTCGTTGAGATATCATTTGACCAATCCTCGTATGGCCTACTTGATCCCTGAATGCGATAGTATCGCTGCAAGTTTCTGATCAACTGTTCTTGGCTTTTAGCTATGTTGACAAACGCGGTTGCCGATCTCTCTATCTGAGAGCGCTTTCTGAGTCGCAGACAGTACTCATCCAAGACCCTAATCCTCCAAGCGAACAGGTCTTTGGGGCAGATCCACCAGTTAGACCGATCTGCATGCTTAGCCACGACCCTAAGCATGAGTTTTTCACCTGCTCCCCCTACAGTTATGGGAATTCTCGGCTCCTGAATTGGCCGAGGCTCACAGAAGGCTTGACGAATTGTGAAATGTCTCCCCTTGTAGGTTGCCGGACTTTCACTCCACAGCCTATCCATTATGATCAAGGCTTCTTCTAGCTGGTGGACCCGCATGGCCGGGCTAGGAAACTCGTATCCATATCCCGAATATTCGTCCTCTTTCCACCCAGCCCCAATGCCAAGTTCAACCCTGCCCCCAGAGGCATTATCCAAAGTCGCGGCCATCTTGGCGAGCACGGAAGGATTGCGAAACGAGTTGCATAGAACCATCGTTCCGAGCCTTATTCTCCTTGTTAAGCTCGATAGAGCGGAGAGTGCGGTCCAACACTCCAGAATCGGTTTTTGACCCATCAAGTGATCCGCCAACCAGACAGAGTCATAGCCTAGCCGCTCAGACTCCTGAACCGCGAACTTTGTAGCCTCCCAGCCCGCCCTCACGTCTGGAAATACGCCATACCTGATTGTGACCGTCCCTCGGAACCTCCAAAACCGTCTTGACAGACATATGCGGCTACGCCATCCTAGAAAACATCTACGCAGGTCAGGTTCAGAGCCCAAACCTGATGAGAGTACGCCACAAGTGCCCCAATACAGACAACAATACGATTTTGAGGGCTATTTGCGCCTATCCCAGGTGGCGGCGCCCAAGGGGCCCGACAGCTATTTCAATGGACGATATGGAAATTCTGCAGGCCAAGTCTCAGGGATTCGGAATGGTATCGATAGTTGCCGCGGGTGATTCGCTTGCCACAATGAGGCTATCAGTTCATGACGATGAGCCTTACACTTCGATGTTGAGAATCTTGAGGTCAGCCGATGTCTCTTTTACGAACCTCGAAATGCTTCTAGGTGACTTTGAGTCACCGCCAGCAGCTGAGAGTGGGGGAACTTATGCAATGGCTGAACCCTTCATGGCTGAGGAATTGAAATGGATGGGGTTCAACCTCTATGCAAGGGCAAACAACCACTCGATGGATTATGGAGAAGGGGGACTACTCTCAACTACGCGCGTTCTTGACAGGTTGGGACTCGCTCACGCAGGTGTTGGCAGAAACCTGGCGGAGGCCAGGAGCCCAGCATACTTGGAAACCAAGAACGGGCGAGTGGCTCTCATCTCTGCATCTTCCACGTTTGCCGCATTTGGTAGGGCGGGTGAAGCTCGACGTGACATGATCGGAAGGCCTGGAGTGAACCCCTTGAGATATGAGGCGAAGCTTCTCGTACCGCACAGGGTGATGCGTCAATTGAAGCGAGTGTTCAAGGAGGCGGGCGCTCCTGTCCGTAAGGAGAAAGGCGGAGTAATCTCGCTGATGAGTTTGAAATTGGCTGGAGGAAGGAAGTCACAGATTGTGACTTTCCCGAACGAGGGCGATGTGAAGGAGATTGTTGCCTCTATCAAGGATGCGAAGAGACAGTCCGACTGTGTTCTTGTGAGCCTCCACGCGCATGAGGCCGACGGAGTGAATAGAGAAGCCCCAGCAGCGTTCATGAGAATCTTCTGCAAGAAATGTTTGGATTCTGGTGCAGACGCAATAATCGGCCATGGACCTCACTTGCTTAGAGGTATCGAAATCTACAAGCGGAAGCCCATCATGTACAGCCTCGGAAATTTCGTCTTCATGAACGAAACGGTTCGCTTCTTGCCTTCAGAGATCTATGAGAGATATAGATTGACTTGGAACGCGACTCCTGCTGATCTTTACGATGCAAGAGGAAGAAAGGGAAAGAAAGATGAGAGAGGGTTCAGGTGGTTCACCTATGATCGAGTCTACTGGGAAAGTGCAATCGCCAAGTTTACTCTTGAAGACGGCGTCCTTCGAGAGCTGCAACTATATCCTGTCACATTGGGATTTGAGAGGCCTCGATCCCAGAGGGGAAGGCCAGTACTGGCTGAAGGTAGGCAAGCCAGAGCAATCTTGGAAAGGCTGAGAAGACTTTCTCTCCAATATGGAACTGAGCTGGACATCATTAACGGGATAGGGAAAGTACGTCCATGATCTCTTGGAATGGGAAAAGACGCTACGCCTCAGAAGAACAACGTGATAAACTGTATTCTTTGAGAGTAGCAAATGCAGACATTAGCCAGTCGTAATGTTTCTGTGCAATGAAATAGAAAGCTGTTCGATTACTAGAGGAGACTGTAAGAAAAAGTACGCAATAGTTACTTTGTGAACTTGGTCATCTTGGTTCCGCAGTTCGGACAGGTTGCTCTCAGCATTGGTCTCCCTTTGGATGTCACGTCTCTCTTGACGTTCTTGTCGTCGACAACGACCTTCTTCTTGCACTTGACGCAGAACATCTCTACCATGACTATCTGCTCCTTGGACTTCTCGTGTTCGACTCACCGTTCATAAAGCATTTTCCATTTATGACTCACAAAGCTATTAAAGACCCTTCATGGTTTGGACAAGTTCGTGATCATACCTTCATTCTGTTCACTTCTCTCGCCTCAGAATCTCTCTTGCCACGATGATTCCTGAAACTGACGCTTGCACCAATCCTCTAGTTACGCCAGCGCCATCTCCAATGGCAAAAAGGTTACTGATTCTTGTCTCAAGGTTCTCTGTCAACTCAAGACGCGACGAGTAGAATTTGACCTCGACTCCATACAGCAAGGTGTGCTTCGCGCAGATTCCTGGTGAGACGAGGTCCAATGCGTGAAGCATCTCTCTAATATCTGACAGGTATCGGTATGGAAGAACAAAACTTAGGTCTCCTGGAGTTGCAGATTTCAACGTCGGTTTTACAAGATTTCTCTCTATTCTATCTTTGGTAGACCGCCTTCCCGCCTCAAGATCACCAAGTCTCTGAACGACTATTCCACCGCTGAGAAGATTCGCCAGCCTCGCAAGGTATTTTCCATATGCGATCGGCTCTTTGAAAGGTTCAGTGAACGATGTGCTCACCAAGATTGCGAAGTTCGTGTTCGGAGTTTTCATCTCAGAATAGCTTTGGCCATTGACGGTTATTACGCTGTTGTAAGACTCTGTTATGATTTCGCCAGATGGGTTGAAACAGAAGGTCCTGACCTTGTCGTCAAACGATTTTGAAAAGTAGATGAACTTTGGCTCGTAGAGCGCCTCCGTCAATTCCTCGGTAACAGCGGCCGGAACCTCTACTCGAACCCCTACATCTACCGGGTTGTTCAGCGTCTTCAGGCCGAGCGTCTGAGCTTCTGAGCTAAGCCACTCGGCGCCTACTCTTCCTGGAGCCACGACCACGTATTTTGACAGGATGTTCTTCCCTGAAGCTGTCTGAACTCCGATGCATCGGCCTTGATCTACAAGGAGTTTGCTGACTTCAACATTTGTCCTTACTTCGACTGATCGCTCCAGAGATCTCTTCATCTCTCGAAGGATATGAGCACACTTCTCTGTTCCAAGATGCCGCAACTTCTCGGGTACAAGTTTCAGTCCTGCCAACGCGGCTTTGCGCTCAATCTCCTCGATCCTCTCGGGGTCTACTCCATACAGCTTGGCCGGAGCACCAAATTTGAGGTATGTTTGATCTACGTGGTCTATTTCCTTGACAAGTTTCTCGGTTCCCACGTATTCGCTGAGCCAACCGCCCACCTCGGGTGAAAGTGTAAGCTTACCGTCGCTGAAGGCTCCAGCTCCCCCCCAACCACATAGAAGAGAGCAGGGATCACAGTTAACGCATCCAAGTCCCCTGCTGGCGGGGCACCTACGCATGGCTATGTCAGGCCCTTTGTCAAGCATTAGTATAGAGAGTTTGGATATCTCTGCCAACTCAAGAGCTAGGAATATTCCCGCAGGCCCACAACCCACAACCACGACATCGTAGGCCAAAGATAAACCCCGGAACCGCAACAAGGGCGATGGAGAGTTCATATAAACATATAGGTGTTTGAGACGCGTTTCTTCGTATCGTCGATGACATCCTCTCACTAATTTGCGGCTGAACATACGAAAGGATAGACCCGAAATCCTTGCCAAACAGACCCGATCAAAAGGTGGACCGAAAAGCCGGCCTGCTTCTTTTCAGCAGCGATTGTCATTGGAGCGGGAATCCCCGAGGAACATGCAGATGTGCGCTCGCACTAGCATCGGCTCCGGCCTCACAAGGCTTGCCCTAGCACATCCCTACTGGGAAAATTCCAGAGCCTCTACCTGCTTCTTCGCACGGAAAGATCCATTTGAAAGCTTTATCGGTAGAATTCTGTCATGTATGACGAGTAAATGAACCTGTTGGAACGAACGCATGTTATACGTCAACCGACGAAGTAACGGAAAGCGACAAGCAGGGTTGACCACGAATGGTCTTGAGATTCAAGTTTCCATATGTTTGGACGTGCCAGTGTGGGAGAGAGCATCAGATACCTCTGAGGGAGATAGTCATTGAAGAGGGATGTCTACTCAGACTACATGAAATTGTGGACGATCTTGACGTAGGCACGAAATGTCTTGTCGTCGAGGATTCCACTACTAGGACCATCGCCGGCCGGCGTGTGAAGCAGATTCTCGAGAAAGCCGACTATTCTGTCGATGAAGCTGTAATCCAAAGGGCAGACCTCGAGAATGTGAGGAGAGTTGGCACCCAGCTACATGGGCACGACTTCTGCGTCGCCGTGGGAGGCGGGGCCCCCATAGATGTGGCGAAGATCACTGGGTACGAAAACAAAGTTCCGTTTGTTTCTGTTCCAACTGCTCTGTCCCATGATGGCATAGCCTCACCTATTGCATCAATCATTCAGAATCACAGGAAAGCCTCTCTACAGGCTAATCCTCCAGTAGCGGTCGTTGCGGATCTGGAGATTCTCTTGAAAGCTCCTGGCAGAATGATTTCCGCCGGATACGGAGACGTAATGGCCAAGGCCACTTCTCTGAAGGATTGGGAACTCGGTAGAGATGACAAGGGTGAATACTACTGTGAACGAGCTGCGAGGCTCGCGCTTCACGCTGTGACCGACCTGATCGAATCCTCTAGGACGAGGTCAAAGGCGGAAGCACTCAGGAGCCTTGTGGAGGCACTGTTGAATTGTGGCGTCTCAATGATCCTTGCAGGCTCGTCTAGGCCGGCCTCAGGATCTGAACATTTGTTTTCACACTTCTTGGACATGAATGCGGAGAGAACAGCGATGCACGGCGAGCAATGCGGTGTTGGAACAATACTATTGGCAAGGTACCATGAAGAGCACAATCCCAACTGGTGGAGGCAACCTGAGTATCGATGGCAGAACATCAAGCGCGTGTTGAAGGACTTTGGAGGTAGTCCTAGTCTAGGAAGATTTTGCATAAGCAGAGACCTGGCCGCCCGCGCCTTGGTAGAAGGATCGAGTATAAGGCCTGAAAGACATACAATCATCCATAAGAGACCACCGACGCTTGCTGAGGCTTCAACGCTAATTGAGGAGACCTCAGTTACCTAGTTCGCTGACATCAAGACTGACCCTGCCGGCAACAGAAATGACGCCTCCATCACGGGTCCGTCCCTATAAGGTATCGGTAGGGCACGCCTTAATGCACGGTGGGTCCTCGTAGGCTCGACAGACGATGACCACGAACCCTTTCTCTACGCCGTCCGTGGACCTAACATGAATAGGAGACTTTGCTATACCTGTTTCGCTAATTCCTCCAGAGCAAGCAAACATGCAGCATTCACAGCCTACACACACATCAACTTCGACGACAAATAGCCTCTTGCCGATAACCATTTGTGAAGGCCAATCTGTCTTTGCTCCTCAAGCCAACGACACCATTGATGTCAGGAAGCATTTCTTTATGCCTTTGGCCAATAATACGTGAGAGAAAAGGCTTGATCGTTGCGGTTTCAGATGTCCACCTTGGATATGGCCGATCAAACAAGGAGCCCTTCAAGGGATTCCTAGATGAAATAGGAAGATCTCTTGGGCGGTCAGATCATCTCGTGCTCCTCGGAGACATCTTCGACTTCTGGAGGAGCAACAACGTGGCTGTTGTCCTAAAGAACGAAGATGTCGTGGAGAAGCTCGAAATTGTGCCTGCTAACCTGCATTATGTTCCTGGAAATCACGATTATACGTTCGCCAATCTCAGGCCAGCAGGAGGTGGGCCATTCAACATTCAAAGGGTGCTTACGCTTCAGGACGCTGGAGACAACTTCGTCTTCATGCATGGCTATCAACTCGAGGTCCTTTCGAATCTCGAGCCGCTCACAATTGAGGAGTACGAAGAACTGTGCGTGTCACTATGCCAGAGAACTGGTGACTTCATAGGTGACCTTCTATCCTTCCTTTGGGACAGCATCCACCTCTCGTTCAAAAGGGGAGACAGGAGAAGAGACATGATTCAATCAATAGGTGAAGCGCCAGAAAAGAGGAAGGATATGCACAAGATAGATAGACTCGCAAGATCCAAGGCCAAAGACATGTTCCTCGGCCTAGGAAGGAATGATAGGTTCATATACGGACATACGCATCGCCCATTCCTTGATGGCTCTGTTGCCAATGTCGGTTGCTGGGTGTCCGACGCTCCGCTGCAGAACACATATCTCAAGATTGAGAATGGTGAGATGCAGCTACTTCAATATAATGTTGGATGATCTGAGCGAGATCCATTTTGGTCAGCAAAATTGGCGAAATAGAAGCAGCGATCTTCGACTTGGATGAGACTCTGATTGACGCGCAGAGAGGCCTTGAAGTCGCTCATGAAAAATTAGCTGACCTGCTTGAGGGATTTTTTGCCCAGAAAAGGACAGTCGTTGAACGTAGCAAACTCGAGGAGACCATCAGGCAATTGGATGATGAGATGAACCGAAAGGTTCTATACAACCGAAACACTTGGTGGCAAAAGATCGTTGATCAGGTAGTTCCGGGCAAGAAGCTCGCAGCATCATTTGTCAGGAAGATGACCGACGAGTACTGGAAGGCATACGAGGAGAAGAGCCTTCCGTATCCTGATGCCGCCTCAACACTCGATTACCTGAAGAATGAAGGATACAAACTAGGCTTGGTTACTGATGACGACGGAATCGTGGGACGAAAAGGCCGGAGAATATCCCGCCTTCCTCTGAAGGATTTTTTTGATGTGTGTATTGTAGCCGGAGATGAAATCGCAGAGAGAAAGCCGAGCCCTCTCCCATTCCTTGTGGTTGCGGATAGGCTGCAGATTTCGCCACGTAAATGCGTCGTGATTGGGGACAAACCTTTCACTGACATTGAGGGAGGACGAAGGGCGGGGATGGTTACTATTCTGATTGTACGTAGAAGGTGGAATGCCCAAGTTCAAGCCGACTTTGAAGTGACATGCCTCTCCGAGCTTAGAACTCTTCTCTGAAAGTCACAGCAGACCGGATTGGTCTGAAAAGGACTATGAGTTCAGGTTTTCGGGCGGTTCCTTCCCCGGGATATTGATACCACAACTGCTATTCCACTTATCGCTGCGCATAACTGAAGTGCTGTCCTAAGACCGAAGAGAAATTCCTCCAAAGGAATGTTCAGCTGTCCCTTTCCCACAACCAAGATGTCAGCCGAAACGGCACTCGTCAGTACGAAGGTGACAAGTGCTAGACTGAGGGATTGACCAAAGAACCTCATGGTTGCAAGTGTTCCAGCGCCTATGCCAAGCGACTCGGCTGGAACTGAGCCCATCACGGCACTTGTGTTTGGTGAGCTGAAAAGGCCGTATCCGAATCCTAAGGCGACGAGCATCAAAACTATGGCAATCGTTTTCGTGTCATTGGTGATGCTGGAGAGAGAGAATATGGCGAGAGACATTATTCCTAGTCCTAGCGATGAGAGAAATCTTGGTTCTATTCTATCTGAAAGGTGGCCGCTGAAGGGTGAAACCACGGCCATCAACAGCGGCTGTGAAAGCATTATCAATCCGGCGTAGCGCGGGTCAAGCCCCAGAACGGTCTGCAGATACAGAGAGAGCAGGAATCCCACCCCGTAGGACGCAAGATAGTTTAAAAGGGCGGTTAGATTCGAAAGAGCAAACATCCTGTTCTCCGTGAAGAGCCTAACATCAACCAGAGGCTGCGACGCCACCCTGCTCTCCACAATTATGAAGAAGAGGAAAGAAAGCGCTCCAAGCGACGATAGGTAAAACGTGTATTCTCGTGCAGCCAAAGCCATTTGACTGAACGAAACAGATGCTAGAACCGATGACAGAGACATCATCAATGCGAAAGCTCCCAAGAAGTCGAGTCTAACTTTGCGCTCGGCGTGAAATGTCTCGGATGTCTTGAGGTAGCACAGCGAAGCCGAGGCGAGGCCGATTGGAACGTTGGCGTAGAAGATTGATCTCCAGCCGAGGTTGGAGATTAAGAATCCTCCGAGCACTGGGCCGGCCGATAGTCCAGCATAAGTGGCTCCGGTGATTATCCCCACCGCCTTCCCGCGCTCCGAGGATGGGAAGGCTGAGGTGACCAGGGCCACTGAATTTCCCGACATCATCGATGCACCTATGCCTTGACCTAGTCGAGTCACTATCAATTGGTAGATTGAACCCGACAGGCTGGATAAGATTGAGAACAATGTGAAAGTCAGTGTCCCTATAACGTACAGGGGTCTTCTGCCCTTCATATCGCCGAGCCGGCCGAAGACGAGAAGAAAGGTGGTCAGAGAGAGAAGGTATGCGACTGAAACCCACGACAGTAGGACGAGTTCGCCTCCAAGGTCGGAGCCGATGAAGGGAATCGCCAGGTTGACTGCGCCGGTGTCGAAGGGGGTCATGAAAGCTCCGAGGGTCGTCACTATCAGAATCAGCCATCTATTCGCGTATCCTTGGAAGCGGTCGTTCATTTGAGATACGATCTTGGATGGAATGTTGGAGCCTCAGAAGGTGAAAAGCTTAGGAGAATAGGGTTCTTCGGGAGGGCCCTATTCTTCGCTTACGCCTGTGAACCGCAGTTTGCTGACTTTGAGGGTGGGGACCGTGGCGAGGGTTTGTCTTTCCTGATCCTTACCTATCATCTGCGTTCCTTTGTAGACATCTAGGAAGCTGTCTGTGAACCTCAGGTTGCGGACGGGTTTAGTGATCTCTCCGTTCTCTATCAGGAATGTTCCGTCTCTCGTCAACCCCGTCAGGATCATTCGAGGCTGATTGACTGTTCTAACGTACCAGAACCTTGAGACGTATACTCCTCGGCTGGTTTCCTTGATCATCTCCTCCTCCGAAACGTCTCCGGGCGCTAGAAGCATGTTCACAAGATCTGGACCAGCCGCGAAAGCCTCGATGAACGGAACCGAGGCATGTCCCGTGCTCTTTTTTCCCTCTTTTCCAGCCGTGTAAGAATCGTAGCTTATGCTCCTCTCGTCGACAAACCCTTTCTTGACTAAGCTAAGAGCCTGTTTCGGAACCCCTTCGCCATCAACAGGAGATACGTAGAGGGTCGCCATGTCTCTGCCATCGTCCTTCAAGTTGAACTTCTCGTCAAAGACCTGTTTGCCCAGGTTATACTTGACGAATGAGGTCCCGTCCTGGAACCAAGTAGCTAGGAACCCGTTACTCACGTAGTAGAGCGATAGGGCGACCGCGTCCGGCGCTAATACTGCTTCGTATTCTCCGGGCTCAAGGCGAGCTGGCTGAATGGTCTTCACGGATTTGTCAGCCGCCTTCTCGGCAATCGTATCGACATCGATCTCCCTTGTGCTCCGTGCGAACCCGGAGTAGTACCCGTGGCCCTCTGAGCCTTTCTTCTTTGATATCACCGTCACTGCCATCTGAGCTAAGGATACTTGTGCCTTAGCATCGGTGCCTAGGCTGTTTGCTACTGCAAAGCTTGATGATCCGGTCATGTATGAGCCAGCAACTGCCTTGACGAAGTTGGCTTTGTCGTGAGCGATCTGGATCGCCCTTTTCGCATTGTCAGCCCTGAAGTTCGGATCGCAGGCCGCTGTCCTTCTATCGAAAGTTCCTCTCAGAGCAGTGTATTTCTTAGGCTCAGGTAGGCTCTTGAAAAGTTCGTTTGGCGGGGAAAGTTTCGCGATCTTGATTGAATCTCTCACCGCACTTAGAATGGAGGGAGGATCAAGCGCACCCACTGCTAGGTCTCCGATCCTTTTCTTCAGAACCACACGAACCCTAAGCCCTTCCTTATGGGTAGCCACGTTTTGATGAATCTGCGAGTTGGCAAATCTTGTGAGATCCTCGACCAATGTGTAAGCTGTGGCTTCGGCCTGATCTGCTCCCTTCTTAATTGCAAGCCTTGTGGCTTTTCGCGCCACTTCGGATAGGTTTTCAAGCGACAATTCAATCGCCTCCTATGCTATCCCGACCTGAACGTTACGGAACCTAGCAGTGGATACTCCGTGCCCAACATACATAACCTGCCCTGGGACGCCTTTGCCACATGTCGGCGTTCCGTGCATATGCCAGTCATCATTCGAAACGGCGTCGCAGCTTCCCCAGAACTGGTGTGTAATCCCAGTGTATGTAGCCTGTTTGATCATCTGCTCCTTGCTTCCACTCCTTATCAGCCATGCTGCCTCGGTCCCAAACTGAAAGTTCAGCCTCCTGTCGTCGATGCTCCAAGACTTGTTGGTCAGCATCAGGATGCCTTCCTGCGTGTCCCTGATGAGTTCTTCAACCTTCCAGTCTCCTGGGAGGAGGTTTATGTTGGTCATGCGGACGATGGGCATGGCGAGAGGGGAGTCGGCCCGCATGCCGCCGCTGCTTCCTTTAGGCAGATTGAGTAGGGCCGCGGTCTCGCGAGAGCTTTGGTAGTTTACGAAGACCCCCCTCTTGATCAGGGGGATGTTCTTTGCTGGAACGCCTTCGTCGTCGTAGCCGAATGTCCCTAAGCCTCCGGGAGTTGTGGCGTCGGCTGAGATATTGACTTTTGGTGAGCCGTACTTGAAGGTGCCAAGTTTGTCTGTTGTTAGGAAGCTTGTTCCTGCGTAGTCGGCTTCAGTCCCCAAAGCCCTGTCAAGCTCGGTTGGGTGACCGCAGCTCTCGTGAACCTGCAACGCCAACTGGTCTCCAGCGGTGATCAGCGTCGTTGTAGTCGAGGGACACTTTTCTGCTGAAAGCAGCTGGATCGCTTCTCTCGCAGTTTCAGATGCGTGACCGGCCAAGTCCAGAGATTCGAAGAACTCGTACCCGGCGGTGTTGAAGTTTCCTCTGAACGAAGCGGGATATGATCGTACCTGTACATCGCCATTCTTGATGGCTGTTGCCGAGAGACCCCCGCCACACCAAACAATTGTCTGATTTATCTTCGCTCCTTCACTGCTCAGGAACAGTTTCCTCTCTCTATGAGCGCGGAAGAAGCTTGACGAGGTTCTGATAAGATCCTTCGACTCCGCCGCTGCGGTCCGCTCCGCGGCTTTGATTGCATCAAGCTTTTCCTGAAGTGGAACCTTGAACGGATCCTTCTTGAAAGGCGTTGAATATTTCGCTTTCTTTGCCAGTGTCGGGCTCAGCTTCACGTCTGTCTTCTTTGCTCTTGCGCTTGCACAAGCAACCTTGTAGGCTTTCTTCGCGGTGTCGACGATTGATGCACGTTTGAGTGTTGTTGTTCCAGCGAACCCCCAAGCGCCTTTGACTATCGCTCGGACACCGATGCCGGCAAGAACTCCCTTTCGAATCTCTTCTGGGACGCCCTTCTTGACATGGAGGTTTTCAGATTCAATCCTGACATATCGTACGTCGGCGTATGAGGCTCCGAGTTTCTGAACCGTTCGCAAGGCTACTCTTGCAAGATCTTCACTCATAACTTGAGTCTCCGAAATCAAGACTCGGGATCAATGGCTTAAATGGCTTGCGATAATTCTGCAGAAATGTGAAACGGGATTCTAGCCGGGAAGAGTCGATTATTATGGCTGAGGATACTGAACATCCGTTGAAGATAGCGAAAAGGAGGGCAAAGCGACCAGTTTTGAACGATGCTCCGTAAACATGGATACGCTTAATGCTTCCATCGGAGAAGTATTTTCACGGTGTGGATGCAAATTGTTCTGCCGGATATGCGGCGCCGCTCTACGAGGAAACGCGAACTTCTGTGCCACATGCGGTGCGAGGGTGAGACCTCAAGAGAGAACGATTGTTGAGGAGTTTCAGGTAACAGGAGGAGAGCTAGTCCGAAAGGTTGAGGAGCTGATTCACGAAGGAAACATTAGAAGGATAGTCATAAAACAGAACGGAAGAGTTCTTCTCGATATCCCGTTGGCGGTTGCTGTAGTGGGAGTAGTGTTGGCTCCCGTACTGGCGGCAGTCGGGGCTTTGGCTGCGATCGTCACAAGCTGTACCATAACCGTAGAGAGAG